>Ga0265337_1000404_pt1 | contig 23232 bp, 17 predicted proteins | sample 42122metaG_FD_192441 | JGI IMG/M metagenome (GOLD analysis project Ga0265337, IMG submission 192441) | Rhizosphere microbial communities from Carex aquatilis grown in University of Washington, Seatle, WA, United States - 4-21-22 metaG | ecosystem: Host-associated > Plants > Roots > Rhizosphere >... | reverse complement strand
CGCGAGCACGTCACCGACCTGCTCGGCGTAGTTCTGCGGCTGCGCGTGCGGCAGCTGGAGCAGGTGCCTCTGCAGCGCGAACCGGGGCGACTTCAGCAGGGCCGCGGTGGAGAACCGGGGCGGGATCAGCAGCCCGTTCGCGGTGCGGCCGTTCACCGCGGCGCCGCCACCGCCGGAACCAGCGCCGCCGGAGCCAGCGCCGCCGGAACCCGACGGTGCCTTCGGCCCGCGCGGGCCGCCCATGGAGCGGCCAAGGCCGAGGTCGAAGCGCCCAGGGTAGGCCGTGTCGAGCAGGCCGAACTCCTCGACGACCGACAGCGCGGTGCGGTGCCCCATCTGCACCGCGCCGGAACCGAGCCGTATCGTCGACGTGGCGGCCGCGGTCAGGGCGAGCACCACGGCCGGGGACGTGCCCGCGACGCCCGGGTTGAGGTGGTGCTCGGCGAACCAGTAGCGGGCGTAGCCGAGCGACTCGGCCTGCCGCGCCAGGTCCATGCTGTTGCGCAGCGCCTGCGCCGCGTTTGACCCCGACGAGATCGGGATGAGGTCCAAGACGGTCAGCGGGGTGCTTGTCATGCGAGGCTTCCTCCTGCGCCAGTCGCGCCGGTCGCGCCGGGACGCCCGAGCGGTACGAGTCCGAGATGGTCACGCAGCGTTGTCCCGGTGTAGTCGGCGCGGAATGTGCCGAGTTCCTGCAGCAGCGGCACCACCCGGTCGACGAACGGGTCAAGGCCGCCCGGGGTGATGTGCGGGACCAGGATGTAGCCGTCGGCGGCGTCGGCCTGGACGAGGTCGTTGATCGTCCGCGCGATGGTCTGCGGCGAGCCGATGAACGACTGACGGCCGGTCACCTCGATGACGACCTCGCGAGCCGACAGGTGGCCGGCCTGCGCCCGCTCCCGCCACTCGCCGGCCAGCGCGACCGGGTCCTTCGCGAACTGCCGCACGCTGGCCCGGCCCTTCGAGACCAGGTTGTCGCTGACCACCGGGTCGAAGGCGGGGAGCGGGCCGTCCACGTCGAAGTCCGGCAGCTCGCGGTTCCACAGCTGCTCGATGAAGCGCAGCGCGGTCTGCGGCGACACCTGGGCGCGGCGCACCTGGCGGGCGAGGTCGGCGGCCTCGGCGTCGGTGTCGCCGAGCACGAAGGTGGCGGCGGGCAGGATCAGCAGCTGGTCGTGCGTACGGCCGAACCGGCCCAGCCGGCCCTTGACGTCCTTGTAGAAGGCCTGCCCGTCGCTCAGGGTGGAGTGCCGGGAGAAGATCGCGTCGGCGGACGCGGCGGCGAAGTCGCGCCCCTCGTCGGAGTCGCCCGCCTGGAAGATCACCGGCCGGCCCTGCGGCGAGCGCGGGACGTTGAACTGGCCCTCGATGTCGAAGAACCGGTCGTGGTGCGCGAAGGCGCCCGCCTTCGGCGTGCTCAGGAACTGCCCGCGGGCGGCGTCGGCGAGCACCTCATCGCCCTGCCAGGAGTCCCACAGCTCGGTCGCCGTGCGCAGGAACGTCCTGGCCCGCTCGTAGCGGTCGCCCTGCGCGAGGAAGCCGCCGCGCCGGAAGTTCTCCCCGGTGAAGGCGTCCCAGCTGGTGACGACGTTCCAGGCGGCGCGCCCGCCGGACAAGTGATCAAGCGACGCGAACTGACGGGCCACCTCGTACGGCTCGTTGAAGGTCGAGTTGATGGTCCCGGTCAGGCCGAGGTGCTCGGTCACCGCGGCGAGCGCGGCGAGGACGGTGAACGTGTCCGGGCGCCCGACCACGTCCAGGTCGTAGATCTGCCCGTTCTGCTCGCGCAGCCGCAGTCCCTCGGCGAGGAACAGGAAGTCGAACTTGCCGCGCTCGGCGGTCTGCGCGAAGTGGCGGAACGAGTCGAACTCGATGTGGCTGCCCGCGGCGGGATCGCTCCACACGGTCGTGTTGTTCACGCCAGGGAAGTGCGCCGCGAGGTGGATCTGCTTGGCCGGCTTGCTCATCGGGGGGATCGCTTCCTTCCGTGGCCTGCGGCGAGACTGTGCTCCTGTGCTTCGGGGCCGTAACGGTTGGCCGGACGGGACAGGCCGAGCAGCCCGCGCAGCGAGGCCGGCCAGCCGGCCTCGGGATAGGCGGCACGGAACGCGCCGCGCCGCTGCAGCTGCGGCACCAGTCTCATCGTGACCTGCGCCAGGTCGTGCGGTAGCGTGGCCGGCCGCAGCCGGAACCCGGTCAGTCCCGCTTCCCGCCAGTCGAGCAGCAGGTCAGCCAGCTCGGCCGGGGTGCCAGTGAAGATGTGCGCGTCGCTGGCGTACGCGGCCCCCGCCCGCTCGTCGAGCCGTTGCCTGCGGGCGCGGGCGGCGCCCGCGTTGTCATCGAGGAACACGACGACGTCGGCGAACAGGTGCGCCACCGTCCGTTTGGCGGCTGCTTCTTCACCCCGGACCTCCGCCACGATCTGCGCGGCGTGCGCGCGGTCGCGCGGGGTGACGAAGCCGACGTCCGCGGCGCGGGCGATCAGCCGGTACGGAACTTCTGCGTGGCCAAGCGCGGCCACCACCGGCTGCCCCTGCGGCGGGCGCGGCGTGATCGAGGGGCCCTGCACCGCGAACCAGCGGCCCTCGAACTCGATGTAGTGCAGCTTGTCACGGTCGATGAAGCGCCCGGTAGCCACGTCGCGGATCTCCGCGTCGTCCTCCCAGCTGTCCCACAGCCGGCGCAGCACCTCCACGTAGTCGGCGGCCTCGTCGAAGTGGTCGGCGGCCAGCCGCTGCATGTCGGGCTCGGCACTCAGCCGCCGCATGCCGGGCTCGACGCGTCGCGGAGGGATCTCCCGGCGGCCGAAGTGCGCCGCCGTGTCCGCCCGCCCGGCGATCTGCACGCGCACGCCCGCCCGGCCGCCGCTGACGTAGTCCAGCGTGGCAATCGCCTTGGACAGGTGAAACGGCTCGGTGTGGGTGGTGATGGCCGTCGGGACGAGCCCGATGTGCCGGGTGACCGGCGCGACCCGGGCCGCGATCAGCACCGCGTCGAGCCGGCCGCGCACCCGGTCGGTGCGCTGGTCCCGGACGGCCCGGTCGTCGGACTGCAGGTCGAGACCGTCCTCGATGGTGACGAAGTCGAGCAGGCCGCGCTCGGCCCGCGCGACCAGGCCGGTCCAGTAGCCCGGGGTGAACAGGCGGCCAGGTTCGGCGTCCGGTTCGCGCCAGGCGGCCGGGTGCCAGCCGGCGCCGTCCAGCGCGACGGCCAGGTGCAGTGGGTTCGTCGGGGCGGCCACGGCGGGGCTCCGTTTCCTTGTCGCACATTTTCAATAATTACGACCAGTTTAGTTTGTTATCTCACCCGGCGCCTCAACCGTGCCAGGCACATCGTCGCCGGATGTGGATACCCGCCGCCCGTTTCGGATAAGCCAGGGCATTCCGGGAACCCTGGCGCTACACCGTCTGACCACGCTGGCCGAGGCCGCATCTGGTTGACTGCTGCAATGACCTTGAAGGATCAAGCGGATGGGGCGGTACCGCCGGCCTGGTTCACGCAGGCGCTCGCCGCCCCGGTGACCGAGCGGATGACGTCGCAGGACGGCGTGGCGGTCGCCTACCGGATGTGGGGCGCTCCGGGCGGGCGCGGCATCGTGCTCGTGCACGGCGGCGGCGCCCATTCCCGCTGGTGGGACCACATCGCCCCGCTGCTCGCGGCCGACCGCCGGGTCATCGCGATCGACCTGTCCGGGCACGGTGACAGCGGGCGCCGAGAGTCCTACACCTTCGACGCGTGGGCGCGCGAGATCCTCGCCGTCGCGGCCGACGCCGGCCTCACCGAGCCGCCGGTGGTGATCGGCCACAGCATGGGCGGCATCGCCGCGCTCCGGCTCGCGTCGACGTTCGGCTCACAGATCGAGGGCGCGGTGGTCATCGACTCGCCGCTGCGCGACCGGACCCCCGAGGAACAGGCGGCGCGGCGTCAGCGGACCTTCGCCCAGCTGCTCGTCTACCCGACGCGCGAGGCGATCATGGCCCGCTTCCGGCCGATCCCCGACCAGCCGGTGCTCGGCTATGTCGCGGAGCACGTCGCCGCCACGTCGATCCGCCCGGTGGACGGCGGGTGGACATGGAAGTGGGACCCGGCCGTCTTTCGCAACCGGGAGGAGCCCGTGGCGCCGTTGTCCCGGCTGGACTGCCGGGCGGCCCTGTTCCGCGCGGAGCACGGCATCCTGTCCGCGGAGATGAGCGACCTCATCTACGACCGGCTCGGCCGGGTGGCGCCGGTCATCGAGATCCCCGTGGCCGGCCACCACGTCATGCTCGACCAGCCCATCGCCCTGGCCGCCGCGCTCCGCACCCTGCTCTCCGACTGGGACCATTCCCTTCCGGTCGAGGCCCGCGACTCACGGCCCTGACCGGGCGGCCCTGACCACTGAACCAGGGCCGCCCGCGCGCCGTTATCCGGGTATACGGCTCGAGCGGGCTCGTCGTACGGAAGGTCGTGCGGAATGATCACCAGCGACGACGCGCACCGGATCGCGACCGAGGTCATCGGCCCGGCCACGGCCGGCGGCGGCCAGGGCTGGCACCTGGAGGAGTTCAATGCGGGATGGCTCGTCCGGGAGGAGTGGACGAGCGACCGGCCGGTCAGGGGCGGGTCGTTCTGCGTCGTGGAGCGGGTCACCGGACGGGTGCTCGCCTTCCCGCTCAGCATCTCGCCGACCCGGATCATGACCGAGTACGACCAGCTGGTCGAGCGCGCCGCCGAGCTGTCCGGCTCACGCGAGCTTAAGGCGGCCGAAGGAGCCTGACGCGGAGGACGCCGGCGCCTCACGCCCGCAGCGTCGCCGCGACGCCCCGCGCCCGCACCGCCCGAGAGTGACTGGCGGACGCTCACCGCGCCTTGCGCAGCTGCTCAAGCCAGTCGATCGCCGGCCCGGTCAGCTCGGACTCGAATCGCTGGTCGCCGTGCCGTGCCTGCGGCAGGATGTGCAGTTCGACTGGCGTCCCGTGCGCGCGCAGCGCGTCGGCGAGTATCAGGGTCTGCTGGTACGGCACTAGGTGGTCGCTGGTGCCCGCGGCGAGGAAGAACGGGGGGAATGGAGCACCCGCCCCCGTTATGTAGGTGATCGGGTTGGCGCGGGCGGCGACCTCGGGCAGTTCCTGGATGGGGCCGCCGACCCACCGCGACTCCGGTGAGCCGGGATCGTCGTGGTTCTGCACCGGCGGCACGTCGCCGTCCGGAGGGCCGGCGACGAACTGGGCGTCCATCACCAGGAAGTCCGACGGCCCGTACCAGTCGACGACGGCCTGCACGGACGAGTCGCCGCCCGCGCCGTCGAACTCAGTCGCCTGCGCGCCGGTCACGCCGAGCATCGCGGACAGGTGCCCGCCGGCCGAGCGTCCCCAGGCGGCGAAGAACGCGGGGTCCAGGTTCAGCTCGGCGGCGTGCGCGCGCAGGTACACCGTCGCCTGCTTCACGTCGAGGACCGCCGCGGGGAACAATGCCTCACCGGAGAACCGGTACTCGACCGAAGCGACCGCGTACCCGGCCGCGAGCAGCGCGGGCAGGTGGGTGAGCTCCCGGCGGCGGTCACCCATCATGAAGGCGCCGCCGTGAATCGCCACGACTAGCGGCCACGGCCCGCCCGCACCGGGCGTGTAAAGGTCAATGACCTGATTCGGCGAGTCCGTGCCGTAGGCCAGGGTGACGTCGCTTGGCATGCTTGCCTCTCTGCCGCGGGTGCGTTGCCTCTCAGCTTCGCAGCCGCATGCACGAGCGGACAAGTGAGGACAAGTGGGGCTACTCGCCCTGCGGGTAGCTGAGCCGGTCGCGGACGCCGACGACGCCCTCCATGTGCCGGACGGCCACGACCATGTCCAGGCCGTCTTCGGTGGTCTCCGGCTTCCCGGCGATGGTGACGATGCCGTCCTTGACGGTGACGCTGACCAGGCCCGGGTCAGGCAGGTGGTGTCCGCGGATCAGCTCACTGGTGACCTCGTCCCGTATCGCTTCATCCGGCTTGCTGTACACGCTCAGCACGTCGGCGCGGGACACGATGCCGATAAGCACCCCGTCATCGCCGACCACCGGGAGCCGCTTGACCCGCTTGTTGTACATCAGCCGGGCCGCGTGGCGGACCGGCGCGTCGGGGCCGATGGTCACCGCCGGGCTGGTCATCAGCTCGGCCGCGGTGAGCCCGCTCACCCGTGACCGCTCACGTTGCTGGGGCAGGCTCTGCAGCGTCTCGGGCACCGTGCCCTCCAGCGCCGCCTTGGCGAGCAGGTCGGTCTCCGAGACGATCCCGATCACCTTGTTGCCCTCGTCCACGACAGGGAACGCGCTGACCCGCTGGTAGTGCAGCATGGCCGCCAGCTCTTTGTAGGTAGCGGAAGCGTGCGCGGCGATCACGTGGGTGCTCATCACGTCCCTGACGGTGGAGCTCACGGCGCTTGCCTCCTGTTCTCTCCCCCACCCGCTTCTTCCCCCGCAACGCCCGGCTTGATGCCCGGCTCGGCGTCGCGGTTGAGGTACTGGCGAACGATGGCGTCGAACGACTCTTCGGGAAGCAGCGACAGCGCGGCCGCCCGCCGCGCCTCGACCCGGGCGGGCCAGCCGCGGACCATGGGGCCGATCACCGGGTCGTCGGTCCAGTCGATGAGCTCGCTGGCCGGGTAGCCGGCCACCCGGTCCAGAGCGGCCGCCATGGACCGCGGCGTGGTGGTCAGCGCGGGCAGGTTCAGCGCGGTCCGGCTGCCCCAGGCCGCGTCGCTGGCCTCCGCCGCGCGCAAGATCCCCTGCAGGGTGCGGCGTGGCGAGGACAGCGCGACCGGGGTGTCCGGCGGCACCGGGCAGGGCGCCCGCAGCCCGGCGAGCGGCTCGCGGATGATCCCCGACATGAAGCTGGACGCCGCGGCGTTCGGCTTGCCCGGCCGCACGGACACGGTCATCAGCCGCACCGAACGGCCCCGGACGAACCCTTTGCGGGTGTAGTCGGCGACCAGCTGCTCGCCGATGAACTTCTGGATGCCGTAGCTCGTTTGGGGGCGCGGCAGGGTGTCGTCGCCGACCGTCCAGTCCGGGCCCGCCGAGACCACCGCCGGGTCCGCGCCGAAGACCGCGAGCGAGCTCGAGAAGACGAGGACGGGCGGTACCGGGTGCCGCCTCGCGTGCTCGAGCACGGCCCGCGTCCCGTCGACGTTCCCCCGCATCCCCAGGTCGAAGTCGGCCTCGGCCGCGCCGCTCACCACGCCGGCCAGGTGGAAGATGACGTCCGCCGTCCCGAGGCCGCCGGCGACGTCGGCCAGGTCGCCGGTCACCGCGCGCACCCGCGGGTCCGCCGCCACGTCCGGCCGCGGGGCGGCCAGGTCCGCGACGACGACCTCGTCCACCTCGGCCGGCCCGGCGCCGCCGGCCGCGGCCGGCCCGGCGAGCAGCCGCCGGACGAGCAGCGTCCCGATGAACCCGGCACCGCCGGTGACAATGACCCGGATGCCCACGCCGCCTCCCGCCTGCTAGCCGCCCCCGGCGGGCGGCACCGCATGCCCACGTTACCGGCCTGGTGCCCTCCCCGGCCCACCGCTAGAATGCGACTCTAGAATTAGCGTCCCGGAGGTGGCTGATGGGCATGCGGATCGGGACCATCCGGTCAGGGACCGCATTCCCATCACCGTCGCCGCCATCGGGCCGAAGAACGTGGCGCTCACCGCCGAGCTCGCTGAGGGCTGGCAGCCGCCGTTCTACCTGCCGGAGAAGGCCGCCGACGTGTGGGGCGAGCCGCTGCGCGCCGGGACCGCCAAACGCGACCCGGCCCTAGGAACGCTCGACGTCCACGCCGGGATGTCCCTCGCCATCGGCGACGACGTGCACCACCTGCACGACCGCGAGCGCCCGGGCCGCGCGCTGTACATCGGCGGGATGGGGGCACGGGAGGCGAACTTCTACAACAATCTCGCCACCTGGTACGGGTACGGTGAGGCCGCCCAGGAGATCCAGGACCTGTACCTGGCGGGCAAGAAGAAGGAGGCCGAGGCGGCCGTCCCGGAGGACCTGCTGGTCAAGACCGCGCTGATCGGCCCGGAGGGCCACGTCCGCGACCGGCTGCGCGCTCTGGCGGACTCCGGCGTGCGCACCCTCACGGTCCGCCCGGTGTTGGCGAGCACTGGGGCCGGCGATCACGCCGGCCGCGTCCGCCTGATCGAGCACCTGCGGTCCCTCATCGACCAGCTCTAAGACCGCGGGGATAATCGGTACGTGGGGGACACGAGGCCGGCGGCGGGATGAGCCGGATCACTGAGCATACGGTGACCTTCCGGCTGGCCGATCCGGAGCGCCGGCTGGCGGGCGTGCGGCTCGTCCAAGACGTCCGCATCCCCGGCGACCGGCTCGGCTTCCACCGCGACGGCGACGGCTGGGAGCTGGTCATCGACCGCCCGCCGGTGCACCGGATGGAGTACCTGCTGGAACTTCGGGATCGCAGCGGTGGCGTGGAAACCGTGCTCGACCCAGGCAACCCGCGGCAGGTGGCGGGGGCGTTCGGGCCGAAGAGCGTCCTTGAGTTCCCCGGGTACACGCCGCCGGGCTGGCTGAACGCCCCAGTGCTCAGCCAGTCAGGCGCGCCCGGGACCGTTACCGAGGTCGACGTGCCGGCGCCGGCGCTTGACGCGGCGGTCTCCGTCCGGATCTGGTCTCCCGACGGCGCTCCGCCCGACGAGCGGCTGCCGCTGCTCGTGGCGAATGACGGGCCGGAGTACGACTCGCTGGCGAGCCTTACCCGCTACCTGTCCGCGGGGGTCACCGGGCACTGGCTGCCCCGGCTGCGCGCCGCGCTGCTCGGCCCCGGGCCGCGAAACCTCTGGTATTCCGCCAACCCGCGCTACAGCGAGGCGCTGCGGGTGGCCGTGCTGCCCGCGGTCACCGGCCAGGTGGCGACGAGCGTGCGGGTGGGGATGGGCACCAGCCTCGGCGCGCTGGCCATGCTGCACGCGCAACTCCGTTACCCGGACACGTTCGACGCGCTGTTCCTCCAGTCCGGCAGCTTCTTCTGGCCGCGCTTCGACTCCCAGGAGCAGCGGTTTCCCTACTACCGCGAGATCGTCGGGTTCGTCACCGAGGTGCACCACGGCGGACTGCCGCCACGGCCCGTGCCGGCGGTCTTTACCTGCGGCATGATCGAGGAGAACATCGAGAACAACCGGCTGATGATCAAGACACTGCAGGGCCACGGCTACCCGGCGGCCCTGCACGAGGTACCCGACATGCACAACTACACCGCCTGGCGTGACGCGTTCGATCCCTGGCTCACCGAGTTGCTCAGGCGGGTGAGCCGATGAGCCGGGCGGTGACCGAGCTGTGGTCGGACGCCATCGGCGCCGCGGGCACCGTCATCAGGTACGGCCACTGGGGACGCGCGGTGCTGGCCTTCCCGTCCGAGCAGGGCAAGGCCTGGGACTTCGAGAGCAACGGCATGATCGGCGCCGTGTCGAACCTGATCGACGAGGGCCGGCTGAAGGTCTACTGCGTCGACAGCTTTGACGCCGCCTCCTGGGCCAACCAGGGCATCCCGCTTGAGGAGCGCGCGCGCCAGCACGGCCGCTACGAGTCCTGGATACAGGACGACGTCGTGCCGTGGATTCACCGGGACTGCGGCGGCACGGTCGAGGTGACCACCCTGGGCTGCAGCCTGGGTGCCTTCCACGCGGCCAACTTCGCGCTCAAGCGGGCCGACCTCTTCCCGCTGGCGATGTGCTTCTCCGGTAACTACGACCCGTCGTCCTGGCATGCCTGGGGCGAGCGCGGCAGCGCGGCGTACTTCAACAACCCGCTTGACTACGTCGGCAACCTGCACGGTGACCACCTCGACTGGCTGCGCGGCCGGCTCAGCCTGCTGCTGGTGTGCGGCCAGGGCCAGTGGGAGGACACCACCGGGTCGCTGCCGAGCACTAAACGCTTCGCGGAACTGCTCGCCGGCCAGGGCATCAGGCACGAGCTCGACCTGTGGGGCCATGACGTGCCGCACGACTGGCCCTCCTGGCGCGCCCAGCTCGCCCATCACATGCCACGATTCTGCTGAACTGCTCTGAAATGAGGGCCACGCGTTGACCGATTCCAGGCACCTGATCGGGTTGCTGCTCGGGACCGAGGAGGACTGGCCGAGGGCGTTCGAGGCGATACTGCGCCGGGTGGGCCCGGTCACCGGCGCCGACGGCACCCGGCACGCCTTCGACTGCGAGCGGATCACCATCGAGCCGTTCAGCCTGAGCGACCGCCCCCGCTACCACCTGGTCATCGACCGGCTCGCCTACTGGTACTACGTCCCACGGGAGTGGCTGAAGAAGGTCTCCCTGATGGACCGGGTGTACCTGCTGAACAGCCCGTTCACCTTCCAGTCGATGGAGAAGCACGCGGCCTACTGCGCGATGATGCGGCTGGGCCTCAAGGTGCCGGAGACCGTGCTCGTCCCGTTCAAGAACCCGGTGGACAACGCGCGCTACGCCTACACCGCCGCCCGCTACAACCAGCCGTTCGACCTGGACGCCATCGCGGAGCGGATCGGCTATCCGCTGTTCATGAAGCCGTATGACGGCGGTGCCTGGCGCGGCGTCTCCCGGATCAGCAACCCGGCGCAGCTGCACGCCGCCTATGACCAGAGCGGCGAGATGCTCATGCACCTGCAGAAGGCCATCGACTACGACGTCTTCGCCCGCTCGCTGTCGATCGGCGCCGAGACGATGGTCATGCGCTTCCAGCCGGACCAGCCCATGCACCTGCGCTACGCGGTCGACCACGATTTCCTGTCCCCGCCGGTCGGGGCCGAGGTGGTGACGATCGGGCGGCTGGTCAACAGTTTCTTCCGGTGGGAGTTCAACTCCTGCGAGACCCTGGTCAAGGGCGGCGAGGTCTATCCGATCGACTACGCCAACGCCTGCCCGGACGTGGCCCTGACCAGCCTGCACTACTACTTCCCCTGGGCGATCAGGGCGCTGGTCAAGTGGTGCGCCTTCGTTCTGGTGACCGGGCGGCGGGCCAAGCTCGACCTGGAGACCGACCGGTTCTTCGAGACCGGCGACGACCCGGGCATGACCTACGCGGAGAAGCTTGACGCCTACCGCAAGCTCGCCGACAGCTACTTCGAGGCGGACCGCTACCAGGACTTCTGCGCGACTGCCCTGGCGCACGTCGATGAGATCGTGCTCGAGTGGGTGGCCGGGCCCGATTTCGACCGGCTGCTGACCGACACCGTGCGCGCCACCTACCCGGCCCACGAGCACGATAAGTTCGTCGCCCACCTGCGCGGCCTGCTCGGCCTGTGGGTCCGCGACGAGTCCGCCCGCCTAAACCGCGGCTGACCTGCTGCTTGGCCCCAGCCACCCGGCATGCGAATGTATAAGCATGGGGCGTGAGATTGCGGCGATCAAGTTCAGCGGCGAGGACCGGCGGCTGTACCGGGAGAAGGTGCGCCGCTCGCTGGACGCGCTCGCCCGGATGCTGCGTGAGCACCTGTTTGAGGACAACCCGGCGCAGGTGGGCCAGGAGATCGAGCTGAACCTCGTCGACGCCCAGGGCATGCCGTCCATGCGCAGCGCCGACGTGCTTGACGCGATCGCCGACCCGGCCTGGGGCGTCGAGGTCGGGCAGTTCAACCTGGAGATCAACGTGCCGCCGCGGCAGTTGTCCGGGGACGCGCTCGCCGAACTTGAGCAGGTGATCAGGGACGACCTCAACGCCGGGGACCGGAAAGCGGGCGGCACCGGGACCCGGCTGGTGATGGTCGGCATCCTGCCAACGCTGGCGCAGGGGGACGTGCACCTGGGCACGCTCACCGCCAGCCACCGGTTCCGGGTGCTCAACGAGCAGATCTTCGCCGCGCGCGGTGAGGACATGCAGATCTCCATCGACGGCGCGGAGAGGCTGCTCACGCACACCGACAGCATCACGCCCGAGGCCGCGTGCACCAGCCTGCAGCTGCACCTGCAGGTCAGCCCGGAGAACTTCGCGAACTACTGGAACGCCGCCCAGGCGGCCGCCGCCGTCCAGGTGGCGCTCGGCGCCAACTCCCCGTTCCTGTTCGGCAAGCAGCTATGGCACGAGACCCGGATCACGCTGTTCGAGCAGGCCACCGACACCCGGCCGGATGAGCTGAAGGAACAGGGCGTGCGGCCACGGGTGTGGTTCGGCGAGCGCTGGATCACCTCGGTGTTCGACCTGTTCGAGGAGAACCTGCGCTACTTCCCCGCCTTGCTGCCGATCTGCGAGGACGAGGACCCCCTCGCCGTGCTCGACGGCGGCGCCAGCCCGCAACTGGCCGAGATGAGCCTGCACAACGGGACCGTCTACCGGTGGAACCGGCCGATCTACGCGGTCGCCAACGGCACGCCGCACCTGCGGGTGGAGAACCGGGTGCTGCCGGCCGGCCCGTCGGTCGCCGACGCGGTGGCGAACGCCGCCTTCTACTACGGCCTGGTGCGTACCCTCGCCGAGGCGCAGCGGCCGATCTGGACCCAGATGTCGTTCGCGGCCGCCGGCGAGAACCTGCACGAGGCGGCCCGCCGCGGCCTGGACGCCCACCTGTACTGGCCTGGGCTCGGCGAGGTGCCAGTGGCCGACCTGGTGCTGCGCCGCCTGCTGCCGCTGGCCCGCGAGGGCCTGTCCCGCTGGGGCGTCAACCCGGCCCACGCGGACCGGCTGCTCGGCTTCATCGAGCAGCGCTGCATCACCGGCCAGACCGGAGCCGCCTGGCAGATCGCAACGGTGGCGGCGATCTCCGAACGCGGCGCCGACCGGGCGGAGGCGCTGCGGCAGATGACCCAGCGCTACATCGAGCACATGCACACCAACGAGCCGGCGCACACCTGGCCGGTGACCGGGTAACCCGACGTCAGCCGGTCAGTCCTGGACGTGTTCCGGCCGGTAGCCGGTGCAGAGCAGGTCAAGCCGGCCGATCCGGCCGGCCTCATCGGTGTCGGCGTAGGCCTGCTGCTCGACCACGAACGAGCCGGCGCCGAGCCGCTCGGCCTGCAGGCGGAGCCGCCAGCGCAGGTGCAGGCGGCCGCCGACATCGCCGGCGGTGGCCTCGGTGAGCTCGAAGCTGGCGGTGTCGCCGAACCAGTGCGCGAACTGGCCGGCGATCACGTCGGCGCCCGTCCACTCGAACTGACCGGGTGGCAGCAGGGCACGGAGCCGGGCGCCAGCGGCGAGCGCGTCGCCGAGCTGGGTGAAATCCTGCGCGGCGAGGCCGCCGAGGAAGGCGTTGGCCGCGGCGAGCCGCGGCGGCGTGGTAGCGGTGCTGTGGTGTTGTGTCGTCGTCATGGACCTGTTCTACGGTTGCGGCCATGGCGGCGAATCGGGTAACTACCCGATCTTTCTGCCCGGCCCGCTCTTGTCAGGATCCGTTGCGCCCGCGGTCGCGATCATGCCGTGGCGCATGGCGAACAGCGCGGCCGCGGTCCGGGTTCGCACGCCCAGCTTGGCGTAGACGTGCTCGAGATGCGAGGAAACCGTCTTGCGGCTGAGCTGCAGCTGGGCGGCGATCTCGGGGTTGGACCGCCCCTGGCCGAGCAGCACGAGCACCTCGGCCTCCCTGGCTGTCAGCCCGGACGGCAGGCTGGCCCGGCGCCGCACCCGGTGGCCCGCCGCCTCGAGTACAGCCTGCACCGCGTCGCCGTCGAGCCGCCCGGCGCGCGCCTCGTCCTGCATTATCCGCATCGCGTCGCCGGCCGGGAATGCCGGGCGGTGCGGACGGGGCTGGCGCAGCGCGTTGTAGACGTCGGCGGCCCCGAGGATCCGGGCCTGAAGCGGTATGGCCTCGCCCCGCAGCCCGTGCGGGTAGCCGGAGCCGTCAAGCCGCTCGTGGTGCAGTGACGCGCAGTGGCCGACCTCGGCGAGCAGCGGCGTGCGGGCCAGCATCCGCTGCGTCAGGTACGGGTGCGTCCTGGCCCGCTCGCGCTGGGCGACGCTCCACTGGCCGGGTTCCTCCCAGACGCCGCTCGGGATGCCGATCATGCCGATGTCGTGCACCAGCGCCGCCCGGCGCAGCAGGACGGCGTCCGCGGCCGGCAGCCCGAGCGCCGCCCCGGCGCGGGCGGACAGTTCGGCCACCTCCCTGGAGTGGCCAAGGCGCAGCGGCGACTTCAGGTCGCTGAAGTCCGCGAGGGCGGTGAGCGCCCGGTCGAGCTGCTCGTCGCTCAGCGCCGCCCCGAGCCGCGGGTCGAGCGCGATCACCTCCTCCCACGCCGAGAAGCCGCCGAGCCCGTCAAGGATTTCCGTGTGCCGGTCGCAGAAGCAGTCGACAAGGGCGGGATCGAACTGGGTACCGCGGCGCTCCCTGGCCACCCGCAGCGCCGCCTCGGCCCCGCCGGCGTGATGGAACGCCTCGATGCTGTCCGCCAGCTGGACCAAGCGGATGGCGGGGGCCAGGTCGTTGGCACCGGCCTGCCCGGGCACGCCTTTCCCGTCCCAGCGCTCGTAGGCCTGCAGCAGCGGCTCGCACACCGCCGGGCCGAGTTCGAGCTGACCCGCGAGATCGCTCGCCTCCTGGCAGTGCGCGTTCATGACGGCTTGGACCGACTGGCCCGCGGAGGCCAGGAACCGGCCGACCATGCCGACGCGGTGCAAGCCAGACCCGCCGCGGCCGAGATGACGGACGACGAACACGGCCATGCTGACGCCACCGTAGTCGCCGTCGCGCGAGTCCGCGTAAAACTCCGTCTCGTCGCCGAACAACGCCGCCACCTCGGCGCTTTCGACGGCACAGCCCACCCAGGTCAGCAGCGAGGTGTAGTACGCGGACGCGCAGGCCGCCCGGTCCGTCCCGGCCGCCGCGCCCAGCCGCATGGCGACCACGGTCTGCCGCAGCACGCGTTCCATGGGGCGCCCCATCCCGAGGTCCGCCGCCAGGGACAGCGTCGCCACCAGTTCGGCGAGGGTCACCGGCCGCACCGGACCCGAAGCCGTCATCTGCTTCCCCCCAGTACTCCGGTCAGCCAGGTGATTGTGATTGAGGTTCCCGGAAAAGGCGTCGGAGGGCAAACTAGCGCGGTGAGCTTTGTACCCTACGACCGCCCGGTGCGGGCGGCGTTCATCGGCCTGGGCCGGATTTACGACCTGAACGTTCGCGCCTACACGGGCAATCCCGATGTCGAAGTCGTCGCGCTGGTCGACCCGGACGAGGCGCGCCGGGCGCAGCGCAAGGCGGACTGGCCCGCCGCCCGGGTGTTCGCGACGGCCGCCGAGCTGGCGGCGAGCGGCATCGGGATCGACACGGCGGAGGTGCTGCTGCCGGTCCCGCTGCACGCGGACGGTGTGACCGACATGCTCTCGTTCGGATGGCACGTGAACATGCAAAAGCCCATGTGCAACGACCTGGCGGAGGCGCGGCGGATGCTCGACGCGGCGCAGGCCAACGGGCGGGTCTTGCGCGTGATGGAGAACTACCTGTTCTTCGAGCCGCTGCGCAAGCTCAAGACGGTCGCCGAGTCGGGGGAGATCGGGGAGGTCAGCGGCTACCACATGAAGATGACCGGTACCGGCCAGGGCGGCTGGGAGGTGCCGGTGAGCAGCTTCCTGCCGCAGCTTGAGCAGATGCAGCGCGGCCGCGGCATCCTGGTGTTCGACGACGGCTGGCACAAGCTCTCGACCGCCCTGTGGCTGTTCGGCCCGGTGCGGGAGGTCCGCGCCTGGATCGGGAACACCCCGGTCGGGCCCGGCGTCGACATCGACGCGCCGGCCACCATCGTGTGGGAGCACGACAACGGCGTGCGCGGGGTGTGGGACATCACCCTGGCGATGGACATGTACCTGCGCTCCGACTACTACACCAACGACGAGCGCTGGGAGATCACCGGCACCAAGGGATACGCGCGGGTCAACCGCTGCACCGGCCGCGGCATACAGCAGCCAAGCCTCGAGGTCTACGCCGACGGCGTGCTGCACGCTTACCACGCGCTGGATGACGACTGGGCGAGCAGCTTCCGCGACTCCGGCCGCCACTGGCTGCGCTGGCTGCGCACCGGCGAGGGGCCGCTGTTCTGGAGCGGCGAGGAAGCCGCCGACGTGCTGCGGTTCGCCCTCGCGGCCTACGCGAGCAGCGCGGCCGGCGGGACCGGCGTGCACCCCGGTCAGCTCGGATAATTCGGACAACGACGACGAGTGTCGCTCCAGGGAGGGAAGGTCACGGTGATTCGGCCGGGATCGGCTGGCCGGCCGCGGTGATCTGGCCGGCCAGTGCCTTGAGCGCGTCGACGTAGATCTCGGAGAAGGTGGGGAAGGGCTGGATGACGTCGCGCAGCACCGTCAGCGGCACGCGCGCGCGGACGGCCAGCGTGGCCTGCTGCATCCACTCGCCGGCCTCCGGGCCGAGCGCGTAGGCGCCGGTGAGCCGCTCGCCGTCGCTGAGCAGCGTCAGGAAGCCGTTGGACTGGGCGTAGGCATGGGTGTAGGTGGCCGTCTTGGCCACCTGGGAGAGCAGGGCGGTGGCGCTGAACGTGTCCTCCGCGACGCCGACGGAGGCCGCTTGCGGGTCGGTGTAGACGACGTCCGGTATGGCCTCGTAGTGGGCCTCGCGGTCCTCGCCGAGAATGTTCGAGGCGACGACCTCGCCCTGGTACTTGCCGACATGGGTGAGCTGCCGGATGCCGGTGACGTCGCCGACGGCCCACAGGCGCTCCCCGGCGCGCAGGTGCGCGTCGACCTCGAGGCCGTGCGGCCCGGCCTTGGCGCCGACGGTGTCCAGTCCCTCGGGCATGCGCGGGCGCCGGCCGGTGGCGACAAGGATGCGGTCGCCGCGCAGCTGGCTGCCGTCGTCCAGGGTCAGCACGTAATCTTCGCCGTCGCGGGCCGCGGCGGTCGCCCGCACACCGAGGACGAGCTCGATGCCGTCTTTGCGCAGGCACTCGCCGAGCGCCTCGCCAAGCGGCGCCGGCTCGTGCACCAGCAGGTGCCCGGCCCCCTCGACCAGGGCCACTTCTCCGCCCAGGCGGCGCACGGCCTGCGCCATCTCGACGCCGACCGGGCCGCCGCCGAGGATGAGCAGGCGCCGTGGCACGGACTTCATGCCGGTCACCTCGCGGTTGGTCCAGGCCCCCTCCAGCTCGCGCAGCCCGGGGACGGGGGGCACCACCGGATCGGACCCGGTCGCCACCACCACGTGCCGGGCGGTGTGCGGCACGCCGTCGACCTCGACCACGCCAGGACCGGCCAGCCGCCCCGTCCCGCGCAGCAGGTCGATGCCCTTGTCCGCCAGCCAGCGCTGCTGCCCGGCGTCGGAGTAGTCCGAGACCATGAAGTCGCGCCAGGCGAGCGCCGCCGCCACGTCGACCTCCGCGCTGGCTCCGACCTCGCGCGCGCCCTGGACCGCCTCACCGGGGCGCAGCAGCGTCTTGGACGGGATGCACGCGTAGTACGAGCACTCGCCGCCGACCAGGTCGCGCTCGACCAGGGCCACGCGCAGGCCGCCGTCGGCCAGCGCCCCGGCGCAGTGCTCGCCGGGCGAGCCGCCGCCTAGCACGATGACGTCGTAGCCGCTGCTTGCGGGCATGGACCGCTCCCTTCTGCGTGATATGTACGGAGTCAGCCAATCACGTTCGGCCACCTAGCGGACAGGCGGGTTAGGTCCGCGGTCTCGTTATCCACGCTCGCGCCTGCGGGCCGTCCATCGCGCCCGTGGGACACCCTGGCCAGCGCCCCGGCCAGCACGCCCGGGCATCCGCCCGGGTGTTACCCGGGCGCGACCGGCGGTCGCGGCAGAGAGAGTGGGCAGCGACCAGAGGAGGACATCGTGTCTCAGTCCCTGACTTACCCCCAGATGGGGACGGCGGCCCGCAGCCAGGTGCACGCCTTGTTCGCGCAGACGATGGGGTACGTGGCGGTCACTGCGGCCCTGTTCGCGCTGGGTGCCTGGCTGGGCCGTGACCTGTCTGGCGGCGCGGGCATCGTCGCGTTCATCGGCGCGTTCGCCGCCCTGATCGGCATGCGGTTCGCGGCCCGGCGGTCCACCGAGCTGACCGTTGCCCTGCTGGCCGTGTTCGGCCTGCTGATGGGCGTGGCGGTGGCGCCAGTGATCGCGGTGTACGCCAGCGTGGACCCGCGGGCCCTGTGGGACGCGGGCGTGGCGACCGCGCTGTTCATCGCGGGCTTCGGCGCGGCCGGCTACGCGACGCGCCGCGACCTGACCGCGCTGGCCCGGGTCCTGTTCTGGGCGCTGCTCGGCTTGATCGTGGCCGGGCTCGTGCTGACGTTCGTGCACATACCGGGCGGCGAGCAGGCCTACTCCGTGCTCGGCCTGCTCATCTTCGCCGGGTTCACCATGTTCGACTTCCAGCGGCTGCGCACCAGCAAAGACATCGCTTCCGCGCCCTTGCTGGCCGCGTCGATCTTCCTGGACATCGTGAACGTCTTCCTGTTCTTCCTGGAGATCTTCACCGGCGGGCGCGAATAATACTGTTGTGGTTTCCGCGCTCCGGGGTTAGCCTTTAAGTATGACGTTCAGGCAGGCGAATGAATCGCGCGGATGGTACAGCCACCCGCGAACGATGCTTGCCCTGTGCGTCGCGGAGGTTCCCGGATAAGGCCGATTTTTGAGTCACCGGGAACCGCCCGAGGGAATTTCCTCCGGGCGGTTCTCCTTTTATGGGGATCAGCCAGCGGTTAGGCGGCCCGGCTCCAACCCGGGCGAAATGCGGGTTCAATTCCTGCGGTCCCTGCATGCCCCTCGACGGGCTTGTTTATTGACATCTCCATAGCGTGAGCATCGGCGGCAGGCGCCATCCTGCCGCAATTTTGTGACGGCACGGCGGAAGATAGGCCAGCTGCACCCGGGGACAGCCTGCACCGGGCGCCGTGCCGCGATGGGGCCTTAGCTCAGCTGGTAGAGCGTCGGTCTGGCAGACCGGAGGTCGCGAGTCCGAACCTCGCAGGCTCCACTCATGGGGGTGACAGGTACGGTACCGGGCGCGCTTTGCAAGCGTTGCCGAGTCGGTTCGATTCCGACCGCTTCCACCGGGATATCGCGTAAGGGTCTTAGCGCACCGCGCCTGGGACGCGGCAGACAAGGTTCGAGTCCTTGTATCCCGACCACGGGTCTCTAGCTGAGACGGATTAGCGCCCGGCCGAAAACCGGGAGCAGGCAGGATCGTTACCTGCGGGGCCCACCTGCCGTACTGGTCTAACGGCTAAGACGACAGCCTTCCAAGCTGTTCATCGGGGTTCAATTCCCCGGTACGGCTCTTTGAGCGCCGCGAGCTATATCGGTGAAGCACTCGACTCTTAATCGAGAGATACTCGGTTCGATCCCGAGGCGGCGTACGCGCGGGTAACGCTAACCGGCAAAGCTGGCCGCCTCAAAAGCGGTCGTGTGCGGGTTCAACTCCCGCCCCGCGTACTCGATGCCATTTCGTTCAACGGGTAGGACGCTGGCCTCTGGTGCCGGTAATCATGGTTCGAATCCATGAGTGGCAGCTCTGCCGCCGCGCACGGCATGCGGCTCCGCCTTCGTACGGCGGACGGCCCGGTTCGACCCCGGGTGGCGGCTCTCGTGCGCTCGTGGCGGAAGTAGGTAGACGCGCTGGCCCGAGATGCCAGTGCTCCGCGAGGGGCGTCCCGGTTCAAGTCCGGGCGAGCGCACTTGGTGCCGCCACACACGGCTGTGGCCCTGCTCCTGTAAAGCAGGCGGTTCGGCTCGACACCGAATGGCGGCTCGCGATGGGCGGTAGCTCAACTGGCAGAGCGCTCGGCTTTGGTCCGTGAGGTTCGGGGTCCGAATCCCTGGCGCCCAGCTCGTGCCTGCTTAGTGGCAACGGTTAGCATCCCTCCCCGGTACGGAGGGGGTCGGAGTTCGATTCTCCGAGCAGGCTCCATGCGGATGTGGTGTCAGTGGTCGCACATCAGCTTCCCAGGCTGAGAGGGCGGGTTAGAGTCCCGTCGTCCGCTCCATGTGGCTGTAGCTCAGTTGGTTAGAGCGTTTCCTTGCCAAGGAAAAGGTCGCCGGTCCGAATCCGGTCAGCCGCTCGCATGCGTTCGTGGCGGAAACAGGTATACGCGTACGGCCCAGACCCGTATGCCCGCGAGGGCGTGAGAGTTCGATCCTCTCCGGACGCACCGAATGGGGAATTGCGTAACGCAATGTCTGATATATTTTTATACATGGCAAGACCACGAACATGGACCGATGACGATCTGCGAACGGCAGTGCGTGAGACGTCGACATGGGGTGAACTAGTCCAAAAGATCGGCCTGACGGATTTCGCTAAGGCTCGCCGTACCGCACAGGGTCATTGCGTGCGTCTCGGACTCGATGTTGCGCACCTGCCGGCATTCAAGCCATTGGCGCCGATTGAGCCGCACGATTCCTGCTGGAGTTCAGTGTCAGCCGAGGTGGCGGCAGCCGTCCCTGATTCCTCTTCATGGGCCGATGTGTTCCGGAAACTGGGACTGCCTGTCACAGGCTCGGGTTACGTGAGGCTGAAAGGCACGGCGGAACGACTCGGCCTCGACACGTCACACTTCCGGGGACAAGGGTGGTCAGCCAAGCCTGTTGAAGCGATGGACACTCCCTTCGGCCGGACAACAAGTACGCCGCGTACAAGGTGACGTGATTCATGGAGAGCGAACCGATCAGGGATCGGGAGTCGCTGCTAACGACTGCGCGGTTAACTCCGTGGTGTTCGAGTCACCCGTTCTCCTCGGAAGATGACACCGCCAGGTGGCGGTCCCCGTCTGGAAAGCGGGCGGGCGTGAAAGCGCTGGCGTTCGAGTCGCCCGTCTTCCTCCATCCCTGGCCTGTTCACACCGGGCCGGGGAGCCGTCGTGGAGGGTGAACCCGCCAGGGCCGCGGGCGGCGTTTCGAAAGCGCCTGGGCGTGCGCGTTGCGGTTCGAGTCCGCCGCCCTCTTCGCAATGGATGGGAAACCTGCCGGGCGGCAGGCCCCGGCTTGAAACCGGAGGGGCGCGCGAGCGCTGGGGGTCGGGTCCTCTCCCATCTGCTGGCCGCGACCCAGCCGGTCGACGGGGCCTGCCTGATGCGCAGGTATCGCTCGGTTCGACTCCGAGGCGGCCAACCGGGGCGTATCCCCTCTGGCTTATAACCAGCGGAAAGGGTAAAGGTCCATGCGGGTTCAACCCCCGTCGCCCCCACGCTCCGCAAGCATTACGGTGATGCAATCGGCTTTTACCCGATGGAACAGAGGTCAGCACTCTGGCGGGGTACCAAGCGCCGCTAGCGCAACGGAGAGCGCACCGCCCTTCTAAGGCGAGGATCGGGGTTCAACTCCTCGGCGGCGTGCTTCATGGCCTCATCGTCTAACGGTAAGGATCGCTGGTTCTCAGCCAGCAGGCCGGGGTTCAACTCCCCGTGAGGCTACGCAAGGCCCCATCGTCTATGGGTTAAGATCGCGGCCCTTCAAGTCGCGGAACAGAGTTCGACTCTCTGTGGGGTCACCGCGCGGTCGTCTAATGGCAGGATACCGGTCTCATAAGCCGGGAGATGGCGGTTCAACTCCGCTCCGCGCTACGAAGGCACGCCGTGCGCCAGGGCCGGTAATGGACGGCAAAGCGCGGCACTTCATTCTGGTGTCGTTCAATGGCAGGACGGCGGACTGTTAATTCGCTAACGCTGGTTCGACCCCAGCCGCCAGAGCGTAAGTCACATGGACCTGTAGGGGAGTTTGGCCGTCCCCGTCTGCCTGTCGAGCAGGAGATCGCCGGTTCGAATCCGGTCAGGACCGCGTTCCCGTGGTGTAGCGGAGAGCACGGCGGTTTACGGAACCGTCAGGGAGGGTTCGAGTCCTTCCGGGAATACTCATCGATCAGTAGCTCAGCGGCAGAGCATCTGTCCTACAAACAGTGGCGCGGGGGTTCGAGTCCCTCCTGATCGACGGTGGTTGTGGTGTAGAGGCAGCACTAGGGGCTGTGAACCCCTCGGGCCCGGACCGTTACCGGGCTGCCACCCCATGCCAGTAGTGAGCGACGGCCGCTCAGCGCCCTGTAAAGGCGCAGCCCTTTCCCGTGCATCCACCGTTCGACTCGGTGTGCTGGCACCCTGCTTCCGGTGGCGGACTCCTCCGCTGGGTTTCCGAAGCCCGGACGCGCCGTTCGACTCGGCGCGGAAGCACCATGGCGCGGATCTCGGTGGACGGGACTTGGTCTGCAAAACCACGGTTCGCAAGCGGGCGAACCAGGCCCGTCTGTAGCGCGCGACTACAGCATGACCCACCAGAACGTCTGCTACATCAGCAAGACGAACGGAAGCTTAGCCGCATGCCCGAGAGGCGAGGGAACCGCCTGCAAAGCGGGATACGCCGGTTCAAATCCGGTTGCGGCTTCGATGCGGCACGGGTTCAATTCCGCGCCGCGCCTCCAACGGCCCGAAGCCAACCGGAATGAGGCGGCCTCGTCCTAAGGGGAAGACAGCGCGTTCGACTCGCGCCGGGCCGGCCTCACCATGCTCACGCTATGGACGATGTCACCTTTCCACGGGCTGCAGCGCGGACGCTTGGCCTTGGCTCGTCCACCGTCAGCCCGCGTCAGGCCGGGTGAGGCCCAGCGACTCGGTGAGGAAGGCCAGCTCGTGCCGCAGCAGCTGGCCGATCACGTCGATGGGCATGTGGGTCGCGCCGGACAGCGGCAGGAACTGGTGCGGGCGGCCGGCCGCGAGCAGCGCCGCGGACATGCGCAGCGTGTGCGCCACCACCACGTTGTCGTCGGCCATCCCGTGCATCAGCAGCAGCGGCCTGGTCAGGCTGGCCGCCTCGGTGATGGTGGAGCAGCGGTCGTATCCTTCCGGGTTCTGCTGCGGCAGGCCGAGGAACCGCTCCCGCCAGTGCGTGTCGTAGAGCCGCTGATCGTGCGGCGCGGCGCCGGAAACGGCCGCGTGGAACACGTCGGGGCGGCGGAGCACGGCGATGGCCGCGAGGGCGCCGCCGTAGGACCAGCCGCGGATACCGACCCGCCCCCGGTCCAGGTCGGGGAACGACGCGCAGAGCGCGTCGAGCGCGTCCACCTGATCCTCAAGCGGCGCCGACAGGGTGTCACCGAACACGGTCTTCGACCATCCCGGCCCGCGGCCAGGCGTGCCGCGCCCGTCCGTGACCAGGACGGCGAAGCCGTGCTCGGCGAACCACTGGTCCTCGCAGAACGCCGCGCCGCGCGCGCGGACCACCCGTTGCATGGCCGCGCCGCCATACGGGCTCAGCAGCACGGGCAGGCGGGTTCCCGGCTGGTACCACGACGGCAGCAACAGGGCCGCGCGCAGCTCCCTGGCCCCGAGAACCAGCCATGTGATCCGGGGCGTGAGCGA
>Ga0265337_1000403_pt1 | contig 23321 bp, 23 predicted proteins | sample 42122metaG_FD_192441 | JGI IMG/M metagenome (GOLD analysis project Ga0265337, IMG submission 192441) | Rhizosphere microbial communities from Carex aquatilis grown in University of Washington, Seatle, WA, United States - 4-21-22 metaG | ecosystem: Host-associated > Plants > Roots > Rhizosphere >... | reverse complement strand
TGCTCGACCTCGAGCGGCACCTCATCGATGAAGCTTTTGGTCATCCAGACCGCGTAGGGAAGCGTCGTCAGAAAATAAACAAGAATGAGACCGAACCGTGTGTCAATCAGACCGATCGCCGTATAATAGAGTGACAGCGGCGCCACGACGACGATCGGTGGAATCATTCGCAGCATCAACAGCTGGAACATGCGCACCTCGGACAGGATCCGGTAGCGCGACACCCCGTAGGCGATCACCGAGCCGAACAGCACCGAGAGGAACGTCGAGGTGACCGCGATCACCGTCGAATTATATAATGAAATCAGTGGTTTCTGCGACGAGATGGCATATTGCGTCTGGGCATATTCCTCCGCGCCAAACCAAACGTTCATGTAGTTGGCGAGCGTCGGCGGGCTGGGAAAATAATAGGGCGGCCAGGCGAACCATTGCGTGTCGATTTTAAACGACGTGGAAACGATCCAATAGATCGGGAAGAATGCCATCAGCCCCCAAAGACTGAGGACGACATAGCGAACGCCCGTCGTGATGCGGCGGCGCTGCGACTTGGTCATCGCCATTCAGCCCTCCACCTTTGGTACGTCGGATTGTTCGTACATCTTGTCGAGCGAGCGCTTCTCCCGGCGCAGCAATCGGATCGCGAACAGGACGATCACGATCATCAGCAGCATGACGATGTAGGACATCGCCGCGCCTTTGGAGATTTCGAAGTACTGCCACGTGGTCATAAAGATGTAGACCGGCAGCGTCTCGGTCGCCGAGCCCGGGCCGCCTTGAAACAGGGACCATGTTTTGGGGAATTCCGCCATGGCTTCGAGGAAGCGCAACACCAGCGCGAGCAGAATGACCGGCCGCAGCAAGGGAAGCTGCACTTCCCAGAAAATCCGCCATTTCGACGCGCCGAGAATTTCCGCCGCCTCGATCGGCTCCTTCGGAATCGCCGTGAGGCCGGCGAGCATGATGATGAAGGAGAACGGGGTCCAGTTCCAAATCTCGAGCAGGCCGACCGTCATGAGCGCGAGGTGCGGATCGCTGAGCCAGGACGGCTTGAATTCAATTCCGCTCAGGCGGGAGATGACGTCGTTGAGCGGGCCGCTTTGGTACAGCATCATTTCGGCGGTATAGGCGACCACGACCGGAACGGTGAGCATCGGCAGGATGAAGATGATGTAATAGATCGCCTGCCCGCGGAACGGCTTGTGCATGAGATAGGCCAGCAGGAAGCCGAACACGAAGCATCCGACCGTCGAGCCGGTCGCGAACGCCAGCGAGCGCACGACGGCCCAGCCGAAGCGCGGGTCGGTCAAAACCTCCTTGAAAAGATCAAGGCCGACATAGTCGGCATCCCACCAGGAGCCGAGATAGACGGTCCACTGGTGAACCGAAAAATAGAGCTGCAGAAGCAGCACCGGCATCAGCACGAAAGCGAACAACGCGATCAGCGGCGTCAGCAGCGAAATCTTGAAGCGCCTGATCGCGCGGCGTCTGGAGACGACGCGTTTTGGCGTCGGCGACGGCACTTCGGCAGCCGAAAGGGCGGCTACGGTCATTCCTTACCCCTGAAAGGAAGCCCGGACGAGCGCGCGGCTCGTCCGGCTGATTTGAAGGCAGGTCTATTTCCTGCGGTTGCTCGTCACGCCGGCTTGAGACGCTTCGGCATTAAGGCCTTATAGCTCACCAGATCCTTCTTGAGCTTGCTTTGGCCGATGCGGCGGATGATCGCGGTCCATTCGTCCTCGGTCTTCTTGAGCACGTCCTTGGCCGGGAGTTGTCCGATAAAGGCTTCCGAGAGGTTCTTGCCGAGCGCGTCCTGGAATTCCAGGTAACCGGTCAGATAGACCGGCGGCGCCACGACCTGGAAGTTGGCTTCGATCGCTTTGACGCCGGCCGGACTATAGGCGTTCTTGACCGCGTCGGAGGTCATATGTTCCTTCGCCCAGGCATCGTTGAACGTGTTCACCGGATCGGTCACGATCGGAATGCTGTTCTTGCCCGAGCCGAGCCAGAGCGCGAGATAGGCTGCTTGCGCTTTGCGCGGGCTGTATTTGTTGATCAGGATCGCGGCGAGCGGCGATGAGATCGACCGGTGCATTCGCTTGCCGGAGAAATCCGAGCCTGGCACCAGACCGTAAAGCCATTTGCCGGTCGTTTTCGATTTCGCCGGATTCTCATTCAGTTTCGCGGTGCCGTCCCAGTACTGGGTGCTCACCACGTGACCCTGCGCGATGCGCGGAATCTGCTGCGGCGTGCCCCAGTTGGCCGCCTCCGGGTGATTGTACTTCTTGTCTTTCAGATAAATGTCGACCGCGTATTGGCCGGCCGGCGTGTTCAGTGTCGGCTTCATGTCGTCGTCGAACGGGAAGCCGCCGGCGCTGTAGTAGATCATGTACCACCAGGTCGGGCCGTTGGCGCGGTTGCGCAGATTGGCCGAGCCATAGAGGTCCTTGGATGGATCCATGAAGAATTCCTGGATCACCTGTTCTTCCTCCCAGGTCTGCGGGAACTTCAGCTCTTTGCCGAACTTGTCGGCAAAGCGCTTTTTGTTGTCCGGATCTTCAATGATATCCTTGCGAACGTATTGGATGTGCACGTTGCCGTCGGTCGGAACGCCGTAGGTCTGGCCGCCATAGGTCATGAAGGTGCCGTAGTCGCCGACCGCATCGATCTTGAAGTTTGCCTTCTTCATGTACTCGTCGAGCGGCTCGAGATAGCCGGCCGAGGCGAGTGAGGGGATCATGTTGGAATCGATATGGATGAAATCGAACTGCGGCGAGCGCGAGAGCGCTTCAGCCATCGCCCGCTGCGGTGCGTCGAAGATCGAGATATCCTGCACCGCGCCGATCGTGATGTTCGTCTGCTTGGAGAACTCGGCGATCACCGGCTGCATCGGCACCAGATAAGGCGACCAGATCATGCCATTGACGGCAGCCGGGCCGGCGCTCTTGGCGGCCGCGACGGTGCTCTCTTCCATGGTCGCAGCGGAGGCGAACGGCATCGTGCCAGGCAGGAAGTTTGCCACGGTCAGCCCGAGGCCGCCTTCTACGAATGTTCGCCGCGAAACGCTAAACTTAGTCATCACATCCTCCCGTTAGGTTTTTTTGGCAGTGTTCCAGAACATGTGCTGCGACGAACATCGCGCCGCCGCGGATCGCGGTGGCCTCGATACTGTTCGGCCGATGAAGCTGATGGTGAAAAGATAGCGATCCGGCGCTGCCTGCAGCGCACGCGCGCAGGCAGATTTTCAAAAATTTGTTCGCGAGAGGCGTAACCCATCGGCTCTCCCGAGCCTCGGCTCTCGACACAGCGCCGTTCACGGCCATCGCGCGTCAAGACCAAGTGCAACTTTGACGTTTAAGTCCCTAGAACATCCGGGTCAAAGGCCGCGGTTAATTCCATCGTATGGTGCTGCGTCTCGATCCGCAACACCTACGCAACGGTCTCGACGTCCCACTTGGGCGCGCGCTCGGGCGGATCGGCGATGCGGATATTGCGGCTGCGTAACGCCGAGATCTGCCGCATTTCATCTTCGCTGAGCGAAAAATCGTACACGTCGAGGTTTTCCTTGATATGCGCCTCTTCGAGCGCGCGCGGCACCGCCGCGACCATCGGTTGCTGGATCAGCCAGCGCAGGCAGACCTGGGCGTGCGTCTTGCCGCGGGTCTTGGCGATTTCGCCGACGACCGGATCGTCGAGCAGCTTGCCGCGCGCCACCGGGCAATAGGCGGTCAGGATCATGCCGTGCCGCTTGAGCGCCGCCAGCATGCGGTCCTGCGGCAGATAGGCGTGGTACTCGATCTGGTTGGTGATGAGCGGCTCGGGGCAGACATGCACCGCCTCCTCGAGCATGGCGAGCGTGAAGTTCGACACGCCGATATGGCGCGTGAGCCCGCGCCGCTTGGCCTTGGCGAGCGCGCCGAGCGTCTCGGCGAACGGTACTTTCGGCTGCGGCCAGTGCACCAGCAGCAAGTCGACATAGTCGAGCCCAAGCGCCTTCAGGCTGGTCTCGGCCGAGCGCAGGAAGTCGGCCTCGTGCGCATCCAACTCGGTCACCTTGGTGGTGACCCACAACTCCCCGCGCGCGATGTCGCTGGCGCGGATGCCTTCGCCGACGCGCTCCTCGGTGCCGTATTTGCGCGCGGTGTCGATGAGGCGATAGCCGCATCGAATCGCGTAGGCCACCAATTCCGCCGGGCGGTCGGGGAATTCCATGGTGCCATAGCCGATCGCCGGCATTTTTGCGCCGTGGGCAGCAAGCGTGAAGGCCTTGGGGGATTGCATCGGGGGACTCCGCGGCGGGGAAGGCGGTGACGTAATACGTGCAGCGGACATCCGCCGCACCGCTAGTTGCTCAACTTGATTCCGGCGTCTTTGATCACCTTCGCCCATCGTGGCGTCTCGGTTTTGATCGCGTCTGCAAATTCCGCCGGTGTGTTACCGATGGGATCGAGTCCCTGTTGCTCCATGCTCTTGTGTACATCGGGCAAAGCCAGGTCCTTGACCGTCTCCTTGTAAATCTTGTCGATAATGTCGGCTGGCGTGCCGGCCGGCGCCAGCAAGCCGAACCACGGCACGGCTTCGAAGCCGGGAAAACCGGACTCGGCCATGGTCGGCAGATCGGGCGCGAGCGCGGAGCGCTTGAGCGAGGTGATGGCGAAGGCGCGCAATTTTCCTTCGCGCACCTGCGGCAGCACGTTCACGATATTGCCGAAGAACATCGTGAGGCGGCCGGCGAGTATGTCCGGCAGCACGGCGGTCGAGCCGCGATAGGCCACCGGCGTCACGTCGATGTGCGCCATGTATTTGAACAGCTCGCCGGCGAGATGCTGCGACGTGCCGATGCCGGCATGGCCGTAGGTGAGCTTGCCCGGTTGCGCACGCGCCAGTGAGACCAGTTCCGGCAAGGTTTTGGCCGGCACGTCGGGATGAACCACCAGCAGGTTCGCCGCAACGAATACCTGCGAGATCGGCGCGAAGTCCTTGATCGGATCGAACGGCAGCTTGTCATACAGGCTGGGATTGATGACGAGCGATGGATTGCCGCCCATCAGCAGGGTGTAGCCGTCCGGCGACGATTTCGCGACGCGATCGGTGGCGATGTTGCTGCCCGCGCCTGTGACGTCCTCGACCGTCACCGGCACGCCCCAGCTGTCCGAAAACTTGGCGGCGAGCAGGCGCGCGGCAACGTCCGGAGCCGTGCCCGGCGTGAAGCCGACGATGATTCGCACCTGCCTGTTCGGGTAACCCGTTTGCGCGGCAACAGGGTTCGCCGTCAGCAGCACGGTCAGCGCAGCAAGAACCTGAAAGATGACCTTCATCGCTTCCCCCGCCGGCTTGAACGCCGCAAGGTGACATCGGCACTGTCCGGCCGCAAGGGCAGGCGTTACGCCGGCGCCTGCTCGACCGACAGCACGCGCATGATGTCCTCATGCACCTTGTGGTGGTCCGCGTCGGTGGCGCCGGGGCCGAGCCGCGTCTCGTAGGCGATGCGCGCGGGCCGGTGGAACACCATCACGCGGTCGCCGATCTCCATCGCCTCGTTGATCTGGTGAGTGATGAACACCGCGGTCTTGTTGTTCTGCCGCACCAGGCGCACGAATTCGGCGCGCAGATCGCGCGCGGTCATTTCATCGAGAGAAGAGAATGGCTCGTCGCACAGCAAAATCTCAGGATCGACCGCGAAGGCGCGCGCGATCGACACGCGCTGACGCATGCCGCCCGACAGCGCGTGCGGATAGTCGTTCTCGTGGTGGGACAGGCCGAGCCGCTTGAGCCACGCCCGCGCGGTCTCGCTGGCCTGACCGGCATCGCTGTCGAGGATTTGCAAGCCGAGCCGTACATTGTCGAGCGCCGAGCGCCAAGGCATCAGCCGGTCGTTCTGGAATACGATGCCGATCTTGCCGCGGAAAAACGCGAACTCGCGAAACGGATCGTGGCCGATGACGCGGGCTTCGCCGGAGCTTGGTTCGATCAGCCCGGCGACGATATTGAACATGGTGGACTTGCCGCAGCCGGTCTTGCCCAGCACGGCGACGATCTCGCCCTTGGCGATCTCGAACGACAACTTATCGACTGCGACAAAGTCGCCGCGCCCGTCCGGGCGGCGGAAGCTCTTGCTCACGTCCCGGAAGCAGATGACGGGATCGGCGCTGGCCATGTTCTACATGGCCCGCTCGGACACCGCGCGATAGCGCAAGGCCCAATTTTCGATCGCATTGATGGTCTGCTGCACCACCAACACGAACAATACGAGCTGCAGCGTCCAGGCCATGGCGCCGGCCATGTCGAACAATTGCTGCTGGCGCAGCAATTGGTAGCCGACGCCGCCGGTGGCGCCCACCAGCTCGGCCACCACCACAACGCGCGCGGCATTGCCGAGGTTAACCTTCCACGCCGTGAGAATGCCCGGCACGATGGTCGGCACGATCAGGAAGCGGAACAGGGTCCAGCGGGAAGGGCGAAACGCCATGGTCATCTCGAACAGGTCTTTCGACATCGAGCGGAAGGCGTCGAGAATCTGGAAGGTGAAGGCGGGCAGGGTGGTCATTACCATGATGAACAGCACGCGGAATTCGATGCCGTGGAACCAGATGATGGCGAACACCACCCAGGACAGCGCCGGGATACCCTGGAAGAAGGTCAAAACCGGCGCGATAAAATTCTCCGCCGTTTTCGACTGCCCGATCACCATCGCCAGAATGCCGCCGAGAATGAAGGCGCCGAACAGCCCGCCGAAAATGCGTCCGGCGGTGAGCAGCACGTCCACCAGCAGCGAGCCGGTGATCAGCACCTCGATGGTGCGTGAAATGATCTCCGGCACCGGCGGGAACAGATAGTGGGGAAAAACGTAAGACAAGATCTGCCAGCCCGCCGCCAGCACGATCATGCCGGCGGCGGCTTGCAGGACGCGGAGGTAGCGCGAGTTCGTCATTGCATCGGCTTGCTGTAGATCGTGTCGTTCGACGGCATCGCCTTGAAATAGCCGACGTCGACGCCGGCCTTGTAGACCGCGTCGATCTGCTTGGCGACCTCGCCGGCCGGCACCACGCTCATGCCGAGCCGGTCGTTGGCCTTGATCAGCGACACCAGCGCGGCGCGATCCTCCGGCGACGATTTTGGTGCGATCAGCGCCGCCGCTTCCTCCGGGTTCTTGGCGATGAAATCGCCGGCCTCCTTGTAGGTCGCGTAGAGCTTGGGAATCAGCGCCTGATTGGCCTCGATCCAATCGCTGTGCGCGGCGACGCCGAGATAGGGAATGCGCTCGCCGCCGGCAAAGCTCTTCCAGGTCTTGCTCATATTAGTGTCGAGCATGCGGATGTCGGGCTTCTTTGCCTTCAACAGCGTATAGGCCGGCTCCCAGAGCTGAATCGCGTCGGCGCGGTCGGCCAGCGCGTAGCCAACCAGGCCCGGCGTTGCCGTGTTCACCACCTGGATTTTGGAAATGTCCACGCCCTGCTGCTTGGCGAAGAATTCAGACATGATGAAGTTGGTGGTCGAAGACGCGGCGGCGAGCTGCTTGCCTTCCAGGTCCTTCACCGACTTGATCTCGGGCCGCGAGGTGACGATGGTGCCCCAGAAGTCGAACAGGTTGAACAGGTACTTCACCTTCACGCCGCGCGCGTCGGCCAGGCCGACGGTGAGTACCGCGGCGCTGCCGCCGACTTTGAACTCGCCGGAATTGAACTGCGTCGTATAGGCATCGGGCGGCCGCTCGACGAATTCGATGTCGAGGCCGTGCGCGGCGTCCATCTTCTTGGCCTTGATCACCGGCGGCATGAAGGCGCCGAGCGAGGGAAAGCCGAACACCACGATTGTGACTTTGGCCGGCGCCTGCGCGGCGGCGGGCGCGGGATTTAACGCCACGCAGGCGAGCGCCGCGAGCGCGCAGCCGGCGGCACGCATGAGTGCGGATAATCTTGTCATCTGATCCTCCCTAGCTTTACGTGTCTCGATCGTTGTGCGTCGTTTTTTGTTATGTCTGCGCGGGCGGTGCCGCGGTAACTTCGCGCCGCAGCGAGGTAAAAAACTGCTTGATCAGGTGTTTCGCGACGCCCTTCAGGATGCGCTGACCGACGCCGGCGACCAGGCCGCCGATTTCGCCTTCGCCACTATAGCGCATGAGCGTGGCAGCGGGTTGCTGCTCGAGCGAAAAGGTCGCGCTGCCGCTGCCCTGGCCGAGTGTCCCGGAGCCGGAGACGGCGACCTTGCATTGCGCCGGCGGCGCCTTTTCCGTCAGCGAAATCTCGCCCTCGAAGCTGCCGCCGACCGAGGCGACCTTCAGATTGAGAATGAGTTTGAAGCGGTCGCCGCCTTCAGGGATCATATCCTTGCAGCCGGGAATGCACTTCTTGAGCACGTCCGGATCGTTGAGCGCGCTCCACAGCGTCTCGATCGGAACTTCGAAAGTTTCCTCGCCGCCGATGTCGAGCTTCATGGTTTGCTCATGCGATCTTGAACAGCTTTTGCGCCAGGCCGCCGTTGATCGATGCCGTCTGCGCCGGCGACAGGCCGGCCTCGGTGACGATCTTCATCGGCTCGCTATCGCCGATCGGGAACGGCATGTCGGAGCCCATCATCAGGCGCTCGGTTCCCATCATCTCGATCACGAATTTCAGCACGCGCGCGTCGTGCAGGATGGTGTCGGTGTAGATGGCGCCAAACGCGGCGACTGGGTCGCCGATGCCGGGCGTGATCGCGGCATTGCGCTTGAGCCGTCCGAGCACGAAGGGCAGCGCCGCGACGCCCATCGGCGCGAAGAATTTCGCGTTTTTGTAGCGCGCGATATGGCCGGCGCTGATCAGCCGCGCCAGGGCCACCGCCGCGTCGGTGATGCGGCCGAGCCCGTTGGCGAGACCGAAATCGTTCACCCGCACGTCGCCGGCATCGAAGCTCGGATGGATATGGATCAGCGCGCCGGTCTCGTCCGCCGCCTGCCAGAACGGATCGAGATCGGCATGATCGAGCGTTGAGCCAACCCCGCGCGGCAGGGTGCCGATCATGGCGCCGGGAAAACCCGCCGCTATCGCCGTTTTCAAGACGCCGGCGGCGCGCGCGCCGTCGCCCAAAGGCACGGTTGCCAGCGGCACGAAACGCGGCTCGGTTTTGGCCGCGGCCAACAATGCGTCGTTGGCGAGCCGGCTCCAGGCTTCGCTTTCGGCGCCCGGCAGCTCATAGCCGAACATATCGACCCAGCCGCCGACGACTTGGCGGTCGATGCCCTGCTTGGCCATCCAGGCTAAGCGGCCCGTAATATCCGACAGCGGCTTGGAAACCGGCCGCGTCGGCTTGCCGCCGGAAAAGGCCAGCGCCTGGCTGCCGCCATCGTCGATCAGCCGCACATTGGGAAATTTCGCGGCATCCTTGCGGATCGCGGCCAGCAATTCAGGCGGGACTAGGTGCGCGTGGCAATCGACGATCATTCAGTTGCCCTTTTTGGCGCGCGCCTCGGCGATCAGATCGCCCAGCTTCGATAGTTTCAGCGGCAACGTGTTGATGGAAACGCCCAGCGGTTTGAGCGCGTCGTTGACCGCATTAGCCACCGCGGCGGGCGCGCCCAGATAGCCGGATTCGCCCGAGCCCTTTTGTCCAAGCACGGTGTTCGGCGAAGGCGTGACGTGTTGGATGATCTCGACTGCCGGCACCTCACGCGAGGACGGTAGCAGATAGTCCATGAAGCTCTGCGCCATCAATTGGCCCTCGCCGTCATAGGCGAATTCCTCGTACAGCGCCGCGCCGATGCCGTGCGCGATGCCGCCCATGGTCATGCCTCGCACGATCTTCGGATTGATCACGGTGCCGCAATCGTGCCCGACCCGGTAGCGCAGGATTTCCGGCGTACCGAGATCGGGATCGATGGCGAGCAGGACCAAATGAAACTCGAACGAGAAGCAGGGATACATCTGCACGCGCCCGTCCGCCGTCGGCAGCGTGCCGCCGGTCGGCACCTGCATCACGTGGCTCACCGCGAGGCCCGGCTCGAGCCCGGCCGGCATGCGGTGATAATTGCGGAAGGCGATCTGCACCAGGTCGCCCCATGCGCGTTTGTTTTGCGGCGCGTCGCGGTCGCTCACGGTGCCGTCTTTGAACACCGCGCGCTCGAGCGGAATGCCGAGGTCATGCGCGCCGATGGCGGTCAATTTGGCCTTGAGCTTGTGCGCCGCATGGAACGCCGCGCCGCCCAGCATGATCGCCATGCGGCTGCCGACAGGCGTGCCGCTCGGCAACGAGTTGAGCGAATCCGGCCGCGTCACGCGAATGCTATCGGGATCGACCTGCAACACCTCGCCGATCACGGTGCCGAGCAGCGTTTCGTGACCCTGGCCGGAGGAGGTGGTGTGCATGCTGGCGGTGATCGTGCCCATGCCGTCCACATTGATGCGGCAAGAATCCATGAAGGTGGAGGTGGTGATCGCCGGGTTGAGCAGCGCCTCGAAGGTGGCGTTGCCGCCGCTCGGCTCCAGGCAGGCGGCGATGCCGATGCCGGCGAGCTTGCCGTCGGCGCGCAGACGGTCGCGCTCCTTCTTCAAGTCCTCGTAGCTGGTATTGGCCAGCACCTTGTCGATCACGGTGTGATAATCGCCGCTGTCGTAGGTGGTGCCGCTCGGGATGGTGTAGGGGAATTCCTCGTGCCGGATCATGTTGCGGCGACGAATTTCCAGCCGGTCGAGGCCGAGCGCATTCGCCACCTCGTCCATGGTGCGCTCGAGCGCCAGATTGGTCGGGCCCTGGCCGAAACCGCGCACCGCCTCCTGCGTGGTCTTGTTGGTCACCACGGCAACCGCGCGATACTGCACGCTTTTGATCTTGTACGGCCCGACGATGGCGCCGATCGGCTTGCCGAGCTGGAACGGCGAGCGCCCGGCATAGGCGCCGACATTCTCCAGCGCGCGCATCTTCATCGAGCGCACGATGCCGTTGTCGTCGAAGGCGACGTCGACGTCGAATAGCCGCTCCGGCCCATGGGCGTCGCCGCCGCGCATGTTTTCGAGCCGGTCCTCGATCAGCCGCACCGGGAAGCCGAGCCGGCGCGTGAGGTAGCCGCAGAGCACAGTATGCTTGATGCCGCGCTTGACGCCGTAGCTGCCGCCCACGTCCACGTCGTGATGCACGCGCACCGAGGTTACCGGAATTTGCAGCGCGATACTGATCTGGTCGGCGTAGCGCGGCATCTGGATCGAGGCATAGACGTCGAGGATCTCGCGCCAGGGGTCCCAGCTCGCCGCCACGCCGAAGGTCTCGATCGGCACCGTGGCGCTGCGGCCCCATTTCACTCGCAGCGACAGCTTGCGTGGACTGGCGGCGAAATCCTGCTCGACCTCGCCCCAGACGAAGGTCTTGTCGAGCAGCACATTGGAGCCGTGCGCCTGGTGCACCAGCACGGCGCCCGGCGTAATCGCCTGCTCGGCATCGAGCACGAAGGGCAGCTTCTCGTAAGTGATTCTGACCTTCTCCGCCGCGTCTTCGGCGAGCGCGCGGGTGTCGGCGACCACGGCCGCGACCCATTCGCCGGCATAGCGCGCGACATCGGTCGCCAGCGGCCTGCGCGGCACGTTCGGCGTGTCGAGCCCGGTCATCAGCGGCAGCGTGGCCTCCGCCAGTTCGCGCCCGTCCAGCACGTAATGCACGCCGGGCATGGCCAGCGCCGCGCTTTTGTCGATTGTCTTGATGCGCGCCGCCGGGTAGGGGCAGGTCACCAGTGCGACGTGGCGCATATGGGGCAGATCGATATCGGCGACGAATTGCCCCTTGCCGACCACGAAGCGGCGGTCCTCGCGCACGCGGCGGTCGGTCGAGACGTAGCGGTGGCGGTCGGCGCTCATTTGCTTAAGCTCCGAGGCCTATTGGCGCCGCGCATGCGCTCGGCGGCGAGCGCGATCGCTTCCACGATCTGCGCATAACCGGTGCAGCGGCAGATATTACCCGAGATCGCCTCGACGATCTCTTCGCGCGTTGGCTCCGGATTGTCGGCGAGCAGCGCGTGCGCGACCAGGATCATGGCCGGCGTGCAATAGCCGCATTGCGTGCCGTGGGTTTCGCAAAAGGCGTCCTGGATCGGCGACAATTCGCCGGGGCCGGGCGTGACGCCCTCGATGGTGGTGATCGGCGTTCCCGCCGCCTGCGCGGCAAACATCAGGCAAGAGCGCACCGCCACGCCGTCGAACAGCACGGTGCAGGCCCCGCACACGCCGTGCTCGCAGCCGGCATGCGCGCCCTTGAGATCGAGCAGGTCGCGCAGGCAATCGAGCAAGGTGGTGCGCGGCTCAACCTCGATTTCGTGCAGCGTGCCGTTGACGTTGAGCTCAATGCGCATGGGATTTTCTCCCTTGCGCGTGGGCTAGCGCATCGACGACGGCGCGGCTGGCGAGATTGATCGCGGCGCGGCGGCGGTACTCGGCCGAGGCGTGCAGATCGGCCAGCGCATCGATATCGGCGAGCGCCACGCGCACCGCCGCGTCCACCGCCTTGGCATCGAGTGTGGTGCCCATGAGCTCCTGCTCCGCGCTATCGAGCCGCATGGGGAAATCGGTGACCGCGCCGACGCCGATGACGATGCGTTTGCACTTGCCGTCGGCGCCCAGCTCGACCTGCGCCGCCGCCGACACGAAGGCGAAGTCGCTGCGCCGCGCGTTCACTTCGTGAAATCCGACGCCGATCTTTTCACCCTGCCAAACCGGGAAACGCACGCCGACCAGGCACCCGCCGGCCGGCAGAGTTGTGATCATCGGGCCGATGAAGAACTCGCGCGCCGGAATCTCGGCGGTCTCTCCGCTGGCGCGGTAGCTCAATACCGCATCGAGCGTGATCGCAATCAGCGGCAGTTCCGCCGCCGGATCGGCATTGGCGATCGAGCCGCCGATGGTGCCGCGCGCACGGGTGGCGGCGTGGCCGATGTTCGGGATCGCGCGCGCCAGCAGGGGGACTCGGGCGGCGACCAGCGCATCGCGCTCGACCACGCATTGCCGCGTGGTGGCGCCGATGGCGACGCCGTCGCCGTCGTTACGGATATAAGACAAGGCGGCGATGCGGTTGATGTCGATCAGCCGGGTAGGGCGCGCCAGCCGCATCACCATCATCGGCACCAGCGTTTGCCCGCCGGCGATCACGCGCGCGCTGTCGTCGGCGGCGAGCATCGCACAGGCTTCGTCGATGTCGGCCGCGCGGGAATACTCGAACGGTGCTGCTTTCATGAAACGCTACGCCCAAGCCCAGTTGCGCGGTCGTTTTGTTGTGCCCCGCCCCCTCGGCCGGGCCAAGGGGCGCCAGCGTCGCGGTGCGATATTGTCGATCCGTCACCGATATGGTTAAAGTCCCTATCGCATTATCGCAACCGCAAAATTACCGATTCCTCGAACGGCTTCGACCGCAGACCCTGCGCCGAGGCAACGGGAGACAGCTCAGGTGACCGCGCGATCCAAACAGAAGCCCGTGAGCGGCCGGCCACCGCGGGCCCGTATTGCCGAAATCCGCGACTTCGGCGACGAGGGCGCCGGGCCGGCGCGCGGCGGCGTGCAGTCGATCGGTCGCGCCTTCGCGATCATAGAAGAGATCGCGCGCAACCGCGACGGCATTGGGCTTGCCGAATTGAGCAAGCGCGTCGGCCTGCACAATTCCACCACCTTCCATCTAGTGAAAACGATGGTGTCGCTCGGCTATGTGCGCCAGCTCAAGGACTCAAAGCGCTACCGCATCGGGCGCCCGCTGTTCGCGTTGGCGGCGAGCGCGCTCGACGAGATCGAAATGATGAGTCTCGCCACGCCGGTGCTCGACGAACTCGCGCGCGCGACCGGCGAAAGCGCGCATTTCTCGGTGCCGATGGGCGACGCCGTGGTGGTGCTGGCGCGCACCAGCGGGCCGGGCGCCTTCCAATTGACCGACCGCGTCGGCGTGGTGCGGCCGGCCCATTGCACCGCGCTCGGCAAAATCATGCTGGCCGCCTTGGTCCCCGACCAATTCGCGCGCTATCTGCAACGCGCCGAGCTCAAGGCGTATACGCCGAAGTCGATCACCTCGGCCGAGCAGCTCGCGCGCGAAATCGCCGAGGTGCGGCGCGCGGGCTTAGCCATCGACGACGGCGAGTTCGACAGCGAATTGCGCTGCGCGGCGCTGCCGGTGCGCGATTTCAGCGGCCGGGTGATCGGCGCCATCGGAATATCCGGTCCGGTCTGGCGGTTGTCGATTGAGGCCTTGCAGAAACGTGCGCGCATCGTGCGCGCCGCCGCCGACCGGCTGTCGGCTGAATTCGGCTATGCTGGTGAACCTGAACCGCGCGTCAGGGCGGCCGTTTAGTTGTTCAGATAAGGAGACAGGCCATGCCACGGTACGCGAACTATGTTCCCAAGGGCGTGATCCCGGCGGTGCTGCTGCCGTTCGAGAACGATCTGTCGATCGACGAGGCGAGCTTCCGCAAGCATCTGCGCGACGTGGCCGCGGTCGAAGGCCTCTCCGCCGTCACCATCAACGCGCACTCGACCGAAGTCGCCTCCTGCACGTTCGAGGAGCAGCGGCGCGTGCTCGAGATCGCTCAGGACGAGATCGGCGGCCGCCTGCCTCTGGTCAATGGCATCTGGGCCGACGGCAGCCTGGAAGCCGCGCGCATCGCGCGCATGGCGGCGCCTCGGCGCTGCTGGTGTTTCCGCCGGCGCCGTTCACGCTCGGCCAGTCGTCGGCGATGGCGCTCGCGCATTTCAAGCGCATCGCGGATGCCACCGACTTGCCGCTGATCGTGTTCCAGTATGCGTTGGCGACGGGCCAAGGCTATCCGAAGGACACGCTGCTCAAGCTCTGCGAGGAGGTGCCGACCATCCGCGCCATCAAGGACTGGATCGGCAACGTGCCGCACCACGAATGGCACATCCGCACGCTGCAAAACTTGGATCCGCCGGTGAACGTGCTCACCACCCACAGCTCATGGCTGTTGTCCTCGCTGGTCCTCGGCCCCAACGGCGTGCTGTCGGGTTCCGGCAGCGTGATCGCGGATTTGCAGGCGCAAATGTTCCGCGCCGTGCAGAAGAACGACATGGCGGAAGCCAAACGCCTCAACGACCGCATCGAGCCGACCGCGCGCGTATTCTACGCCGATCCATTCGTCGACATGCACAACCGTATGAAAGAGGCGCTGGTGCTGCTCGGTAAATTGCCGCGCGCGGTGGTGCGCCCGCCGCTGGTCAAGCTCGAGCGCGCCGAGATCGCGCGCATTCGTGCCGCGCTGATCGAAGCCGGATTGCTCGACAAGAATGCGGCGAGGGATGCTGCCTAGGGCGTGCACTCACAGGCGCGCAGCTCGATTATCATTCGCGTTTGAGTCCATCGCGAAAGGCAATCGCTTCGAGTTCGACCCGGACGGCATCCATGACGGGAACCACAGGTCGTGCCTCGAATACAAAAGCCGGCAACATCGAACAGAACTTGTGAACCGCCAACGGATCGTCGCAGTCCAACAACATATAGCCGCCCCAATCGCCCACGCGGATAACGAACATCTCGATCTTGAAATTGTCAGGCGCTTTCCATTGAGTGAAAACCTCCAGGATCCGCTTCTGGGCATTCTCGTACTCCATCGGCGATCCTTGCGGACGTTCAGACCAGCTGATCATATATTTCATCGGAAGCCCCCCTGTTTGTTCCGAAACCCTCGGAACGCGTACGCGGCGTAATCACATAATCGCAAACTCAGTATTCTTCCGGTCCGTCACCAGCATGCTGCCGGGATAATGCGTAATGCAGAATTCCGGTTTGACCGTCGCGATCACCGATTGCGGCGTTACGCCGCAGGCCCAGAACACCGGCAATTCGTCGTCGCGCACTTCCACAGCGTCGCCGTAGTCCGGCTTCATCACATCCTTGATGCCGATCATCTCGGGCTTGCCGATATGCACTGGCGCGCCATGCACCGCCGGAAAGCGCGTGGTGATCTGGATGGCGCGGATGGCGTTCGTCGGCGTCATCGGCCGCATCGAGACCACCATCGGCCCATGAAACGGCCCGGCTTCGGCGGTGGCGATCGAGGTGCGGTACATCGGGACATTGCACCGCTGAGTGATGTGGCGCAGCTCGATGCCGTCCGCCGTCAGCGCTTCCTCGAAGGAAAACGAGCAGCCGATCACGAAGCTCACCAGGTCGTCGCGCCAGAATTCGCGGATGTCCTGCGGCTCGGCGATCAGCTCGCCGTGCCGCCATACCCGGTAGCGCGGTAAATCAGTGCGGATATCGAGATCCTCGGCCAGCGCCGGCACCCGACAGTCGCCGGGCGCGGACATTCCGATCAGCGGGCACGGTTTCGGGTTGAGCTGGCAGAAGCGCAGGAAGTCGGCGGCCAGCAGCTTGGGCAGAATGGCAAGGTTGCCCTGTACAAATCCCGGCGCCAGGCCCGCGGTCGGCCCGCGATGCTTGTCGGCGCGGATCGCCAGCCGTGCCGCCAGGCCGCTGCCGGGCGGCGGCGTTTCGTCGCGACGTAGGGGGGTGACAGCCATCGACTTTAGTCCGGTGCAATCGGAACAAACGATCCGCGCCGCAAAGTCTAGCATCGGCCGCGGCGCGGTTCGAGGGCGGCTGCACAATCGGCGGGCACAATCCGACCATGTGAGCGAGCATGTATCCCTATCGAAATAGCGGTTGAAACTTACGCCCGGATCGCGTTTGCTTACGCGACTAATCAAGCCAAGAGCCCGTCAAGGGCCGGTAGGGGAGGATCTGGGAATGCTGCCTCGTGCCGCCACGGTTGGGCGTGCGGTGACCGGGCTCGCTACCATGTCTGTCGTCAGGCGTCACGCCGGCGCGGACAGGGCGGGCGGCTGCCGCTTCCATTCAAACAAATCGACGCAGCTTCGGCGCCGCGCTTCGCGCGGGCGTCAATTTTCGATTCGAACAAACTGAAATCCAGAGGGAGGACATGCAATGACTGAAAAATGGAAAGACGAGGCCTGGGCGCAGGACATCTGGTATCGCGGCAAGGTCACGCGCCGCACGTTGGTCGGCTGGGGCGGCGGCGCGATCGGCGCGATGATGCTGGTGCCGGCGCCGTGGCGCGCGGCCTTCGGCGCTGCGGCGCCGTACAAGATCGGATCGTTGCAGCCGCTCTCCGGCGCGGCCGCGCTCGGCGGCAAGACCGCGGTGGTCGGCCTGCAGATGGCGATCGACCGCATCAACGCAGCGGGCGGCGTCAACGGCCGGCCGCTCGAAGCGATCATCGCGGACGACGAGTCCAAGCCCGACGTCGGGCGCCGCAAGACCCAGAAGCTGCTGGTCGAAGACAATGTCGACGTGCATGTCGGCGGCTTCCTCTCCAACATCTGCCTCGCCTGCATGCCGGTGTTCGAGGAAAACAAGGTCGTCAACATGATCAGCGTGTGCCTCGACACCACGCTGACCACTTCCAAGTGCAACCGTTACAGCTTCCGGACCTACGAATTTGCGCCGTCGCAGGCGGTGGCGATCGCACCCTATCTCGTCAACAAGATGGGCAAGAAATGGCACATCGTCTTTGCCGACTATTCGTGGGGCCAATCGACGCGTGACGCCTATGCGGCCGAGATCAAGAAGCTGGGCGGCGAGGTGGTCGGCACCACCGGCATTCCGCTCGGCACCGCCGACATGACGCCGTTCCTGTCGAAGATCCAGGGCGACTTCGACGGACTGTTCGGCATCTTCTTCGGCAAGGACGGCATCACCATCGGCAATCAGGCGTTCGACCTCGGCCTCACCAAGAAGTACAAGTGGGCGGGCGACGGCGCCATCGCAGAATCCACCAACCTGCCCGCGCTCGGCAGCAAGATCGAAGGCTTCGTCGGCATCAACCGCTATATCCCGGTGCTCGAGGGCGATCTCGACACCCCGGCGCTGCGCAAGTTCTTCACCGAAGCCAAGACGCGGCTGGCCAAGATGGATCCGTCCGGCCCGCTGCCTGACCGCTACGTGCAGTCGAACTATGAGTCGATCAACGCGCTCAAGCTCGGCATGGAGAAGTCGAAGTTCCAGGGCCGGGCGGACACCATGAAGCTGATCGAGGCGCTGGAAGGTCTGGTGATGCCGGCAGGCGAGGACTTCCCGCAAGGCGGCGGCGTCATCCGCAAGGAAGATCACCAGGCGTTCATCCGCCAGTTCATCTTCGACATCAAGGGCGGCAAGCACCACCTGCTCGAGACGGTCGCGGGAGAAAAAACCGTCGTGCCGCCGGCCTGCCACTTCGCTTCGACCTAGCGCATGATCCCGAAAAGTGGGAACCGGTTTTCGGACAAGATCATGCGCATGCGAAAATCTAAGTGACCGCGGAACCTGTAACCGACGCGCGCTCCCCGGTGAGCAACCGGGGAGCTGCGTCGGCGCCGATCCTTAAGACCGAACTGTTGACCGTCCGTTTCGGCGGGCTGGCGGCGCTTTCCCAGATCAATTTCGAGATCAAGCGCGACGAGGTTCGCGCCATTATCGGACCGAATGGGGCGGGCAAGAGCACCTTTTTCAACTGTCTGACCGGCGTGCTGCGGCCGACCGCCGGACGCATCGTATTCAACGGCGACGACATCACCGGCCTGCCGTCCAACATGATCTCGCAGAAGGGCATCGCGCGCTCCTACCAGATCACCAATATCCTGCCCAATGCCAGCGCGCTCGAAAACGTGCGCATCGCCGCGCAGTCGCGCCGGCATGCCTGGAACATGGTTTCGCACCACGGCGCCTTTCCCGACATCAATGAGAAGGCGGAAGCGGCGCTGGATTCCGTCGGCCTGCTCGGCAAAGCGGACGAACTCGCCGCCAACCTGTCGCACGGCGAACAGCGCAATCTTGAGATTGGCATCGCGCTCGCCACCGAGCCGGCATTGCTCTGCCTCGACGAACCGACTGCGGGCATGAGCGCGGCCGAGACGCACGACACCATGCAGCTGGTGCGCCGCATCGCCAAGAACCTGACCATCCTGATCGTCGAACACGACATGCAGGTGGTCATGGAGCTCGCCGACCGGATTACCGTGCTGCACTACGGTCAAATTCTCGCCGAAGGAACGCCGGAGGAAATCCAGCAGAACCCCAAAGTGCTGGAGGTCTATCTCAAGACATGAGCGCCGCCGGCCCAAACGCGCAGCCGCTGATCCTGGTCGAGGACGTGCACACTTATTACGGCAAGAGCCACATCTTGCACGGGGTGACGCTGCATGTCGGGCCGGGCGAGGTGGTGGGCCTGCTCGGGCGCAACGGCGTGGGCAAAAGCACCACGCTCAAGACCATCATGGGTCTGGTGCAGCCGAGCCAGGGCAGGGTGCTGCTCAACGGCGACGCCATCGGCGGCCTGCCCGCGCACAAACTGGCGCGGCTCGGCATCGGTTATGTGCCGGAAGACCGCCGCATCTTCCGCCTGCTCAGCGTGATGGAAAACCTGCGCACCGGGCTCGACCGCAACGGCGTGACGGAAGAGAAGAAACGGGCGCTGCTCGACAAGGTATTCACGTTCTTTCCGGTGCTGGGCGAGCGGCGCAACCAGGCCGGCGGCACGCTGTCGGGCGGCGAGCAGCAGATGCTGGCCATCGCCCGCGCCATGATGCTGGAGCCGAAAATCATCCTGCTTGATGAGCCGACCGAAGGACTGATGCCGCGCATGGTGTCGCAGATCGGACGGATCATCGAAGTGCTGCACAACGAAGGCGTGGCGATCCTGCTGGTCGAGCAGAACGTACCGCTGACGCTGGCGGCGAGCCAGCGCGTCTATCTCATGGAGAAGGGCTGCGTGCGTCACCACTGCGCCGCCTCCGAGATCGACGTGAACCATGCCGTCATCAAACAATATCTGGGAGTGTAAGCGATGGACGCAGCTGTCCATTTTTTCCAGAGCATTCCCTACGATCAGATTCTGATCCAGACATTGAACGGCATCGTCACCGGCATGATCCTGGCGCTGGTCGCTTCCGGCCTCACGCTGATCTTCGGCATCATGGATGTGGTCAACTTCGCCCATGGCGAGCTGTTCATGCTGGGCGCCTATATCGGCGTCCTGGTGCTGACGGCGACGGGAAGTTTCTGGCTCGCGCTCGTTCTCGCCGCGCTGGTGGTGGCGATTCTCGGCGCCGCCTTGCAGATCGTGACGCTGCGGCCGCTGATCGGCCGCGATCCGCTGAACACGATCCTTGCCACCTTTGGCATTTCGCTCATCTTGCAGAACTACGTGCTCTGGCAATTCGGTCCTGTGTCACGCAAGATCAGCGAGCCGATCACCGCCCACTTCAATCTGTTCTATCTGGAATATCCCTGGTACCGGCTGCTGATTGCGGCGCTCTCCGCTCTCATCATCGGCGGCTTCTGGCTGTTTCTCAAATACGGCAAATACGGGATCTGGATCCGCGCTACCACGCAGGACCGCGTGATGGCGCAAGCGATGGGCATCCCGGTGCCATGGGTCTACACCGGGGTGTTCGCCATTGGCGCCGCAATGGCGGCGGCGAGCGGCGTTTTGTTTGCCCCAATGGCCGGCGTCAGCCACACCATGGGGCTCGATTGGGTGTTGAAAGCCTTCATCGTCGTTGTGGTCGGAGGCATGGGCAATCTCGGTGGCTCGATCGCGGCCGCCATCTTCATCAGCCTGCTTGAGTCCTACGCCTCGATCTGGGTGAACCCGTCACAGGCGGTGATCGTTTCGTTCGTGGTGCTGATCCTCACGCTGCTGTTCCGGCCGACCGGCCTGTTCGTCCCGACGCCAAAATGACCAAACATTCGAACAAGACCTATTGGATCGGGTTTTGCGTCGTCATGGCGCTGCTGATCGTGGCGCCGCTGGTGCTGCCGGAATTCTGGCGCCGGTTCCTGACCGAGATCCTGATCTGGGGCCTGCTGGCGATGTCGTCCGATCTGCTGATCGGTTACACCGGCATGATCTCGTTCGGCCACTCGGCTTTTTTCGGACTGGGCATGTATGGCGCGGCCGCCGCGCTGTTGCTCGTCAGCCCGCCCAATCTATGGCTGGCGATCCTGTTCGGCCTTGCCGGCGCCGCCGGCGCCGCGCTGTTCGTGGCCTATTTCTCCACGCGCCTGCGCGACATCTATTTCGCCATCACGACGCTGATCTTCAGCCAGATCTTCTACGTCATCATCTTCACCTGGACATCGGTCACCGGCGGCGAGAACGGCTTGATCTTCACCCGCCCGCATTTCTCGATTCCCTTCATCTACGACGTGCGCTTCACCTCGACGATCATGCACTGGTTCGTGCTGGCGGTGGTGACGGCGTCGTATCTTGTGCTGCGGCGAGTCACGCAATCGCCGTTCGGTATGGTGCTGCAGTCGATCCGCGAGAACGAAGGCCGCACCCGCGCCATCGGTTATGCGGTCGAACGCTATAAGATCGTGTCGGTGATGCTGTCGGGCCTGTTCGCCGGACTTGCCGGCGTGCTGTACGCGATCCAGAACGAATTCGCCGCGCCCGATTTCGTCTATTTCATCACCTCGGGCGACACCGTGATCTTCAACGTCATGGGCGGCATCGGCACGCTGGTCGGCCCGATCGTTGGCGCCGGCTTCTTCCAGCTGCTGCGCGAACTGATGGCGCGCATCTTCGGCGATCAGTTCCCTTATCTGATCCCGCTCGGTTTCATTTTCATCGCGATGATCATCTTCCTGCCGCAGGGCCTGCTCGGTTTCGCGCGGCGGTGGCTGAACCGCTGATTAGGGCGCGTCCGGCGCTTATCAAATGTTTTTAGCTGTGTGAGCAGCGTCACACCGGCTCTCGTTCGAGCGGCCTAGCATCGTTTCATGATGCTCAAATCGGGATTTAACCACTACTGCGAAGTCGTCGGTCGGGCCTCAGCGATGATCATGTTCGCGAGCATGGGGTCGTTTGTTTTAGCCGCAGCCGCGCTTGACGTTTGGCACTAGCCGAACCGAGCCGGCTGTCCTTTCGGACGTGCGGATGCGCGCCATGGAAAAACTTATCCTGCTTGCTGCCCTCATCAGTGCAATTTTGGCAATGGCCCAACTCCCGGACCGGCCGCGCGAGCGCCCTCATGCTTCTGCGCATTCTGGACGTTCGCATCGAGGTTTCGACTGAGGCCGTCGACTTTCGGGTTCTGCTGGAGTCCGCGCGACGCGCCTTAGTCGCAGCGCACCGTCATTCCGCCATCCACCACGATCTCCGTGCCGGTGACGAAGCGCGCCTCGTCGGAGGCGAGGAACAATGCCGCATTGGCGGTGTCGCGGCCGTCGCCCATGAAGCCGGCCGGAATGCGCTCGAGCCGTTGCGCCAGCAAGGCTTCTATGTCGCCGCCGGCGCGCTGCTTGGCCAAGCGCGCCTCCACCATCGGCGTATGCAATTGTCCCGGCACCACGGTGTTCACGCGGATGCCCTTGGGCGCATATTGCACGGCCACCACGCGCGAGAGCTGGATCACGCCCGCTTTGGTGGCGGCATAGCCGACCTGGAACGCGCCGGTGAAGCGGATGCCGGAGGTCGAGGCGACGTTGATAATCGATCCCGCCTTTTGCTTCTCCATCACCGGCAGCACGTTCTTGCAGGTGAGGAACACGCTGCTGAGGTTGGAGTCGATTTGCGAATTCCAAACCTCCTCGCTCATTTCCACCGGCCCGCCATGAGCCGAACCGCCGACATTGTTGACCAGCACGTCGATGCGGCCGAAGCGCTTCACGCAAGCGGCCACCATGGCGGCGACCGACGCATTGTCAGTGACGTCGCATTGATGGGTGACAATTTCGCCACCGACGGCTTTCACGCGCTCGACTGTCTCGGCGGTGCTGTCGAGATCGCGATCGACCGCGAAAATCTTGGCGCCTTCCTCGGCGAAGCGCACGGCGGTGGCGCGCCCATTGCCCCAGCCGGGCCCGACGCAACCGGCGCCGGTGACAATGGCGATCCTGTCCTGCAAACGTCCGCTCATGATTTTGCTCCTGTCGCGGTGGCGCGCCGCTTGGCCGGCGCGAAGCGGTAGAAACGCTGCGGATTGTCGACCAGCAGCGCCTGCCGCGCGGCCGCGCTCGGCGCGATCTCGGCCAGAATATCGACCAGCATTCCATCGTCGGGAATCGGCCCGGCATGATTGGGATGCGGCCAGTCGGTGCCCCAGACCACGCGGTCGCCGAATTCGGCCACCAGCTTGCGCGCGAATGGCACCGCGTCGGCATAAGGCGGCCCCTGGCGCGTGATGCGATCGCTGCCGCTCACTTTCACCCAAATATTCTTGTCGGCCAGCAGCGCGAGCAGCGCACGTAACTCCGGCTGCTCGAGGCCGCGCGAGGCATCGACGCGGCCCATGTGATCGATGACGACCGGAACGGCTGAGCGCTTGAGGGCGGGCGTGAGATCGGCGATCAGCGCCGCCTCCATGTGAATTTGC
>Ga0265337_1000402_pt1 | contig 23324 bp, 15 predicted proteins | sample 42122metaG_FD_192441 | JGI IMG/M metagenome (GOLD analysis project Ga0265337, IMG submission 192441) | Rhizosphere microbial communities from Carex aquatilis grown in University of Washington, Seatle, WA, United States - 4-21-22 metaG | ecosystem: Host-associated > Plants > Roots > Rhizosphere >... | reverse complement strand
GCCGCCGTGCAAAATGCCGTTGGCGTCAATGTCGAACGTCACCTCGATCTGCGGCACGCCGCGCGGCGCTGGCGGAATGTCCGCCAGATTAAACCGGCCGATGGTCTTGTTGTCCTTGGAGAACTGGCGTTCGCCCTGCAACACATGGATTTCCACGCCAGGCTGGCTGTCGCTGGCTGTGGAGAAAATTTCTGATTTGCGCGACGGAATCGTGGTGTTGCGCTCAATCAATTTCGTGAACACGCCGCCGAGCGTCTCGATGCCGAGCGAGAGCGGTGTCACGTCGAGCAGGAGCACGTCCTTGACCTCGCCCTTGAGCACGCCGCCCTGGATGCCGGCGCCGATGGCGACGACTTCGTCAGGATTCACGCCCTGATGCGGCGGCTTGTTGACGAGCTTGTGCGCGGTCTCGACGACGCGCGGCATCCGCGTCATGCCACCGACGAGAACGAGTTCGTCAATCTTGCTGGCTTCGATGCCCGAGTCTTTCAGGCAGGCTTTCACCGGAGCGATGGTTCGCTCGAAAAGTTTGTCGGTGAGTTGCTCCATTTTGGCGCGGGTGAGAGTTTTCTGGATGTGCTTCGGCCCGCTGGCGTCCGCCGTGATGAATGGCAAATTGATGTCGTAAGTCTGCGAGCTGGAAAGCGCGATCTTGGCTTTTTCGGCTTCTTCCTTGATGCGCTGGAGCGCGTCGGGCTGCTTGCGGAGATCCATGCCTGACTCCTTTTTGAATTCATCGAGAATCCAATCCATCAGTAAATTGTCCCAGTCGTCACCGCCGAGGTGCGTGTCGCCGTTCGTGGCCTTCACTTCAAACACGCCGTCACCGATTTCAAGAACGGAAATATCAAAGGTGCCGCCGCCCAAGTCATAGACCGCTATTTTCTCGTCTTTCTTTTTGTCGAGGCCGTAAGCGAGCGACGCGGCGGTCGGTTCGTTGATGATGCGGAGAACTTCCAGACCGGCGATGCGGCCGGCGTCTTTCGTGGCCTGGCGTTGCGAGTCGTTGAAATACGCGGGAACGGTGATGACAGCCTGCGTGATTTTTTCGCCGAGGCGCGTTTCGGCGTCGGCTTTCAGCTTGGAAAGGATCATCGCGGAAATTTCCGGCGGCGTGAACGCCTTGGGTTTGCCGTCCACTTCCACTTCCACGGCGGCGTCACCGTTCGCGGCCTTCACGACCTTGTAAGGCACGCGTTTGATTTCCTCCTGCACCTCATCGAATTTGCGGCCCATGAAGCGCTTGATGGAATAAACCGTGTTGCGCGAGTTGGTGACGGCCTGGCGCTTGGCCGCGTCGCCGACGATGCGCTCGCCGCTCTTGGTGAACGCGACGACCGACGGCGTGGTGCGCTTGCCTTCGGAATTCTCCAGAACCAACGGCTCACCGCCTTCCATGACGGCCATGCAGGAGTTCGTGGTGCCTAAATCAATGCCTAATACTTTTGCCATAAAAAATCCTTCGTAAAATTTGTTTTGCCATAGCTACTCAAGCTTTCAGTGCAATTCCGGTGCCGCATTTGTGAAAATGCCAAAAACGCCGAAAACAAAGGCTGTCATTGGTGTTTTGAGAATTGGGATACAATCTGAAATTGTGCCAAAAGCGACATTGTGGCACAATTTGAAAGTAAGTGGCGCTATTTATTTGGCGCAAACTATATCCGGGGTTATGCACTTACCGGAAGCTGCTGCGAAATTTCGGCCTCAAAATCGAAGATCCGCCGCTGGCGGGCGGAAATTCGGCACGCGGGGTTGCGAAGCATGCAGCCCTGAATCAATCCGGACGCGCGGGACGCCGCTCCATCCGCGACAGCGAGTCCAGACAGATTCTTGCTTCGCTTGTCAGCGCTTCCCGCTCCGCGCCGCTCAAGCCGCGCGGGTCGAAACGATAAACGTAGTGCAGCCGCAACAGTTCCTGCAATGGTGTGCGTAAATCGGCCAGGGCCGGGTCGGCCAGAGCGCGCGTCAGCCAGTCGGAAAGCGGTTCGCTGGGCTGGCGTGCCACGCCGCGCGCAGCCAGTTTGCGTTCGAGCAGGTAAAATTCGGAGTCAAGCCCCGGCCAGAAAATCGCCGCGGGGGATTTTCCCGTTTTCGGTTGTGACCGGCGTCTGCGTCCGCGGCGAAAGATGATTTGGAACAAGAGCACGGCCAGCAGGGGAATCAGCGCCCAAAGAATGTATCCGCGCAAGTTGCTTTGTCCCCAGCGGAATTTGGAGATCTGAAACCCGACCCAGGACCAGAAATCCGAAAACCATTGCATGACCGACGCGCGTTTTCCTTCGATACCGACCCACGAGGCGGGCGTGGTGTCAAAATCCTCCCAGGTTTTGGTCTGCCCGTTCCACACGAGGCACCACGCGTGCGCGTCGCGTTCGCGCACGACGTAGCCGTGTCGGGAAGTTTCGTGGACGGCATATCCGACGGCGTAGCGCGCGGGGATTCCGAGCTCGCGCAAAAGGAGCACGGTGGCGGTGGCGAAGTATTCGCAATGGCCGCTCCGGCTGTGCAGCAGAAAACGGGTCAGCGATGTCTCGTTCGTTGTCGCCAGCTTGTCCGGCCCCTGCCAGAGGCTGTAGGTGAATTTGCCGGCGAAAAAGTTTTGGACGGCCAGCAGCTTTTGTTCTTCGTTTGTGCCGCTGATTTTCATTTCCGAAATGACCGAATCCAGCGCGGCGATCTCGGAGATTTCGTTGGTTGGCACGAGGTAATCCGTGTTGGTGGCCGTCAGGTTCTCGTCCGGCGCGGCATCAATCGTTCCACCCGGGCCGTAGTGCGCGTCGAATATCACAAGCCCCGGCCCCTCCGCGAGCACCGCGCCTTCGCTGTTTTTTTGAAGAATGTAGGCGTTCAAATTTTCAAGCCGCCCGCTGCCCGTCGGCAGTGGCAGCAGCGATTTTCCTCCGTAGAGATGGCAGGCAATGTTGACTGACGCCGTGTTCGTTTTTCCCGGCAGCAGGATCCACGTCGTCTGGTCGTGTTCGGGCGTAACGGGGTTATTGTCAAAATCGGTCCGCGGGCTGCCGGAATACCAGCTTTGTTTTTGGGAATGGTAGGTGCGATAGCTGGCTTCGCGCAGATAAACCGGCGGCGGTTCGCCGTTCTTTGTCTGGAGACGGATGACAATCCGGCCGGACAGCTTTAATTCCCCGATCTGGCCCATGTCCGTCGTGCTTTGCATCGGATCGGCCCATTGCCGCATGAATCGTGCGAGGAATTTGGCCATGTAGCCCCCGTTGTATCGCTCTAACGAACTGATGCCGCGCTGTCCGGAATAACCGAAGGCCAGCACCACCGCCAGCGCCAGCGCCCAGACGAGAATTCCAAAACGTCGTGAACGAAACCGCCACAGCGCCCAGAAGACCAAGAAGCATTGCCCCAAAAAGAACGAGGTGCCGCCCCCGTTGGAGTGGATGCCCGCGGAAAAGAGGCACACGATGAAATATGGGTAGGAGACATTCACGCTGCGACCGGCCGGGGCATCGCCGCGTTTTTGATCCTGTTGCGAGCGCCAGCGCGAAATGATGGAAATCGCCGTCAGCGGGATTTTTTCGCGGGTGCTGAACGTTTGCGCCGCAACGAACAGAAACAAGAACACTGGCAGCCATTGGAAAAATGTGGTTGAGGTTTTCAGGCTGGAAATGCTCATGGCGTGGCCCACCTTGGCTGGCGATCCATGAAAACCACCGCCGGCCTCCTGGCTTGCAGTGAAAACGTAAAGAACGGCCGCAAACGCGAACAATGTGCAAAAGGTCAGGATGCGGCGGAAATCCTTGTCCGAGAAATCCCAGCGCACCTTGATGAGCCACGCGCTTTCAAGAACGATTCCGAAGGCCGCGCCGCCCCACGGCAATCCCGATTGCCAGCCCCAAAACAGCAGCGCGGCGCCCAGCAGGAGCGGCGGCGCCTTCAGGACACGCGTTTCGGAAGCTGGAGCGTTTACCATCATTGCAATCCCGCCAGTTGTTCCGCAATTCGCCCTATTTCCAGGACGTGAAAACGGTCCGGTTCATCGCGCAACGGCCCGGCATCTGGTTTGGTCCCGCCCGGCCTCACGATGACCAGCACGAGCAGCGGGATGTCGAGTGCACGCAATTTTTTCACAAAATTTTTCCGGGCATCGTCCCAGCTTTGCAGCACGCAGATGCAGCCGCTCACGGCGGAAATATGGTTGAGCACGAGCTGCTCGAGCGTTTCAAACTTTTTGTCGGCGCAATTGGTCACCGAGGCAAGAATCTCCAGCATTTGATCCGCGTGCGCGAGGCCGCGGCCGGCGGTGAAGCAGTAGGACTGGTTGCCGACGAAGAGCAAATCGAGAAGCGATTCCTGCGTCAGCACCGCGCAGGCAAACGACGCGGCGACCGAAACGGCCTCCTCGAGCATTTCGCTGTGCGGTTCGTCCGTGAACGTGTCGAGCACCAACGCGTGGCGCACGAAAAATTCGTCCTCGAATTCCTTCACGATGGGTTTGCCGGTCTTGGCCCAGCTCCGCCAGTGGATGTGCCGCATCGGGTCGCCGTGGCGGTATTCGCGCAGCGCGACGAACTCCTCGCTGCGCCCCACGTTCGCCGCCAGCGCCACACCACCCTCCTGGTATTTCATCGTGCCGGGCAGCGCGATGGGGGGAAGAGGATGGCGTTTCGGCAAAATCAAAACTGTCTGCACCGCCGGCGTTCTCGCAAACGAGCGGAACAATCCGAGCGGGTCGGGCCGCGCCAGCGTCACGCCTTTGAAATGCAAAATCCCGCGCCGCAGCGGCGTGAGTTCGACGCGCACCTCCGCTTCGCCGCCCTGCAAAAGCGGCGGGACTTCCGCCTCCTTGAGATTCACGCGCTTGAATGGACTGGTGCGCCGCCGTTCACTGATCCGAAACGGGTGGGCGCGGCGGCTTTCGGCGAGTTGCACCGCCAGCCATTCCTGAAACGGCGGGCGCGGATCGTCAAGGTCTTCCAGCAGCGTCAGGCCTTTCTGGGGCTGCGCGGTCAGATTTTTAATCAGCACCCGGTAATGGAGCGGCTGGCCGGCGGTGCCGAAGCGGGGCAGGGAACGCGTCGCAGAGAACTGCATGCGAAAAAACCGGCTGAAGGCGAAGGACAAAACCAAAATCGCCAGCAACAGGGCGAACGTTTGATAGGTGACGGTGTTCTCGATATCCGTGCCTACCGCGCCGGCGACGATGAATCCGCCAGCCACGCACAGGCCCGCCAGCGTGAAACGCCGCCGCGCCCAATACCACAAAGATGAACAGGGGCGGTAAAACCGGTAGAACAGTGTGAAAATCGGCTTCACGCCGGCACGCGTAATTTTTTGACGATTTCCCCGACCATGCCCTGCGCCGTCAGGCCCGAAAAGCGAGCCTGCGGCTCCAGCATCAGCCGGTGGGCGATGACCGGCACGGCGAGCGACTGAATCTGTTCCGGCGTGACGAAATCTGCGCCCTCGAACAATGCCAGCGCCTGCGCGGTTTTCATCAATGCGATGGACGCTCGCGGACTCGCGCCGAGCTGGACGCCGCCCGCCGTTCGCGTCGCTGAGACAAGGTCAACGGCATAGCGTTTCAATTCATCGCTGACGCGCACGTCTTCCACCGCACGCTTGAGCAAGATCACCTCCGCGAGAGTGGCGACGGGTTTCAAGTCATCGAGCGGATGGTTATGTTGCTGCGCCGTGAGGATGCCCACTTCCTCTTCAGGCTGGACGTAGCCGAGCTTGAATTGCATGGCAAACCGGTCCATTTGCGCCTCGGGCAGCGGATACGTGCCGCGAAACTCGACGGGATTCTGCGTGGCGATGACAAAAAACATTTCCGAAAGATTCCGGCGCTCGCCCTCGACGCTCACCTGCGCTTCGCCCATCGCTTCGAGCAACGCCGATTGCGTGCGGGGCGAGGCGCGGTTGATTTCGTCGGCGAGCAGGATGTTCGTGAACACCGGGCCTTCGTGAAAATGGAACTGCTGGTCGCGCTGGCTGAACACCGATACCCCAAGGATGTCCGACGGCAGCAAATCGGGCGTAAACTGGATGCGCTTGAACTTCGCGTCAATCGAGCGGGCGAGCGCCTTGGCCAGCGTCGTCTTGCCGGTGCCGGGAAAATCGTCCAGCAACACGTGGCCGCCGCCGGCGAGCGCGGCGAGCAACTGGCGCGTCGGACCAGCCTGGCCGCGCATGATTTTGGCGATGTTTCCCGCGATTTTCCGGCAGGTTTCCCGCGCGGCTTCCAGATGGATCGGTGTCATGGCAGGTATTAGAAATTAAAACAACGCGAACGTGAAAAGGTTTCCGCATCTTTCCACGGCACGGTGAAAATTTCCACGCCCGCCAGCTTAACAAGCCGCGCATTCCGCCGCGAATGAAATCAAAGAGCGCTCATGTCCTGCCGGTGCAACATGATCAGGCCCGTTGTGTTTTCGCCACGCTGCGGGCGAGCAGGCCAAGCCCGGCCAGAACCAGCGCGGTGACCGCCAGCAGGAGCAAACGCATGCTCCACGGCGCGACAGCCGCGGTGCGCGCCTTCAGGCCGATGTTCAAGTCGGCCCACGTGTCCACGACGACGGCGCGCTTGAATGTAAGCAAACGTCCCTGTTCGGGTATGTTCGCGCGGATCACGGCGGGATTCGCCACCGCCGCGTCCTGCTGCTGGATAAGCCGTTCGGCCAGCTTCATGAGCGCCGCGTTCTCGTCGGCGCTGTTGTTGTCAATGATCTGCTTCGCATCCTGCTGCGTGTAATTCGCATCCTTGTTGTTCCGCAACTGGTTGAGTTTGCCGCCAACGGCGTCGTTTGCGCCGGACACGGCGGCCTGGCGCACATTCAGCCCCATCAAGGCTTGTTGCAATTTGAGGTTGTTGAGCTGGACGCGGGCGTCCTCGTTGAACGCCTCATCGTGCGTGGACAATCCGTAGGCGGACTCGAACGCGCGCCGCGCCCGCTGCGGATCGCCGCTTTGGAGCGCGGAATTTCCGAGCGCGAGCATCTGCTCGGCCTCCCTCGTCTTTTGCTGCTGCAAACCGGATTCATTCCGCAGATAACTTTGCAGGTCGAGCGCCCCGCCGTTCGCGACGACTTCCTGCTGCTGCAACTGCAACGCGCCGCTCCATTTTTTCACCTGCCACTTGTCGTTGAGGAAAACGCGCCACGTCAGGTTCTCCAGCGGCAGGTCAAATTTCGGCGCGAGCAGCGACAAATCCAATGAACTGCCGCCCGCCTTGCCGACCTCGCTGCTGAAATAGATTTCCACCGGCACTGGCTGGTCGCCGCGCGACTGTTGTTCCAGCGGAATCAAAATCTGGTCCTGTTCGCGCCACGGCCACACGCCGTTCTGGTTGACGAAGGCGAACCAGAAATTCGCGCCCGCAGGCAGCGTGAGGTGCAGGAGGCGCTTGTCGCCGGGCAGGATTTCCAGCCGCACCTGCGTGAGCATGACGCCCGCGTCCGAAATCACCGAGGTGAACGTGATGTTGTTCACGCGCGCCGGCAGCAGTTTCGCGGCTTCGTGACGTTCGAGCTTCAATGGCAGTTCAAAATCCGGTTCGACGAGGCGATACGCAAAGCTCGCCGATTCCGTCGGCAAATCTTTTTGGAGCGCGCGCGGAATGCCCTGCCACTCGGTCGGCTGGAGCGACGCGGGCAGATTGTCCACGCGCACCTGCAGGCGCCCGGCGGACTGCACGGTCGCGAAGCCGCGCTGCAAATTCACATCCGCCGCCAGCACGCCGCGCAAAACCGTTTCGCCCGACTGGTCGGCCATGTGCGTCTGATAATTCACCTGCAACAGATACTGGCCGATGACGCGCCGATGCAATTTGATCTCCCACGCCTGTAGGCCGTTCGTCACCGCGCCGTCCACCGCGAGAAAATCGGCCACTTGATCGCCTTGAAAAACCACGCCTTCCGCGTTGGTCGGGATGAAAACGCGGAACGACTTCAGGCCCGTGTTCTCGATTTGATACTGCAAATTTGCGGCAACCTTCACCTGCGCCTCGTTGACCGTCGCGTGCTGCAGGCTCGTCACCTGGATCCACGGATCCACCTGCTCGATGTCCAGCGCGAGTTTCCACGGCGTTTCCAGAATGCGGAACGCCAGCACGCCCTTCTGTCCGACGCCGGACTTTTGCGGGTCGAGCTGCGTGATGCCATCGCCCGCGGCGAGCTGTAATCGCATACCCTGTTCCGGCACGACGAGCAGCGTCCCGCGCTGCTTGCCTGCCTCGCGCAACAAAATTTGCGGCACGGTCCAGGCGCTTGCCGTCTTCACGCCCGGCCCGGAGAGGGTGATGGTGAATTGCTGCCGGCCGTCGGTCTTGCCGGTGAGGTTCAACGTGATGACCCTGCCCGAGTCTGTCTTTAATTCCGTCCAATGGCTCAAAGCCGCCCCGCTGATGGATTCCACGTCGAAGCCGGCCGGCATGACGAAGCTCAAGCGGAAAATTCCGGCGCGAGTGATCGTCACGTCTGCCGTCGAAGCCAGCACGGTGCGGTCTTCGCCCAGCGAAAGCGTGTCCTGTGTCTCGACGCGCACATCCGATTCGACCGGGGAGGCTTTCAACAGCGCCGTCGCCTGCGAGTCGGAATAGCGAAACGCCCGTCGCACGGTCAGCCCGGGAAATTGCGCCGCGAGCGGCTGCGCCACGCTGGCGGGAAAATCCTCGAGGTTAATGGCTGAAAAATTCTCCGTGCCGACATCATCCAATTGGACTTCGTTGCCGGTGGCGACGCCGAGCAGGCCGACCTGTCCCGCCGCGCCCTCGACGGAAATCAAACCGACGCGTTGCGTGAACGGCAGGGTTCCCGTCGCAACCTGTGAACGGATGACCAGCGCAAACGGCCGCGACTGCGCCGGGTTCAGCGTCACGCGCAGCTTCCGCGCGTCCGGGTCAAAGCGCCAGAGTGAGACCGCATTCTCTGCGGGAGACAAGGTGACGGGTCCCTGGCCTGAATTTTGATTTGAAGTTTGAACCTCCCCGCGCCGGCTCCTGCTGTCGTAAACATCGGTGATCGTCGCGCCTGCCGGCACATTAAAAATCAGTTCGCCGAGTTCGCCCTGCGCCGGGCGGATGGAAACCAGATGCACGCCTTCGACGACACCCGCCGAGGGAACGTAAAGCTGCGAAATCTCGGCGTAAAAAATGGATTTTTCATTTTTCACATCGCGGCTGCGCGGCTTCCAGCCGACCCAAGCGCTGCCGGGCGAAAGCACCAGCGTGGCCACGGTATTGCTGCCGCTTGTGCTGCGCTGGACGGACACGGCCTGCGGCGAGAACACATCCACGTCGAGATTCATGAGCGAGACCGTGACGCGGTTGATGAGTCCGCTCGGCACGGGCAGCGCAAAGCCGCTGTCAGCGTCGCGCTTCGTGATTTGAAGTTGATACTGGACCTCAACGTCGAATGCGCCGCCGGATTGCGCGACGAGTTGCTGCGCGCTGCGCGAACCCGCCGGTGACGATTCCAATTTCAACGACTTCGGATAATTCACGCGCGTCAACACCGCCGGCTCGAACAGCAGCGGCAACGACTGTCCTTTTTCCGCCTGCCAGAGGATTTTCGCCGTCGCCATCACAAATGTGCTCTCGATGCGGACTTGTTGCGTGACGGATTCGGGCAATGCCGCGGAGAAATCCGCGCTGCGGCCATTCATTGCGCCGCCGAATAAACAAAGTCCGACCAGCAACGCAGTTGCCGCCGGCGTTGCGGCGCCTTCCGGCGGCGGAAGATCGGAATTCGGTTTTGCCGGCAGACCCCGGAGTTGTTTCAGCGACGGAACCACGACATGCAAGAGCAGGAAGGCTCCGACGACGGCGAGAAATGCGGGCGCGCCGTTTGGCAGGCGCAGCGCCGCCCACGCGAGCAGCATCCAGCCGAGAATTCCACAGGCTGCCTTGGAAAATTTACCATCCCGCGACCAGCCGAAAATCCACACGACCAGAGCGAGCAAGGCAGGCCATGCTTTGCTGATTGATCCGGCGCCGGCCTCCGCCACCGCGACGTTCGCAACGTCCACGGTCAGCGCGCTGTTCGCCTGCTGCACTGGCGCAAGGAATGTCAGGCCGTCCGACGCATTGGCAGTCACGGATTCAAATGCGCCGGAGGCATGGACGAGCAAAACCGCGGCTAAAATGATTGCCGCGAGACCGATGGCCGCGCCGAAGAGATGACGCAAGCTGAATTTATGGACGCCCCTGCCCGCCGCCCAATACCATGCGGAAATGGCCAGAACCACAAAAGCCAGCGCCGCGAGCAGCGAAGCCAGGGCGGCGCCCGCCTGATGGTTTTGCGACAACTGCGCGAATTGTGCGAAACCCGATACGTCAGGCGTTCCACCAACGGGCGCGAGTGTTCCGCTGCGATAAACCAACCGCTGGCCTTCGTCAGGTTGGAGCTTCCATTCCGCCAGCATCACCGGCGTGGCCATGACCGGCGCGGCAATGTTCAGGTGTTTCGCGTCCTGCGAACGCGCGGCGAGCTTTAAATCAATGGTCAGCACGGCGTCCGGGTCCGCGTGCTGCGGCAGTGGAATGAGATCGGATTTTCCGTCCATCACCGGCACAACGGCCGCGCCGTTGACGATGGCCGACCACAATTCCGTTCCCTCCGGCAGTGTCACCCGGAAATTCGGATTGCCGCGGCTTTTCACAAAATAGCGCACATCGGTGAGCGCCTGGCCTTCCTTGGAAATGTGCGTGGTGAGCGACGCGCGGTCCACCACCTGAGCGAGCGAATCGCCCTGTGCGAGCGGGCTCAACGCGAGTTTCAAATTAAAGGGCCGCGAGGAATAGCGATACGCCGCGAGCACCGGTTCATCAAAAAACAGGCGGTATTCCGCCGGCACCTCGCCGGGTTCCAGCGACAGCAGACCGGGCGAAACGTCCACCGGCTTCACCTGGAATTGATACGCGCTGATGACCAGCGTGTGGCCGGACTCGGATTGGGCGTCGAGCGGGCGCGCGCCCGTGAACGCCAGCGTCTCGCCCTGCGGCTTGAACGGCCGCTCGTAGGTCGCCAGCAGCGTGTAGGCGCCCGACACCGGCGAGTGCAGTTGCACGATGAAACCGTTCGTCGTTTTTTCCCAGTTGCGGATGTCCTTGCCGGTGAACTCGACGTTGAAATATTCGTCGGACAACTCAACGCGGAACGCCGACACCGGCGCGCCGCTGACGACGTAGTTGATCACGCTGCTGCCGTAGGCGATGCCTTCGCCGATGGAAAAAAGATGAAACGCATCCGCCTGCACCGTTTGCGGCAGGCGTTCCACGCGCATCGTCGCCTGCCAGTTCGGATCGCTCAACCGGAACGCCGACTGGATGCCTGCAAGCTGTTGCGGAAAAAACGCCGTGGCGATTTCCGTCAACGACTGCGTGCGTTCCGCCGTCAGCCGGAAACCGCTGTCCGCCGACACGCCGACAAATCCGCGAACGGACTTCGCCTTCGCCACCTCGATGCGCGGCAGCGTCCAGTTCGTCTCGCCAAGCGACTGGTTGCGTTCGAGCCGCAATTGAATCACCTGCCGGTCGGAAACGGGCTGGCCATAAACAATCCGCAGTTCCGCGCCGCCGTGATCCGGCGTTTCGCCCGTGAAATAATCGCTCAAGCCCGACGCGGTCAGTTTGGCGATGGCGTAGCCCTTCGGAATGTTCAAGACCAGTTCGCGCAACGGCGCCTCGCGGATGTCGAGTTCGATTTCCGCGTCCACGGACAATTCATTTTCGCCGAGGTTGTAGGCGAGCACCTGCGAGACGCCGACTTCCGGCAAAATTTGATCCGCCTGGATGCGCAACGCGAATTCTGCGCTGGAAAAACGGTAGGCAAAACGCTGGCTGCCCGTTGCGCGAAACAGGTTCGCCTCCGGAAATTGTTCCGGAGAAATCTGCGACAGGCCGCTCGCCTGCACCACTTCCAGCCGCACCGCGCCGTCGTTCACGATGCGGAAGGTGCCCGCGAACCGCGTCGCGCCTTCAGGCTGCACCTGGATCGCGTCCGCCGATTGCGGGAACGCGCCGAGCGGCGCTTGCATCTGCACAAAAATCGTGAATGCGTCCTTCTGCGGCTGGTTGAACTGCACGACAAGCCGGCGGTCAGCGGAATTCGGCACCTGCTCGACGTTCCACGCCAGCACCGCGTCGCCCTGGACGCGCGTGACTTCGCCCGCGCCATGCAGCCGCAGCGCGACGCTGTTCATCTCGCCTTGCATGACCTTGCCGTTGAGCAACGCCGCCTGCCGCATCAGGCCGGGGCTGACGCTGATCTGCGAAATCATTTCGGCGGCGTAAAATAATTTGCCCTCGGCCTCCGGGCGCGACTGCTTCCACGCGAATTTCACCGTGCCGTCCACGGGCAGGTAGCTCACGAAATTGGTGCCGCTGCGTTCCGGCCGCGCGGCGCTGGCGAACTGAAATTCCGTGTCCGCCGCCAGACCTTGCAGCACGACCGGCTGCAACGCGCTCGTGGCGACGCGAAAATCCACCGCGCTCCAGCCATTGCTCTGTGTGACGGCGGCATTGAAATGGACTTCAATCGGAAACGTGCCGCTGCGGTCGAACTTCGCAATGAAACCGTTCTGGTCAGCATCCATCTGCCATTTCTGGTGCGCGCCAAGGCCGGTCAGCGCGACCGCGCGGGAGAGCAACACCAGCGAACCGCCTTTGACATCCTCAACTTTCGCGTTGGCGGTGAGCGTGAACGCCGCGACCTCGCCGCCGAGATCGCCGGTCAGCTTGAAATCCGACAACGTGATGCCGCCCGCCGCCGCGTGCGACGCGGCCAGCGACAGCAAAATGCAACCGATGAACGAGGCAATTTTTGTTTTCATATCATCACATTGGGTAAGGTTTCATGACCGGCAGGTTGTCATTGTAAGGCTCACTTTTTTGAGGAATCAGTTCTGACACCGTGTCCCGGACTTCTGACCACGTGTGTCGGAACTGGCGATAATCCTGTGGTTGCTCCCGCTGCACCTCTTCGCGATTCCGGCCATTCAAAGGGGTGAGTCCTTGCGCCGTCGCGACTGTGTTGGAATTCTGCTCATACAACTCGTGCCACGACTCCATGGTCAACCGGTGATGTCCGTCGTTGACGACGATGCGAGTCGTCTTCGAGTCCGGGCCAAACCACGGACGCTGAAAGGCGGCATTGGTCAAGGCACCTTGGGATTCCAGAGAGCCGAGCAAGGCGTTCAATTTCTTCCAGTCGAATTGTCCTTGAAAATAAGGCGGCCCGCCGGCGACCCGCCTCTCCGACCAGATGATTTTCCCATCGCCCCAAAGCGCGACCACAAGGTGGGGGCCGATGTTGGTGGCACCGGGCGGGGGATAACCGACAGTGGTATAAATGAGGATAGCCGGATCGGCTGAAGTGTCAGCCGCGTGCGTTTTGGGCAGCAACGCCGCCAGCGACAAGAGGGCGCAAACGATGAGCGAGGCGATTTTTATTTTCATAATTCAATCCAATTTTGCCGGCAGCCGCACCGGCGAATTGTCAGCCACGGGTCAAAGATTTGTAAAACATTTGTAATTCCATTTGTAGCGACGGTCTGTGACCGCCGTGCTTTCGTTCCGGCGCTCACAGAGCGCCGCTACAAAATTATTTCCCCGACAAACTCTTCGCCTGGCGGATCATCCATTCCAATTGTTTCGGGCGCGGATCGGCGCCGTAAATTGCGGGCACGCCGCTCAAATAATTTAGCAATTCATCCGGCGAAACTTCCTGCGCGAACGGACTCGACGCGAGCCATTCGGAGAACGCGCTGGCTGTGGCCGCCAAGCGCATCGCGGGACTGGATTGTTCGAGCGAAACCGCGTTGCCGGTGTAAGGCACTTCCCAACTCCGCTCTTGATAATCCATGGTGCCGGGAACTTTGTAGCGCACCCGCACCGTTGCAATCGGGCCGGTGCCGTCCGGTTTCGTCTCGACGGTGTAAAGCGCGTTGCCCGCCTCCTGCGCGGCGATTTCGGCGGCGTCCACCGTGTTGTCGCGGAACTGTTCCTTGGTGAGCTGATGCTTCGCGTAGCCGATCTGGCGATACGAAACCACGCGCCGCGGATTGAATTCCACCTGCACCTTCACGTCCGACGCGGCCACCTGCAACGCGCCCGCGAGCTTGGCGGCAAATTCGCTGGCCGCGTCCACCGGCGAATTGAGAAACGCGTAGCGCCCGTCGCCGTTGCTCGAAAGCTGTTCGAGCAAATCATCATTAAATCCTTCCCAGCCGATGCCGAAGCAATCGAGTGCGATGCCTTGCTTGCGGTTCGCCTCGACCTTCTGTTTCAACGCGCCGGGATCAACATTGCCGAGGTTGGCCGCGCCGTCGGTGAGCAGCACCACGCGGTTCATGCCGTTGGCGAGGTAATGCCGCCGCGCGGCTTCGTAGGCGAGCCGCATGGCTTCCTCCAGATTCGTGCCGCCCTCCGGCGTGATGCCGCCGACTTGCTCCAGCGTTTCGCCGGCCTTGTCGCCGGACACGCCATCCGCCCAGAGCCGCGCCGTGCGCGCGAACGTGACGACGCTGACCGTGTCCTGCGGCTGCAATTGCGTGGCCAGCACGCGCAACGCTTCGCGGATGATTTCCACGCGGTCGGCGCGCTCCATCGAACCGGAATTGTCGAGCAGCAGGACCAGATTCAACGGACGACCCGCTGCCCGTCCCGCCGCCGCCGTCTTGACGGAGAACCGCAATAAATCGCGATTGTGCGCGAACGGATAATACGCGCGCTCGGACGCGAACGCGATGGGCTGGCCCGCCGCCGCTTCCGGGTCGCGATAATCAAACGCGTTGATGAATTCCTCGCTGCGGATGGAAGCCGCCTCCGGCATCTGGCCTTTTTGCAAGCTGGCCTCGGCGAGCTTGAACGACACGTCGCTGACATTGAGCGAGAAGGTGGAGAACGCATTTTCGCGCGTCAGGATTTCCAGTTGCGGCACTGGAGCGGGCTGCGAAGGTATTTGAATCGGACGGTCTTCTTCCGCCATTTGCTTCGCCCGCTCAAGCACTGGTTCAGAAGCTGTCTGCGAGGGAAAATTATAATAACCCGACGAAGTGCCGGTCGCGGCTGTAGGACGTAAATCACCAGCCAGCGCGATGGAATTTGTTATTTGAGCTGCGATCGGAGCCAGTCCGGCTCTGCTTAATCCTTCTTCCGGCACCGTGCTGATCGATCTGTTTTGCATGCGCTGCTGGAAGGGGGTGTTTTGCGAGGACGAAGTGGCACCGCGCGACGATCCCGACTGGAACATATTTTTCAGCACAGGTGCCGCTTGTTGCGGATTGGCGTTCGCGAACTGGACAGTGAGAGCATTTTGCTCGCGGCTTTCTGACTTTGCCGCGCCGAGATTCAGCCCGTCGCTTTCGCCGGATGTCCCGCTGCGGGTGGTCTGCAAATCATCGAGCGCCAGCGTGCCATTGTTGGCCACGACGCCGGCGACATGGATATCGGCAGAACTCCACGCCAGTGTGCCGCTGCCGGATTTTGGCAACTCCTTCGCGGTTTCTGCCATATTTCTTGGCGCTCCAAGGTCGTAAGCCAATTCCACATTTTGCCGAGCCGGTATGTTGGAAGGAGGGGGAGCCACGACCGGGGCTGGAGTATTGGGGCGCGCGATAAACGCGAATCCCGCCGCCGGCATGTCACCCAAGGCCGGCGTTTGTTCCGCACTGGTTTCGCCCGCCGTGCTTCGATAAAATCTCCCCCCGCCGACAACCTGGTTCTGCTCAGCGGCAACATCGCTTCTGGCCATCGAAACTCCAGGAAGCCTTTCTCCGGGCATGGCTGCTGCCGGCGGGCTGCCGCTGGTGGCGACCGGGCCGAACAAAGCTCCACCTTGCCAGCCATCGTTCGCTTGATTTTCCGTTCGCACACGGTCGGTGCCGGAATCATTCCACGCGAGAGTCGTGCTGCTGTTTGGTGTTGCTGGTGCGGTGGACGCATTGGGATTGGGAATGGGCAATCTGACGCCAAGGCTTGGCGACCACGCGTTTGCCACCTGCACCATGCTGTCTTGCGCTGGAGTTGTGCGGTTTTGTTCTTCGCGGGCATAGTTGGCTTGTTGATCCAGGCTCAAATAGTAATACGCTTTTTGGTTATCCGGTTCCAATTTCAACGCGTCTTTTAACTTGGCCTCGGCCTCATCAAATTTCCCCATCCCATAAAGCACCTTGCCGTCCTGCACCAATGTGCCGACCGCCGTTTTGTCGTTACTCGCCTGCGAAATCCGCTCCAACGCAGCGGAGTCGAGCAGCGGTGCCGCGGCTCGTCTGCCACTGCCAGCAACGCCTTCCACCGGCACGGCGGTTCCGCCGATGCTGCCACCGACGTTGCCGCCACCTCTCCCACCGCCCCGGCTTCCACCGCCGCCACCACCCATCCCGCCGCCGAAACCGCCAAAGCCACCCGCGCCGCCACTATTACCGCCGGCATCCCCGTTGAGGAATGCAGCATCTCCAAAGGCTAACGAATCCGACGGCGCTGTTGCTGGCACGCTGGAATTGTTATTGGCGCTGCCCAGATTGACTGTAGAAACATTTTGCTGGCGTTGCTGGAGCGCGTTATTTTGCGACGAATCAACGACGCCACCGCCTGCATTTACATTCGCATAACCAACAACGCCTAGTGAATAGACGGCACCCGGTGCGGATGCAACCGGCGGCGGTTCGGTTTTGGGTAAAACAATTTCTGCTGGCGGCGGTGGCGCAGACGGAAGTGGCGTGACAGCTACCGGTCGGCGCATTAGCATCGCTCGATCCACGCTGGCCAATTCTTGAGGCGCGGATTTGTCCACAACCGTCATGTTTCCATCTGCCGATAGTTGGACAATCTGGTCATTATCCCGACTGTCTTTCGCCCCACCAAATAGGTGCCACTCTGACGATTTCGCGGATTGGTATTGGCCATGTGCGAGAAGCTGCTTTTCTGCCAAAGTGCCCAATTCCTTTTTTGCCCACTTCGCATCAATGTCCGCCTTTGTCGGCTCGGAAGCACTGCCAAGAACGTATTTCTCTCCCATAACCGGCTGCGGAAGTTTTCCGCCATACAAGTAAGGTTTCAAATCCTCTTCCGTGGGAACATCTGTCGGAGACTTTTTAGTCTCCAAAGCCCACTCGCTTATTGCACCATCAATTTGCCGGAGATTGTTGATTGTGGCGTTAGCCTGTGAAGTTGACCGCGACTTTACAAAGTTGGGAATCGACAGCGCGGCGAGCAGCGCGGCGATGGCCACGACAGCTAGCGTGGGGACGAGCCGGGGAACTTTGATCCGTTTCAGCCAAAACAGTTCCTGCGGACGCGGACGCGGCGTTTTGAAATGCGCGAGCAGTTTCCGGCGGCGTTCGTCGGAAAGCTGGCGCGGAACCGTTTTTCCCGCGGAGGCCTCCGCCGGGTGCGCGATGATTTCGCGCACCAGACCGACGGTCAGCAGGAGGCGGCTGTGAAGTTTCTGCAATTCGGGGTCCTGCGAAATCGTCCAGCGCAACAGCTCGGCCTCCGCGGCGGGCAATTCGCCGAGCAGTAGCGCGGTCAGCTTCGCCTCGATTTCCTCGCGTGATGGTTTGTCCGGGTTCATGGCACAACTCCCGTTTTCGCCAGTTCGGCGGCGATGGTTTTCAGCGCGTGATGCAAAATAAAACCGACGTTGCCGGCCGTCAGCCCCGTCCGCGCGGCGATGTCCTTGTAGGAAAGCTCGTCGTTGAATTTCAGCCGGATCAATTCGCGGCTGCGGTCATCGAGCGTTTCGAGGCTCAACCGCACCTGGCCGATGCCTTCGAGCCGGATGATTTGTTCGTCCGGCAACGGCGCCGGGTCGGTGGTCTCGGTCTTGGATGAATTTTCATCGTCGGAAGATTGATCGAGCGAAACGGTTTTGCCCGCGGCGCGGCGCTGGTTGAGCGCGAGGTTGTGGACCGTGCGGTAAAGCCACTGGCGCGGCTTTTCGACTTGTTCAAATTGGACGTGAAGTTTCATGAACGCTTCCTGCACCACGTCCTCCGCCAGCACGAGCTCGCCGGTGTAACGCAGCGCATAGCCCAGCAGCGGCGACTCCAGAGCTGCGAACAGCTCCTCGATCGTTTCCCACCCGGGCGGCTTCGCGCTGGTTTCTTCTGGTCGCATCACGGCCATCTTTGGCGAGTCTCCACATTTTAGCTGGGATCATCAGCCCTTCCAATCCCAAAGGACGTCGTATTCATAAGTAACGACACGCAAGCCAGCGGTTTATTAGAAGAAATCCGTAAACACGTGTAGAATTACTGCGTTCATATCATCTGCCACCATCTCCCGTGGCGATCGTGGAAGGTTCGGTCGGTGGCGGCGGTGGTCTGGACGGTGGTGGCGGCTTTGGCGGAGGTCAGTTGCAACCGCGCTCACGAATCAATTGCCGTGGTCGAATTCGCGCATTTCGGGAACGGCGGTGATTGCCGAAACCAACGACATCGAAATCAACGCCTGCCGCTCTCGCCTTGATTCTTCAGCGCGACCAACTTAATATGGTTTAAGACAGACGAGAGGTATAATTGCCCCCAACTCGCCAGTCCGTAACTATTCCCGCCGGGAAATTCGCAAATATTCAATCTTTGAAGTCCAAAGAAGTTTGACTTGAGTCAATTCCCCCCGGCCCTGCCCATGCGATGTTATTTGCATGAGCGAGAAACCTTTGATTGACGCCGCGCGGGAAAAAATCCTGTCGCTGGCCGATGAAACCCAGTTTGCGCCGAACGGCATCGTGAGCCGGACCTTGTTGCGCATCCCGAATTCACGCGTGGTATTGTTCGGGTTCGCCGAAGGACAGGAACTGACCGAGCACACGTCCACTCAACATGCCGTCATCCAGGTGTTGTCCGGCGAATGCGAGTTTTCCCTGGCCGGCAAACCGCACGTGTTGAAAGCCGGCGACCTTCTTTATATGCCGCCGCATTTGCCGCATGCTGTTAAAGCAACAAAACAATTTTCCATGCTGCTGACGCTGTCACTGCCGGCTGCGCCATGACGGGCACTCGCAATTAACCAACACCAAACCAAAAAATGAAAACAACAACTGAAAACCTCATCTGCACGGACAAAACCATGGACGTGCGGCTGATTCCCTGTTCCATCAAGCACGGACTCATCATCAAACAATGGCTGGAGCTGCCGGTCGGCGACCATTTCATCCTGCTCAACGATCACGACCCCGTGCCGCTCTATTATCAATTCGCGGCGCAATGGCCTGACACCTTCACCTGGCAGCATCTGGTGAAAGGACCGGAGGAATTCCGCGTGAAAATCACCAAGCTCAAGGCGACCGAGCCTGTCACCGAAGTCGTCGAATGCTGCGGCGGACATTGAAGTTGAGGGAGCTGCTCATCCAAATCAAACGGCCTTCGTCATTGAAGGCCGTTTTTATTTTTAATCCAGTTCCGGTTGTGCCTATCCGGTTGATTTGCAGGGTCGGAAAAAGACAAATAAAGCCCTGACGCGACGGTGCGAATCACCGGATTGAAGCCGCGATTTTGCGCTGGCATGGGTGATTGCAGGTCTTATAGTCAAGTTAAAATCATTATGCCTAAATCCAAAATATCTCAAAAAGTGAGCGAAGAACTCAACCGGCAGTTCAACCAGGAACTCGCCGCCGCACATTCGTATCTCGCGTTGTCGGTGTGGTGCGATGTCAGAAATCTCAAGGGCTTCGGTAAATACTTTGTCAAGCAGGCTGGTGAGGAGCGCGCGCACGCGGAGAGAATTCTCAAACACCTGACCGACCGCGGCGTGACGGCGGAAGTGGCTGCATTGCCCGCACCGAAACAGGAATTCAGGACATTGCTCGAAATCGCCCAGCAAGCACAAGCGCAGGAACACACCAACACGCTCGGCACCAACGCCGTTTATGAGGCAGCGTTGGCGGCAAAAGATTATCCCGCGCAGGTGCTCATGCACTGGTTCATTAATGAGCAGGTTGAAGAAGAAGATTGGTCCACGGAAATGGTGGAGCGCGTTCAAGCGGCGTCGTGCGCCGGCAGCTTGTCCGATTTGGATCGTCACATCGAACGCTACCTCGAACAGGAAGTCCGGGAAGTGCCGGTTAAAAAGTAGTTCTGACCAACCGGAAATCAGGCTTCCGGCGCTTCTCTGAATCCGTCCAGCCAGTGGCGCAGGCTCATGACCGGATGCTCCCACAGCATGCGCGGCCCTGCGTAACGCATCACGGCTTTGACCTGTTCACGGCGCGTGCGCTGGTAGCAGTGGACGGGACACTTGGCGCATGTCGGCTTTTCCGCGCCGAACCGGCAGCGTTCCAGCCGCACGTTGGCATAATCCAACAACCCCTGACATTCTGCACATGGCGTCGCGCTTGACCCATGATGGTCGCGGCAATGAATTTTGATCATCGCTTCCATCATCTTCCATTCGCCGTTCAGCCGCCTGCTGGCAAAGCCAACCATTCTGGCATCGGGCGTGACGGCGGCAAACGTGTCCGGCGCGGTTTGTTCGGCTGTCATTTTCATGCCTTCATTTTCACACATCAACCGCCGGTGATTTTTGATGCAAGTCAAGGTCTTGGCCGATATATGGCCCGCACCCTAAAGGGCAACTTATTGACCTAAATCAAATCCGCGCTGGCCGGGTTGGGCCATAGTTGTCCTGTAAGAAACAGCAAAAGTCTTATGAACAACGACAATTCAAATCCTGTGGGACTGAAAAAACCAACCACCGTGGTCTATGCCTGTTCCGGCTGCTCTGACGCCGGTGAAATCGCCGACCGCGTTGCGCGCCAGCTCACCCGCGACGGTGCCGCCCGGATGTCCTGCCTCGCCGGCATCGGCGGGCGCGTGAAAAGCCTGGTTTCAACGGCGGAAAAGGCGGAGCGCATTCTGGTCGTGGACGGCTGCCCGCTGAATTGCGCCGCGCACACGCTCAAGCTCGCCGGCTTCAATAAATTCGACCATCTCGAACTGCACAAAATCGGCATCCGCAAGGGCTCGTGCCCGGTGACAGATGAGCGCATTGCGTCCGGCGTTGCAGAAGCGAAGAAAATTCTTGCGAACGTTCCATAACAACCCGCAACTCATTGACCCATGCCGCCGCTGAACCAATTCAAACGCTTTGACGTGCGCGACCTGATCCGCCGCGGCATCGAGCCTTTTCCCGAAATCCGCAAGCGCGTGGATGCCCTCAAGCCTGACGAAGGCTTGATTGTCGTCGCACCGTTCCTGCCGTCGCCGCTGGTCGAGAAATTGGCCGGCGACGGTTTCGCCAGCAAGGTCGAACGCGGCAACGGCGCTGACTGGATTGTTTACTTTTGGCGCGAGGCTGCTTGAATGGAGTCATGTCCGCATCCGTTGCCGAATTCAAAAAAATCGCCATCGTCAACACGCTGCGAAGCTGCCAGTTGTTCACGGGTCTGCCGCTGCCGGACTTGGAAAACATCGCGGAAGTCACGGTCGTGAAGTCGCTGGAAAAGGATGATTATCTTTTTCATGAAGGCGATCCGGCGCATGGATTTTACGTCGTGCAACGCGGCGCGGTGAATGTCCATCGCGTCAACGCCGCCGGCAAGGAGCAGATCATCCACGTTTTTCGCGCCGGCGATTCCTTTGCGGAAGTGGCGCTGGCATCGGCAACCGGTTATCCCGCCGATGCGCGCGTGCTGGAGCCGACGCAGGTGTTGCTTGTGCAAAAGGACGGCATTCTCGCGCTGCTCAAGCGGCAGCCGGAACTCGCTTTGCGGATGCTCGGCTCCATGAGCAGCCATTTGCGCGTGCTGGTCGGGCAGCTTGAAGATTTGACGTTGAAAGATGTCGAGACGCGGCTGGCCAACTGGCTGGTGAAACGCTGTCAGAATCCACAAAGCGAAGCGCCGGTGAAAATAGAGCTGACGATGACCAAGCGCGTGCTGGCGGCGGAACTCGGCACGGTCAGCGAAACTTTTTCCCGCACGCTCGCCAAATTCCGGCAACAAAAACTCCTCGCCGTCAAGGGCAAGACCGTCACGGTGCTGTCGCCGGCGAAATTGAGCGCGCTGTTGCGGCGCAATTTGGGGGAGTAACAATTGACCATGCCTTGCGCCTTCCAAGGTTGCGTTTGATGTCATTCGCTTTTCCGCTCGCGTTCCCAGAATGAAACCGAAAGTTTCGAGCCGGCAAAAACCAATTTGACCTGCGTCAAGTTTTTGAATTTTAGGATGGAGACATGGGACGACTGCCGCTACAGCCGGTGACCCGCAGTTGATAGCTTTGGCAGACCTTTGGGGATGCGACGCTGATTTTGATTCGACATGAAAAGATGAACATCTTCGCGTGCGGCAAGTGCCGCCGCCTTTTTTTGATTTTTTCGCGGTCAAAGGCCATGTGGAGAACTGTCGCTGCGAAGGCAACAGGAAAACAAAACTTTATTTTCGTGCGTTTTTTTGTGCATCGCAGCTGGAAAAGAGGAAAATCGCGAGGCGCATATTCATCAATGACGACGAGGGTTTTGACTCATCGCTCAAAATCTCGAAAATATTCAATTCGATTCAACTCCCGCCGCCTCCACCATACTGAATTTCGCTCGGATTCGGACGCGGCGCGTTGCGCGCCAGTCATCCTTGTTGACGCGGGAAATGCTCCGTCAGCAGGTCGCCCGCCTTTTGCACACCATGGATGATGCCCGGCGTGAATTCGGCTTTGCGAAAATAACCGGTCATGGCGTCCGCCAGTTTCCGCCAGAATTCGTCCCCGCACTTCTTGTGAACGGCCTCGTCGCCGATGACGGCAAATTTGTGCGTGCGTGGGGCCACGAAAATCAGCACGCCGTTCCGTTCCGGCGATTTGTTCATGCCGAGGCGCAGGAATTCCGCCTGCGCGGCGGCGACGGGATCGTCAATGTGTTTGTGACTGATGCAGACCCGGATTTCGCCGGAGGTCTTGTGTTCGGTATCGCGAATCGCCGCGACAATCTTGTCGTGTTGCAAATGCTTGGAAAAGGTGCGCGGGTGCATAAATTACCAACTCCCTCCCGCGCCGCCGCCGCCAAAGCTGCCGCCACCACCTGAAAATCCACCGCCGCCGCCAAACCCACCACCTCCACCGCCCGAAAAAAAACCACCGCTGGACGAACCGCCACCCGACCAACCGCCTCCCCAATACATTATGCCCCCGGACCGGGATGCCCGGCTGAGGAGCGGCAGAATGATGAACAACACCACGATAATCAGGAAAATAATTACAATTGCCGGACCCCCGCCACTGTTGCCATGCACCACACGATCTTGCGCCACCGTTGTCCCGGTCCCCTTGTATTCGCCCTTGGCGGCGCTGATGATGGCCTGCACACCCGCCGTCAGGCCGCCATCAAAATCGCCGGCCTTGAAACGCGGGGAAATCTGCTCGTCAAT
>Ga0265337_1000401_pt1 | contig 23329 bp, 23 predicted proteins | sample 42122metaG_FD_192441 | JGI IMG/M metagenome (GOLD analysis project Ga0265337, IMG submission 192441) | Rhizosphere microbial communities from Carex aquatilis grown in University of Washington, Seatle, WA, United States - 4-21-22 metaG | ecosystem: Host-associated > Plants > Roots > Rhizosphere >... | reverse complement strand
CTCGACCGCGGCGACCGGCCTATCCGGATTTCGCAGCGTCGGCGCCGCGGCAGCGGCCGGGTGGTCTTCGACGGCCATATCGGCGGGCGGCTGCGCTTCGCGGACAGCCGTCTCGGATTTCGGCCTGGGCGGGAACGGAATTTGGCCCGGCATCGGGGCCGCGCGTGAGCCGGACGGCGGTTCAAACATTTCGATTGGGCGGCTGGACCGCACCGGTGCGCGCGTCGCCAGTGTCTCGGCGATCCGCTGCAATTTGCTGACCGCGGCGCTGATCGCGATGACGATGAGGCCGCCGACCACGGCCGTGGTCCCTGCGACGATGAGCGTGTTGCCGAAGCTGAATTCATTGATCGGAATGCCGTATCCGACCATCCCGACGCCCACCATGACGGCAATGGCGCCGACAACGAACAACAGAACTGACATAACCCGTTAGGACCTCTTGTGAACCAGCAACGCCGGCATCCGGTAAAGCCTTCCAGAAGCGGCGAATTTTGGCCGTTCACGGCACCCGCTGCAACCATTAATGTTAATTTAGTCGCGAATGCCCTTAAACTTGATTAATGTTGTGCCGGCCCGGTCGATCGCCACTGGGGGCCATTTCGGGGCATTTCCAATCACTTAGCCCGGCACAGCCGATTGATTGCCTGCGGCGCACCGCCGCCAAGGCGTTGCCCCGGCCGCCGCCAGAGCCTAATTAACTTAATCGAGGAACTCGCCCGGGACATCGCGGTTTCATTATGAGACCGGCTTTTTTCCCAATCACCGTTTGTGGATCGAGGAGGATCTGATGTCGTTCACGCTGCCCGAGTTGCCCTATGCCTATGACGCGTTGGCGCCCCACATGTCACGTGAGACGCTCGAATATCACCACGACAAGCACCACAAGGCCTATGTCGACAACGGTAACAAGCTGTTGGTCGGCAGCGGGCTTGAGGGCAAATCGCTCGAGGAGATCGTCAAAGGCTCGTTCGGCAAGAACGCCGGCCTCTTCAACAATGCCGGCCAGCACTACAATCACATGCATTTCTGGAAATGGATGAAGCCGAACGGCGGCGGCGACAAAATCCCCAGCAAACTCAAGGCGAAAATCGATTCAGATCTGGGCGGCGTGGCCAAGATGAGGGAAGATTTCGCCCAAGCCGGCGTGACGCAATTCGGATCCGGCTGGTGCTGGATCACCGTGAAAGACGGAAAACTCGCCATCACCAAGACACCGAACGGCGAAAACCCGCTGGTACACGGGGCGATTCCGGTGCTGGGCTGCGACGTGTGGGAGCACTCCTACTATATCGACTACCGCAACCGGCGGCCGGACTACCTCAAGGCGTATCTCGATCACCTGGTGAATTGGGACTACGTAGAAGAGTTGTTCGTGGCGGCGAGCAAGTAAACGTCGCGCGCGAAGAATAAATACTCGGCGAAGAAGTCGGTCTTCTTCTTTATCTTCTGGCGGAAATGTTCTGCATGCGATCGGTAATGCTCTCCACCGATCGTATCGCGGTCCTGATTCTCGCGGCGGTCGCCGTCATCGCGGGGATAACCTTCCGCGACTACGGTCTGGGCTGGGACGACTATACCCACTCGCAATACGGCGACCTGCTGCTCAAGCTCTACGGCTCGGGCTTCGCCGACACCCGCGCGCTGTCCTTCGTCAACCTCTACAAATACGGCGGCGGCTTCGACATGGCGGCGGCGCTCGCCGCCAAGCTGCTGCCGTTCGATCTGTTCGAGACGCGGCGGCTGGTCGGGGCCACCATCGGCATCGTCGGGCTGTTCGTCACCTGGCGCATCGGCCGCCGCATCGGCGGGCCGCTCGCCGGCCTGACCGCACTCATCCTGCTCGCGACCTGCCCGCTCTATTACGGCCATATGTTCATGAACGCGAAGGACGCGCCCTTCGCCACCGCCATGGCGGTGCTGCTGCTCGGCCTGCTGCGCGCCTTCGACGAATATCCCAGCCCAAGCGCGCGCACGGTCGCGCTGGCCGGCGTCGGCCTCGGGCTGGCGTTCGGCTCGCGCGTGCTCGCCGGGGTCGCCGCGCCGGTCGGGCTCGCCGCGCTGCTGTTCGTGCTGATCGCGGAAGACCGCGCCGGCGGCTGGAAAGCGGCGGCGCAACGATGCGGACAATTCTTTTGGACCATGCTGCCGGCTTTGGGGCTCGGCTATCTGATCATGGGCCTATTATGGCCGTGGTCGGTGCTCTCGCCGCTCAATCCGCTGTATGCGGCGGAATATTTCGACACGTTTTTCGAAAAGCCGTGGCAGGAATTGTACGAAGGCCGGCTGATCAACGTCCCCGACATGCCGGCGAGCTACCTGCCGCATTTGTTCATGCTCAAGTTGCCGGAAATCATGCTGGCGCTCGGGCTGATCGGAACGGCCGGCGCCTTCGCCGCCATCACGCGCCGTGCCGTGCCGGCTAACCGCCGCGCAGCCGTGCTCATGGTGGCGCTCGCCGCGATCTTGCCCGTCGCCTTGGCCATAATAGCGCGGCCGGCGCTCTATAACGGACTGCGCCATTTCATTTTCGTGGTGCCGCCGTTCGCGGCGCTCGGCGGGCTCGCCATGGCCTGGCTCGCCGAGAGCGCGTGCCGGCATGGCAAGGCCGCGCTCGCCGCGCTGGCCGCTATGTTCATCGCCGGCATTGCCTTGCCGGTGAGCGATATGGTGCGCCTACATCCCTACCAATACACGGCGTTTAACCTGCTCTCGGGCGGCGTGCGCGGTGCGCAAGACAAATACATGCTGGATTACTGGGGCCTCGCCTTCAAACAGGCCGCCGAGGAATTGCGCACGCGGCTCGCCGCCGCCAGCGAGCACCCGCCGCAAGGCCGGCGCTGGGTGGTGGCGATCTGCGGTCCGCAGGCCTCGGCGCAGGTCGAGCTCGGGCCGCAATTCGAAACCACCTTCGACCGCAAGACCGCCGATTTCGCCCTGGCGCTCGGCACGTTCTATTGCCGGCATTTGCAGCATCCGATCATGGCCACGATCGAACGCGAAGGCGTGGTCTATGCCCAAGTCTACAATCTGCGCGGCGGCCCGACGCCGCAGCTGCTCACGACGCCGCCGCCGTGAGCGGATGGCCGGCGGCGCGCTCGCCTCTTCCGCCGTCGCCTCAGTGACCGGCACGGCCCGACGCTGCGATAGACTTCAGCCAGGGATCATGCCATTGCCAAATAAGACTTAGGCGGGGGCTTCACGTTGAAGTGGATCGAAGGTCTTCGCGTATTTATCGATCGGACCGTAGCCGCATTGACCGATCCGCGCCGCCGCGAACGCGCGATCATCGGCATGCTTGCCGGCTATGCCGTGCTCTGGACGGTCTATGGCTTGCTCGCCAAGGCCGGCCAAGGCGTGCAGACCGACCCCGCCGAGATTGTCGCATGGTCGCGGCATCTGGCGCTTGGCTATATCAAGCATCCGCCGCTCGCCGCATGGCTGGTGTACGGCTGGTTCACGATATTTCCGGTGGCCGAGTGGTCTTTTTATCTTTTCAGCATGGTCTATACGTTCGCCGGGCTTTGGTTCGCTTGGCGGCTGTTCGGATATTATCTCGACGCAGACAAGCGCGTCGTAGCGCTCGCGCTGCTCACTTTGGTGCCGATCTACAATTTCTTCGCGCTTCGCTTTGATGTGAACATCGTGCTGCCGCCGTTGTGGGCGGCAACCACGCTGTGCTTTATCCGGTCCTTCGAGACGCGGAGCGCGGGCTGGGCCGCACTGGCCGGCGCGGCGGCCGCCGTCGCGATGCTCGGCAAGTATTGGTCGCTGTTCCTGCTCATCGGCCTTGCGGTCGCCGTGCTGCTCGATCCACGGCGCGGAATTTATTTCCGCTCGCGCGCGCCGTGGATCACCTTGGCGTTCGGAGCGGCGCTGCTGGCTCCGCATATTGCGTGGCTGGTGCACAGCGATTTCAGCCCACTCGGCTATGCCTTCGATGAACGCGCGACCCACTCCTTCGCTGAGACGCTGAAAGCCACGGGTAAGTACTTGGCGGGCGGCGCCAGCTATATGGCCGCACCGGTATTGCTCGCGCTCGCCGCGAGCCGACCCTCACTCGCCGCATGCGCCGATATCGTGTATCCGCAGTCGCGCGAACGCCGCTTCGTCTTGATCGCCTTTCTTACCCCCCTGCTGCTTCCCGCCGTCGTGGCGCTCGCCACCGAAACGAACGTCAACTCGATCTGGACGATGACCGGCTTTGCGCTACTGCCGGTCGTCCTGCTGTCGTCGCCGACGATCGTCATCGAGCGGCGCGCCACACAAGTCGTGACCGCGATTGCAATCGCGTTCCCTGTGCTGATGACGATCGTGGCGCCGGCAATAGCGATCGCCATCCACCGCACCGACCGCAACGAAAATACGATGTACGCCGAGATGCTCGCGCAACGGATGCTGCTCGAATGGCACAAGACATCGGACCGGCCGTTGCGGATCGTCGGCGGCGATCTCGATCTAGCGTACGCCACCGCCTTCTATTTGCCGGACGCGCCCGCCTCGCTGCCGTTCGATGAACAATACCTCACGCCCTGGATCGACGCGACGCGTATCGCGCACGAGGGCATCGTGACCGCCTGCCGACTCGGTTTCAACGTGCGCCACCACTACGGCTGTGCGCTTCGCTATGGCGATGACGACGCGCAACGCATTATCCAGGGCAAACCGAACGTACGGCGAATCGAGGTCACGATGACGCGGAGTTTCTTCGGCGCCCCGGATCAGACGATGCCGTTTCTGATTTACGTCGTGCCTCCGGCGGCGGCGAATTAGGTTGAACCAAGCAGACTACTTTGGTCGCGCGCCGCCACGCCTCCGGCGAAAGCAACGCCGGAGCGCGGACCGTTCTGGTCATCGCCCTTCGCTGAGCGGCGATTGCGGCCGCTTACTTCGCTTCCAGCGGCTCGACCGGCTCTAGCGGCGAATATTTCCGCTCCGCCGCGTCATAAACGGCGACCTGAATCACCGGATAAGTTTCCTTGAGCTTGGCAGCGGCGGTCATGGCTTCCTTCGCGGTTTCAAACCGCGTTTTCAATTTGCCATCGACCGTCAAGACAAAGCCGTCAATCGGTAATGCATTGGCAGGCAGATTGGTGAGTTTCTTGGCAGCGCTCATAGCAAATTCCTTTGTGAGTGATGTTCAGGCATAAGCCTGCGTCGTCAAACGTCGGCGACGTTGAGATCGTAGGAGCCCCTGCGGCCCCGGGCATAGACTTTCGCGGCGATCGCATAGATGCGGTCGCGGTTGATATCGAAGGCACGCAGCAGGCTCACCGCATCGAGTTGTAAATTCGGTTGCATCTGCTGGAGCGCATCCGCGCTCACAAAGAACGAATTTTCCATGGAGCGGTCATAGCCCCAGAAGCGGACCGCGTGCCGGGTCGCATCGTAGCTGCGGCTTTCATTCGGAAAATTGATCGCCATGTTCGTGGCCTGGGGCGGTTGCGACTGCCATGGGAAGCGCATCAATGCCTCCCCGCCGCGGCCGGCGCGGATTTGAACGTTGCGTGCGTAATAGACACCGCCGTGCCGTGGGAATCGCTTGCGATATCCACCTGAGCATCGAGCTGCTTGGCAAGCGACTGAACCAGACTGGTGCCCAGCCCGCCCTTTTTCTCTTTTGTGCCCGGCTCCGGCTTGCCCGTCCCATTGTCGGAAATCGTCAGCTTCCAGTCAGTACCCGCGACTTTGTACGTCACCAGGATCGCGGCGTCCGTCTTTTCGACGGGAAACGCATGCTTCAATGCGTTCATCACCAATTCGGTCACGATCAGTCCAAGGCTCACCGCTTGATGGGAAACAACACTTCCCGCATCGGCGGCGACTTTGAGCGTGATCGGCCGGCTATCGCCGATCATCGATTGCGCCAAAGTTACGCATAACCTCGAAAGATAACTGGGAATGTCGACTTGCTTGCCGGCACCGGTGTCATGCAGGTGTTTTTGCACGGCGGCGACCGACAGAACACGCTGATGCGCATCCTGCAATTGCAATCGGGTTTCCTCCGACTGGACGGTGCGCGCCTTGATGAGCAGGATACTGGCGATGATTTGCAGGCTGTTGGCGACACGGTGCTGCATCTCTTCCAGCAGCATGTCCTTTTCGCGCAGCAGCTCTTCGAGCTGGCGCTCAATGACGCGCCGATCGGTGACGTCCTCGAACGCCAGCAATACGCTGCTGTGGGTGCCCTTCTCGTAGAACACCTTGCGCACGTTCAGCAGCATGGTGCGCCGGCCGATCACGGGAAATTCGCGGTCGACTTCATAGCCATCGATCGTCGCATCGTCCTTGGCGATGGTATCCAGCAACTCCCGCAGCTCCGGGATATTCCACTGGCCGCCATCGATATCGAACAGCACCTGGCCGCGGAGATCCTGACCGTCAAGCTTGAAGGTTTGGTAGAAGGAGCGGCTGGCGGCGGTAATGCGCTGGTTCTCGTCGAGGACCAGGAGCGGATCGCGCACGGTATCGATGATGGCGTGCGAAAGCGCGAGCGCGATTCCCTCTGGAATGTCGACGAATGGCGCATCCTTCGACGCTGTCGAAGCGAACATGTGACCCTTTTCGCCACGTTTTCGAACGTGGGCTAATCAGCGCGGATTTTCGTAAAGTTGGCGCGAACGCCGGGACGCCTTCGCTGGGCGTCGAATTAGAACAAACATACACCTTTATTCGCGAATAGTCGAGCGAATTACGCACACGCAACCGTGATGGCAGGCGCCTGTTTCAGCCGGCCGCCGAATGCGCGAACGCCCAATAAAGCTCGCGCGCCTTGCGATAGAGCGGGCCGGGCTGTAATGAGCGCTCGTCGATGCGGTTGACCGGCATCACCTTGGAATAATTGCCGGAGGAGAAGATCTCGTCGGCACTCTCCAGGTCGGAATAGCTCAGCGTGGTTTCCACCACGTTGACGCCCGCCTCGCGCAGCAGCTTGATCACGCGCTGGCGGGTGATACCGTTGAGGAACGTGCCGTTCGGAGCCGGGGTGAACACCACGCCGTCCTTGCCGATGAACAGATTGGCGGTGGCAAGCTCGGCGATATTGCCGACCAGGTCGCGCACCGCGCAATTGCCGAAGCCGCGCGCATTGGCCTCGATCAGCGCGCGCGCGTTGTTCGGATAGAGGCAGCCGGCCTTGGCGTCGACCGGCATGCATTCCATGCTCGGCTTGCGATAGGGCGACAGCGTGATGGAGAAGCCCTCGGGCGGCCGCATCGGCGCCTCGTACAGCGTGAGGCACCAGCGGGTCGACTCCGGATCGGGCGCGACCAAAAGCGCGCCGCTGCGCTCGGCCCAGTACATCGGGCGGATGTAGAGCGCAGCATCCTTGGCGAAGCGCTTGATGCCGTCCTGCGTCAAACCGAGCCAGGTCTCGGCCGAGACGGTCGGCTTGAGGTGCATGGTGGCGGCTGAGGCATTCACCCGCGCGCAATGCAGGTCGAGGTCGGGCGAGACGCCCTCGAAGGTGCGGGCGCCGTCGAACACCGAGGAGCACAGCCAGGCGGCGTGCGAGCGCACGCCCATGATCGGGATGTTGCCCTCGCGCCAATCGCCCTCGTAGAACGACCAGGTTTTCGACCAATCCAGTCCCGGCGTCATGCAACTCCCCGCATCCGTTCGTTATTATGTGCGCAAGCATAGCGGCCCGGCCGGTAGGATACCATCGCGGGGACTGGCGCGCAGGAGCGCCGCCCACTATATGCGCTGCATTCGCCACGGCCCTCCCCGCCCCATGCAATCCATCATTTCCATTTCAAACCTGTCGAAGACCTACGCGACCGGATTCCGGGCGCTCAACGAGATCAATCTCGACATCAAACGCGGCGAGATCTTCGCGCTGCTCGGCCCCAACGGCGCCGGCAAGACCACGCTGATCGGCATCGTCTGCGGTATCCTGGTGGCCACTGCCGGCAAGGTCACGGTCGACGGCCACGACATCATCAAGGACTACCGCGCGACGCGCTCGCTGATCGGGCTGGTGCCGCAGGAGCTGCACACCGATGCCTTCGAGAGCGTCTGGGGAACCGTCAGTTTCAGCCGCGGCCTGTTCGGCAAGCCGCGCGATCCGGCGCATATCGAGAAGGTGCTGCGCGCGCTCTCGCTGTGGGACAAGAAGGACGACCGGATCATGACGCTGTCCGGCGGCATGAAGCGGCGCGTGCTGATCGCCAAGGCGCTCGCGCACGAGCCGCAAATCCTGTTCCTCGACGAGCCGACCGCCGGCGTCGACGTCGAATTGCGCAAGGACATGTGGCAGGTGGTGCGCGATCTGCGCGCCTCCGGCGTGACCATCATCCTGACCACGCATTACATCGAGGAAGCCGAGGACATGGCCGACCGCGTCGGCGTGATCAACAAGGGCGAGATCATCCTGGTCGAGAACAAGGCGGAGCTGGTGCGCAAGCTCGGCAAAAAACAATTGATCCTGCATTTGCAGAAGAAACTCGACGCCCTGCCGGGCGAACTCGCCGCGCATCCGCTCACGCTGGCGGGAGACGGCACGGAGCTAGTGTTCACCTACGACACCCAGCTCGAGCGCACCGGCATCACGGCGCTGCTCGACGATCTCAACCGCGCCGGCATCCAGTTTCGCGACCTGGAGACGAAACAGAGCTCGCTCGAGGACATTTTCGTCGGCCTGGTGAGCGACCGCCAATGAATCTGCACGCCGTCCACGCCATCTACCGCTTCGAGATGGCGCGCACCGGGCGCACCATCTGGCAGAGCATCGTGTCGCCGGTGCTCTCGACCTCGCTTTATTTCGTGGTGTTCGGTGCCGCCATCGGCACCCGCATTACCGAGATCGAGGGCGTGAGTTATGGCGCCTTCATCGTGCCCGGCCTGATCATGCTGATGCTGCTGACGCAGAGCACGATGAACGCCTCGTTCGGCATCTATTTCCCGCGCTTCACCGGCACGATCTACGAGATTCTGTCGGCACCGGTGTCGGGCTTCGAAATCGCGCTCGGCTATGTCGGCGCCGCGGCCACCAAGTCGATCATCCTCGGCCTGATTATTCTCGCGACATCCTTCCTGTTCGTGCCGCTGCACATCGCGCATCCGTTCTGGATGCTGGCCTTCCTGATGCTGACGGCGGCGACCTTCAGCCTGCTCGGCTTCATCATCGGCATTTGGGCCGACAATTTCGAGAAATTGCAGATCGTGCCGCTGCTGCTGATCACGCCGCTGACCTTTCTCGGCGGCACGTTCTATTCGACCAGCGTGCTGCCGCCGTTCTGGCAGAAAGTCACGCTGTTCAACCCGGTGGTCTATCTGATCAGCGGGTTCCGCTGGAGCTTCTTCGAAATCGCCGATGTGAGCCCGGGCATCAGCGTCGCCATGACGCTGGTGTTCTTAGGGGTATGTCTCGCCACCGTCTGGTGGATTTTCAAGACCGGCTACCGGCTCAAGAATTGACCTTCTCACATTTGCGTGCGCGCGAATAAAGCGGGCGCGGACGGGGTATGTTCAGATCAGGGGGCTATCCGCCCCTGACAAAAAATACCCGGGAGGTTACCTCATGTCGCCGATTTCGAAGGGTCTCGCAAGTCTCGCCGTTGCCGCCGCGCTGTCGTCGCCGGCCGGCGCGCAGGTCCTTACCCAAAAGAATGTTTCAGTGGCGATGGCGCAGAGCATCGCCAATGCCGCGCTCGCGCAGTGCGAAAGCATGGGCTTCAAGGTCTCTGTGACGGTGCTCGATCGCGACGGCCTCGCGGTCGTCATGCTGCGCGGCGACGGCGCCGGCCTGCACACGCCGGAAGGCAGCGACCGCAAGGCCTACACGGCGCGCACCTATAGCTCGCCATCGGCCAATTTCGCCAAGCGCGTGACCACCGAGCCAAATTACGCGCCGGCGATTCAATATAATCGCGTGCTGGCGCTGGCCGGCGGGCTGCCGATCAAGGCCGGCAATGAGGTGATTGGCGCGGTCGGCGTCTCCGGCTCGCCCGGCAAGGACGACGTCTGCTCGCAGGCCGGCATCGACAAGGTGGCCGATCAGCTCAAGTGAGCGGGCCGGGCGCCGGTGGCTTCAACCGCCGGCGATTTCCTCACGCAGGATTTCGAGCTCCAGCCATTGCTCCTCGGCCGCGGCCAGCTTGCGCTGGGTTTCGCCGAGATCGGTGGTGACTTTTTCGAAACCGGCGCGGTCGCGATTATAAAATTGCGGATCGGCGAGCTTGGCCTGCAATTCATCGGCTTTCATGTTGAGCGCCGCAATCGTCTTCGGTAGCGTTTCCAGCGCGTGCTTTTCCTTGAATTTCATCTTGCGCTTCGCAGCCTGTGGCTTGCCGGATGGAGCGGCCTTTATCGATTTCTCTTTCTCCTGCTTGCCCGAAGCGCGCGTGAGATCGGCGCCGCGCTGCACCAGCATGTCACTGTAACCGCCGGCATACTCGGTCCAGCGGCCGTCCCCTTCCGGGGCAATCACGCCGCTGACCAGCCGGTCGAGGAAATCGCGATCGTGGCTGATGAGCAGGACGGTCCCAGGGTATTCGCCCAGCATGTCCTCCAGCACGTCCAGCGTTTCCATGTCGAGATCGTTGGTCGGCTCGTCGAGCACCAACAGGTTTGACGGCTTGGCCAGCGCCTGCGCCAGCATCAAGCGGCCGCGTTCACCGCCCGACAGCTTGCCGAGCGGCGTGCGGACCTGTTCGCTCGAAAACAGAAAGTCCTTCATATAGCTGACGACATGCTTGGGGGCGCCGTTGACCATGACGGTGTCGCCATCGCCTCCGGTCAGCGCTTGCTTGACGGTGATATTGGGATCGAGGCTGTCGCGCTGCTGATTGAGCGTGGCGATGGCGAGCGTCGACCCGAGCCGGACCGTGCCGGTATCCGGCGGCAAGATCCCGGTAAGCATGCTGATCAGCGTGGTTTTGCCGCTGCCATTCGGCCCGACGATGCCGATGCGGTCGCCGCGCTGGATGCGGATGGAGAAATCGCTGACGATGGCGCGCGAGCCGTAGCTCTTGCCGATCCCTTTCGCCTCGATCACCAGCGCGCCGGACGGCGCCGCCGAGCCGGCGGTGATGGTGGCGTCGCCCGCGCTGGCGCGGTAAGTGCGGCGCTGTTCGCGCAGCGCCTGCAACTGGCCGACCCGGCGCATGTTGCGTTTGCGCCGGCCGGTGACGCCGTAGCGCATCCAATGCTCTTCGGCGACGATTTTGCGGTCGAGCTTGTGCTGTTCGCGTTCCTCCTCCGCCAGCAACATGTCGCGCCATTCTTCGAAATGGGAAAAGCCACGTTCGATGCGGCGCGTGCAGCCACGGTCGAGCCATACCGTCGAACGCGAGAGCGTGGAGAGGAAGCGGCGATCGTGGCTGATGATCACCAGTGCCGTGCGCCGGGAGTCGAGGTCGCGCTCCAGCCATTCGATCGTGGTGAGGTCGAGATGATTGGTCGGCTCGTCGAGCAGCAGAATATCAGGCGACGGCGCCAGCACGCGGGCGAGCGAGGCGCGGCGCGCTTCGCCGCCTGACAGGTGCGCCGGATCTTCCTGGCCGGTGAGACCGAGCTCTTCGAGCAGATGGCGGGCGTTGTAGGGGTCGTCGCTCGGTTTGAGGCCGGCTTCGACATAGGCCAGCGTGGAGGCAAAACCGGAGAAGTCAGGCTCCTGCGGCAGATAGCGCACCAAAGCACCCGGCTGCACGAAAACCGAGCCGCGATCCGGCTCGATCAACCGCGCTGCGATTTTCAGCAGCGTCGATTTACCGGAACCGTTGCGCCCGACCAAGGACACGCGTTCTCCCGTGGAGACGGATAATTCCGCGCCCGTGAGAAGCGGTGTGCCGCCAAACGTCAGTGCAATGTCTTTGAGTTGCAGAAGCGGAGGAGCCATGTCGCCTTGTCTTTATCGTCTTACTGCCGCGCCCTAGCAGGTGGGCATCGGCAAGACAACCAGCAAGCGTCGGGGTGAACTCCTAGCCCATTATTTCACTGCGGGTCTCATCATCTCACAGGGGCCTGAGTCACGCGGGAGCTTGTCGACGATCAACACATCGCCCGGCAGCAATGCGCCGTTGATCGTCACCCCGTGTCCCTCGAAGGGCCGCAGGTCAACCTGCCGGCCGTCGGCATACCTTGGACGGATGTCATAGCCGTCGGATGAGATGAAGCGTCCATTGAATACGCATCCGGCAATCGCTCTTGCCACCGGCTTCGACGCCAAAGCTGGCGCGACGGCCAGCGATCCTGACGCCATCGCGAGGACGGCGAAGAAAGCGATCTTGCGATGTTTAGCCGACATCCGGGACCTCTCTGAACGAATACGATCAGAGGGCACCCGAGAACGTTGCGATTCATTGATTTGGAACAAACCGACGCACTAGCCTTCCGCCAATGCCGCCAATATCCGCGCCCAGGAGCGGATGCCCTTGTGGAAGCATTTCAGGTCAAACTTCTCGTTCGGCGAATGCACGCGGTCGTCATCGAGCGCGAAGCCGACCAGCAATGAATCCATCCCGAGCACGCTCTTGAAGTCGGCGACGATCGGGATCGAGCCGCCGGCGCCGACCGCCACCGCCTTGTGGCCCCATTCCTCGGCCAGCACGGCGCGCGCCTTGTTGAGCGCCGGGTTGTCGAACGAGAGCTGCAACGGCGGCGCCAGGCCGAAATTGCCGAACTCGACCTGGCAGTCGGCCGGCAGACGCTTGGCGACAAAGGCGCGGAAGCCGTCGCGCACCTTCTCGGGGTCCTGCGCGCCGACCAGGCGGAATGACACCTTGGCCGAGGCTTGGCCGGGGATGACGGTTTTGGCCCCCTCCCCGGTATAGCCGCCGACGATGCCGTTGATCTCGGCGGTCGGCCGCGTGGTGATCTGCTCGAGCAGCATGCGCCCCTTCTCGCCGGCCGGCGTCTTCAGACCGATTGGGCCAAGGAACTTCTCCGGCGTGAGGTCGAGCGCCTTGAGGTCGGCCTTGATGTCGGCCGGCAGGTCCTTCACCCCGTCGTAAAAACCGGGAATGGTGACGCGGCCATCGTCGTCCCATAGGGCGCCGAGGATCTTGGCCAGCAGCCGTATCGGGTTCTGCGCCGCCCCGCCGAACACGCCCGAGTGCAGGTCTCTATCGGCACAAGTGATCTTGACGTCCTCATAGACCAGCCCGCGCAGCGAGGTGGTGACCGCCGGCGTGTTGGCGTCCCACATGGCGGTGTCGCAGACCAGCGCCAGGTCGAGTTTGAACTCGGCGGCGTTGTCGCGCACGAATTTGAACAGGTTTTTTGAGCCGCACTCCTCCTCGCCCTCGATCATGGTGGTGATCGGCAACGGCAGCTTGCCGGTGACGGCTTTGAACGCCCGGCAGGCCTCGATGAAGGTCATGGCCTGGCCTTTGTCGTCGCAGGCGCCGCGCGCGACGATGATCTTGCGGCCGCCGGCCAGCGTCTCGATGCGCGGCTCGAACGGCGGGGTCTTCCACTGGCTCAGCGGATCGACCGGCTGGACGTCATAATGGCCGTAAAACAGCACGTGCGGCCCGGCAACGCCGTTCGATTTGCCCACCACCACCGGATGGCCCTCGGTTGGGCGAACGTCGGCGGCAAAGCCGATACTGCGCAGGTCGGCGGCGACGTGCTCGGCAGCGGTCCGGCATTGTTCCTTGTAGGCCGGGTCGGTTGACACCGAGGCGATGCGCAGCAGCGCAAATAAGCGCTCGACGCTTTGGTCGATATCCTGGTCGATGCGGCTCAGTACCGCGTCGAGTGTGCTCATGAGGGGCTCTCTCTCCAAGAATTGCGCATGATCTTGCCCGAAAACCGGTACCCACTTTTCGGGATCATGCGCTGGACAGTGCAAGCAAGCTAGCAACGCTTTCCTAGGCTGAAAAGCACCGCTCGTCCGCACAAACGGACGAATTTACCGCCGGATTGCAAGTTGAAGCGGCGGACTTGCGTCATCCTACGTGATTTTTCCATTTTCTTTTCAGAATTTCTAAAGCATAGCCCGGCGCTGCACCTGCCCGACCTCGAAATATGACTGATCGTAATGCTCCGGATACTGCCGATGGTATTGCCGGATGACTTTTCGATCTACCGATCGCGCGCCGAGGCGCGCACGGACGATCGCAAGCAATGTCGCTCGCGATACGAGGCGCGCTACATTTTACTTGACATGCAGCCGCGACAGTGTGTGAGCGCATCGGCAACTTTGCGCATGTGATAACGCAACGCGCTTGTCATCGCCGCGAACGACGTTCAATATAGCGACAACCCGCCGCCAGTGCGGGAGAGCTGAGGGGGCCATGGACGAATTGATCGCGCGTCTCGTCGCCAATGTCGGCGTCGACAAGGCCGTTGCGGAAAAAGCCGTCGGCATCATCCTCGACTTCCTGGTCAAGGAAGGCCCATCCGACAAGGTGCAGGCCGTCGTCGACAAGCTGCCCGGGGCGCAAGCCCTGATCCAAGCCCAGCAAGCCAGCGACGCCGGCGGCGGCATGTTCGGCATGGGCGGCCTGATGGGCGCCGGCACCAAATTGATGGCGGCCGGGCTGAGCATGGGCCAGGTGCAATCCGTCACCAAGGAAGTGATCGCCTTTTCCCGAGAAAAAGCCGGCGAAGACGCGGTCGGGGAGATCGTCGGCGCGATTCCAGGCTTGAGTCAGTTTGTTTAATCGATCCATTCGGCGGCGTAGACAGAAGTAAGAAGCAGGCGAGGAAGTCCGGATGTCCTATCCCATCACCGATATCGACGGGATCGATGGCGAAGCAGCCGCGATCCTCAAGTCGGTGGGGATCCGGTCGACCGAGCGGCTGCTCGATGCGGCGCGCACCGTGCGCGGGCGCAAAATGCTCGCCATCAAGACCGGTTTCGACGAAAAGCAACTGTTGTGCTGGGCCAACGTCGCCGACCGCATGCGCGTCAAGGGCATCCGCAAGGAATATGCCGAGCTGCTGCAAGCCGCCGGCGTTGATACCGTCAAGGAGCTCAAGTATCGCAACCCGGCCAATCTCGCCAACGCGATGGCCGAGGCCAACAAGAAGCGCAAAATGGTCCGCCTGCTGCCGTCCGAGAAAGTGGTCGGCAATTGGATCGAAAACGCCAAAAAGCTGCAGCTCAAGATCAGCTATAAATAGACCTGCCCGACCGCGTAGCGAGGCTTCTTGACAGCCCCGCGCCTTCCAGCGCAAAGCGACCGCCATGGGGCTCGCCCGCACCTTCGAAGCTGCCGCTGATCAAGCGCAAAAGCCTGCGCACGACGCGTTTACGGCGTTGTTGGCGCTCGGCCGTCCGCTGGTCATGGGCATCCTCAACGTGACCCCGGATTCCTTCTCCGACGGCGGCCGCTTCATCGATCCGGCCAAGGCCATCGCCCATGCCGCCGCAATGGCGGCGCAGGGAGCCGACATCCTCGATATCGGCGCGGAGTCCACGCGGCCTTATGGCGGCGCCACGCCGGTATCGGCGGAGGACGAGATGGCTCGGCTGGCGCCGGTGCTGCCGGCAGTGCTCAAGTTCGGGTTGCCGGTGTCGATCGACACCATTAAGGCCAGCGTCGCCGCCTGGGCGCTCGATCAAGGCGCAGGCGTCGTCAATGACGTGTGGGGCCTGCAACGCGATCCGGCCATGGCGAAGCTGGTCGCCCAGCGCGGCGTGCCGGTGATCGTCATGCACAACCGCGAGGCCGCCGTTCCCGATATCGACATCATTGCCGAAGTGACCGCCTTCTTCGCGCGCTCGCTCGAGATCGCGGAGCGCGCCGGCATCGCGCGCGAGAAAATCGTGCTCGATCCCGGCATCGGTTTCGGCAAGACGCCGGAGCAGAGCATCGTCTGCATCGCGCGGCTCGCCGAATTAAAACGCTTCGGGCTTCCGCTTTTGGTCGGCGCCTCGCGCAAGCGTTTCATCAATGCGGTGACGCCGTCCTCGCCCGACGAGCGGCTCGGCGGCTCGATCGCCAGCCATCTCGAGGCGGTCAAAAACGGCGCGGTGATCGTGCGCGCGCACGACGTGGCCGAGACCGTGCAGGCGCTACGCGTCGCTGCCGCCATCGGCCGCGCCAAGGAAAACTAAAATGAGCGACCGCATCTTCATCAACGGGCTGTCCCTGCATGCCTATCACGGTGTGATGGCTTACGAGGCCAAGGTCGGGCAGACATTTACGATCGACCTTGAACTCGAGATCGATCTCACCGACGCCGCGCGCTCCGACAAGGTGATGGACACCGTCTCCTATGATAAGGTGGTCGATTGCGCGAGCCGCGCGTTCTGCGACCGACGCTGTCGACTAATCGAGGCCGCCGCCGGTCAGGTCGTCAATGCAGTGCTCGCCGCCTTCCCGCGCGTGCGCAAGATCAAGGTGACGATCCACAAGCCGCACGCCCCGATCGCGGCGACCTTCAGCGATGTCGGCGTCACGCTCGAGCGCGCGCGCGGCGATTCCCGGTCATGACCGCGGCGTGGCTGGCGCTCGGCGGCAATGTCGGCGACAGCCGCACCATTCTCGACCGCGCGGTGACCTTGCTGTGCGACGGCAAGGCGGTGCGGCTGACCGCGCGCTCCTCCGACTACCGCACGCCGCCCTGGGGCTTCAAATACCAGCCGCCGTTCATCAATCTGTGCATCGCGGTCGAAACGACGCTGGCCCCGCGCGACTTGCTGGCGCGCGCGCAAGACGTCGAACTGCAGCTCGGCCGCGACCGCGCCCATGAAAAACGCTGGGGGCCGCGCACCGCCGACATCGATATCATTGCCTATGGCGACCTCGCGGTACACGAACTGGGCCTGACGGTGCCGCATCCGCGCCTGTTCGAGCGCGCCTTCGTGCTGCTGCCGCTCGCCGAAATCGCGCCCGAACTGGTCATCGGCGGGCTGCCCGTGCGGGAGGCGGCCTCCGGCGTCGATCCGGCCGGGATCGAGCGGCTGCCGCCGCGCCAGTGCACGTAATTTGTTTTAGCTCAATGGCGGCAACGCATTGACTGTGGCACTTTGCCCCGATGGATGGAGACCTTCCCCTCGCCGCCGAATTCCCCGCAACCAGCCAGGCCGAATGGCGCAAGCTGGTCGAGGCGGCGCTCAAGGGCGCGTCGTTCGAGAAACGGTTCACCAGCCAGACCTATGACGGCTTGCGGATCGAGCCGCTGTATCCGCGCGCGGTGGGGGCAAGGCCGGTGTCCGGGCGGGCGCCGGGCGCGGTGTGGGCGCTCATGCAACGGGTCGATCATCCCGATCCGGCGGCGGCCAACGCGCAGGCGCTGCAAGACCTGGAAAACGGCGCCACCGGGCTGACGCTGGTGTTTGCCGGCTCGCTCAACGCCAATGGCTACGGACTGGACGCTTCGCCTGAAACGATTGCTCGCGTGCTCGACGGCGTCGAACTCGACGCCGGCATAACCATCGATTTCAACCTCAGCCCGGCGACGCGTACCGCCGTGCAGCATTTCGCCGCTTTCGTGAAAAGCCGCAAGCTCTCACCGGCGGCGGTCGACATGCGCGCCAGCATCAATCCGATCGGCGGACTTGCGGCGACCGGCGTGAGCCCGCGTCCGTGGGGCGAACTGTCGAAAACCTTCGCCGCCTTGATACGCGAACTGGCCGACCAGGGCTTTCGCGGGCCGTTCGCAGTCGCCGACGGGCGCATCATTCATAATGCTGGCGGTTCGGAGGCGCAGGAACTGGCCTTTGCCATTGCCGCCGCCGTGGACTGTCTGCGCGCGCTTGAAGCGGGCGGCGTGCCGCTCGATAGCGCGCGCGGCATGATCTATTTCCGGCTTGCCGCCGACGACGACCAGTTCCTCACCATCGCCAAATTCCGTAGCGTTCGTAAATTGTGGGCGCGCGTCGAACAGGCCTGCGGCCTGGCGCCAAAACCCACCACTGTCGCGGCCGAAACCGCCTGGCGCATGATGACCAAACGCGACCCTTATGTGAACATGCTGCGCACGACCGTCGCGGTCACCGCCGCCGGCCTCGGGGGCGCCGATAATATCGCTGCGCTGCCGCACACCGCCACGCTCGGCCTGCCCGATGCATTTGCGCGCCGCGTCGCGCGCAACACGCAACTCATTCTGCTCGAAGAGTCGAACCTGGCGAAGGTCGCCGATCCGGCCGCCGGCTCCGGCGCCATCGAGGATCTGACCGACAAACTATGCGCCGCCGCCTGGTCGCAGTTTCAGGAGATCGACGCCGGGGGCGGCGCCTGGGCGACACTCGAATCCGGTCTCATCCAGCGCAAGGTCGCGGCCGTTCGCGCCGAGCGGCAGAAGGCGGCCGCGCGCCGCAAGGATGCGCTGACCGGGACCAGCGATTATCCCAACCTGGAGGAAGACGCCGCGAGCGTGCTCGATGTTGCGCCGGTAGTTACGCCCAAAGAAAGCACCGCAACCGTCACCGTCGAGCCGCTGCCGAGCATCCGGCTGGCCGAGCCGTTCGAAGCGCTGCGCGACGCCTCCGACCGAGTTCTGGCGAAAACCGGCGCGCGGCCGAAGGTGTTCCTGGCCAATCTCGGCAAGTTGTCCGACTTCACCGCGCGCGCCATGTTCGCAAAAAATTTCTATGAGGTTGGCGGCATCGAGGCGCTGAGCAATGACGGCTTCAAGGATCAGGCCGCGATGATCGCGGCGTTCAAGGCATCGGGCGCCAAGCTCACCTGCCTATGCTCGTCAGATGCGGTGTATGCGGCCCAGGCCGCCGCGGCCGCCAAAGTATTCAACACCGCCGGAGCGACCGTCCATCTCGCCGGCCGGCCGGGTGAAAACGAGGCCAGTTGGCGGCAGGCCGGCGTGAAATCCTTCGTATTCATGGGCTGCGACGTGGTTTCGACCTTGCAGGCGGCGCATGATATTCTGGCTGTGAAATGAGTCAGGTCCCCAACTTCGCCAAGGTCGATTTCGCCGATACGCCGGTTTCCGCCGGCAACGGCTCGGCAAAGCCTTGGATCACGCCGGAAGCGATCCCGGTGAAGCCCGGCTACAGCGAAGCCGATCTAGCCGGGCTCGATTTCCTTGACACTTATCCCGGCAAGCCGCCGTTCCTGCGCGGGCCTTATCCTGCGATGTACGCGGCACAGCCCTGGACCATCCGGCAATATGCCGGCTTCTCCACGGCGGAGGATTCCAACGCCTTCTACCGGCGCAATCTTGCCGCCGGGCAGAAGGGCCTCTCCATCGCTTTCGATCTCGCCACCCACCGCGGCTACGACAGCGATCATCCGCGCGTGAGCGGCGACGTCGGCATGGCGGGCGTCGCGATCGACTCGATCTACGACATGCGCACGCTGTTCTCCGGCATCCCGCTCGACCAGATGAGCGTGTCGATGACCATGAACGGCGCGGTGCTCCCCGTGCTTGCGCTTTATATCGTCGCGGCGGAAGAACAGGGCGTGCCGCACGCCAAACTGTCGGGCACGATCCAGAACGACATCCTCAAAGAATTCATGGTGCGCAACACCTATATCTATCCGCCCGGCCCGAGCATCCGCATCATCTCCGACATTTTCGCCTACACCTCGGCCGAGATGCCGAAGTTCAATTCGATTTCGGTCAGCGGCTACCACATGCAGGAAGCCGGCGCGACGCAGGACCTCGAGCTCGCCTACACGCTGGCCGACGGCGTCGAATATGTGCGCGCCGGATTGAAGGCGGGGCTCACCGTCGATCAGTTCGCGCCGCGCGTGTCGTTCTTCTGGGCGATCGGCATGAACTACTTCATGGAGATCGCCAAGCTGCGCGCTGCCCGCATGCTGTGGGCGAAGCTGATGAAGCCGTTCAAGCCGGAGGACGCGCGCTCGCTCTCGCTGCGCACGCATTGCCAGACCTCGGGCTGGTCGCTGGCGGCGCAGGACGTGTTCAACAATGTCTCGCGCACCATGATCGAGGCGATGGCGGCAACGCAAGGCCAGACCCAGTCGCTGCACACCAACGCGCTGGACGAGGCCCTCGCATTGCCGACCGATTTCTCCGCCCGCATCGCGCGCAACACGCAGATCGTGCTGCAGCAGGAAGCCGGCGCCACCCGCATCGTCGATCCCTGGGGCGGCTCGTACTACGTCGAGCGCCTCACTTACGAGCTGGCGCGCAAGGCCTGGGGCCATATCGAGGAAGTCGAAGCGCTCGGCGGCATGACCAAGGCGATCGAGGCCGGCATCCCCAAGCTGCGCATCGAGGAAGCCGCCGCCAAGACGCAGGCGCGCATCGACGCCGGCCTGCAGTCGGTAATCGGCGTCAACAAATATCAGCCGACCGACGAGGCGCCAATCGACGTGCTCAAGGTCGACAATTCGGCCGTCATGCACATGCAGCTCGACAAGCTCAAGCGGCTCAAGGCCGAGCGCGATCCGGCAGCGTTGCAGGAGGCGCTCGACGCACTCACCCGCGCCGCCGACCGCGGCAACGGCAATCTGCTGGCGCTGGCCATCGACGCCGCCCGCGCCAAGGCCACCGTCGGGGAGATTTCCTCGGCGCTGGAAAAGGTTTACGGACGTCACGTGGCCTCGATCAAAGCAATCACCGGCGTCTACAAGCGGGAGGTCGGCATGACCGGCGCGGTCGAACGGGTGCGCGTTGCGGTCGAGGCGTTCGAAGCGGCGGAGGGCCGCAGGCCGCGCCTGCTGGTCGCCAAGATCGGCCAGGACGGTCACGACCGCGGCCAGAAGGTGATCGCGTCGGCCTTCGCCGACTTGGGCTTCGACGTCGATATCGGGCCGCTGTTCGCGACCCCTGCTGAAGCCGCGCGCCAGGCGGTGGAAAACGACGTGCATATCCTCGGCGTGTCCTCGCTCGCCGCCGCGCATCTGACACTGGTGCCGGAACTGAAAGCCGAACTCGCCAAACAGGGCCGTGATGACATCATGATCGTGGTCGGCGGCGTGGTGCCGCCGCGCGATTACGACGCGCTGATGAAAGCCGGCGCCGAGGCGATCTTCCCGCCCGGCACGGTGATCGCGGAGGCGGCCGAGAAATTGCTCAAGTCGCTCAATAAGCGCTTGGGGCACGGAAAAGAGGCGGCGGAGTGAAATCCTTCCTCTTCCGCGCGGCGTTGGCCGCGCTTTGCGGGCTGGCTTTGACGGGCTGCATCGATTCGTCGGGCCCGATCCTGACGGATGCGCAGCCGGTGTTGGGGCCGCGTCTCAATCTGCAGCTCTATTCCCTGCGCGAGGGCCATGCGCATGACCCGGAGCGGGCAAGTTTCGCCTGGGACGGCAAGCTCTATGTCCGTTCCGGCGGCGGCATGAAGGATGTCAGCGGTTTCTCGGTGCACCCATTCGAGGCCGGCGACACCATCATCCAGTCGTCGCAGCTACGCCATCCGCAGATCGCCGAATACGCGCTGATGCGCAAGCTGGCCGAAGGCGTCTATCAGGTCATCGCCATCGACGAAGACGACGCCGATGCAGCAACGCGCGCGGCCGAATGCAAGCATCCGGGCGGGGCGGCCTGCCGCATCGAGACGCGCGAGCAATTGTTCGTCTTCGCGCGCGCCACGGCGGCGAAGCGGAAAACCGACGGCGGCCTCGCCATCCGGCTCGAAGATGCGCCGAAGCGCCGTCAATAGCCGCCGATGGCCGCGCGCACCCTTAAAACCACCGACCTTGCCCGCGGCATAAAAGCGGGCGACCGCGCAACGCTGGCACGCGCCATCACGTTGATCGAGAGCAAGCGCGCCGATCACCGCAAAGCCGCGCACCACCTGGTGCAGGAATTGCTGCCGCTCACCGGCAAGGCGGTGCGGCTCGGCATCACCGGCGCGCCCGGCGCCGGCAAATCGACCACCATCGACGTGCTCGGCACCACTCTCACCAAGCAGGACCACAAGGTCGCCGTGCTGGCGGTCGATCCGTCGTCGAGCCGCACCGGCGGCTCGATCCTTGGCGACAAGACGCGCATGGCGCGGCTCGCCAGCGATCCGAACGCCTTCGTGCGGCCCTCGCCCGCCTCCGGCACGCTCGGCGGCGTCGCCGCCAAGACGCGCGAGACCATGCTGCTGTGCGAGGCCGCCGGTTACGACGTGGTGCTGGTGGAGACCGTCGGCATCGGCCAGTCGGAGACCGCGGTCGCCGACATGACCGATTTCTTTATGGTGCTGATGCTGCCCGGCGCCGGCGACGAGTTGCAGGGCCTCAAAAAAGGCATCGTCGAGCTGGCCGACATGGTCGCGGTCAACAAGGCCGACGGCGACAATATGGCGCGCGCCAAACTGGCGTCGGCCGAATATCGCGCCGCGCTGAATATCCTGGCGCCGTATTCGCCGACCTGGTCGCCGCCGGTACTGACCTATTCGGCGCTCACCGGCAACGGCATCGGCGAGCTGTGGGCCCAAGTGCTGGCGCACAAGAAACTGATGACCGCGTCGGGCGAGCTGGCGTCGCGCCGGCGCGAGCAGCAGGTGAAATGGATGTGGAGCATGCTGGAGGAGCGCCTCACCGCGCGGCTGCGCAGCGATCCGGCCGTGCGCGGCAAGGTGCGGCAGGCTGAGGCCGCGGTCGCCGCCGGCAGGCTGGCGCCGACGCTGGCCGTGGAAGAGATCGCGCAATTGCTCGGGGTGTGATGCCTCTCACCATCCTCGTCACCGGCTTCGGGCCGTTTCCGGGCGCGCCGTTCAACCCGACCGGGCCGCTGGTGCAACGGCTGGCGCAAATGCGGCGGTCGGGTTTGGCGGAAGTGAAAATTCTTGCCCATGTTTTCCCGACCAGCTATGCGGCGGTCGATCGCGATCTGCCCAAGCTCATCGCGCGGCACAAGCCGGACGCACTCTTGATGTTCGGGCTGGCGCCACGGGCGCGCGCCTTGCGCATCGAGACTCGTGCCCGAAACGCTGTGTCGCTGCTGCCGGACGCGGGCGGCATCACGCTGCGCCGCCTGACCATCGCGGCCGGCGGGCCAGCCGCACTGGCAATGCCGGCCCCGGCGCGGCGCCTGCTGGCGGCCGTGCGCGCGGCGAGCGTGCCAGCCACGCTATCGCGCGATGCCGGACGTTATCTGTGCAATTACCTGTGCTGGCGCGCGACCGAGGCCGCAGGCAAAAAGGGTGGCCCGCAGGTCGCAGTCTTCATCCATGTACCCAAGGTGCGGCGCGGGCCGGTTCCGCGCGCCCGGGTGAAAAACCGTCCTCTGGCGCCGGCCGATCTGGCGCGGGCGGGCGGCGCCATTCTGGCTGCGATTGCCGTTTCAGCACGGCGTTAACCAGCACGGGCGCAAGATGTCCCGCGCATGGACCTGAACCGCCGCCATCTGCTCACCGCCGCCGCGACCGGCGCCGCCGCGTTCGCCGCGCCGCTGTCCGCCTTCGGTCTCGACGCCACGCAATTCGGCGTGCGGCCCGGCGCCGCCGGCGACCAAAGCGCCGCCTTGCAGCGCGCCATCGACCAGGCCGCGCGCACGCGCGTCCCGCTGATGC
>Ga0265337_1000400_pt1 | contig 23355 bp, 44 predicted proteins | sample 42122metaG_FD_192441 | JGI IMG/M metagenome (GOLD analysis project Ga0265337, IMG submission 192441) | Rhizosphere microbial communities from Carex aquatilis grown in University of Washington, Seatle, WA, United States - 4-21-22 metaG | ecosystem: Host-associated > Plants > Roots > Rhizosphere >... | reverse complement strand
TCAAAGGTTCTTAGGATCAAGCCAAATGATGTCTGCAAAGAATGTTTGGGTGCATTAATTAAACTTCTTCGTGTATTAGAAAACGAAAGTCTTGCCGTATTGATATAGGAGATACGATGCTCACACTGACGCCAGAGGCAATCGCCGCCGCCAAAACAAAATTACAAAACAGCCAGCACGTTCGCCTGCGCATAGGTATTCAGGGTAGCGGGGGTTGCCTCGGCGGAATTTTAGCCTTAAGCTATTCAGATGGCGACCTACGAGCCAATGACACGGAGTTTATTTTCGATGATATAAAGATCGTTGTTGATGCTAAAAGTCTTGCATTATTAGATGGGGCAACAATCGACTATGAAAAGAGTTTAATGCAAGAAGGATTTATATTAAAAAGTGAAAAAATTCAATCGGTTTGCAGTTGTGGAAAATCATTCGTCATAACAAAGGAATAAAAATGATACTTGGAATATATGTCAAAAATCGCAAGAAAGATAAATGGAGTTTATTCACGGTATCAAAAGATTTAGAAGTAGCAAAGAAAACAAGTAAAAAACTGATTAAAGAGTTTCAAGAAATCGGCTATCCTGATGCAGATGCAACAATTCAGAAGTTTGATAATGTTCATGACATACCCGGAACATTAGATAAAATCAAAAGCGAATCACAATTATATAACTAAATGTTTGCTCAAATGGGAAACAAGACGGTGTTGGTAGCACAGGAAATCCCCATGGTCATGATGTTGCAGTTTGTCCAGTAAAATGATAACAAAATTTTTCCCAAATGGACATTATAGTATCTTGATCGTTGATGATACCTATGGAGAAGTCGAATTAGGTATAACAATGGGGTATACGTTGGTATGTTCCATTAGATCGGTGATTCAGTTCTATGAAAGTAAAAATGATAATGCAGGAAAAAATATTTTAAAGTTTATTAAACTATACAGTGAGTATAGTGGAATGGCTATATTAGATGCTATGTGGTTTATTAAAGAATATGATGAGGAATATCATAAGTACGGCGAACAATTAGAAAAGTATATGTTATTATGTTAATAAGTTATTCGTTCAAAGATGGTACAATAGATAAAATAATCATTGAAGATGATGAGTGTGGATTCATAACATTAGATTATAATCGAATAAATAATTCTATTAATATAGGTACACTATATGCCATTATAAATTATTATAAATCTCTGCCTACCGAACTTGTGGTATTTAAATGGATGCAGGCTTCATGTGATAGGTATACCTTCACTTCGATATCACATGTGTATAATTTTCTAAAAAGACATGATCTTAAATTTTCAGATTATAGCGAACAAATAGAAAAATATATGTTATTACTATGAACCGACCATTCATTTTCCTATCAGGTGAGTTTCGTATAACATTACCATTGGTATTTAAATTCGACCATTGGCAACACTGTCAATCCGCTCGTACATTGGAATTGAATGACGATAAATCATTCCGTCGTAAAAATTACGATGAAAAATTACTCGGTTGTATATACCACGCAAGCGTATCCGATGATACAATCAGACGACAAAACTTCAATTTTCTAATTGATAATAATATTCCTTGCTATCCCGATCCTAAAATATTGCGTAGTATTGACAATAGACATTTTTGTATGAAGGTAGTAATTGGTGCTGGACTAAATACAAATGATGTTATTCAGTGTGAATATGGAACTAACATAAGTCTTTCATATCCATTCGTTGTAAAAACTGGCAATGAGCATCAAGGACAAGGAAAGATTTTAGTCAGGAACGAAAGCGAATTACCAAAGTGGGATGGCGTTGCAACGATAGAGCCATTTTTTGATGGTATATCTTGTAGGGTATTATGGATTGGTGATGATTGGTTTAATTTACAATTCCATAATGACCGATCGTGGATTAAGAATAGTAGCGGAGCAGAGATGTCATTGTATCCCGAAATGCCACAAGCGGTTGTAGATCATTCAAGAAAAGTAAAAGAAGTGTTTGGATTGGATGTTTGTGGAATTGATTATATTGTTGGAAAAGATGACTGGTGGTTTTTAGAATATAATTATGCGCCTGGATTGGACATCAGCGATCAAGCGACGGAAGTGGTGAATAAGTTTTTTGGTGAAAAAATGAAACGGGTTGAAGAGCAAGTTGGAATATAACACCGTTAAAATAATACGAAAATATTCTACGGGAGATATTAGATCTCCTGATTACGAATTAAGTATTGATGGGACTGAATATCTATATGAGTGTTTTCCTAAAATAACTCGATTATATAAAAAATGGATACCTATGTCTTTTCAAGATGCATATTATTTACGAACAGCTCTTTTGATGGATGAATATAATCCGAAAGAAACATTGGACAGATTTTTTAAATTGTTAATGTTAGCATAAATGAAATATAAAGAAGTAAAATTACTGAGTGGCGGGGATTATTTTTATGGTACGCCACATTATTACTATAACAGTGAATATTCATTAGCAATTGATGGTAAAATATATCAGTATCACATAAAAAAAATTACATTTATTTATAATTTAAGCGATGCACAACGCGTTCCGCACAAATGGATAGACGGAATACCGCATCCAATTGATAAAAAACAATTACCTATGGTTTGGTGGGAATTGCCAGTAAGAATTCAAATGAATAAAGATAACCCAAAAGAAACACTGGATAGATTTTTTAAATTGTTATTATTACAGTAAGGAGTTTCATATGTCGAACTGGCATCCGTGTGTTTGCAAATTAAATAAAATTGGGCGCCATCCAAATGCAGATTCGTTAGAGATCTCGCAGGTGTTAGGCGACAATACAGTTATATTCAAAGAGAACCAATACAAAGAAGGCGATCTCGTTTCATACATACCTTATGACACGATCTGCCCGGATATAGAGGTGTTTTCGTTCCTTGGTGATAAAAAACGCATCAAGCCTGCACGCTTGCGCGGTATATTTTCGGAGGGGATCCTTGTTCCAGCACCAGAGGGGTTCAAAGAGCACGATAGCGTTGTTGAATACTACGGATTGAAAAAGTTTGAGTATGAAGAAGAAGTGGCGGGACGATCAGAAGAAGATTGCGAAAAGAATCCGCATCACTTCCAGATCCCACATTATGATTTAGAAAATCTTCGTAAATATGTGGATTGTTTTAAAGAAGGCGAAAAAGTAATTATTATGGAAAAACTGGAGGGCGAAAATTTTTCAGTTCTTCACGATGGGGAACGACTATGGGTTCGTTCAAGAAATCTATTCAAAAAAGAAAGCGAACACTCGCATTGGTGGGCGCCAGTATTACGAATGGGATTGAAAGAAAAATTAGCAAAATATCCTATGTTTGCGTTTTTTGCAGAAAATTATGGCAGAGTAAAACACTTCCCATACGATACACAAATGGTTCGCAATTCCCAAAACAATCTTGTTCGCGAAAACAAAATCCGTGTGTTCGATATATGGAATACAAAAACATTTAAATTCCTTGAATGGGAAGAAGTAAAAGATATATGCGCAAATATTGGATTGGAAACTGCACCAGAATTGTATTATGGCGAATGGAAAGAAGATAAGAGTTTATACGCGCTTGCAGAAGGAAAATCTACGATTGGTGATTGCTTGAAGGAAGGGTTCGTAATGCGTTCAATTCCTAATGATTTTGATCCATATATAAATGGTAGAAAAATTGTAAAATTAAAATCAGAAGGATATCAGTTATTCAAGGCACGAAAATCTTAATGATTACTGAAATCCGTTTCGGACATTGTCGAAAGGATGCGCACGCAACCTATACTATATATGATTCAGATTTTGAGCCAGAAGAAGTAGTAGTTGGAATGATAAATAATAGTGGTAATCCTTATGTGTATGAATGTGTAAAGATAATCATAAATGTTTGTAAAGAAAGACAATTAAATGTTTCGGCTACTATTGCACATTGGTTAGGCAATAATACCTATTGCGCGTATCAACACATAGAACAATGCAAAATACATGTGCCTGATTACATTAAATATGCTGACGATGTTGAAAAATATCTATTATTGATGTAGAGGGTTAAAATGTTTAAGTGTTTTACGGGCAGATTGAATGACACATTAGTTGATTCAGATTTTGAAATCACGAAACCATCACATATGTATTATGTATATAGTGTTATTGAAATTTATGAACAAAAAAAACTAAACGTTGCTGCTAACTTAGCATTGGCAATTAGATGGATCGTCAATGCCAATATATATTGGAGCATTGAAGGCGTAATCGAAGTAGCAAGAAAAAATGTTCCAAAATACGCGAAATATGCGGACGATGTAGATAAATATTTAATGTTAATATAAGGGAAATAAAAATGTGGAAATCAAAATATACGAATGGCGAAAAATGTCGTTGCGGTGATGATGCGATTGCAAAAGTTGGAGAAGAAATTATGAACGATGATCCGTTCCAAAATCGTCATAACCTAACGGCGTATGTGTGTGATAAACATTTTAGAGAATTGTTTGGAGATTTTGGTGTTGATTTTACGGAAGAAGCAAGAATACAGGATATTTTTGAAGATTTTACAGAAAAATTGTCTGGCGATCGTGGCGTTAATATTATAGAAGATCTGAAAACAGATCAGGTTCTTTTAAAAGATTTTATGGAGAAAAAATGAAAACACCATACATCCACATATATGGACAATCAATGAATCATGATGATTTATTTATTATTGGTAATAAAGAAGGACTAATTGCATTGTCGGACGCGCTTGATATGGTATCTGCACACTGGAATGATGATTCCATTGGAGTTGATGTTTTTGCTAAGGATGGTGAGGGATATAAAATAATTATTAAAAGAGCAAACGATGATGAAATGGAACAATTGATGTTGCCATATACAGAGGGTTATGCAAACTGGAAGGGAAAATCACCAGTTGAGTTGATTGGCGTTGATGTGTATAAGAAATTGTTTGGGAGATAAAATGAATACCCAATTGAAAATAATGCTACTTAAAGGCGCACCAGCCAGCGGAAAATCTTCGTTTTGCCATGAGTTGATGCGCAAAGACCCGGGCGTATGGAAACGCATTAACAATGATGCATTGAGGCACGCTATTGACCTCGATGTCTATTCAGCCGAGAACGAAAAAATAATCCATTCACTTCGTAATCACATGTTAAAAGAGTTTTTACGAAAAGGGTATTCCGTTGTTATTGACAATGTAAATGCCGGTTCGCGACACTTCAAAGAAATATGTGAGATAGTATCCAAGTTAAATATCGATGCACAAGTTTTTGAAAAACATTTTTATGTTCCGCTTGATGAGTTAATTGCACGAGATAGCAAACGTGTTGGCAATGCAAAAGTTGGTGAAGATGTTGTAAAGAAATTTTTTGGTAAGTTGGGCGGGAACCAATTTAAATTTTATAAGGTGCAACATGAAGTCTTTTCTAAAAGAACAGCAACGGTCGAGGGTCATTGGGCACCGATGCAACAAAATAAAGATTTACCAAAATGCGTAATTTACGATCTTGATGGGTCAATGTGTTTAATATCACATAGAAATCCATATGATGCATCGCGTTGCATTGATGATACGCCACACGAGCATGTGGTTGAATTGTGTAAATTACACCATGATAATGGACATAAGATATTTTTCTTTTCGGGGCGAGAAGATAAACATCGCGCTATGACAGAAGAATGGTTAAATACATACTTCGGATATCCGTATGAATTGTATATGCGTGAGACGGATAATTTTGAAGATGATGTGAAATTAAAAGAACGATTATTCAATACTCATGTAAATAATAAGTATAATTGTCGTGCTTGGGTTGATGATCGTGGTAAAGTATGCAAATGGGTATATGACAATAACCTACCGTTATTCCGAGTTAACGATCCGTGCTCGGATTTTTAAATGACTACATTTTTAAAAATAAAAAACGATACCTTCGTGAATCCTGCACTATCATTTAGTAGTGTTGCTTGTTTAAGATGTAAAAATAATACATTTAATCTGTGTCATCGTATGGATTCTGATGATCATAGTAGAGCATTGGAATTAAATATGCATTGTAAGAGTTGCGATTTTTTTTATGTTGGCTATGGCACATTCCATTTATTTTTTACAAATGGAGATGATATGAATAGTTGGGTATTAGAGTTTCGTACATTGGACAATAAATGCATAAATAATATATTTAAAAACGGTATTAACATACAAACGAAACTTCCATTACTTCCATTCGATATAACAAAAGAAAAATTAGAACAATTATTAATGTTAGCATAGGAATTATATGACAACGAAATCAATTCTTTTACATTTATTAAAACAATACTCATATCGCACTGGCACATTCAAACTTGCATCAGGACAAGAAAGCAATATATTCCTCGATTGCAAGCAGACATTGCTGACAAGTCAAGGGCATATACTATCCGCTGAACTAATCTTCAACGAAATACTAAAACTTCGACAACACTATAACATAGCAACAGTTGCAGGAGTTCCATTAGGTGGTTGTAGTCTTGCATCAGCAGTATCTACATATAGCGCAATGCAACGCACAGATTTTATTCATTCACCATTAAATGCAATTTACATTCGTAAAGAAGCAAAAGATCATGGGACACAGCAATTAATAGAAGGTTATATTGAACCTCAATCTAATGTAATCTTACTTGAAGACGTCATTACGAGCGGAAGTTCGTCAATGACAGCCCTTGACACGCTATACCAAAATGGTTATAATCCAATAGCAGTCATATGTGTTATAGATCGTCTTGCTGGTGGTAAAAAAGCCATTGAAACAAAATATCGTATTCCAGTGATATCGATATTTACGATTGAGGATTTTCAATAAAATGTATATTAAGAATGTCCTTGTTAGGATTAATGATAAAACATATCATACGATATATGACTCGGATTTTATTGAAACAATAGAAATGGAAGATGAAAGACATTCTGGTTGGGAAGCAGTGATTAGAGTTTATGAGCAGAAAAATTTAAATGTTGCCAGCAATCTAATGCGTTGTATTACTGACTATGCAACTACAAGTAATCTTGACATTATTAGTGTAATATCTGCGATAAAAACGTTAAAACCAAAAGAATTTAATCCAAGTTTTCATAAATATGAAATAGATATTGAAAAATATCTGATGTTGTTATAAAAATGTTTGTAAAAATAATTGGTGGTAAGCACACTATAATCGATACTGATTTTACACAGAAATCAGAAGCCGAAGATTACCTTGGTGCATTTTTTGATGTTTATTCTGGTAGAGATTTAAATATTCCCGCTAATTTAGCATTTTTTATTCGTTGGTGGGAAGACACACACAAGACATTAAATTTTAAAGATGCGTTAGAGCATAAGGATAGCATTTTAAAATTTAAATGGAAAGAAAAGTTAGAACCATATATGGAAGATATTGAAAAATATCTATTATTAGTATAAATGTTTATTGAATTCAATGACTCGGAAACAATGCTAATTGATGATGATTTTCAGGAAAAAGTTAATCCAGAAAATGGTCGTTGGAATAATGTCATAGATGCGTATGAAAAACGAAATTTAAATGTTGGAGGAAATCTGGCTCGTTCGTTAATATGGTGGTGTAATAGAGAAAAGAACGGGATAAAATCCTTACCCGACTTAATTAGTGTAATTAAAGCAACATTGCCACGACCTAACGGTTTTAATAATTTTCGTTTTCTAAAATATGAAGAAGAAGTATATAAATATATAATGTTATTATAGAAAGTAAATATATGAGAAAAATAATTGTTGGTTCGATTTTAGGTTCGGCGTTGTTGATTGCGTTTCTTGGTGGAAAGAATGATGCGTATGGACAGTTATGCCACGGTGAAAAATGTTCAGGTTTCAAGGCTGGATACGATGTAGTTCCAAGTGCAGCAAGTTTATGCCCGGATGATATGGTTGAGATCAAAGGTGATTACTGCACGAATCTTGAAGAAGTATGTTTAAAATATGGCGATCCAGATAATAAAGGCGCTAATGGGCCAGTTCAATGTTTAGAGTTTCAATATCCTACGCGTTGTCTATCTAAAACAGTTCCGATGCATTATTGCATCGACAAATATCCATATCCAAATAAACCAGAAGAAAAACCTACAACACAATTAGATTGGTATCAGGCTAAAAAATTATGTGAAGCAGATGGCAAAAGATTATGCACAATGCATGAATTTACGCAAGCATGTCGTGGCCCAGAAAACAAACCATATCCATATGGCAATGGATATATTCGTGATTGCTCAAAATGTAATTGTGATTTAGAAAGAAACTTCGATCCGTTTAAGGCATCATTCGAAAAATTAGATAAGCGTATCCCGATGGGAAGTATGCCAGAATGTGTTAGCGATTATGGAGTGTATAGTCTTGTTGGGAATAACGATAGATGGGTTTTGAATGAGAGCGGTCATCCGTATTATTCAGCCCTCGCCGGCGGGCATGCATACAAAGGGGCGCGAAACAGGTGTTCGCCCGCAACATTGGTTCATGGACCAAGTTTCAGTTGGTTCGAAACAGGAACCCTTTGTTGTCGAGATTCTAATTAACTGATTATACATCGCTATTGCGTAAATTTAATAGTAAAAGAGTAAAATTATAATATTTAAGGAATAAATGCTAACAATAGTTTCACTCGCAATCATAGGATATTTACTATATCTTTTATTCATAAAAGGTATGGCTTGGGGAATAATTTTATTTTGTGCTGGTATATATGGAATACGCTTGGGATTACTAACGCTAATTCCTGAAAGTCAAAAAACAATACTGACATTCGCATCCTCTGATGTTAGTTATGCTGCATTTTTTGCTACAATAATAACAATTCTTGGATTAGCATATTTTGCGAAAGATTAAATAATGAGTATAGATTATATGCGTATTAATGCTACGCAAAACCGATATGTAAATAAATTACAGAATCTTTGTTCAGTAAAAGAGTTAAAACAATTTTTTCTTGAAAATCACAACGATGATATATTTATTAATGTGTTAAAACATAATTTTCCAATTTATTACGAAATACTTGAACCATTAATCATTCTAAAATAAGGAACTATATGAGACATGTAAAAACAACGAAAGATGAACTAATTGGATTAGTTATACTAAGTGTTTTAGTATTCACTTCTTGTATTATTTTCATAAAATAAATGAGTTTTGTAAATTGTTCAATGTTCGACATTGAAAAATGCGCAATGTGTCTTCGCGAAAATACCAATCTAACTGGAAGTTGTTCAATTAAATATTTTAAAGATCGTTTAATTTATCAGAATGATATAAAAAAATATATTTTTGATGTGGTTTCATATAGAAGGATGACACTGGATCCTCCCAAATATTTACAAAAAGCAATCGAACAATACTTCCCGCAATATATAAAATTATATAATACTATTACATTACTATACTAATTTTTATATATCTACTATGTGGATAATATTTACCTTTCCGCTATCAATAATGTAGTAAAAATTGAAGACAGAAAAGAACAGTTAGCACAAATAAAAGAATTAGAAGATTATATTTTTGAGACTAAAAACACATATATGGCGTTGCGGCTTGCATATGAATTAGAGTTCATTAGGGTCAGAACTACGCGAATAGAAAATTACATATGTAAAACTGGCAACGGTCGGTTGATTTACCGTTTTGCATATGGCATTGATAAAGCAAATATCAAAAAACTTCAAAATGCTATCATTGAAACAAATGATTTTGAGGAGATGTCTCGTTTTGCATGTTTTATTCAAGGAGCAGACATACAGAAGATTGGTGATTTAATTGCCAAATCAAATAATATAAAATCAATGTATTTATATATGTCTTTTATAAAAACATATCCTTATATCAATTTTAGAGAAAGTATATTAAAATCAAAGCGACCAAGGTATCTTTTTCAGTATGCTAAATTGTCAAAAGATCAAAAAGATTTAGAAATTATTCAGGAATTAATATTGAATAGCAAAAGCCTTATGTATTGCCGATTGTTCGCTAAAACATTCCCTCATATGAATGTAAAGAGTTTTGAAGATAAAGTATTACAGAGTAAGAATAAAAGAGAAATCAAATTATTCGCACAAGAGGTTCCGTCAGCAGAACGAGCTCGAACAATGATATTGTTGTTCTAAAATAGATGGAATGTGTCATTATTGCACAGTGGGGCACGGTCGCAAGGATTCAGCAATTCAGGATTACAACCATAAAGATAACAAAAATATTTTAAATCTATTAGTGTAATACAAGTGGAGGCGTAATTCTCGCCCGGAGCCATTATAGAATAATCGCGTAAATGTAATAGCCCAATCGTATGAGCGTATTCATGCTGAACTACCGTAGAGTATTCTTCAATACTATCTATTCTTTCATTCATTATATATACTGTAATTATATCCTGATTGGTTTCATTTTCAATATCCGCATAACCTACGATGGGCGCTCCAAGCAAAGCGTCGATTCGTTGTATTAATGGATTAGTTTCTTTTCCTTGTTTGATTCTAATTATTTTTAATAATGTGTTTGGGCGAGTTATTCTTATACTATGATTGGGATAATAACCCACTTGATAATTAATATCTACTATTCCGTTTGTAGCAAATACCCACTGATCTAATGCGTTTTTTATAATACCGATCTCGATATTAGAAAATATCGGATCTATTAAAACAACGGATGTGATATAAATTGGCTCTCTTTCGAAAGATGTTAGTAATGTTTCAGTGTGTTCGGTTATTGCTGGAACAGCATCATTAGATAGTTTTGTTGGAACTAATGATTTTAGCATAGAAAATGCTATAAATATAAAAATCAATAATAATGTAAATCTAAAAAGATAATATATTTTCACTTGATATTGCATACCTTCACGTCGTTAGGATTAAGTTTATAAATAGAATATGCTCTTTTTATATCGACTTCGGTAATGTTGTTAGCACCGGTGTCAGTAAATCTATACATAATACTATTCTTGTCATCAGAATGATCGCCTCCCAATAAAAAATGCCCTATCTCATGAGCTGATATTGTCCAAAGATCTGAACCAATTTTTTCCATATTTAATAATATAACACTGGGATGGTCAGTTCCAATTATAAATAACCCAACAACAAATCTATCTTGTCTATCATCGCCTTGTTTTAGTTTTTTGTCAGCCTCAATTATTCGAGGATCTTTTTCATCAGTTTTCCGTATAAATAAATCTTTTCCATCGTTAGTATCGATATCTTCATTATGGGCATTGTATTGAATTTTAAATCTAATTCTGTATCCTAATGAACACTCCCAAGATTTTAACGCATTGGTAATGTCGTTTTGTTCTAATGGAGAAAAACGATAGTCTATATATACATTAGTTTGAACGGACTGGCTTCTGGATGACGATAATGTTGGAATTAGGAGTGGTGTGGTTGAGGAGCATCCAATGATACTTATAAACAAAAACGCAATAAATGCGAGAAGTTTCCTCACAATTATATATACATATATTGGTATATATACTATGAATAATTTTAAAAAATTATATTCGCAGGCTAAAAAATTTAATCGATTGGTTAAAACTGCTGATCCACAATCATTCTATCAAATAGTGAGTCAATATGAAGGTAGCGCAGATTGTGTTAGAGATTTTGCTCATGCAATGAAACTATCAGCAGAGCAATTCGCTAATGAAAGTGATTTAGATAATCCAAAAGATCGTCGTATATATGATATTTTATTAAGAGCGGCAAATATTGTTTTTGAAACAATTCCAGAATTGCAAGCATTAGACCAAGAAATGGAAAAAACTTGGAACGCGCCAGATCAAGATCAGGGCGAAGAGGAAGTTTAATTTATATGCACATATTGGTATATGTATACCATGAATAATTTTAAGAAATTAGCAGAGAAGTTTGAGTATTGGTGTGAGCAACCATTGGAAGTAATTGCAAAAGCTGTTAAGAAAACTAAGGAAAAGAAGAAACACGATCCAAAAGCGAAAGTTAGAAATCGCGGTAAATGTGTTTTTCCTGCAAATAGCCCAAAAGTAAACGACGATAAAGATCACTATCCCTTGCCTGACGAAGCACATGGACGTTCAGCATTAAGTTATGCTGGCAAACAGAAATCAGCACCTTGGTATAATGGAACGGTTGAAGAAATGCGAAAAGCAGTTCAGCGAGCGGTTCATAAGGCGTTTCCAAATATTGGTAAAGAATCTAAAAAATCTTCATTGGAAGTTTTGATTGAAAAATATTCCCAACAAGCAACAGCGCCAACAGCACCAGTTGCTAAAACACCAGCAACAGCACCAGTTGCTAAAACACCAGCAACAGCACCAGTTGCTAAAACTGCACCAGCAGATAAAGCAACTACACCAGCCCCAGCTACCGCTCCCGCACCAGCAACAGCGCCAGCGGCAGCAACACCAGCAGATGCAGATGCCAAAGCAGCAGCATTAGCAGCAGCAAAAGCAGCGGTAAAAGCAACAGCAAAAGCAGCACAAGATGCAGCCGAAAAACTAAAAGAATTAGAAACGACCGCTTCGGTAAGTAAATTACAAAGATTAATATCTAAATATTCTGATGATGCAGCACCTTCTTCTCATGTGAGATCATGGGATCCATCGGCAAAAGGAACAGCACCCGAAAAAGAACCATCCATTAATCATGTGGAAGGTAATGTTGGAACTGATAGAAAAGCCACTGACGCATCACCGGGAGTTGGCGTAGATGCTCCAAGTCATAAAGCCACTGATTCAGAACCGGGCAAAGGAGTAGATGCTCCTTCCAGCAAAGCTACGGAATCAGTTCCGGGTAAAGGAGTAGATGCTCCGAGTCATAAGGCTACGGATGATACTTCTGATGCACAAGACGGCAAAAATAAAAAGAAAACCGATTCAAAAGCCAAAGGTGGCGGATCAGATGTTCGTAGCCCGACTTCAACAGAAGTTCGTAGTCCAACATCCACTGAGGTTCGTAGTCCTACTTCAACAGAAGTTAGAAGTCCTACTTCTACCTCAACAGAGGTTCGTAGCCCAACCTCTACTTCCACAGAAGCTTATACGGCTGATAATTTTACAGCAACCGTGACGGGTGGGGCAGGCGCAGGCGCTAACACAACAGTTAGCATATATCTGACGCCGCCAACTACTCCAAAAACTAATCCTAATACCCCATCAAAAAAATCAAAAAAGAGTTCATTACAATTATTGGTCGAAAAATATAGTTAATTTACGCTACTTCCACTAAAAACATTCCGCCTTAAATTGGTGGTATTATGAACTGCACCGTTTGTGGCGCACCCATGAAATACAAGGGTGGCGAAAATAAAGAAGATTTTGGTTGTTCAGATCGAAAACATTGTCCTTGTTCAGAGATCGGCTACTACCCTCATATGGGGGTTAGAGAAAATTGGTGGTTCGCCACACAATATCATTTACCATTTAAGTTTGATGATAAATGGTATGCAGCAACTGGCCCTCGTCATGAAACAATCTACTCCAATGGTTGCTGGATAAATACCAGAGGTATAATTGGGTATGGCGAACGAACGATATTCCAAACAATTAGTCCATATAAATATAAATGGATTACAAAGCCCGGCACAACACATATGGAATCAAAACAAGAATATCTATTTTCAATACCATACATAGCATTACCAGTAAATGATGACTTCCTTGGTGAGTTTAACAAACTAAAATCAAAGTTTGAGAAATATATTTTATTAAAATGAAATATCCTCGCACCTATCATTTTTCTTTTTCTCATTGTTCTAACGACGATAAGATGTTAGACGATAATTCCTATTTTTTAAATAAAGAAATTATATGCTCGTCAAAACTTGATGGCTCAAATGTTGCCTTGTCGCACGATAATATCTTCGCCAGAACACATGCTCATGCTCCAACGCATCCAAGTTTTGATCTGCTAAAACAAATGCATAACAATCTAAAACATAGTATTCATCATAATCTAATTATATATTGTGAATGGGTCTATGCACAGCATAAAATTAATTATACACAATTACCATCATACCTTCAAGCGTTCAATATATTAGATATAAATACAAATCAGTTCTTGTCTTGGGATGATGTAGAATTAGTTTGTTCCACATTGGATATTCATACAGTTCCGGTTCTTTTTCATGGTATGATAAAAACAGAAAAAGAATTAGAAAATCTTGTTCTTTCATTGGCAGAAGAAAAAGAGTTCGATATAGATGAACGCGAAGGCGTAGTAGTTAGAGTGGCATCACAGTTTCAAGCACCAGATTTTCCAATATCAATCGCTAAATATGTCAAAAAATCTTTTACAGAAAGCATTGGCGACGAACACTGGAAACATAAACAAATTGTTAGAAATAAATTAAAAAAATGATGTATTCACCATGAATATAATGATAATAGAAAGATCTTGAAATGAAGCCAATAAAATGGGAAGACACAACCGCTTACAAGTGTAGATGGTCGGAAAATGCCGAATATCTTTTTAAGGATTGGACTATACTAATTGATTGTAGTGAAAATTACTATCAAGGGGAGGTTTGTATTTTGGCAGTAAAAAATAACGAATACCGTTTTCTTGAATACAGTTATGGTTCTTGTAGCGGATGCGATATATATGAGGAATTAGAAAATGACGAGATACAAAAAGAATTTAAAAAATTAACAATAACATTCCCAAATACAAAAGCATTGTGTGATCAATTAGATGATGTTAATGTTGCATATAAAGATCCTGACTATGGTTATTATGATGGGCTTGAAAAAATCAAATTGGAATTGAATAAGTTTTTTGGTTCCGAAGATTATGTAAAAAATCCAGATATATTAGAACGAAGAATAAATACGATTTTGGTGTTGTCTTGAAAACTGACGATATAGAAAAACTTAAATTATTAGCAAATGGTGATAACTATCATTTTCTAAAAGTTTTATTATTTAAAATGCTCAAAGAAGAATTAAGTCATCATGATATGAGTCCAGCCACGGAGGGAGCATATTTTAGATATTGGCGTGCTGGCGGGGTTGCCGGTGGCATTGATGGAGTAAGTTCCAGATGTAATAAATGCCAATACAGTATTGATATCGAATGCGATCATAATAATATGAGCAACATTACGGTAAATCATGTCAATCTTAAAACAATAGGTTTTTGCAAAGATACTAAATGAATAGTGATGACATAGAGAAGCTTCGCCCGCTCGCAAATAATACAAAACACTTGATTGAAATCATTTTAAATAAAATGAAAAAAGAAGCAAATGCTATTGGACACGATATGTCAGTTAGTTTAGAAGACCCTTATTATGGTATCTGGGTGTTAGATACATATTGTAAAAAGTGTGCCTACGAAATTGAAATAGAATTATTGCTCACTGACACAAAAAAAGAGCAGATTTATGTTAAGGAGACAAAGGCATTAAAAAAAATATGCCAAAGATAAAGCGTTGATATATAATATATTAAGGAGCCTATACCATGAAGTTATTTTACCAATTAGATCACGAGCAAAAGCATTCGGCAATTCATTACTGCATAGATTTAATCTTGCACAATATGATGGAGGATGGCGTAGATATTAATCCTGATGAAGAAGATGATGAAGAAATTGAAATGAAGCAAAAGATGTCTGATGCTATTGATCATATAAAAACGCTTACTAATTATGATGAACAATATGACTATATGATGCAAGATGAGGATCTAAATAGTATTCTGCATTCCATAGCAGAAAATATGTGTCAGACAGTTTACTTCCATGATGATGAAGAAATGGTAATATTTATGGGCGAAATCACAAATGAAGATGACGAAGAATTAGCAGATGATGGAACAGTAAAAAATGTCGTTAGTGATGATAAGAAAATGTTGAATTAAAATGTCAAAAGCAACTGGTTGGGCAGCATACGAGATGATAGGATATCCAATAATTTTTCCCATAACTCATGTATATAATGCTATACAAAAAAATAAAGAAACAACAAATTCATCAAATATAGATGAGTTAATAAAAATATGTTTTATGTATGTTCCGCATAATAGAAAACCAAGAGTTCTTGATATACTTGCAGATGAGTTTCCTGAACTAATAAATGAAATAGATAAATATAGGATATTGATATAAATAAAGAAAATGTTGAATTAACTATAATGTTTCGTAATGCAAAATATTTAGTCCAATTTATAGGTTATAATAAACATGCTGTTAATTCAACTAACATCAATAATTTTGTAAAATCATGTTTAAAATACAATTCATGGAATGTTGGTATGACTGAGGATGAGACAAAACATTTTGTTCTTGACATGGTCATATGTGCGTTCCCGGAATTAACAGACGAAATAGATAAATATAGGATATTAATATGACAGCAAGTATTATGCTAACGACATATAATCGTCTTTCGCTCACGCAGCGAACATTCGATAATTTTTTTATTACTACCAAATCACCATATCGTTTAATTATTACAGATAATGGTTCAACTGATGGAACGATTGAATACTTAAAATCATTGAAAGTAAATGAGTTTTGTCAATCATATGACCTTCACTTGAATGCAGAAAATCTTGGTATCGCTCGTGGAAGAAATCGTGGATTGAAAATTGCTGAAAAATATGATTCGGAATATTTTGCTACAATAGATAATGATTGTGAGTTTCCTGATAATTGGCTCGATAAATGTATCGATGTAATCAGTGTAAATCCTACATTTTCTATTGGTGTAAATATGGAGGACGTTGTCTATCCTGAAATTACACTGAATAAAAAAACATTCCAATTAAAACAACAAGGTAATCTTGGTTCGGCATGTATGGTGTTTCATAAAATGCTACATGAACGAATTGGATTTTTTACAACAGAATACGAAAAATATGGCGAAGAAGATAGTGATTGGGGATTCCGCAGTAGATTAGCAGGATGGAAATTAGGCTACATTCAAGAACAAGGAAATCACTTCGGTGTTGGGGAACTGGATACAGGAACCTATCGTCAATTTAAAGATGAGTGCCGAACTAAAAATATAGCAAAGTTTCGACAAAATTGTGGGTTATATTCCTCAAAACAAAAATCTATCTATATTCCTTTCAATGGTTAGACATACTATTAGGGAAAAATGCATCCGTTGGAATACGATCAAAGAACACATAAATTAACAAAACTAATTATTGATTATTTTGGTCATCGTTATTTTCTAAATAAAAATGTTTTAGACTTGGGTTGTTTCAATGGTGATTTAGCCAATGCCTTCGCACGAGTGGGTGCGAGAATAACCGCAGTAGATGCAAGAAAAGATCACCTTGCTGCAATAAACAAGAAATATCCGCATATCCGCACGATCCAATTAGATCTTGACAAAGATTGGCCGTTTGCGGATTTTGAGTTTGATGTGGTGTTTTCGCTTGGCGTGATGTGTCATTTAAAAGATTTTAAAAAGCATTTAAATCAAATATGTTCCGCTGCCGAAACGGTTATTTTGGAAACGGAAGTATTGGATTTTACTTACGAAAAACATGAGATTTTTTCAGAAGATCGTGTAATTCATGATGCGTCATATAATGGTGAAATTAATCTTGCAAGCAGCAGCGCAATTCAAAACACATTGTCAGGAATTGGTGCGACATTTAGAAGAATTGATAATGTGAGCCTTGGTATTAGAGGTCATCGATATGACTGGCAAGAACATAACACAGGGCGCAATACCGGATTTAGAAGAATATGGTTCATTCGCAGGGATAAGAATATTGCACAGAAAATATTGAATGAACAGCGAATGGTGTATGCAAGACAAGAAGCAGAGGAAAGAGTAAAGAGGTTAGCGACGGAGGAACAACAAAGAAAAGAAAAAGAAGAAGCGGAAGCAAAAATACAAGCATCGTTGCCGATTCCACATATTGCAAGACAGTTTCCACCGCCTGATGTAAAAATTATACCAGAAGTAAAATTGCAGCAAAATATGTGTTCTATGCAACCAATACAGACAAGCAACCAGTTGGTTCAATTATATCCATTGCCAGACGATCTTTCTTCGCTTCGTAAAAATAACGAAAAACTTCGTGTATTATATTTAGAACTGGGGGAACAGCAAGGTATGCGTAATGCATTCAATAATATTGGTGTAGATTTACAAGTATATGATTATTGGTCGCATTGGCAAAATTGTAAAAATTATTCAATATTAAAAGCCGAGTTTCTAAAAAGAGTAAATGACTTCAAGCCTCAATTGATTCATACCCAATTACAATTTACTGGATTACTAAAAGACGCGTTAAATGAAGCACGCAATCTATCGCCAAATGTTATTATAACTAATTGGTCAGGAGATGTCAGAGCAAATGCCGTTAATGATTTTATAGTTGTTGGTAAAAATGTTGATTATTCACTGATATCAAGCACAGGCCAGTTGAATATGTATAGAAACGCTGGGCTAAATAATATAAAATATTGGCAAATTGGATTAGATCCAAAAATCAATTATGCTAAAAATGCAACAGAATTTAAATATGATGGCGTATTTTTGGGCAATAATTATGGCAGTCAATTCCCAGATGGCAGAATGAGAAATGACGCAGTAAATAAATGCAAAGATGTTTTCGGTAATAGGTTCGGACTATTCGGAAATGGCTACGGAAGCAAATCTAATGGAAGCATTGAAAACAGAAAAGCAAATGATATATATAATCAAAGCGTATGTTGTGTTAGTATAAGCAATTTTAATAATATTGCACATTATTTTTCGGATAGGTTATTACATTGTTTAGGATCGGGACGACCAACAATATCTTGGTATTTTCCGGGAATTGAAGATTATTTTGTTGAGGGAGAAAATATATTAATTGCTCGTTCAATGCAAAACTTAATAGATAAAATTGAATGGTGTAAAAATAATATAAATGAAGCGAATAGAATTGGTAAAAATGGTTATGATGTTGTAATGAAAAATCATACATTTACTTCAAGAGTATTAGAATTATTGAATATAACGGGGCTTGTTGGAAAACTATGATTAGATTATTTTACAATTATTATGAGGATAAGAATCCAGCAAGAAAAGCAGAAATAGACCTATGCTATAAAAATAATTTAGCAAATCCATTGTTGAATGTTGTTATTTTAGATATAGCAGAAAGACCAACATACAGATTTTTTTTCGATAAAATAAATGAAATCACAAGCAATGATGACATAAATATCATATGTAATTCAGATATATTTTTTGATGAAACAATAGCATTAACAGAAAAACTGAAAGACAGGCAAGTATGGGCATTGTCGCGTTGGGAATGGAAGCCAAATGGCACAAGCGTTCATTTTAATCGACCAGATAGTCAAGATGTTTGGATAATAAGAGGAAGCGTTGTTGGCGTATATGGTGATTTTCCATTAGGCAAAAGAGGATGTGATAATAGAATTGCACACGAGTTTCACGCAGCAGGATATAAGATTAGCAATCCCAGTAAAACAATAAAAACTCATCATGTTCATAATTCTAATATAAGAACCTATGGAATGAAAGATGTTGTTCCACCACCATATAAAACACTTCCGCCAGAGGATTTACAATGAATGTAGTGTTTTTTAATCACTTCCATAATGGAGATATTCATGTGTCGCGCGGATTTATTCGTAAAATAATGGAGAAAGCAAAAGAAATACACAAGGATGTTTCTTTTTGTTATACACATAAAAACTATGCTAGATTGCTTGTTGATATTGATGGACTAATGTATGATCGTGGAGTATTGGCAAATTGTGGAAACGAACATAATACTTGGCATAGAAATGGTGATACAGTATATATAAATACTTGGTATGCACAAGGACGATTTAAACATATGAATAGATATGGGATATCTATGGATTGTTTATATTCAGCATTGGATGAGAATTGTATTGGTGCATTAGGGTTTTCATTGAGTGATATTGGTTGTGATGTGAAGGAGTTTTTTCCAATAATCGATTATAGCAAGTTTTATATTGGTGAAGCGAAAAAATGGTTGGATGAGCATACTGGAAAAAAGATTTTTATATCAAATGGAAAAGTATTGTCGGGTCAGGCACATGAGTTCAATATGAATAGTATTATTGAGAGTGTTGCAAAAAAACATAATGATAAGATTTTCATTCTTTCTAATAATGAAGGTAAAATTAATTTACCAAATGTGATTTATTCAAGTGATATAATAAAGAAAAACGGAAATGATTTAAATGAAAATGCGTTTTTGAGCGAACATTGCGATGTGATTATTGGGAGAGCATCGGGAACATTTAGTTTCGCATTAACACAAAAAAATCTATTCGGAAGAAATATTAAATTTTTATGTTTTTCTAACTTGGTTCCAAAGAAAAATGGAAAGTTTTGGTTGGATGATATATTTAGCGATAAAGTTGATTATACCTCACCAATCATTACAACGAATGAGAGTGATCAAAATAAAATTATAGATATAATTGGAGAAAATATATGAAGATATGTATATTCGGGGCTGGTGGTTCAGCGCGAGAAACATATTGGATTGCAAAAAGATGTGGATACGAAGTGGAAGCGTTTTTGGACGTAAAAGATGGAAGTTTTTACGATAACATTCCAATAAAACAAGAAAATTATTTTGATCCATTTAAACATTTAGCGGTTGTTGCTATTGGGAGTTCTATAATCAGAAAAAAGATATCAACACAAATAATGAATAAATACGGAAATGTTTTTATATCATTAATAGATCCTTCGTGTATTTTATTGTCGCCAAATATAATTATAGGCAAAGGAGCGGTAATTGCTCCAAAATGTGTTCTAACATGTGATATAGCCATAGGTGATTTTTGTCAATTAAACGTTAACTCAGTAATAATGCATGATGCAAAAATTGGTGATTTTTTTACCACGGCACCGGGAGTTCATATTAATGGCAATGTAAATATCGGAAATTGTGTATATTTTGGAAGTAATTCTACCACAAAAGAAAATATATCAATTTATGAGAATACTATTGTAGGCGCTGGCGCATGTATTGTTAAAAATATAATTGAAAGTGGCACATATGCCGGTGTTCCTGCCACAAAAATGGAGAAAAAATGAGTGATACACTGGGTTCTATTATTGATAAATTAACGACAGCAGATCTAAAAATGTGGCAAAATCAAGAGTTATTATATGAAATTCGACGAATGACATTCGATGAATATAAAGCAAAATATTTTAATGATGAAGATGGGGCTAAAAAACTATGGGATTGCTTAAAGAAAGCATGCGATCTCAATGTGCAAAGAAATGTACTTATTGATGAAATTGATGGCAAAATTATTGAAATGATTGATGCCAAATTGAACGGTGAAAACTTGGATGATGGAAAGTTTATTCAACGCAAGCATAAAACATATTAATTATGAAAAAATTAGCAGCGTGTATCCCAATAGGACTTGGCGATGCTATTTACATAAGGGCAATGCTCGATGAAGTTAAAAATAATTATGATGCAATATCATTAAATTTTCATAGAGAAATTATAAAATCATACAAGTTTGATGAAAAATATCATATCTTTTTGGATGATATTGGAAAATTATTATTTTCAGAGTCGCCATATATAATAGATGAAGAAAAATCCGATTTTTACGGTATTATGGATTTATGTAGAGCCTATTGCTTAAAACCAATAAAGCCTAATTTACAAAATCTATTATGTAAAGGAAAAGACTTAAATTTAGATCAAGAATATATTGTTATAACGACAAAAGTTAGATATATGAAAAGATCTCATATTGACACGAAGATACCAGAATTAATTAAAATATTAAATAACCTATCAAGTAAATATAAAATAGTCATATTGGGTGAAAAAATAACAGAGATGAATATAGGATATATTGATATGGATGTAAATAATATATATTATGATATAATAAATAACATGCCTAATAATATATTAGATCTAACAGTTCCTGCCCTCGGCATAACCGCTCCTAACTTAATACAAATACAGCAAGATTGTTTAATTATGAACAAAGCAAAATTAGTAATAACTATTGGTGTCGGAGGTGGTTTTTGTATGGCGACCACCGTTTCTAATGTTGTTGGATATAGAACAGATGATGATCCTATTGCTAATGCAGTTTTTAACAAAGAATACCAAGATGCAGTGATAACTAAAAATTGGACACATTTTATAAATACATTGAATAAATACATATAAATAATATGACTATCGATCTCGAAAGACTTAGTAAAGTTTTGGGATTAAACGAGTATCGACCTAAAAATAAATACGTGTGTTTTCTTCCTTTTAAAGGCGAATTCGGATGGTATTTAATGACATTCGTAAAGCGTGTTCAAGGATATAATCACGATAATAAAATTGTGTGCATAAAATCCGGACATGAATGTTTGTTTCCAAAAGCAAAACAATTCTTTTATGATTGGCAAGATATACCAGATCATATGAAAGCGGGTATTCATGAAAAATTCGATCACGAAGAAATTATAAAAGAAAAAATAAGAATAAAATTGAATACCAATGATATTCATTTTTGTAGCCCATCAGAAACTTCGTGGGACGAAAAAACCTCATTAGCATTTAATACATTTATTCCTCAGTCGCAACATAATTTTGGATTGAAAACGGATGTGGTGATAACACCGAGAAACAGAAAAATAGATCCACATAGAAATTGGAAACAGGAGAACTGGCAACTTGTTGTAGATAAGTTATTAGAATATAATATCACAGTAGGCGTGTGCGGAGCAAGTAATTCAACATTTAAATTAAATAATATAAAATATAAATCATACGATTATATAGATATTGATAGTGATATTGAACTAATAAATAATGCACAATTAGTAATAACACAAGAGAGCGGGTTGGCATATCTTTCATATTTATGTGAGCGACCAACATTTATTATTGATCATTGTCATAAAGAAATTGCAGATCTTCATAGGAACCAACATATAGTATTTAGAGAACTATGTTTTCAAGTATGGGACAATCCTATAAAGTTAGCACAAGAGGTTATATTATTTTTAGAACGAGCCAAGGAATGATATAGCATTTAAGTATGAATTATATTCCAATATACAAGCCATATCTCCCAAAGGGATCATTGGATTATGCTTATAAGGCATTAGATAGCACTTGGATATCATCGCAAGGAGAATATATTAATAAGACGACCGAAAAACTACAAGAATTACTTGGAGTTAAATATGTCCAATTACTCAATAATGGAACTTCGGCTTGCCATTTAATGGCAAAAGCAGTTATTCGTAAGCACAAAATAAATGAAATCATTGTTCCAAATAATGTGTATGTCGCAGCGTGGAATGGTTTTCTATTC
>Ga0265337_1000397_pt1 | contig 23413 bp, 40 predicted proteins | sample 42122metaG_FD_192441 | JGI IMG/M metagenome (GOLD analysis project Ga0265337, IMG submission 192441) | Rhizosphere microbial communities from Carex aquatilis grown in University of Washington, Seatle, WA, United States - 4-21-22 metaG | ecosystem: Host-associated > Plants > Roots > Rhizosphere >... | reverse complement strand
CGCAAACACTACGCCCCCGGGAGTCTATCGCGCGGTTTACAACAGACTGAAATGGGCAGAAATTAAAGGGAGGTCACGGAAAGGCAACTACTTGCGACGATGGGAATGGTGAAATGGAGGTTTAATACACTTTGGGCCGAAATGAGGCGACTTCGCAATGGTTTGATACACTTTTGGAAGTCGGGAAAGGGGGTTGCAGAATGGGTGCAAGGGGGGTTCACAGGAGGTCTAATTGGGAAGTTTTGGAGGGAGAAAGGTGTCTTTTCTTGGGTTTTAAAAGGGAGGCGGCGGTGGCGAGGTCGAGGACTGGGTCGGGAGCGGGCTGGGAGCATTTGCCGGTGATGGCGAGGGCGTTTTCAACCAAGTTGCGGATGGATTTGGCTTCATCGTAGATCTCCTCTTCGTGGTGAGAGAAGTGCCGCTGAATTACTGTGGCGAGGTAGGCGGGGAGGTAGTTGATTTTTTCGGTGGTGCCGTGGCGGAGGGTGTCCATGAATACGGTCATGAAGATTTCGCGGTAGCGATCGGCGGGGAGGGTTACACCGCGTTTGTTTAGCCAGGCGGCCGGCCACAGGACAACCCATTTGAGGAGTCTGGGGCGGTCTTTGGCGAAGGTTACGGCATAACCCTGGTAGAATTTGCGTTGGAGGAAGTCTAAGAGGCTATCAAGCAGCTCTTGGGGAGTGGGTTGTTTGGGTCTTTTGGCCAGCGCTGCCATATATATTAGCCAATGATGGAGTGGAGGCGTTTTAGGACGGCCAGACCGTAACGGATCTGGCGTTTGCCCTGGCTGACGGCGGCCTGGGCGCCTTGAAGGGCTAAGGCGGTGTCATCGCGGGTGATATCCATAGTGAGTTTGAAGCCGGCTTGGCAGCGGACAATCTCGGGGCCGAGTTGTTCGGCGGCGGCGCGGACTTGGCGTTCGGTCCAACCAAGACAGGAGCAAATGTCAGCGCGGGTGCACCAGGTCTTTTGGAACTTGAGGAAGCCACGGAGTTTTTGGGCGTCCGTGGGAGTGGGCGGAGGGGTTTCGGAAACAAAAAAATCTGGCTGGCTCATAGCTTGATTTCGGATGTCCAGGGTTTCCCATCGCGATGGTGCCACGCCCACTCGGCGCTCATATAACCCAGAGACGCCGGCGGCATTGGGATGAACTGAAGGATCAAGGTGTCGCAGTCGCTACAAAACACACCGGATGGCACGAAGGCTGAAGTTTCATAGCCGTCATTATGGGAGCACTCGCGCCAGTCCGGTGAGAAATTCAACAGCAACTGATTTGGCTGTATCATGCCGGGAGCATGCTGATCAATTGAAGGACTTGAGCGTCCCTGGCAGCGGCCCAGGCAGCGGGCCTGGCAGCGTCCCTGGCAGCGGCCCAGGCAGCGGCCCTGGCAGCGTCCCAGGCAGCGTCCCTGGCAGCGTCCTTGGCAGCGGCCCTGGTAGCGGTCCAGGCAGCGTCCCAGGCAGCGTCCCTGGCAGCGTCCCTGGCAGCGTCCCTGGCAGCGGCCAATTCTTCTTTGGTTGCTTTTCCGTAAGCGAAATTTTCTGATACCTCGATTGCTTTTATGGAGCGAGGGTCTATCTCTTTTTCAGGGATCAGTTTCAAAGCCTCGCGGGCACACCAGCACGCAAATAAACGCTGTGTCTTTTCGTCAGTCCCGGCATCCACTCGAAGGACACACCAGAGACGGTCACCGGCTGGAATTCGATCATCTTTGAGAATGGTCTGGGCTGTGCCTGACCATGTCTCGGGATACCACCTGATTGGATCATAGCAAGGGGTCCATGTGCGGATGATTGAGAGGGTTAATAGCGGCAGTTTTGAGGACGGGGTATTTTGTTTTTTCATTGGTTTTGTTTTTGAGGGTTAAGGGAAAATGAAATTCACCACAGGATGATGTGGCCGTGGAAGGGGAGGCCGGGTTTGGCGAACCAGTGGCGCATTTCTTCCCAGTCACGAAATCCATCGGCTTTGGCGAGCCACTCGCATTCGTGGTGAGGAAGACTTCGACCGTTTACAGTCACGCAACTGACAGCCAATTTTCCTCCGGTCATGGTGATGGGGAGGACGGCACGGCACTTGGAGACACGCAGGCGGCGGCAATGTTTGGTGCGTTGACCGGTGTAAAGGTAAAGAGGGTCAAATACCTTTGGGACGCGACCGTCTTTGCGCTTGCGGCGGATGGTCTGGCGCTTGCGTCCGGATTTTACGAGGGGGGCAAAACGGGATTGAAAGTTGTAGGCGGGCATAGATCAGAATGGGACGGATGAGTCGGATAGGACGGATGGGGTTTCTGTCGGCTGGAGGCGCTCTTGGGTGCGGCGGCGGTGGGCGGCGGCGCGGGAGGCGAGGGTGTTGCGGAGTTGCTCTAGCTGAGGTAGGGGCAAGGTGGTGTAATCACTGACTCCGAAGCGGTCGCGGGAGATGGTGGCAACGTAGGAGTTTTGTCCGGTGGCGGTTTGGCCGAGGCTGATTTTGTTGCCCAATGCTTCAATGGCGTGGAGGAGGCGGATGCGGGGTTGCTCGGCGGCGCGCATTTGGGGGCTGATGTCATTGGGCTTGGCGAGGGCGGCCAGCTCGGCGAGGACGCGGTCGAAGCCGGTGAGGTGATCAACTTTGGTGAGGCTGTCGAAGCCGGCGCGCGCGAGTAAGGCGTGGCGTTCGTTGTCGATCTGGGCACCGGTCCAACTAACGGCTTTGGTCCAACCTTGCACTTTGCAAGCGACGGACCATTCGCGCCAGAAACGGAGTTGCTGGGATTTGGTTAGGAGCATGGCGGTGAAATTACGATTTACGATTTACGATTTTTGGAAGCAAGGACTCGACCCAGGCGGCGGGGATCCACCTAGTGGACCAATTTTCCAAGCCGACCTTGACCATCCGCTGTCCTTCGAGGATTTCGACTACGGTGCCTTCGCGCGTGTAGGGCCTGCCGGGCGCGCACCATTTCACACGGTCTCCTTTTTTGATCACGGTCATAGGGTTCATTTTGGGGCGGCAATAACTCGACCCAAACCGCCGCGGGGGAGTTCGGCGCGGATGGAGGAGACTTGGGCTGTGAATTTTGGGGATGTTTCGACCTCGTTTTGGAAGGATTTTAGGGCATATAAAATGGAGTTGTGTTTCATGCCGAAATAGAGGCCGATGGTGGATAGCGGCAGGCTGGTGTATTCGCGGATGAAATGGATGGCGATCCAACGGGCTTGGACGATTTCCCAGTGGCGATTGTGGGACTGGATGTCCACCACGCTCACACTGGTGAGGGCGCTGATGCGGGCGATGATGGCCCAGGCGCAGTGGAGATCGGAGATGGTGGCGATGGCGTCGGAGAGGATTTTGTAGAGTTGAGGGGAGGGATTCATGGGACGGATGGGACTTATGGGACTTATGACCAGGTGTAGTCGGCGCGGACGCGAACGACGCGCGCGGATTTGAAGCCTTCGCGAGCAAGGGTGCGCTTGAACTCGACGGCTTGTTTTCGCCAATAAAAAAGCGCGGGACCGGCGGACATTGCGCCGATGGCGAGGCGCGGCTGCTGGCGCAGGTTTGCGGGGAGTTGGACGGCGTAGAAGGGTTCGGTGGTTTTCATCTGATTTAAGATTTTGGATTTGAAATTTCAGAAGGCGCTCCAGCCGAAGTGGAACACTATGAACAGGAGACGGCAGAGGAGGCCGGCGCCGGCGAGGCAGACGGTGGCGATGATGAGAACGAGGAACCAGGTGGTGAGCATGTTTAAGGTTTTCATAGACACGAATTACACGGATTTCACTGATTAGGATTCGGGGAAGAGGTCTTGGTTGCGGTCTTTAAAGGTGCGCATGGCGAGCTGGGTGTCGGCCAGGCTGCGGACGATGATGGGATCGGAGGGAAGGTTTTCCAGGCCGAGTTGGGAACGGACGGTATTGTGCAGGATCTTGAAGTCGTCTGGGCGCATGGTGATGACGACGCGGCCGTTGTGGCGAAAGGTGACGTTGACTTTTTGGCTCATGCGGCCTCCACGGTTTGGCGGGTCTCGACTTCGGTGAGGGTGGGATCGACGAAGAATGTTTCTTCCTGGATGACTTTGGTTCCGAAGGCGGCGCAGGCGATGCGGGCGCCTTCTTTGTCCGGGTTCTGCGCGGCCGCGGCGAGGATGGCTTCTTTGTCCACTTCTTCTTTGGTGCGGACGTAGTCTTTGGCCAGGCCAAGGCTGATGAGCGCTTTGTGGACTTTATCCCAGTTCCAGAGGCGGGAGAGGAGCGCAAGTTTGGGCGTGCCGGTGCGGAAGCCGATGGTGCCTTGGACGAAGGTGATGGATTTGCGGCCTTTGGAAAATTCGCCGGGGTTGGACTCGGCCCAGGCGCGAACGGTATCGGTGTGGGTCTTGAGTTCGGCGGCGATGACAGCGAGTGAGTACTCGTATTTTGTGCGGATAGCGGCGATCTCGGAGTCCATTTTGGCGGTGTCGCGGATTTGGTGGATCGTGAGGAGAGCGATTTGGCCGACAAAGCTTTCGGCTTCATCGCGGGTGGTGATTTCGTGGAGTGTGATTTTTTGACGGGTGGTTTTCATAGGAGGAATAGGACGGATAGGACTTATGGGACTTATGGGACGGATGGGGTTAGGCGGAGGAGGTGGAGGGTGTTTTCGATTATCTGGGCGTCTTGGGGACGGGGTTTGAGCTGCAAGGATGTGCTTTCGAGGACGTCGGTGGTGACGGAGCCGTCTGTGTTTAGCCAATAATAACCGGCGCTGAGGGGCTGGCGGTCTTTGCGGTTGATGGCGTCGGAGTGGCTAATGGACTCGTGAAAGAGAATAGCCAGTTCCATTGCAATGGATTGGATGATGATGTATTTGGCGCGGCTTCCCGGAATAGGGCGCGGGGAGGGTTTAAGGTTTAAGGTTGAAGGTTGCAGGGTCTTAGTGGCCGCTTGGAAAATGGCGGTGTGGGTGGGCATGATTGCGGAGAGGGCGTGTAGGGTAGTCATGCTTCCTCCGGGGCGACGTGGGTGTTGGTGATCCAGAAGCGTTTGAGGGCGGCGCGGAGTCCGCCGGGGGTGCGGGCGACTACGACGCTGCTGGCGTGATGGACGGTGCCGTCCGGTGTGGACCATTGGTAGCGGACGGGGAGGGTGTGGCAGTGGAGGTTTTCAGGCTCGGGCATGGAGAGGTGTTTATGGTGTTTGTGCATATTTTTTTGAGGGGTTAGTGGCGAGGGACGAGATTTGGAACGGTAATTGGGTAAAAGCCGGGATGCTGAAATAGTTTCAAGGGACCGCCGGCGTTTGGTTGCAGCGCCCAAAAGAAGTGCCCGCAGGTGCAGCGCAAGATTTCATAGTGAGTTAGATAGGCGCCGCCTTTGGCGCCACAGAAACCACAGGTGTGGCCGAGCCAGGCGGCGGCGGGTGCTGGATTGTTACTTTTCCGCATAGCTGGTTTCGCCCTGCATTTGCTGGCGGAGTTGGTAGGCGATGACGAAGTGTTGCTCGGAGAGTTTTTCCTTTTTCTTGGCGGCCAGGCGGCTGGCGACTTTCAAGGTCTCAACGAGGATGCCCAGGCGGCCGGGGAGGTTGCTGATTTTGACGGCGAGGGTGATTAGGTCGCGTGAGGGAGCGGATATATATTGGCGGATGATGGGGCGGAGGTCGGATTCTTTGATGGTGCGCGGGATGCGCACAGGGAGGCCGACGCGGCCGAGGAGCTGCTCAAACATGTATTCGGACTTTTTGAGTTCGGAATCGAAGCGCTGGGTGGCGAGCAGGGCCAGGGCGCAGTGGGTGCGGTCATGGATGTCGCGCAGGATTTCAAGGTTGACTGGGTTTGTGCGGCGGTCGGAGGGGAGGAGGCGGTGGGCTTCGTCGACGATGAGGATTCGGTTTTTGTTGAAGGCGCGCAGGATGGCTTCGTGCATCTGCATGGCGTTGAGGTTGCGGTTGACGCCCACGGCGCTGGCAATGTCGCGGAGGAGTGCTTTGGTGCCACCGTAGGCGGGTGCAATGACGTAGACGGAGCGGCCGTGATTGTTTTGGTCTCGCCAGGCTTTGGCGGCTACGGTTTTGCCCTGGCGCGATTCGCCGATGACGATGGTGATGGAGTTGTTGGCCATCGCATAGTCGAGGGCGTTGAAGATGAGGGTGCTGATGGAGTTTTCAGCGAACTCATTTTGCTGAATGGTACCACGATTTTCAGCGAGGTTGCGGTAGCTTTGAATAGCCTTTGCAATGTTTCCCCAGGAGCCTTCGTACGTACCTTTGAGGATGCGGAAGATGGTGGATTGATCGTAGTCGAGGGCTTCGGCGCAGTCGCGCAGGCTGATTTTGTTGTCGAGGGCGTACTGGTGAAACCAGAGGAGTTCGCGGCTGACGTCTTCGGGGAGGGTTTTCCAGTTGTCGAGGTTGAGGGGGATGTTGAGGCGTGAATGGGCGCTGGCGGCTTCGGCGATTTCGGAGCGGGTGATCGGGGAGGGAACGAGTGATTGAGGGGTTTCCATAGAATTTAGGATTTAGGATTTGAGATTAAGAATCTGAACAGCCGTCCCCCTCACCCTGACCCTCTCCCAAAGGAGAGGCAATTTGAGGGGCCAGGTCGGTGAATAGGTTGGAGATTTCTTCGGGGCTGAATTGACGCGGGGACGGGGACGTCCCTACCCCTTCGGTGGCGGCGGCCAGGTCTGCGGGGGTGATTTGCTGGCGAAGTGACTCGGGGATTTTGACGGATGTTCCACGTGGATCATTGCCGGCGGCTAAAATGCTGGCGTTGTGGCGGTGCATTTCGAGTTTCTCGCGGGCGACCTCGGCGCCTCGGCGGGCGACGGGAGCCAGGAGCTGGGCTTCAATGTGCTTTGCCTGGCCCATTTGACGGTGGATGGCTTCCGTGTCGGATCGGCAGGGACTGGCCCATGGGAGGCAGGTGCCGAGGTACCCGCCTTGGGTGTTGCAGACGATGAGTTCGGTGGGGCTGAATGGGTTGAGGTAGGTCAAGAATTTCTCACCGTCGGCAACGAGTTCACCGGAGGATAGGCGCGCCAGGAAGCGAATGGGATCGGGGCTGATGGCGCGATCTTCAAATTCAAAGATGCCGTTTTTTGCGCGGCGCTCGATGCCGAACTCGGGGCCCAGGAGGACGGGCAATAGGAAGCTAGGGACGCGCTGTAATTCGGGCTGGCCACGTTGGAAGACTTCAACGGGGGCGAGTTTGCGGGCGCGGGTGAGGGATGGCTGGGCTTCGATGAGCTGGCGCATGATGGCTTGCTCGGGCGCGGGAAGGGCGAGAAATTTTTGCTGGTCCATCCAGGGGGTGAAAGCGTCTTGGTTGCAGGTTGCAGGTTGAAGGTTGCAGGTGGATGAAAGGGGAAGGCGCCATTCGCTGGCGACCAGGCCAGCGCGTTCCCAGCCTTCGAGGTCATGATCTACCCGGCTATTTATTCGGGAATAGAGGTCGAGGCAAAGGCCGGTGAATTGTTGCCAATCGAGGAAGGGCAGGCGCAAAAGTTTGGAGCGCTCGGGCGGGAGTGCGAGGCCGGCGCGGATGAGGGAGTTATTGTAGCGGTCGCGGCCGTGGAGTTCCTCGGGGGAGTGGAGACGGTCTTTACCGACGTTTCCGGGGAGCATGGCCATCTCGTTTCGGACGAGGTTGAAGATGGATTCGAGGGCGGCTTTGAAGCGGAAATTACCACGGCTGGCGCCTTCGAATAGACCGTCGAAGCTAGGGGCGCCACCGATGCCGGAGCGATCAACACGGACTTTGCCGTGGGTGGCGTCGAAGATACGTTGCTCGAAATCCTCCCGGATGGCGGCGGTGCCGTGTTCAACTACTAGCGTAGTGCCACCGTCGTCGTCGCGGTAGCCGAAGCTGGTGAGGACGTGGACAGCGAACCAGAGCATGTCCACTTCTTTGAGTTTTTGTTTGGCTTCGGCTTCGGCGTTCCAAATGGTGGGTTTGAAGGAGTAGGCAAAGAGGCAGGCGGAGAATAGGTCAAGCGCATTGAGGCCGAGGGGGCGCATGGCTTTTGAGTTGCCGGGGAAATTGACTTTCACATCGTATTCTTGATCGTCGAATACGAGGTACTGACCGACGCGCAAGCCGACGCGGGTGGAGAGGACTTGGGGGCGAAACCCGGCGGCGGCGGCGCGGCCGATACGGGCGGCTGTGAGTTCGAATTTGGTGGGGGCAAAGCGATAGAGATTGGCTTCGGACCAGCCGGCAGGGATGCCGGTGGAGGGATCTGCGGCGGGCCAGGAAGAAGTGGCGAGGGCCGAGGGGCGAGTGGAGAGATTGTAACCGGGGATGGATTTGACCGCGCGGCCGGCGGTGTCGTGGTGGGTGCGCCAGATGTGGAGGAGTTCGCGGCGGGCGGCGCGGGATTTACGCTGGTTGCGCTCGCACAGGCCGCGCCAGTATTCGATGAATTCGCCGGGGAGGTCCTGGCTAGCTCCCCGGTCAATAAAATCTTTGCCGGCCCTCGCGTGGTCGATGAGGAGGCGCCAGTCGCCGGTTTTGGCGTAGGTGTAGTATTGGGACCGGAGTGTGGCGGCGGAGAAGCCACGGGCTCCATGCATGAGGGCTGCCTGGGCTTTGCAAGCGGGCATTATCTTGGGGGCCACCGCGATGGATTTGAGGGCGGTGAGTTTGCGGCGGACGTCTGCCCGGACCTGGTCCGGGAGGGAGGCGAAGTAGGCGGTGTCGGCGGCGGGGATGGAAAATGAACAGGAGGCAACGGAGGGAACGGAGCCGGTTGCGGGTTGAAGGTTGCAGGTTGCAGGTTGCCCTGATACCGGCGAGTTTTCTGATTCTGATTCTGACATAAGTGACTCCTACTTTTTCTTGGGGCTGTTTTTCTTAATGAAGGTCCCGAGGGTTAGGCGGGCGTCTTCGATTTCTTGCTGGCGGCTGGAGGTGAGGAGGGACCAGGTATCGGACTGCATGAGCAGCTCGAAGTCGGCGAGGAAGTTTTTGGCGAGATCATCGGCTTGGGCGCGGGCGGCGGCTTCGGCGTCGTCCGGGCTGGCGGGTTTTGGGGCGTGATATTGTTTGGTTTTTGACTGGCGAATGAAGTTGAGATCGCGGTAGAACTGGGTCCAGGTTTTGCCGTCTGCGGCTTCGTGGACGGCGTTGAGGACTTGCTCTTTTTCTTTGGAGGGCAAGTCACCGTTCTCAAGCAAAAGATTAGAGGGTCGAATATTGCCCACAGTGAGCAATTTCTCCTGGACCAGTCCGTAGAACTCTTTGTAGCGGCGGGCGGTGGCAGGGGAAATCTCAGGAAGGTGTTGCTGGCAGAGGACCATGAAGCCTTCACCGTCTTTCTTATTTCCGTGCGAACAAGTGGCTTTGAGGGTATGAAGTTTCAGTCCAGCCATGAAGGCGTACTGGATTTGATGCTCGTAGGATTTGCGGACGCCGGCGTGGAATGTCTTTATCTGATCGACCAGGTTGGATTGCACGGGGTCGAGGATGGAATCGACCAGGACGAGCTTGACGGTTGAAAGTGGGGTCATATGGCGATGGCTTCAGAGATTGAACAGGAGCTAACTGAGGGAACGGAGGGGGTGACGTAGTCGAGTGAATCGAGGTTGCTAAGGGCTGAGGCGATGTGGTCGCGGGCGGAGGCCAGGTTGCCGATGGCGACGAAGCTGGCGGCGAGGGTCAGATTTTCAGCGGCCATGCGTTTGAGCAAGGCGGATTCGATATCGAGGTTAAGGGGTTGGGTCATATGATTCGGCGGCTGGTGAGGAAATGTTTGAGGGAACTGAGGGTGATCAAAGGGGTGCCGTTTGGGCCGCGCTCGTAGCTGGTGCCGGGTTGCATCGCGAGCTGCCTGGCCTCGACCAGGTTGATGATGTGGCTGCGGGAACAATTGAAAACGAGGGCGAGGATTTTGCCGCGCGCGAATGGTTTGTCGCCGGTGGCGATGTGCATGATGGACTCGACTGGGCTCCGGACGGGTTGAAGGTTGCAGGTTGAAGGTTGCAGGGCGCGGGTGATGGAGTCTGGCCAGATGCGGATTTCGCGGGCGGTATCGAGGTGAACGGCGATGTTCCAGGCGTGGTCGATGCGGCCCTCTTCGATGAGGGCTAAGATGTCGTCTTCGTCGTGGCCGGGGAGTTGGCGGCGGGCGTCTTCGACGGTGGCCAGGATGAGGAGGGGCGTGTCACCGAGCATCATTTTCCTCTGGCTGCCATGGGGTGAAGTGCGTTGGGGAAATCCCCCAGGGGAAGTGCCCAGCGCGGCAGCGGGAATTTTGGGAGCGGATTTCACGGAATTAGTCGCGAAATCTGAACTCACGGCAGCGGCGTTCCGCTGTTTCAAGCTCATCGGCTCTGCGGAATAAATCCGCACCTTGCTGCATGTCCCCACAGAATTCTGCTAGTCCACGGTACAGTTTTATACGTTTAGGGATGTCAACCTCGTGAGACTTTTCGAGGCAAAATTCGATGATGGTTTTGAAAGGTTCACTTTGCATAGGCAATCTGATTTAGGTGGTTAATGATCCGGGTGGAGATAATTCCACAACGCAAGCCGCGAGCCGCATGGTAGACGGTAGGGATGGAATAACCGTGCTGCATAGCAAAACTGCGGAGGGTGAATCCACGCTGGATAAGCCGCGCACGCAGTTCGGCGTACTGCTGTGAGTGTTTTTTACTTGCGTTGTTCTGCATACCGTGTATAAACTATACGCAAGTTTATGCACCATACTGTGGACCGTCAACAAAAAAATGCAGAAAACTGTTAGTTTGTCGGAGAGATTAAAAACAGGCCGTGGCAGTCGGAACTGGACACAGGAACGACTGGCGCAAGAATCTGGGGTTTCGGTAAGAAGTATTTCAGATTACGAGCGCAACCTGGTTACGAGTGGACCAACTCTGGAGCAACTTGAAAAAATCGCGAAGGCGATGGGTGTTACAATTGGCTGGCTCGTGGGGGAAAGCGTGGCCGTTAACCATGGCCCAGACACTGAAACAGTGAGGAGGATATTGCAGGCATTGAAGTCCCAGGCGGACTCGATGAGCGAGCAAATCACTCACTACGAAAGGAAACTGCTCAGTTGTGGCAATGTGGAGGAAGCGGCAAGGCACATTTTGCAGGCCGCCGTAAAAGTGGTGCAGGGCTCAAAGGGTGGCGCAGACGATAAGCACAAGCCTCCAGGAGATCGGCCAACTGAAGGCGTTCAAGGAGAGGAAGGGAAGTCATCGATTGCTCCAACTCGGAATCAAGGGCAAGGGTCTTAATCATTGTATGGCGTCTTTCACGGTTATTATCCCCGGCGTTGCCGACCAAAAGAAGGGCGCGACCCAACGCATCGGAACGGAGGGCTTACGAGGGCCCAGAATCCCAAAACGCCAAGCCGCGCCAGTTTTGGCGCGCACTGGTATATCGGCGGATTCAGGGGAACTCGTAATTTTCCGTTCGCCGCGACCTGCGCTAAAAATCTGGCTAACCATGCAGGTTGGTCGGCATTTTAGCAACGCAAGAGTTGTCATTTTGCTAGGGGGGATTCTCCCCTATGCGCTTGGACAAAGGCTGTCCAAGTGAATAAGTAGGACATCAGGGAAAATACGGAATCATGAATGTGACCAATAGGACCGATAGGACGGATGGGACCTTGGCGGATGGGATGGATCCGGTGCTGGCGAATCCGACGCGGAGCCGGCGCGAACTAAGGCACAGAGGAGAGGAGTATTTACCGACTGGGGTGTGGATTGGTTTTGGTGCGGTGCTAATATTTCTGGTTTTGTGGTTTTTCGGGATTTTCAACTTGAGCTTTGAACGGATCGCGACGGGGATCGGGCTGACGCTGCTGGCGCTAATTTATTTTCGGCTTGGGGTGATTGCGAAACGTAAGTGAGCTGGCGCGCGCTAAAGGCGGCCGCGCTCGAAGTTCGTTGACAGTTTGGGAGCCGGGGTAGCATAGTCACGGTCAGACCTCGACTGGGTCTCGGCCAGGCGGCCGGGGCTGAATCGGGGTTTTCTAGTTAAGAGGAGTGAGTTTCCCACGGTAGGCAATACAAGGCGGGTGAGGTGTGTTTTGATGGGACGCGTTGAAGGTCCAGAGGGACCGGAATATGACGAACTGATAAACCGATAAACACATGAACTTCTTTGCCGCAATGCTGAGCGAGGATGGGACGCCCCAAAACACGAGCACGATGCGCGTGTGCTCGCTGTTGATTGTGGTGGTGGTGCTGGGTGTTTGGGCAGTGGTCAGCGTGGAGCAAATGCAGTTGCAAGCGCTGAGCACGGACCAGACGGCCCTGGTGCTGGGAGCGCTCGGTATCAAAGCCTGGCAGCGCGGCAAAGAAGGCACTGGCGTGCCGGCCACTATTTCTGGTGGGACGGCCATTAACCCCTAAACCGAATAAGGAACTAGACCCAATGAAAAAAATGACTGAAGACAGGATCAACAGAATTGACAGGATTTTAAAGGCGGCTGCCGTGGCCGGCCTGGCGGCGGCGATGATGCTGTGCGCGGGATGCAGTTTGCTCGGTAAAAACGCCAAGCCCGCGACGGCGTTTGAGAAAAAGTTTTTCACGGTGGAGACGAATATCGTCGAGCTGGTGAAGCCGATCACGAATATCGTCACGATTGTCCAGACGAACGTGGAGGTGAAGGTGGTCACGGTGACGCAAACGAACCAGATCGGCGTGCCGGTGCCGGTCCCGGTGCAAATCACTAATTACAACACGGTGACGAGTTACCAGACGAATACGGGTTACTCGACGAATTATGCGGCCGTGGAGCATTTGTCGCCAGGGACGGGGAGTAACGCGACGGTGGCCGCGGTGGGCGCGGGAGCGGGGTTGTTTGGGTATGGCGGGTTGGCGACGACTTTGCTGGGCGGATTGCTGGCGGGGTATTTGAAGCTGCGCAATAACGCGCTGGCCGGCCAGGCGGACACGATGACGCAGGTGTCAGGGGCGCTGACGCAGAATATCGAGACGCTGCTCAACGTTTTGCAGAGCACGCCGCAGGGAGCGGCGGCGATGCCGGCTATCAAGGCTTACCTCACCGCACACCAGGCGGACGCGAATGTGTTCCAGGAGGTGGCGACAATAATCGAAAACTTTGTGGATGAGCCGGCGGCGAAACAGTCCGCGGATGAGATTATTAAGGCGCTGGGGACGCTAAGCGCCCCTGGCGTGGCGGCCACCACAGTGAAGGTGTAGGAGATCCGAAACACGAAGGTCGAAGGCTGAAATAGAAATATGAAAATTCGAGCAAAATTGCAGGTGACGGAAGTCACGAAATACGCTTACGGGTCTGAGCTAGTAAAGCTCCGGGCCGTTTATTCCTCCAACAATCAGGAGGATAACAATTACTCCAAAGCGACACCGGCAGCGTCGATGGAGCTAACGATCGACAATCCCGACGCGCAAGGTGTGTTGGTGGCGGGCAAATCCTATTACGTGGATTTCACTCACGTGAAGGAAGTCGAGTGGAAACCGCGAGCTGGCAGCCGATTTCCGGCGCCGCGGAAATCGTGGGCGCCTAACGGCGGCGGTCCGAAAGGACAGGATGACAGGATTTAACAGGATTGTGAAAACGGCGCTGGCGGTCGCGATTATGGCGCTGGCGGTGTTTGTCATCCTGTTGTTGGTGGTAATGCTGAATGGGTGCGCGGTGCCGGGAATTGATAATCATAAGAGTCTTTTCTCGGCGCCGGTGCCGGCGACGCAAAGGGAACCTGAACGAGGAGGGAATGAATGATGTTTGCGCAGTTGCCAGATCCGGCGTCTTACCAGGCCGTGGGGTGGCTGGTGGTGATCGTGGCCGGTATCGCCACGGGAGTTAACCAGGTGCTGAAGCTGGTGGATCGGGTGAAGGGCAAGGGCAACTTGATTGCGCCGCAACCACTGGAAGTGCGTGAGGCAAAAGAGTTGGTGCGGGAGCAGGATTGCGTTGGCCGACACCGGGAAATCACACAGCAATTGCGGCAAGTGCAATCGCAGCGGGCTCAAGACTTGAAGGAGGGAGCCGAGAGCCGGCGGGGGCTGTATGAACGGCTGGAGAGTTTTCGCCGTGACATGACGGAGATGGAACGCCGGTTGAGCGCGGAAAACGAGACCAGGGCAAAGGATTTGCACAATCGGATCAATGACATTTTAGGGGCAGTCGCGGAAGTGCGCGGGGAGCTGAAGAACGTGCATTAACCACGAATGGACACGAATAGACACGAATCATGAAGGCAAATTTGAAGCGGGCAATTTTAGTGTCGCTGTTGTCGGCTGACGGGTTGCCGTTTCCGGAGTCGGCACTGATTAGCGCGGTGAAGGTTTCGTTGCGGCCAATCGATCCGACTGATGGGGATATTTTTGAGGCGATGAAGGATGTGGAGGCGAGCGGGTATGTGGCCGGCGCGACGGATGATATCGCGGGGCGGAGTTGGACGCTGACGGAAAAGGGCGTGCATAAGGCAAGGCAGCTTCGCTAGCGCGAAATTTAAGATTTGAAACTCTGACGACGTGTGAATGAAAGAGAAACCATCAAAACTGGATGCCCACGCGGAGCGGTTGGACGAATGGTTCGGCGTGGAAAAGAAGACGCTGGCCGAGGTACGCGACCAGCTCAAGCGGGATGGATGCTCGGTGTCTTTGTCGCGGTTGTCGGGGTGGTGGTCTGCGCGGCAGGGGCATTTACAGGAGGCGATGTTGCTGGCGCAAATCACGAACGGAGCGCGGCAGTGCCGGGAGGTCGAACAGCAGTTTTCGACGAATCCGGCGCCGGAGTTGGAAACGATTATCAAGCTGCAGCGGGTGCTGATCATGAAGCTCAGTGTGCAGGCGAATGCGGACCCGGAGCTTATCGAACTGGTGGCGCGGCTGACGAAGCCGACGATGGAGTACGCCAAGCTGCAAGAGAAGCGGCGGGAGTTGGAGCTGCAAGAATCGAAGTATCGGGACCTGGTGGCGACGCAAAAGCGGGCACTGGAGAAGGAGCTGGGCCAGGCGAAGTCCAGCGGAGGGATTACACCGGACACTCTGGAGCGGATCGAGCGGGAGCTGAAACTGCTGTAAGACACGAATTTCACGAATTGCCACTAATGGCCAAACGAGATTCTATAAAAAAACGAAACGACAGGGCAGCACAACCCACAGGTGCGACCGCAGCGACCGGAGGCGTGGCGTCCCCAGACCACGTACCAGAAAGTAGCGCGAGCACGGTGGATAGCCCGATTACGGATGGGGCTGGCGCGGAGATAGGTTCCGCGCCAGTCGCCGGGGAAAACACCTATTTTCTAGGCTACCAGAAGGCGTGGATTTTGGATGAGGCGCGGTTGAAGATTTGTGAGAAGGGGCGGCAGATTGGGCTCAGCTACGCGGATTCATATGACTCAGTGCGGAAGGCGGCGCGCAAAAACGGCAAGGATGTGTGGGTGATGTCGCGGGATGAGGTGCAGGCGAAGCAATACATCCTTTACTGCAAGCGCTGGGCGATGGTGCTGAAGTACGCGGCGCAGGATTTTGGCGAGCGGGTTTTTACGACGGCGGATGGCAAGGAAGTGCGGGTGCAGGTGATCACTTTTGCGAGCGGGGCAAGTGTGTACGCGCTGTCGAGCAATCCGGACGCGATCGTGGGCAAGACGGGGCATGTAAAGCTGGATGAGTTCGCGTTGCACAAGGATCAGCGCCAGTTATTTGCGGTGGCGAAACCGGTTACCCAATGGGGGGGTTCCCTATCGATCATCTCAACTCACCGGGGAATCGCCACCGTCTTCAATTCGCTGATCACGGATATCCGGGAGCGCGGGAATAAGATGGGGTGGAGTCTGCACACGATACCGATTCAGCGGGCGGTGGAGGATGGCATCGTGGAAAAGATCGACCAAGCCACAGGGATGGAAGTGGCGAGTGGAGAGGGGCGAGGGGCGAGAAGGGCTGAGTGGCTGGCGCAGCAGAAGGCGGAGTGCATCGATGAGGAACAATGGTTGCAAGAGTATTGCTGCCAGCCGGCGGATGAGAGCACGGCGTTTATTTCGTATGAGATGATTTCGATGGCTCAGACGGATGGGTGTCACGAGGATTTCGGGTATTTGGAGGCGTGTAAAAATCCTCTGTATATCGGGTTTGACGTGGCTCGGAAGCAGGATTTGTCGGTGATCGATGTGGAGGAAAAGGTTGGGGATGTGTTCTGGGAGCGGATGCGGATTGAGCTTTTAAAGAAGACCTACGCCGAACAGGAATTTGAGCTTTACCGGTTGCTTGCATTACCGGCGGTGAGGAGGTGCTGTATCGACTCTACTGGACTGGGGAACCAATTGGCAGAACGAGCCATGCAACGCTGGGGTTATCGAGTGGAGGCGGTGACCTTCACCGCCCAAGTGAAGGAAGACTTGGCTTACCCACTGCGGATGGCTCATGAGGATCGGAAGGTGCGGTATCCCAATGATGAGAGGCTCCGGGCGGATCTGCGCGGGGTGAAAAAGGAAACGACGGCGGCGGGCAATGTGCGGTTTGGCGGGGAGAGCGCGGATAGTCATTGCGACCGTTTTTGGGCAAAGGGGCTTGCGCTGTATGCCGGGAAGGCGCGCGGCGAATTTGGGAGCGCGCTTATATGACGAATCAAATTTCAGGTTGCGGGTTGAAGGTTAAAAGGGCTGTCCGCGTTGGGGTCCAGTCGGGTGTTGAGGGGTTCACTCCTGATTGCTCGCGGACAGCCCTTTTAGCCGTCGCAAATGCCCCAGGGCTATTTGGAGGGTGCCAGCATACAGCCCCCATGGCCCCATCGAGTTTGCAAGGCATTAGGCTGCGATTGCAAGGGACTGTGGCGAATGGTTTGGCGCGTGTGATGAAAAATTTCTACGTGGGGGTGGCGCGTGGGTAAGAAGTTGGGGTTTTTCAAGCGACTGGAGGCGGCGTCGATGGTGCTACGAGGTCAAGGCGTGCCGGCGTTCTGGTTTGCTCGAGCAATCGAGATCGGGAGCCAGGAGGTTTTGCAGGAGCCTTACAAGTCTTCAGTGTGGGTGCAGGCGGCGATAAAGAAGATTGCGGGGCCGATCAGCTCGGTGCCGGTGAACTTCTACTCGACGCGGACGGCTAAAAAGAGGGGGAAGGGTTACCGCAAGCGGGATGACGATCAGACGGTGGATTTGCCGGAGATGGATGCGCTACTTCGCGCGCCGATGCAAAATCTTGGCTATAGCGACTTTTGCGAGGCGACGGTGGGATGGCTGAAAATGTCGGGCGAATGCTTCTGGTTGCTGGATGATTCAATGCTGGTGCCATTTCCTGAAGCGCGCGGGCGGGCCTTGCCACAGGTGATCGTGGCCAGGCCGGATCGGATGCGGCATGTAATCGAAAATAATCAGCTCAAGGGGTGGAGTTACAATGATCCGTCCGGAGGGATGCATTCATTACTGCCTGAGCAGGTGATCCAATTGAAGTACTGGAATCCCTACAATCCATGGCGTGGGTTGAGTGAGTATGAGGCAACGCTGATTGCCGCGGAATCGGATTGGCTGGCGGGAAAGTTTGCCAGAAACCTAATGGCAAACAACGGGGACACGGGGCCTTACATCGTGGCGAAGAACGGAATCCCAACGGATCCGCAGCGGGAACAAATTCTTGCCGATTTGAGGGCAAAACGCGCGGCCCAGCAGCGCGGGGATTTCCGGCCAATCTTTTTGACAGGCGACATTACGGTAGAGGATCCGCAGGTGCGCAGTGTGGACGCGGCATTCATTGCACAGCGCCTGGAGAATCGGCACGAAATTTTCATTGGCTTTGGAGTCCCGCCGTCCATGGCGGATGTGAAGGCGGCGTATTCGATTGGCAGCGCGAGTGATTATTATCAGCTAATTGCCAATACCTGCATTCCAACGGGCGGGAAGCTGGCGGACGGCATCAAGCGGCTGACTGTAAAGCTGCAAAGGGCTGACGTGGATGTGGAGTTGGACTGGGATGAGCATCCAGTGATGCAGGAGGTGCGCAAGGAACGCCTGGCCTCGGTGGAGGTGCTGTGGAGTAAAGGCATGCCGATGCAGGAGATAAATGAGTATTTGGGCTTGGAACTGCCAGAGTTTGACGGATGGGAAGTGGGGTATTTGCCGTTTTCGGTGTCGCCAGTGGGATCGGAGGAGTTGGAAATGGCGCAGAGCCCATCGGAGAATCCTGACCTGGCGGAGCCGATAGCGGATCAGCCCAAAGCGGTGAGGGAGATGCTTGGGGCGCTGAGGGAAACCAAGGCGGCGGCTCTAGCAGACCTAACGCGGGCGAACAAGAAGGCGATCTGGGAAGCGCATATGCGCAAGCGGGCCGGAACAATAAAGACTTACCAAGGCAAGGCGAGCCGGGTGATTAATGAGTTTCGCGGGAAGGTCCTGAATAAGTGGGCGCAGTATGAGTCCGCCCACGCAAAGCAGATGGTTCAGCGCAGTGTGATCGATTTTATTTTTGACGCGGCGGAGTTTGGGAACGCGTTGCGGGTGGTGATGAATCCAGTCTCGCAAGCAGCCTTGCAGACGGCCGGGGAGCAACTTTTTGAGGAGATTGGCCGGAGTGACCCCTGGAAGATGCCACCGCATAAGGCGCTGGAGTTTGTGGCGAGCCGTAATGGGGCTCTGAAGGGGGTGGGGGAAACGGTGCGCGGACAGCTTAATACGGTGTTGGAGACGGGCTTCAAGGAAGGCACGAGCATCGAGAAGATGACGGATGAAATCCGGGGTGTGTTCAACAATTTGGCGAAGTATGAGGCGAAGCGGATCGCGATGACGGAGACGTCGGTGGCGTTTGGTTTCGCGCGGGATGCCGCGATGCGCTCGGCTGGGGTGGAGCAAAAGATGTGGCTGAGCAGTCACGGTGAAACGGTGAGGCCGGCGCATGCGGCGGCGGAGGATGATTATGGGGAAAGCCCCATTCCGATAGATGAGCCTTTTGTCGTGGACGGCGAAAAGCTGATGTATCCGGGCGATCCGAATGGGTCAGCCGAAAATGTGATCAATTGTCATTGTGTGAGCATCGCGGCGGCGCCGGCGGACGAAATCTAAATTATGAATTTAAGGAAATTAAAAAGGGCTCTGCCTAAAGGCGCCGAGGCGCAAAGGCAAGGCGACCAGGTGGAAGTGCATTTGCGAGGGGCTACGTTTCGAGTGGAGGCCGGCCTGGGATGGGAGGAGCGGCAATTAGCGGACTATTTGGGAAGCAAAATTCCGGTGGCGGTGGCGCTCCCACCGAGAGAACAGAGGTAATTATGCTAAGACGCACCATTAATCCAGAGGTAAGGGTCATCGACGAAAAAACGGGCATTGTGGAGTACGTGGCCAGCGATGAAACGATCGACAGCTACCGCGAGGTGATCAAGGCGGATGGGTGGCGGTTTGACGAGTTCAAGAAGAACGCACCGTTTGTGGACTCGCATGATTATTCGACGCTAGCAAACCTGCTAGGGCGGGTGGTTGATTTCCGAGTGGAGCAAAAGCGGCTGATTGAAACGGTAAAATGGGCGGTGGACGTACCAGAGAACGCGCTGGCGCAACTGGGTTTCAACATGACGAAGGCGGGCTATCTCAAAGCGGTGTCGGTGGGGTTTGTGCCGACGCAATACGCCACAAAATGGGACGCGGACACGAAGGCATGGAAATCCGCACTACAAGCGTGTGGGCGCAAGGAAGATGACGGAGTGGCCTGTATATATCTGGAACAACAGCAAAAAGAGCTGAGCGCCTGTGTGATTGGCGCGAATCCAAACGCCCTGGCAAGGGGCTACAAGGCGGGGGTCCTAACGGACGCTGACCTTGATTTACTTTCCATCGAGAGGGCTAAACGCATCACCGTCAACCCGGCTGATAGTCCCGCTGCTGCCGCGTTGACCAGGCAGCGGGCGCGGATGGCGTTCCTGGTGGGGTTAACAACAAAAATCAAATCAATCTAATTATGTTACGCAAAATCGCGGTGTTATTGGACCTCCATGGCGCGGACGGCAATGGAGTTCTGCCGGAAGCGGACTTTCAGAGAAAGGTTTTGGGCGGGGTGGAAGCTCTGAGCAAAGAGCAGGAGAAATTCAAATCGAGCCAGCAAAAGGTGCTGGATGATTTGGACCGCTCGGACAAGGAAGTCAAAAAGGCGGTTGAGGACCTGACGAAGGTAAAGAACCAGGTCAACACTTCCTATGAGGAAGTGATGAAGGCGATGGCTAAAGTGCAATCGCAAGTAGCGTTGAACGCGCGGAGCTCGTTTGCGAATCCCATTGACCGGGTGCTGGCGAATGAGGAGACGAAGTTTTACCTGAATGCGTTGATCCGCTATTGCCATCACATAAAGGATGGCTCGCTCAGCCGAGTGCCGGCCGAAATGCGCAAGGTGGTGGAGGAAGGCAGCGCGGTGGCTAAGTCTTTGACTGGCGTGGATAGCTCACTCGGCCAGGCTACTGTGCCGCAACAAACCTTCAACGAAATCTATGACACGCTGCTTGAATACGGCGACTGGCCGAGCTTGGGTGTGATTCGCGTGGGCATGCGTACAACGGTAGTGCCAATCGGGACGGCGCGGCCATTGTTCTACTGGATTGGATCAGGCACTGGCGGACACGGGGAAAGCTCAGCCATTGCGGAGGGAGCATTTACCGGGTCTTCGGTGAATTTGGTCATTCAGACTTTGGCGGCTTACCTGACGGTGGCGCGTGAACTTCTCGCGGATTCAACCGTTGACCTGGCGGGTTACATCCTGAAGCAAATGGCTCAAACCATCAGCTTCGGTTTGGACACGGTAGCGTTTTCCGGCCAGGCCGCGGCGAGCCAAACGGACGCCGGGTATCGCGGAATCTTCTACGCCGATGGCGCGAATGTGAACCTAGCGGCCGCGGCGGCGGCGGGGAACGTTTCGATCACCGGTTTGGAGCTGGATGACTTTGTGCGCTGCTTGACGACGGTTTCGCCAATTGTGCTGAAACGCCAGGCGAAATGGTGGATTCACCCACAGGTAATCGCGCTGTTCGTCTTGATTCGCGATAAGAACAACCGGCCTATTTTCCAGACGTGGCAGGAAGTGCCGACGCCAGGAGCGATTGGAAGCATTTTAGGCTACCAAGTGAAGCCGACAGCGGTGGCGCCGAGCACGGACGGACCTGGGCTGCCGGTGGCGGTGTTTGGCGATCCGGATGGCCAGGCGGTGGGCATCCGCTCAGACATGGAGCTGGCGACTAGCGACGACATCAAGTTCGCAGAGAATATGCGCGCTTTCCGGGCGCTGATGCGGACGGGTGTGATGATCAAGACCGCGTCGGCCTCAACCACGCTGAAACCGTTTGCTGTTTTGAAAACCGCAGCGTCATAAGCCCATACGGCAACAAACCGAAAGGAAAGGATCTAAATGAGAATTATTAAACAGGTGTTTGGAGTGGCGCTGGTTGTCACCTCGCTGATTGGCACAGCGCAGGCGCAATACAAGGTCACAACTTTGGTGACGACGAATGACGTGCCAAACAGTTCGACCACGACAGCAAATTTGGGTGGACCGATAACGGCGACCAAATATGGCGAAGTGGGGCTGTCCATTCAGTTCGCGTTGAACGCGGCGGGAACTACCGCCTGCACTTTCAACTTTGTGAAGTCGCCAAATGCGGGAACCAATTACGAAACCGGCGCATGGTACTCGGTATCGATGGTTCCGAACGGCACTACGATGGTCTCGACGAACGTCACGGTGACAATGGGGCCGTTTGGCTACTTGAAGCCATTTTCGTTTGTGGCGGCAAATAACACTGCCGCGATGACGAACATCTCGATCCAGTACGTGTTAAAACCAAATCGACTGGACGGTAAGTAGGTTTAGGCCGAAGGGTCACGGCCCGGCGGCGTCGAGGGTCGCCGCCGGGTTTTAGCCAAAATTACAAATATGCCAATTCCAATAGGGCCGAGAGAAAAGATGGCCAGCGAAGCCTGTCGGGCTGGACGCGGTGAGCCGGAGATAAAAGACCGCATGGTTCGCCGGCTTCACGTGCGTAAGGGCAACCCACGGGCAGATGCGCGAAAAGTGGAACGAGAAGGCGTGATTGCCGGAGCTGAGGAGCAATGATCGCAGGGCTGACAAATTTGGATACGCTGAAAAAGGCGCTGCTGGCGGAAACGCTGGTGAATGAGACGAGGTTTGATTTGATGATTCAGACCATTGGTCTGGGCGTGGCTGGGATATTTAACGCGTTCACGAATCGGCGACTGGCTTGGATGCTCGGAGATACTATCACGTTCTCCGGAGACCGCCCGCACTATTATTTACCGCGCTACCCGATTTTAAACGTGATGAGCGTGCAGATGAAGTATTTCCGCACGGACAATTGGAACGATATCAGCGACCAGCCGATCACAGTGAACTACGAAACCGGCTTAATTCATTTTGGATATACGCTTGGGCGTTTTCCTTTGCAGGTGAAGGCGATTTGGGATGGCGGCTATTGGTTTGAACCGCTGGAGCCTGATGATGATGCATATCCGAGCACGGCGCCAGTTGGGGCTGTTTTATTGCCGGATGATTTGAAAGCGGCCTTCCTTTTGCAATGCGAGGAGGTCTGGGCCCAGAGAGATAAGCTCGGAAGTGGAATTATAGATAAGCCCGGCGCGCAAAGCGGACTGTCGAAACTGGAACTGGCGCCGCTAGTGAAGATGGTTCTGCAAACACACATCAGATACCAACTTTCATAACTATGGCTGGGCAAATCCAATTGAGTGAGGAGGCGCAGAGGATTCTGAGGGATCTGGAGGCGCCGGAATGGATGATGGAGGCGATGGCGGGGTCGATGAAGCGAGAGAATCAATTTACGCTGTCGAAAATCCAGAGGGATTATCTGACGGGGCGCGGGCCGTTTCCGCCGGAGGAGCATAAGCTGGGGGTGAGATCGAGCCGGCTGCGCGGGGCGGCCAGGGCATCTGACCCGGTGGTGTCTGGCACGCGGGTGCAATCGAGCATTGGCGATAATGTGGAGTATGCGGCGATTCATGAGTTTGGCTGGCGGATTGTGCATAAGCCGCGGACTGGCACGGTGAGGCTGCGGACGGATGCGCAGGGGAATTTGCTGAGGCAAGCTGCCGGGACTGGCGCGCTGGGGCATTTGGCGATTTTTGCGAAGGCGGAGCATAAGCGGGTAAAGGTGCAATTCCAAAGCAAAGGCTTTGAAACGGTCATTCCGGAGCGGGCGCCGTTCCGGACGGGGATCGGCGAACGGTTGGATGCAATGGGACGCGGGATGAGCAGTGACCTGGTCGCGGAGTGGCGCGCCCGAAAATAGACACAAATTAACACGCATTTTTGATGATTACAGCTTTGGACATTATCGACCGGTTGCCTTACGAGCTGAAAGACAGGCTCGAGGCGGATTCGTTTTTTGAGGATATCCCGGTGGTAGTGGCATAGGACGGTAATGTGAAGCGTGAGATTGAGAAGAAACAAGCCGCGGTGACAGCGAAGAGCGGACGGCGCGGGGTGGCGGTGCTGGTGCTGCAAATTGTCGCG
>Ga0265337_1000393_pt1 | contig 23484 bp, 27 predicted proteins | sample 42122metaG_FD_192441 | JGI IMG/M metagenome (GOLD analysis project Ga0265337, IMG submission 192441) | Rhizosphere microbial communities from Carex aquatilis grown in University of Washington, Seatle, WA, United States - 4-21-22 metaG | ecosystem: Host-associated > Plants > Roots > Rhizosphere >... | reverse complement strand
GCTGTCGTGGTGAGAGAGAAAGGGAGCATCTGCCCGCAAGGGCCGTGAGACCGAAAAGGTCTGCAACACCCAGGTACGTAAATCCTGGGGCTTCACCCAAGATCAGGAAGTTCCCGATTTTAGGTTAAGCTAATTTCTTCAGTTGTTGGTATCTGAGGGCGGGGGCGACGCAGTAAAGCGAGCCGACGACGAATGAAGCCAGACTGCCGATCAGTGGAATAACTCCGAGCAGAGAAATCAGGAACGATACACCAATCACTCCCCAAACCGAGCCGGTATTCACGGCGCTGAGCTTGGCGCTTCGCGAAAGAGCTTCACCAACGCTACAGTTGCGTTCCAGCATGACGTAAGGCGCGAAGAAATAGCGTCTCAGCATAATCAATCCAGGAATAATCAGTAGAATAAAGCCGCCAACAATTAGCCCGATCATGGCTAGGAACAGCAACAGCATCTTCTTCCACATTTTTTTTACGACCTGCCACAGCTCGCTAAAGACAGGCTCCTTATTTTGGGAGACTTCCAGCTGGGCGCGCTGAAGCATAATTTGGATGATAACGCCGCCAACGATAACTATCAAAAACCAAATTATAGAAAAACCGATGAAGGCTGCCCAGAAAGCCGACGGGAATGACCAACTGTAGTTTGCATCTGTTACGCGGCCCCAATAATGCCCAGCGCCGGCAGGAATATCCAGCCAGCTGTGCCCCCAGAAAATGAACGGCAAAATAAACAGCGGCCCAAAAACGTGGATGTTTTTGAGCACCAAGTCTTTGCTGGGCGTGAATAAATCGAAAGCGCTTGGTAGGTACAGCGGCGATGATTTGCGAGCGCGAGGTCTGCGAGCCATGGCCCCTATTATACAACCGTGCCGCACTTGTCTATAATTGAATTTGATGAGTTTGAGCACCCAGCCATACAAGGGCACGCGTGATTTTTATCCCGAGGACAAGCGTCTGCAAAAATACATGTTTGGCGTTTTGCGCCGGGTTGTCGAAAGTTATGGCTACCACGAATACGACGCCTCGATTTTAGAGCCGGTAGATATATATGCTGCCAAATCCGGCGAGGAAATCGTTGACGAACAGCTGTATTCGTTCGAGGATAAAGGCGGCCGCAAAGTCGCCATCCGTCCAGAGATGACACCGACGGTCAGCCGTATGGTGGCCGCCCGCCGCCAGGAGTTGGCCTATCCTTTAAGGCTATATTCCATACCTAATCTTTGGCGCTACGAACGGCCACAGCGGGGCAGGTTACGCGAGCACTGGCAGTTGAATGTTGATATTTTTGGCGTAGCTGGCATTGAGGCCGACCACGAAATCATTCTGATTGCCGACTCAATCCTAAAAGCTTTCGGCGCTAAGCCCGGTAGCTACACGATTTACGTGAATAGCCGCGAGTTACTGGATTACTTCTTGAAATCAGTTATTTCGCTGAAGGCGCAAGACATCCGTGCAGTTTCGAGGTTAATCGACAAAAAATCTAAAATTTCCGCCACTGCTTTCGTTGATTCGGTAAAAAAGATTATCAAGAACAAAAACCATGTCGCCCAGCTAGTTGAATTTTTAAACAGTAAGAATTTAAGTAGTCTGCCGTCGTCAGTCCGCGCCCACGAATCCGTGGCGCGGCTGGAAAGGCTATTTGAGCTGTTGCGCAAATCAGGGATTAGCGAAGCCGCTTTCAACCCTTCAATCGTCCGCGGCCTGGATTACTATACTGACATTGTTTTCGAAGTCGTTGCTACGCACCCCGAGCTTAACCGCGCTATGTTCGGCGGTGGTCGCTATGACGGCCTAATTGAACTTTTCGGAGTAGAGCCGTTACCAGTGGTTGGTTTCGGCATGGGCGATGTGATGATTTATGAATTTCTGGCGGTTCACAAGCTCCTGCCCAAGCTACTGCCCGAGCACGATGCCGTGGCCATTTTAATCGGTGACGTTTACGCTGACGCCCAGGCGTTATTGAAGGAGCTAAGGGCAAAAGACGTCAATTTATCCGTAGACAGCACCGGCCGCAAGCTGGACGCCCAGATAAAAAGTGCCGTAAAATCGGGCACTCGTTACGCCATTTTTATTGGCGAAGACGAAGTTAAATCGGGCAAGCTCAAACTGCGTGACCTTGGGGCAGGGCAGGAAAAAGTGCTTACTCTATCCCAGCTGGCCGAGACCTTGATGGCTAACCGCTGACTTCCCTGCCTGCCAACCTGTGTATAATTAAAATCCGATGAGAGTAACTTTAGAGCAAAAGTCCCCGACTCACGCGCGGCTGTCTATCAGCGCCGGTGCTGAAGAATTGGAGGCTATCAAAGACCATGTCCTCCACCAGCATTTTGGCGATGTCGAAGTTCCCGGTTTTCGCGAAGGCCGGGCGCCGCAGAATTTGATTGAGAAAAACGCCAACCCTCAGCGCCTGCTTGATGAATTTATGGAGCACGCCATTAACGACTTATTCCGTAAGGCTATCGAGACTGAGAAGGTTCGTCCGGTCGGCCAACCGAACATCGAAGTTAAGAGGTTCGTGCCGTACACAACCCTTGAAGTTGATACCGAGTTCGACATGATTGGCAAAATCAGCCTGCCCAATTACAAGCAGATGAAACTGCCATTGCCAAAAACCCAGGCTACCGCCAAGGAGGTTGATGATGTGCTCAGCAACTTGCGCAAGCGAATGGCTGAACGAATTGAAGCTAAACGACCGGCTAAGCTTGGCAACGAAGTTACGATTGATTTTGATGGCACTGACCAAAAAGGCGAGCCGATCGCTGGTGCTAGCGGCAAAGATTTTCCGCTGATTTTAGGCAGTAAAAATTTCATACCTGGTTTTGAAGAAGGGGTCGTCGGCATGAAGGCTGGCGACGAGAAGACCTTCAAGGTCACCTTTCCGGCTGACTACGGCGTTGATGCTCTGCGCAAAAAGCCAGTCAATTTTAAAGTGACTGCTAAGAAAGTCAGCGAACTGGTCGAACCGAAGCTAGACGACGAACTTGCCAAAAAAATCGGACCATTCACATCGGTTGCTGAACTTAAAGCAGATGTTAAAAAACAATTGACCGCTGAACAGGGAGTCCGCGCCCGCCAGCAGTACGAGAGTGAACTGATAAAGAAGATCAGCGACGGAGCCAAGGTTGAATTCCCGCAATCTATGGTCGAGGACCAACTCACTGCCATGGAAGAGGCAGAAAAGCGTGACTTAGTCATGCGCGGCCAAACTTGGCAGGAACATCTGAAAGCTGAAGGCGTGACCGAAGAACAACATCGCGAACGCAAGCGTGCCGATGCGGCCGAGCGAGTCAAAGCCGGCTTGGTTCTAAGCGAGATCTCTCTTGTCGAAGGACTGGATGTCGAGCCGGCCGAAGTAGACGCGAAAATTAATGAGCTGAAAGCTCAATACCAGGACCCAGGCATGCGCGCCGAGCTTGATAAGCCCGAAAATCGCCAAGATATCGCCGCTCGTCTGTTAACCGAAAAAACCATTGGCAAGCTCGTTGACTACGCCTCGTCGTAACTTGCGCTCTTGCCTCGTTTTGCCTCATGCGGCAAAAGCTTCGACTTAAAGCTATGTTACTCCTCTCAATTTTGCAAACGGATATAGAAACCCCGATTTGCAAAATCGGCTAAGCCACGCTTTTTAAATCGCTTTTGCTTGCATAACGTCATTTAAGGTCAGAAAGTATAACCATGGAAAGTTTTGATTTAACTCAACTTAAAAAGGGCGAAGAACTTTTAGTCACGACTGAGAGTGGTTCAATCTATCATTTATTCGCGGAAACTGCTCCGGAGTCATTAGGCAGAGGGAAGCACTTGATTAGGGGGCTTAGAGCTACCAGAGATAGCGACCACCCTATCTCAGGCGACCCAGAGCTGATTGAGAACGAACCGGCGGTCGTGCAACCGTTTTCAAGCGGCGGGCCAGGCATATTAGAAGCCGGTCATGGCATGCAAATATTGTGGGACCGTGACCACCCAGAGAGTAGAAACTGGGACATGCAATTCGGACCCGTGTTCCAGCCACTGACTACAGCGAGGATTGTCGGAATTGAGCTTATCCCGGTGAAAGAATAATTAGCACTCAACCTTGACGAGTGCTAATTTATTACGCTAAAATTGAACATATGAATCCGAAATCTCAAGTTTTAGTCCCCACCGTTATTGAGCAAGAGGGCCGTATGGAGCGGGCTTATGACATCTATAGCCGATTACTCAAAGACCGCATTATTTTCTTGGGCGACGAGATTAATCAGCACACCGCCAACCTCGTAGTGGCACAAATCCTGTTTTTGGAGAACGAAGACCCCAATAAAGACATTATTATGTACCTGAACAGCCCGGGCGGCAGTGTTTACGACGCTTTAGCGGTTTATGACACCATGCAGTTCGTCAAGTCCGAGATTCAGACCGTCGGCATTGGCGTCCAGGCCTCAGCCGCTGCCTTCCTCTTAAGTTCTGGCGCTAAAGGTAAACGCCTGCTACTGCCTAGCTCCACTGTTATGATCCACCAACCATCCAGCGCCGCCGGCAGAGCAAAGATCTCAGACCTAGAAATTGACCTTAAAGAAGGTCTTCGTTTAAAACGTCTGCTGAACGAAATTTTGGCCAAGAATACCGGCCAGTCAATTAGTAAGGTCGAGAAAGATGTTGACCGTGACTACTGGATGACCGCAAAAGAGGCCAAGAATTACGGCTTAGTTGACAAGATAATTGATAGCCGAAAAGTCGCCGATTCCGTCAAAAAAGCCACATAGCAAATTCTACAACACTTTTTTTGTGCATAACTTGACCCAAGGGGTGGTTTCCCCTACAATACTTGATTAAGAAGTAGTGTACTTTGGTGCTTGCACGTGTTTATAACGGTTTTGGCACGCCAGACGTAGTGGGCTTCGCATCGCGCGATCAATTAATTTAAGGGAGTAATTTTTTGCATGGCGAAAAGACAGGCTATTGCTAGGCGCACGTACTTTACAAAGTCAGACGACATCTTGGAATCACCTAACTTGGTGGATCACCAGAACACATCCTTCAAGTGGTTTATAAAAGAGGGCTTGGGCGAACTTTTAGAAGAAATTAGCCCGATTGAGGATTACACCGGCACAAAGCTCAGCCTCCGCTTCAAGAAGTATCATTTCGAGGACCCGAAGATGTCTGAGGGTGAGTCACGAGAAAATAACGTCAGTTTCGAAGCACCACTGAAAGCTACCGTTGAGCTGACAAACAAAGTTACGGGTGAAATCAAGGAACAAGAGATCTACCTCGGTGACTATCCATGGATGACCAGCCGTGGCACTTTTGTGATTAACGGCGCCGAGCGCGTTGTAGTCAGCCAGCTGATCCGTTCTAGCGGCGTGTTCTTTACCGCCGACCCGCACGGCACTACCAATCTTTACGGCGCTAAAGTTATCCCGGTCCGCGGCGCTTGGCTAGAGTTTGAAACAGCCGCCGCAGGTGTTTTGTACGTCAAGATTGACCGCAAACGCAAATTGGCCGTCACTACCCTACTGAAAGCGCTAGGCATGGACGAGACAAAGATAAAGGAAGCATTCGCGCACGTTGACACCGGCGAGCATAGCTACGTCCAAGCGACGCTAGATAAAGACCCGTCTGGTAGTAACAATGAAGCCCTAATTGAGGTTTATCGTCGCTTGCGCCCTGGCGATCTTGCTACCGTCGATAATGCCCGCTCGCTGATTGAGAACATGTTCTATAACTTCAAGCGCTTCGATTTTGGCAAGGTTGGCCGCTACAAACTCAACAAGCGCTTGAATTTGGACGTACCCAATACGACCGCTAACCGCGTCATGCGGGTCGAAGACCTGCTGGCTATCATCGCCGAGATTATTCGATTGAACGTTACACAGGATCCGGCCGACGAAATTGACTCACTAGCCAACCGCCGCGTCAAGCTGGTCGGAGAACTGGTTCAGCGCCAATTCCGTATTGGCTTGCTTAGGATGGAACGCAACGCCAAGGACCGCATGAGTATGTCCGAAATCGAGACCGTCACGCCGTCCCAACTCATCAACGCCCGGCCGGTAGTGGCGGCCGTGCGCGAATTCTTTGCCAGCTCTCAGCTCAGCCAGTTCATGGACCAAATCAACCCGTTGTCTGAGCTAGCTCACAAGCGTCGTCTCAGTTCGATGGGTCCTGGCGGCTTGTCTCGTGAACGCGCCGGCTTTGAAGTCCGGGACGCGCACGCTACCCACTACGGCCGCATCTGTCCGGTAGAGACGCCGGAGGGCGCCAATATCGGTCTGGTCTTGAACCTGGCCGGCTATGCCCGTATCAATGAATACGGCTTCATCGAAACCCCGTATCGTAAAGTCATCAACGCTGCTCCTGCCAAAGAAGCCGTTGGTCATATTGCCCGCGGTGATCTGACCGACGAAAAGGGTAAAACCATCGTTAAGGATGGCGCTGTCATCACTCCGGCCGCCGCCAAGCGTCTGGCCGCTATCAAATCCAAAGCCACCTGGCCGGTCAAAGCTAAAGTCACTGACAAAATTGTTTTTCTGGACGCCGCTGAAGAAGAACAGGCTGTCATTGCCGGTGCCGGCAATGAAACCGGCAAAGACGGCTACTTCGTGGCCGCTCGTGTTAGCGCTCGCAACCGCCTAGAGCCGGGTGAGTTCGATGCAGGTGAGATTACGCACATGGACTCTTCGATGGCCCAAACCATCGGTTCAAGTGCTGGCCTGATTCCATTTATTGAGAAAAACTACGTCCTGCGCAGTCTGATGGGTTCTAACCAGCAGCGCCAAGCCGTGCCGCTAATTAAACCGGAAAGCCCGATCGTCGGTACCGGTTTCGAAACGATCGTAGCCGCTAACACCGGGCAGTTGATTGTAGCCGAAGAAGATGGCGTGGTCCAAAAAGCCAGCGCCGACGAAGTTGTCGTTAAATATAAGAGCGGCAAGAACGTGCATTATGAACCTGTTCACTTTATGCGTAGCAACGAAGGCAGCTCCATCAACCAGACGGTTGTTGTCTCGAGCGGCGACAAGGTCAAAGCCGACGATCCATTGATTGAGGGCATGAGCATCGCTGACGGAGAGTTGGCTCTCGGTAAAGACCTGCTGGTGGCCTTCATGCCGTGGGCCGGCTATAACTTTGAAGACGCTATTATCTTGAGCCGCCGGATGGTCGAGGACGACACGCTAACCTCTATCCACATCGTTGATTACATGACTGAAGTTCGCGAGACCAAACTTGGTCCGGAAATCGTCACTCGCGACATTCCGAACGTCTCCGAAGAATCCCTGCGTCATCTCGATGAAGACGGTATTGTCCGCATCGGTGCCGAGGTTCATCCCGGCGACATCTTAGTCGGTAAAATCACGCCTAAAGGCGAGCAGGAACTTTCCAGTGAAGAGAGACTTTTGCGCGCCATTTTTGGTGAAAAGGCCAAAGAAGTTCGTGACACTTCCCAGCGCATGAGCACTGGCCGCCACGGCAAAGTTGTCGGCGTCAAGGTCTTCAGCCGGGCTAACGGCCACGAGCTGAAAGCCGGCGTTATCATGCAGATTCAGGTTTTTGTCGCTCAAATGCGCAAAATCAGTGTCGGCGACAAACTTGGCGGCCGTCACGGCAACAAGGGCGTTATCGCCCGCATTTTGCCGGTTGAGGACATGCCGTTCAATGAGGACGGTACGCCCATGGACATAGTTCTTAACCCGCTTGGTGTGCCTAGCCGCATGAACATTGGCCAGCTGTTCGAGACCCATCTTGGCATGGCCGCTCGTGCGCTTGGCATGAAAGTCGCTAGCCCAGCCTTCAACGGCGTTCCAATAGAAAAGATTCAGGGCTTGCTGAAAGAAGCTGGCTTGCCGGAGGATGGCAAGCAGCAACTTTACGACGGCCGTAATGGCGAAGCCTTCGCCGAACGCACTACCGTTGGCAGTATGTACATCATTAAACTTAACCATATGGTCTCCGACAAGATTCACGCTCGCTCGACCGGTCCTTACACTATGGTCACACAGCAGCCACTAGGTGGTAAGGCCCAAAACGGCGGACAGCGCTTCGGTGAGATGGAAGTCTGGGCGCTTGAGGCTTACGGTGCCGCCAACACCCTTCAGGAAATGCTGACCATCAAGTCTGACGATGTTTATGGCCGCGCCAAGGCCTATGAATCGATTATCAAGGGCACGCCGATCCAAGGTCCGAAAGTACCGGAGAGCTTCAACGTTTTAGTTAAGGAACTCCAGGGATTAGGTTTGAAAGTTGATCTGTTAGCCAACGACAAGGTCGTCGACGCCGAACAAATTCTGGCCGAGAATATCAAGGCCGAAGCCAAAGCCGCGCCCGTGCCGATTCCGGCAACTTCACTCGCCGACGCCAACCTTACAGAAGAAGCCGTTGAGCACGAAATCATGATGATGGATGAAAGCCCGCCCGGACCAGGCATGTCGCCTGACGAAGATATAACCATTGAAGCCGAAGTAGAAAGCGAGGCCAAATAAGATGCGTCAATACAGCCCTGGAACCAACATCGCCGACTTTGATGCCGTCCGGCTAGCCATCGCCAGTCCGGAAGACATCCTTGAGTGGAGCTACGGCGAAGTCACCAAGCCAGAAACCATAAATTACCGCACCCAGAAACCGGAGCGTGACGGCCTGTTCTGCGAGCGGATTTTTGGCCCAGTCAAGGATATAAATCCGCATGATGCCAAATATAAGGGCGTTCGCTCGCGTGAAGCCGCTGTCGATAAGAATGGCGAGCTAGTCACACGTTCAATCGTTCGGCGTGAGCGGATGGGCCATATCAATTTGGCCTCGCCAGTCGCTCACATTTGGTTCCTGCGCGGCACGCCTAGTGCCATTGGCTTGCTCCTGGGCATGACCGTCAAGAACCTAGAGCGCGTAGCCTATTTTGCCAGCTATATAATCAAAGGTGTTGACGAAGCCAAGCGCGACAAGATTTTTGCTGACCGAGAGGCCCAGACTAAAGCCGCCGAAAAGGCCATCAATTCCCGCTACGAAGCTGAAGCCAAGAAAGCTGGCGCTGACGTACGGGTGTTGGCCGAAGCCAGGACTAAAGAGCTTGAAGAGCTGACCGCTGAGTTTGCGGTGTTCAAAGACCAGGTAGACAGCCTCGAGAAGCTACACCTGATGAGCGAAACCGATTACCGAAACTTGCCCGATGAACTTGCCGAATTGATTAGAGTCGGCATGGGCGGCACGGCTCTGAAGGACTTGCTCGAAGAGGTTAATCTCGACAAATTGATTAAAGAACTTAATGGTGAAGCCGAGCAGGCCAAGGGCCAGCGCAAGAAGAAGCTCATGAAGCGGTTGCGTCTGCTAGAGAGCATGCACCGCGCAGGCATCAAACCGACCAGCATGTGCGTCAGTGTCTTGCCGGTCATTCCGCCCGATCTTCGGCCGATGGTTCAACTAACTGGCGGCCGATTTGCGACTAGTGATCTGAACGACCTTTACCGTCGTGTTATCAACCGAAATAATCGTCTGAAGAAGTTAATCGACCTCAACGCACCGGAAGTTATCCGTCGTAACGAGCAGCGCATGTTGCAGGAGGCCGTCGATGCCTTGGTTGACAATAATAATGCTCGCTCGGGCCGCGCTGTGGCCGCCACCGGCCAGCGCCGCCGCCTGAAGAGTTTGAGCGATATGCTCAAAGGCAAGCAAGGGCGCTTCCGCCAAAACCTGCTCGGTAAACGCGTTGACTACTCCGGCCGTAGCGTCATCGTTGCAGGACCAGAACTCAAACTCTACCAGTGCGGTTTGCCTAAGACCATGGCCCTTGAGCTATTCAAGCCATTCGTCATCGGCCGTCTTATCGACCAAGAACTGGCTCACAACATCCGTAGTGCCACGCGCATGATCGAAATGAGTGAAGCAGCCGTTTGGGATGCCCTGGACGAAGTAATTAAGGATAAATACGTCCTGCTTAACCGCGCGCCAACACTTCACCGCCTGGGCATCCAGGCCTTCCAGCCAGTGCTGATTGAAGGCAAGGCTATTCAAGTGCACCCGCTGGTTTGTAAAGGCTTCAACGCTGACTTCGACGGCGACCAAATGGCCGTCCATCTGCCGCTGTCCGTCGCCGCCCAGGACGAAGCCCGTGAAATCATGGCCTCTAACCGCAACCTGTTGAAGCCGGCCGATGGCACGCCGATTCTGCACGTAGAACAAGATATCGTTTTGGGCTGTTACTACCTGACCTACCAAAAGCCAGGCACAGAAAACACCAAACCACGCAGTTTCTCTAGTCTTGACGAGGTTATTATGTCCCTCGATCTCGGCAAGATTACCTTGCAGACTAACGTCATGACACCATTCCGAGGCGAGATCCGAGACACGACCGCCGGCCGCTTGCTTTTCAATGAGATTTTCCCAGAGGACTTTACCTACCAGAACGAGCCCATGACGAATAAGAAGCTCCACAGAGTCATGTCGCGTATCTATCAGAAATACGGCCAGGAACGCACCGCCGAAATCGCTGACGACCTTAAAGACCTTGGCTTCCGCTACGCCACCTTCTCTGGCCTGTCAATCGGTATGAATGACTTTTCTGACATCAAACTACTGCCGGAAATCGTCAAGAGTGGTGAGCACAGGGCCACTGAGATCTCCGAGCAATACTCTGAGGGTTTCATCACTGACGAGGAGCGTTACCGCCTGACGGTCGAAGCCTGGACAACAGTCGATACGGCTGTTGAAAAAGCCCTGGCTGAGCAGTTCGCGACTGAGGACAATACTATGTCCATCACGGTCGCATCAGGCGCCCGCGGCAACATTTCACAGATGAAAAAGTCCGTCGGCATGCTCGGCATGTTCGCCGATGCTACCGGCCGCGCTATCGAGTTACCTGTCCGCTCTAACTATAAGTACGGCCTGAACCCGCTGGAGTACTTCACAGCTACCCGCGGTACACGCAAGTCCCTGATTGATATCGCCTTGCGCACGGCCGACTCCGGCTACCTGACGCGCCGGCTTGTCGATGTGGCCCAGGATGTCTTTACGGTTGATGAGGACGCGCCGGACCCCGGCTTCACGCTTCTCCGAGAAGATTCAGAACTAATCGGCATCAACTTTGGCTCACGCCTGGAAGGCCGTTTTTCGGCCGAGAGCATTAAGAAGCATGTTAAGAAGGGCGAGCTGGTTACGGCAGATATCGCCAAAGCAATCGACGAGGACTCTTCAGTTAGCTCCGCTAAAATCATGAGCGTTCTGTCTTGTACTAACGCTCGAGGCGTCAGCCAGAAAAGCTACGGCATAGACTTGGCGACTGGCCGTTTGGTAGCCAACGACTACCCAATCGGCGTAATCGCCGCGCAGAGTATCGGCGAGCCAGGCACTCAGCTTAGCCTTGACTCGAAACACCGCGCTGGCGCTGTTACGGCTGGCGACGATGTGACTCAAGGTTTGACTCGTGTTGAAGAAATCCTGGAAGTTCGTACCCCCAAGGGCCAGGCTTATCTGACCGACATTGACGGCAAGGTTGCGGCCTGGGAGGAAGGCGACAAATATATCATTCAAGTCACCGGCAAAGAGCAGAAAGCCCTAAAGATCCCATTAAATGGCATGGAGCCTAAAATCGGCGACGGCGACGAAGTCGCTATCGGAGACACGTTGGCTGTGGCTGACAATGGCGAGTCATTGACTGCCGCCATGGCCGGCAAGGTTAAGCTGACTGAGACCACTCTGACCATCACACCGACCGCCAAGAGCGTCGTCCGCTACGAAATTCCTGGCTACAAACAGCTACTCGTCAAAGAAGGCGATAGTGTCGTGGCCGGCCAACGCTTAACCAATGGTTCTATCAACCTCCATGAGCTAATGCGCCTGCAGGACATTGAGGCCACCCAGCGCTATATCATGAATGAAGTTCTTTACATCTTTGCCAGCCAAGGTCAAACCATTTCCGACAAGCACCTCGAGGTCATCGTCCGTCAAATGTTCAGCCGTGTCCAGATCGAAGACGCTGGCGATAGTGAGTTCATCACCGGCGATATCGTCTCTAAGCTGGCTGTTGAGGAAGCCAACGAAAAGTTGGCGCAGGTCAAGAAGAAGCTCGTTAAATACAATCAGCTTCTGCTCGGCATCACCAAAGCTTCGCTTTCAACCGATTCCTTCCTGTCGGCGGCATCGTTTCAGGACACGACGCGTGTCCTGATAGCGGCCGCCACCAGCGGCAAAGTCGACCGTCTATATGGACTGAAAGAGAATGTTATCCTAGGCCGCAAAATTCCAGTCGGCACGGGCGCCAGAAGCAAGCAGACGGTAGAAGAAACCGAGCATGAAAGTCATAGCCGTGCTAAAACAGTTGAGGCTAAGGAGTAAATTTGCTAGAATCGGAAGCCGTACCATGCCTACAATAAATCAACTAGTCAAAAAGCCGCGCCGCAAAGTTACCGGCAAGACCAAGAGTCCGGCTCTTCAGCACATCACCAATAATCTGAAGACGCGTAGCTATGAAAAGCCAGCGCCATTTAAACGAGGCGTCTGTATTCGCGTGACTACCAAAACACCGAAGAAGCCGAACTCGGCCTTGCGCAAGGTTGCCCGTGTGCGGTTGACCAACGGCCACGAAGTCTGGGCCTATATTGGCGGCGAGGGGCACAATCTGCAAGAGCATGCCGTAGTCTTGGTTCGTGGCGGCCGTGTTAAGGACTTGCCTGGTGTGCGCTATCACATTGTCCGCGGCACGCTGGATTTGCAAGGTGTCCAAAACCGTAAGCAAGGCCGTTCTAAATACGGCGCCAAGAGGCCAAAATAATGTCGAGAGAGACTCCATTAGGTTATGATCGGATCGATGAAGAAGCGGACTTGCCTCTTCGCAAGCCGCTGGATCAGATTCGAAGGGAGCGTATCGAGGACTTAATTTCTAGCGGCGTGGGGATTGAGGCTTTGATGAATAGTGCGCATGTTGATATTGGTGAGCTCCAAGCCTACTTCTCTGATGCCAGTGTCCTGCACCCAGGCGACCCACAACCAGAGTCCGACAATGGGGATTTATATGCCGCGTAAAACTACCAAGGCTTTGATTCGCACGGTTGCGCCAGATCGCCTCTACAACAGCACGTTTGTGGCTAAGCTAATCAACCGCGTCATGCACGGCGGCAAGAAACAGATGGCCGAGCGCCTGGTCTACACTGGCATGCAAAAAGCGGCCGATAAACTCAAAGTCCAAAATCCACTGGAAGTGTTCGAGCAGGCCATGCGCAACATCCAACCCCACATGGAAACCCGTTCACGCCGTGTCGGCGGGGCTAATTACCAGATTCCGTTTGAGGTCAAAGGCCAGCGCCAACAGCACCTAACTATTATGTGGTTCGTTGAGGCCGCCCGGGCTCGCAAGGGTATGAGCATGGAAGACCGCATCGCCCAGGAGCTTATGGACGCTTACAACAACACCGGTGCGGCTGTTAAGAAAAAAGAAGACACACACCGCATGGCCGAAGCTAACCGGGCATTTGCCCACTTTGCAAGGAGTTAGTATGAGTGAACTTATCTATGAAGCAGTCCGCATTGCCGACGGCAGCCCTCTTGTTGAACATGATTTAGCCGCATACAACGAAGCAATTCGAGTAGGCGATCTTATACAGGCAGAAAGAGTAGCCAAAGACGCCTTGCATACGGCTCGCCAGATACAACTTGGCCTAGTCTCAGGAATTCACTCGGACGGTCTGCCAATGCCCCTTATCAGCGACAGACTAGATGACCAAAGATTGCACTAGGGCTAGATTGGATAGATAGATGGCAGATAAAAAATACGAGCTTAAGGACGTCCGCAATATAGGCATTATTGCTCACATTGATGCCGGCAAGACGACCGTAACCGAAGGCATTCTGTATCGCACTGGTTTGAAACACAAAATCGGCGCGGTCCACGAGGGCGAAACGACTACCGACTGGATGGCCCAGGAGAAAGAACGCGGCATCACCATTACCGCCGCCGCTGTTACTTGCTATTGGAAAGACCACAAAATCAACATTATCGACACGCCGGGCCACATCGACTTCACGGTTGAAGTCGAGCGCTCGTTGCGTGTCTTGGATGGTGCAGTAGTCGTTTTTGACGGCAAGATGGGGGTCGAAAGCCAATCAGAGACCGTTTGGCGCCAAGCGGATAAATACAACGTACCGCGCATCTGCTTTATTAACAAGATCAACCAGACGGGCGGCGATTTTTACAAATCGTTAGATTCAATCCACCGCCGCTTAAGCAAACGGGCGCTTCCCATCCACCTGCCTATCGGCTCCGAGCAAGGAGTCAGGGGAGTCGTAGACCTCGTCAGCATGAAGGCTTATGCCTATAAGGAGTTCCACGACCACGAGTTAACTGAGGAAGAAGTTCCGGCGGATATGCTAGAGGAGGCTAAACGATACCGATCCTTGCTAGTAGAAAACGCTGTGGCCGAAGACGAGCAGATGCTCGAGAAGTATTTCGAAGTCGGCGAGGAAGGTCTAAGCGAGGACGATATAAAAAAAGCTCTGCGCACAGCCGTGCTGACCGGCAAATTCTATGCGGTTTCCGGCGGTGACGGCCGGGGAGTCATCGTGGAGAAACTGCTTGACGCCGTCAACTGGCTATTACCGAGTCCACTTGACCGCGGCGCTACTTGGGGTACAGACCCGAAGAACGGTGACGAAATCGAGCGCAAACCCGATGTCGGCGAACCGTTTGCGGCTTTGGCTTTCAAAATTGCAACCGACGCTTTCGTCGGCAAGCTAGCCTTCTTCCGCGTCTATTCTGGCAAAGTCGTAGCTGGTAGCTATATATTAAACAGTTCGTCCGGCGAGAAAGAGCGCGTCGGCCGCATTGTCCGCCTGCACGCCGATAAGCGTGAGGACGTCACCGAAGTTGAAGCCGGTGATATAGCCGCCATTGTCGGCCTCAAGGGCACGACTACCGGCAACACTTTATGTGACCCGACCAAGCCGATAGTTCTAGAAAGCATTACCTTCCCCGAGCCGCCGGTATCTATAGCCATTGAGCCAAAGACCAAGGCCGACCAAGAGAAAATGAGCTTGGCGCTCCAGCGATTAGCCGAAGAGGACCCCACTTTCCGAATCAAGGTTGATCACGAAACTGGACAGACCATCATCTCCGGTATGGGCGAATTACACCTTGAAATCATCGTCGACCGCATGAAGCGCGAATTTGCAGTCGAAGCCGCCGTCGGTGAACCGCAGGTGGCCTACCGAGAGACTATCCGCAAGGACGGAGTGGAGCAGGAAGGCAAATTTATTCGTCAATCTGGCGGCCGCGGCCAATACGGACATGTTTGGTTGCGCTTGTCTCAGAACGAGCCCGGCAAAGGCCTGGAATTTATCAACAGTATCAAAGGCGCTTCCATTCCGTCGGAATTTATTCCCGCAGTCAAATCGGGCATCGAGGAGGCCATGGCTAACGGAGTCCTGGCTGGCTACCCGGTCGTAGATATTAAAGCCGAGCTATACGACGGTTCTTATCATGACGTGGACTCTTCGGAGATGGCGTTCAAGATTGCCGGCTCTATGGCCTTACAAGACGGCGTCAAGAAAGCCGCTCCGGTTTTGCTGGAACCGATTATGAAAGTTGTAGTTGTAACACCTGAGGACTTCATGGGTGATGTCGTCGGTGACCTAAACTCTAAGCGTGGCCGTGTCGAGAGTATGGATGACCTACAAAGCGGTATCAAGCAGATCACAGCCTTTGTACCACTCGGTGAAATGTTTGGCTACACCACCAATCTGCGCAGTATGACGCAAGGGCGAGCCTCTTCCAGTATGGAACTTGATCACTACGCTGATGTGCCGGGGAATGTCACCCAGCAAATCATTGCCAAATCTGGAAAATAGTAGAATGAAACCAAAACAGCTTTCACCACGTAGTGCTGAAAGAATAAAGCTTGCTACAAAAATGGTAATACCGGTTTTGGGCTTCGCCGCCATTAAGTACGCTCGAGACAGTGAGGGTCTCTCTAGAGGATTTGTACGTGTTGAACTGGAAAAAAGTAGGAGCTGGTGGATAGGACTTATAAATCGCAAGAACGCCGATCTAGTTCAGGTAAGTGGCCACCTAGATGACCATGATGAGCCCGTGATAGACGCATCATCACTTGGGAGAAATGACGCTAGCAGAGTGGAGAAGATTGTAGACGCGCTAAGAGACAACCAAGGCGAGTAAACCCTTTACAAACTGGACGCGTTTATCTATAATTACCTCATAACCGCATGGTGGCTATTGCTTTCATGCACTAAATAGTTAAGCAACGATAAGCTAAGGAGCAACTCTAAAATGGCAGATTTTGACCGCAGCAAACCACACGTTAACGTTGGCACCATGGGCCACGTCGACCACGGTAAAACCACGTTAACCGCCGCTATTACGCATGTCTTGGCGAAGCGGCTTCCAAGTGATATCAATAAGCCGGTCAAGTACGACCAAATTGACAACGCGCCTGAAGAAAAGGCACGTGGCATCACTATCGCCACCTCCCACCAGGAGTACGAGAGCGAAAAGCGCCACTACGCGCACGTCGATATGCCTGGTCACGCCGACTACATCAAGAACATGATTACCGGCGCCGCCCAGATTGACGGAGCTATCTTGGTAGTTTCAGCTGCCGACGGCCCAATGCCCCAGACTCGCGAGCACGTTCTATTGGCTCGCCAGGTTGGCGTGCCAAAAATCCTGGTCTTCCTGAATAAGATGGACCTAGCCGATCCCGAACTGGTCGAGCTGGTTGAGGCCGATGTACGCGACCTTCTGAAGAAGTACGAATTTGACGAAAAGGCCCCCATCATCAAGGGCTCCGCTACCAAAGCTCTAGAAGGTGACAAAGAGAACGAGGACGCCGTAATGGAGCTGGTTAAGGCTATGGATGAGTACATCCCAGAGCCCGTCCGAGACCTCGACAAGCCATTCATGATGGCTATCGAAGATGTTTTCTCTATCAAAGGCCGCGGCACAGTCGCCACCGGTCGTATTGAAACCGGCATTGTGAAAGTGAACGACGAAATTGAAATCGTCGGTATCCGACCAACCAAGAAAACTGTCGTTACTGGTGTTGAAATGTTCAAGAAGAACCTACAGCAAGGTCAGGCTGGCGACAATGTCGGAGTTCTGCTACGCGGTATCGAGCGTGATGACATCGAGCGCGGCCAAGTTTTGGCTAAGCCCGGCTCTATTACACCGCACACCGAATTTGACGCTGAAGTCTATATCCTAGCTAAAGAGGAAGGCGGCCGTCACACGCCGTTCTTCAAGGGCTACAAGCCACAGTTTTACTTCCGAACCACTGACGTAACCGGCGAAGTTGAATTGCCGGCCGACAAAGAAATGGTCATGCCTGGCGATACGATAACCTTCAAGGTCAAATTGATGGCCCCAATCGCCATGGACCAAGGCCTGCGCTTCGCTATCCGCGAAGGCGGCCGCACGGTTGGCGCTGGTGTCGTTACTAAAATCGACAAGTAAATATGACTCACCCGTACGAGCACCCAGACAAGAAGATCGTCCCATTTGAAGGGGATCCGTTGTCGGAGACTGTCAAAGCACGTAGAGATTTCAGAGAAGACCGTGAAGGCATTGCAACTGTAACTAGTTCCGAAGAGCCGTATGCAGGCATGAGTATCTCTGATGTAAGAGGTTACATAACCCCTAGCAAGGTCCTAGATTTTCCGGAGACGCTTGCCGAGGCCGCTGCACAGGGACCATCTGTTATCGAAATAAGCGAAAGCTACGAAATATAATGGCAGATACTAAAGAACCAGAAATCAAACAACGGATACGCATCCGCCTTAAAGCTTATGACCACAAAGTCATCGACCAGTCGGCTAAGCAGATAGTTGATACGGCTCTTCGGACTGGTGCCAAGATTTCCGGCCCGATTCCTCTGCCAACCAGAAAAAGCACATTTACCGTCATCAAAAGCCCGCACGTCTATAAGAAGGGCCGCGAACAGTTTGAAATGCGCGTTCACAAGCGCTTGATTGATATTAGCGACCCCACGCCGAAGACTATCGACTCGCTCATGAATCTTTCCCTCCCCGCTGGCTGCGACGCCGAAATCAAAATGTAGCTTGTAATATTCGCAACAGATTGACAGAGGTCGACCTCTTATGTTAACCTGTTGTGAGTAAAGGCGCTTTAGAACTTGGTACTTTGGGCAAGTCACTCGCAACAACAGGGGTAGAAACTGCCAAAGCCAAGTGTTTTTAAGCTGAGTGTCTCGAAATTGAGGCCTACCTTTACGTCAATCAAGCAGAAGGAAGCAACAGGTCGTGAAGGCTCTTATAACCCGCAAAGTAGGCATGACGAGCATCATCAGCGAAGATGGTGCGGCTGTTCCTGTCACCCTGCTTTCGGCCACTCCTAACACGATTACTCAAATAAAAAGCGAAGACAAAGACGGTTATTCTGCCTTCGCACTTGGTTTTGAGGAAAAGAGCGCGAAGAAAGCCGGCAAATCCGCCAAAGGTCACTTTAAATCCGCCGGTATCATTCCCAAGATTGTCCGTGAATTCCGCGTGAATGAGCTACCAGAGGACGCAGGCGTCGGCACAAAAATTAGCGCCGACGTTTTTAGTGTTGGTGACAGCGTTGATGTCACCGGCATCAGCAAGGGTAAAGGTTTCGCCGGCACCATTAAACGCCACAACTTCCAGCGCGGGCGCAAGACTCACGGTGGACGCAGCTATCGCCGGCCGGGTTCTATCGGCTCAATGTATCCCCAGCACATTCTAAAAGGCAAGAAAATGGCCGGCCACATGGGCCATGAGAGAGTCACCACCAAGCGTTTGAGAGTCGCATTAATCGATACCGAGTTGAACGTCATCGGAGTTCGAGGCGCCGTCCCCGGACCGCGCAAGGGCATCGTCATGCTCCAGGAGGCCAGGTAATGGCTGTCGAGACATATACCGGAAGCGGCGCTAAGGCCGCCACACCAGTCAAATTAGACAAAGCAGTCTTTGGCGTAGAGATCAAGGGTCACCAACTCCTGAAGGATGCCTACCTGGGCCATCTAGCGGAGCGACGTACTAACAATGCTGTTACTAAGAAACGTGGCCAAGTCAGCGGCGGCGGCATCAAGCCGTGGCGCCAAAAAGGCACTGGCCGCGCCCGCTTCGGCTCCAGCCGTAACCCGATTTGGCGCGGTGGTGGAATTGCCTTCGGTCCGACCGGTCAGGAGAACTATACTCGTAAACTGAGCGTTAAAGCTAAGCGCCAAGCCGTTAAGCAGGCTTTGAGTCTGGCCGCCAAAGAAGATCGGCTTAAGGTTATAGAAACATTCGCCTGCCCAGACGGAAAGGTGAAGCCGACACTAGAGCTTATGAAAAAGCTCAACGCCGAAGGGTCAATTCTGCTGGTCGTTTCTCTGAAGGACGATCTAGTCAAAAGGGCGACCGGCAATATCCCTAATATCAAGGCTGTGCAAGCGGCCAGACTCCACACTGCGGACATTCTGGATGCCGACGTGATTGTAATCAGCAAAAAGTCGCTCGAAGTCCTGAGCCAGCGCCTTGGAGGCAAAAATGAATAAGTCTGTCATTCTGAAACCCAGAGTCAGCGAGAAGGCCTACGGTTTGAGCGAAGAGCGCAATACCTACGTTTTTGACGTGTCCGACTCGCTTAATAAATTCCAGATTGCTGACGCCGTCAAAGCCCAGTATGAAGTTGATGTTGAAGATGTTCGTCTGGCGAACGTACCTGGCAAATCCAAACGGAACTACCGCGGCCGCAGTAAATTCACGCGCGGCAAACGTTCTGATATCCGCAAGGCATACGTCAGATTAGCCAAGGACCACAAATTGCCTTTGTTTAATACTGAATCGGGTAAAGCCGAGACTGCCGAGAAGTCCAACAAGAAGGAGAAGAAATAATGGCTATTCGCTCCTACAATCCAGTGACCCCGGCTCAGCGCGGCATGACGACTCAAGACTTTGCCCAGATTACGACCAAAAAACCGGTCAGGGGACTGCTGCGGATCAAAAAGGGTGCCACTGGACGCAATAACCAAGGCAGGATCACCGTTCGGCACCGAGGCGGCGGTGTTCGACAGTACTACAGATTGGTTAATTTCAAACCAGAGGCTGGTACCGAAGCTATCGTGGAGCACATTGAATATGATCCCAACCGTAGCGCCAGAATTGCTCGTATTAAAGATCAGAATGGAAAGTATCACTATGTTCTGGCTGCCCGCGGCATGAAGCCTGGCCGCAAATTTGTTGTTGCTGAGGAGGGTGCGATAGAGATGGGCAACCGCTTGCCACTCAGCGCCATTCCAACTGGCACCCAAGTACACGCTATTGAATTACAGCCTGGCCGAGGCGCGCAGTTGGTTCGCAGTGCCGGCACCAACGCCCAATTGGTCGCTAAAGAGGGCGATTTCGCCCAGCTTCGGCTACCTAGCGGTGAGATTCGCCAAGTTAACGTCAAATGCATGGCGACTGTCGGCTCTGTTGGTAACGAACAACACCAGAATGTCCAGATTGGTTCAGCCGGGCGCAAGCGCCATATGGGCATCCGTCCGACCGTTCGGGGCGTGGTTATGAATGCCGCCGATCACCCGCATGGTGGAGGTGACGGTGGACGACACGGTACTGCCAAAGATCCACGCACGCCGTGGGGCCAAAAGACCCTGGGTTATAAGACCCGCCGCCGCAAATCAACTGATAAAATGATTATCCGTAGCCGTCACCAAGGAAAGAGGAGATAGCCTGTGAGCCGCTCACTCAAAAAAGGACCGTTTATAGACTCCAAGCTGGCTAAGAAAGTAGCCGCGCTTGGCTCAGAGGACCGCACAGTTATTAGAACTTGGGCGCGGTCTTCAACTATATCCCCCGAATTCGTCGGCCGCACCATCGCCGTTCATAATGGCAAGGTCCATGTACCGGTATTTATCACAGAGAATATGGTTGGCCACAAACTGGGCGAATTCTCACCGACCCGTAAATTCCGCGGTCACGGTGGTAAGTTAGCCAAATCTCAAGGCGCAGACGCTGAGAGTAGAGGAAACACAGGGAGCTAATTATGCCAGTTGTAGCCGTATCTAAAGGAGTCCGCATGAGCCCACGCAAAGTCAGCGTGGTAGCGGCTCTGGTCCGCGGCCGGAGCGTTGCCGACGCGCTGACCATTTTGGAGCACACCCCGCGGCGCTCAGCTCACTACGTACTTGAAACTATCAAAAGTGCCCGGGCGAACGCCGAGCACAACCACAGCCTGAAGCCCAGCACGTTAGTAATTACTCAACTTTTGGTCACACCTGGACCACGTCTTAAGCGTTACCGCCCAGCCGCTCGCGGCCGGGCATTGCCATTCCAACGCCAGACCAGCCACATCAAGGTCGTGGTTGACGGCGAGAAGCGAGAGATCAAAAAACCAGCCGTTAAAGCAGCCGCTAAGGAGACTAAATAATGGGCCAAAAAGTAAACCCAATCAGCATGCGTCTGCAAGTCAATAAGGACTGGCGTAGCCGCTGGTTCGCCGGCAAGCGTGAATACGCGAATTACCTCAAGCAAGACTTGGCGGCCCGTAAGCTGATAGCCACTAAGCTCGGCTCACGCGCGGCTGTCAGCAAAGTTGATATCGAACGCTCACCCAACCTAGTGACCGTCACCATTCAGACGGCTAAAGCCGGTGTGGTCATTGGCCGCGGCGGTGCCGGAGCCTCCGAGCTGAAGTCTGACATCGAGAAACTGTATGGCATTCCGGCTCGGATAAACATTGAGGAGATCAAGCGTCCCGAGCTTCAAGCCAAGCTAGTGGCTGAGAACATAGCCCACCAGTTGGAGCGACGCATCGCTTTCCGCCGGGCCGTTAAGCAGGCCGCTGGCGCTACCATGCGCGCTGGGGCCAAAGGCGTTCGCATAGAAGTTGCCGGCCGCTTAGGCGGCATGGAAATGAGCCGTCGCGAAAAAGAAGTCCAAGGCAGTGTGCCTCTGCACACGCTAAGAGCCGATATTGATTTCGCCAGTGCCCGAGCGCTGTATCCGGGCGCCGGTATTATCGGCGTAAAGGTCTGGATTTACAGGGGAGAAGCATAATGTTGATGCCTTCTCGAACTAAATTCCGCAAAGTCCGCAAGGGTAAAATCCATGGCGGCACGGCCACGTCTTTAGAGACGATAGCTTATGGCCGCTACGGTTTGGTCAGTGAGCAGAGCGACCGTATTTCTAGCCGACAGATTGAAGCCGCCCGCCAGGCCATGACCCGCTACGTCAAGCGTGGCGGACAGATATGGATCCGAGTTTTCCCGCACACACCAGTCACCCGTAAACCGCAGGACGTCAAGATGGGCAGCGGCAAGGGTAACCCAGAATTTTTCGTAGCCAAGGTCAAGCCAGGCACCGTTTTGTTCGAGATGGACGGGGTGACTCAGGAAATTGCAGCCGAGGCTATGCGCCTAGCTGGCCACAAATTGCCAGTCAAAACTCGGTTCTTGGTCAAGGAGGATGTCTAAGCCATGAAAATAGCCGATATCCGTAAACTCAAAACCGAAGATGTGGCCAAGAAAAGCGGCGAGCTACGCGACGAGATTGCCGAGCTCAAACGCCGTTTGTACAACGGCGAACTTCAGAATACCCGCATTATCCGCGCTAAGCGCAAGGATCTAGCCCGCATGCTGACCGTTTTATCCGAACAACTAGATAGGGAGGCAGTCTAATGGCCCGCTCAATGACTGGCAAAGTTACATCCGATAAACTGGACAAGACCATCGTCATCACCGTGACGCAGCGCAAGACGCATCCGCTTTATAAGAAGCAGTACACCGTCAATACCAAGTTCATGGCGCACGACGACAAGAACGAGGCTAAACTGGGCGATTTGGTTACGATTACAGAAACGCGCCCATTAAGCGCCCGTAAGCATTTCCGCTTGGATAAGATTTTACAGAAGGCTGGTGCCGGCTTTGAAGAGACTGACGCCACAGCCGACATTCCTGTCGAAGAGGAACCCGAGGTACCAGTATCAAAGCCAGTCGCCAGAACCAAGGCGGTGAAGGCTGAGAAGGTAGATAAGACCGAGGAAAAGAAGTAATGATACAGCAGGAATCAAAATTAATCGCCACAGACAACAGCGGCGCCCGCACCTTGCAATGCATCCGCGTGTTGGGCGGTTCAGGCCGCCGCTACGCGCGAGTCGGCGACATCATAGTGGCCAGCGTCAAGACAGCCAACCCGGCTGGTGGCGTTAAGCGCAAGAGCATAGTCAAAGCGGTTATCGTCCGCACTCGAACGCCAATCCGCCGCCCTGACGGCTCATTTATTAGTTTCGACGATAATGCCGCCGTGGTATTGGCTGAAGATGATAAAAGCCCTCGCGGCACACGCATCTTCGGCCCAGTGCCTAGAGAACTCCGCGAACTTGGTTACCCGAGGATCATCTCACTCGCTCCGGAGGTACTCTAATGACTAGAACGATGACCAAGACTATCTATAAAATTAGGCTTAAGGTCGGCGACACAGTCATTGTTCGCGCCGGTAAATTCAAGGGACGCACCGGCAAGATCACGGCCGTCCACCCAACACTCAACAAAGTCACAGT
>Ga0265337_1000392_pt1 | contig 23495 bp, 24 predicted proteins | sample 42122metaG_FD_192441 | JGI IMG/M metagenome (GOLD analysis project Ga0265337, IMG submission 192441) | Rhizosphere microbial communities from Carex aquatilis grown in University of Washington, Seatle, WA, United States - 4-21-22 metaG | ecosystem: Host-associated > Plants > Roots > Rhizosphere >... | reverse complement strand
CGGTTTCACCGAGGTGCTCGATTACGACATGGTCGGCCTCGACCGCGCCAGCGCGATCCAGCGCTTCCTCGCCGACAAGGCAACCCGCGTCGGCCGACCGTTGCGGCTGCGCGTGCAATTGCGCAGCTTCGACGCCATCTGCCGTCTGGTCGAATGCAATGTCGGCGTCGGCATCGTGCCGGAGACCACCGTGAAGCGGACCGAACGCAACATGGCGATCAGCTCGGTCCGCCTCACCGACGCCTGGGCGTTGCGCGAATTGTCGATCTGCGTGCGCGACTTGGAGACATTGCCGCCCTACGCGCGTCAGCTCGTCGATCATCTAAGAGCGAGCGCCTAGCGCATTTTTTGCCGGCACCAATAAACACACGCTAACCGAACGGAACCGACGATCGTAGCGTTGATCCTCATCAATGCGGCGCAGGCCAAAATTGATAGCGTTGCGACGTGTCGTCTGGGAGGGCGCACCAGACACAAGAGGAGATCAAACCGATGATCACCCGACGTGAAGCAAGCGCTGGACTGTTGTCGGCCGCTATTTTAGCCGGCACATCCGCCGAAGCCGCAAGCGAAGCGCCAGTCATGCAACTGCCGGCGCCGAAGACGAGCGGCGGCATGCCACTGATGCAGGCGCTCAAGCTGCGGCATTCGACGCGCGAATACGCCGAGCGGCCGCTGCCTCTGCCGGTTTTGTCCGATCTGTTGTGGGCTGCATTCGGAGTCAATCGTCCGTCCGGCGACCGGACGGTCCCGTATTGGCGTCACATCATGGTGATCGACGTCTATGCCGCCATGGCGGATGGCGTCTGGTTCTACGATCCCAAGGCGCATTTGCTGCGTAAGCACTTGGACGCCGATATTCGCGCCGCCACCGGCCAACAGGACTTCGTCGGCGGCGCGCCGCTCAACCTGGTCTATGTCGCGCATGGCGAGCGCATGCACGATGTCCCTTCGGAAGATCGCCGTCTCTATGCCTCGGTCGATGCCGGCTTTATCGGACAAAACATCTATCTCTTCTGCGCGTCCGAGGGTCTGGCAAGCGTGTTCCGCGCCGCAATCGATTACAAGAAGCTGGCCGAAGCCATGCAGCTCGAGGGTGAGCAATTCGTGACCTTTGCCCAGACGGTCGGCTATCCGAGGAGCTGAACGATCACTTCGGCATCAGCACCCAGTAATCCAAATCTAGGATCACGGCCGGATCGTAGTCGTCGCCGCTCTTGAGCGGAAAGTCGGCGCACGGCTTGTCCTTGGTGGCGATGGTGCGCAGGCGCAGCGCGCCGACGTCCTTGCGGCCGGGTACGTCGGCGGAGGCCAGCACTTCGGACCAGGCGAAAACCGTCAGCCCTGCGAACAGCGGCGCCACGTGCCTCCCGCCATTGATCGCTGCCACATGGAATGCATTGCCGAACCCGTTGAATGAGAGCGAACGAGCCAGCGAGATGGCGTGGCCGCCATAGATGAGCCGCTTGCCGAAGCGGCCTTTGCTTTCGGTGAAGTGGTCGAAATGGATGCGCGCGGTGTTCTGATAGAGCCGCGTCGCGATCATGTGCTCGGCTTCCTCGACGGTGATGCCGACACTGTGATCGATTTTCTCGCCCGCTCTGTAATCGCCGAAGCGGTGCGGACTGCCGGCCAGCACGGTGTCGTAGGCCGCAGCATCGATCGGCGGGCAGGCGGCGCCGAGCGCGGCGGGCTCTACGTGCTTCGGCAGGTCGGGCACTTTATCGCCAGGCGCTGCCGCCGCCTCGTCGCGTTTGCGCACCATCACCCAGCGCGCATAGTCGAGTACGGCCTGGCCGGTCTGATTGAAGCCGCGCGAGCGCACATAGACGATGCCGGTCTTGCGATTGGAATTCTCCTTCAGCCCGATCACCTGCGACACCGCATTCAACGTGTCGCCGGGATAAACGGCCTTGAGGAAGCGGCAATCGGCATAGCCGAGATTGGCCACGGCGTTGAGCGAGATGTCGGGCACGGTCTTGCCGAACACCACGTGGAAAACCAGCAGATCGTCGAGCGGCGAGCGCGGAAAGCCGATCTTGGCGGCGAAGGCATCAGACGACTGCACGGCAAAGCGCGGCCCGAACAAGCCGTTATAGAGCGCCACGTCGCCCAGCGTTACCGTGCGCGGGGTGGCGTGACGGATTTCCTGGCCGAGGCGGAAGTCCTCGAAAAAATTGCCTGTGTTGGTCTTAGCGACACTCGATTGGCTCAACGCGAGGGCTCCTTCATCCGATCCGGCCCGGCTCGGCCATTCTCACAAAAGCGTGAGCCAAACGCTAGGTTGCTGCAACGGAAAACTGATGAGGACGTGTTCAGCCCCCGTGATAGCGGATGGATTGCATCCGCGGTCCCAGCCGCGCCGTATACTCATTCGGGTTCGGACTGGTTAGGATGACAGGGCAGGTTCGCGATGACCGCTGAGACAATGACCATGAACGCCGACGCGACCATCCATCCGGTCTGGGTGCGCGTCTCTCATTGGATCAACGCGCTGGCGATCCTGGTGATGATCGGTTCCGGCTGGCAGATCTACAACGCTTCGCCGCTGTTCAAATTCGAATTTTCCAAGCACATTGCGCTCGGCCAATGGCTGGGCGGCGCGCTGCTCTGGCATTTCGCCGCCATGTGGGTGCTGGTGATCAACGGCATCGTCTATGTCACGCTCGGGCTCGCCACCGGCCGCTTCCGCCGCAAGCTGCTGCCGATCACTCCGTCGCAGGTATTGGCCGACGCCAAGGCCGCGCTCGCCTTCCAGCTCGCGCATGACGATCTCACGCACTACAACGCGGTGCAGAAGGTGCTTTACGCGGGCGTGATCCTCACCGGCATCCTGATCGTGGCCTCGGGGCTGTCGATCTGGAAGCCGGTGCAGTTCCAGGAATTGACCGCGCTGTTCGGCGGCTACGATGTCGCCCGCTACGTGCATTTCTTCGCCATGAGCGCGATCGTCGGATTCTTAAGCGTGCATGTGGCGCTGGCGCTGCTGGTGCCGAAGAGCCTGCGCGCCATGATCGCGGGGAAATAACATCATGCGCCAGCGCAAAATCATTCCCGGCGTCGATCCCAAGCTGCTGATCAAGGATGCAGCCGCGCTGATGCCCGATCCGGCGCGGCGCGGTTTCCTGCGCGGCGCCGCCAGCCTGGGCGCGCTCGCCTTCCTCACCGGCTGCGACATCATCGACGGCGACAGCGCGGAAGCCGTGCTGCGCAAAATTTCTTCGTTCAATGACGGCGCGCAGGCCGCGCTGTTCAGCCGGACCAAGCTGGTGCCGACTTATCCCGAGAGCGCCATCAAGCGGCCGTTTCCGTTCAACGCCTATTACGACGAGGACGAGGCCCCGACAGTGGACGGCAACGCCTACAAACTGGAAATCGCCGGCCTGGTCGACAACAAGACGCCATGGACGCTTGCCGAGCTACACGCGCTGCCCGAGGTCTCGCAGATCACGCGCCATGTCTGCGTGGAAGGCTGGAGCGCCATCGGCTCTTGGCAGGGCGCCGTGTTGTCCGACTTCCTCAAGCGCATCGGCGCCGACACCAGCGCCAAATACATCTGGTTCAAATGCGCCGAGGGTTACACCAACACCATCGACATGCCGACTGCGCTGCATCCGCAGACGCAGATGTCGTTCAAGTTCGATCACAAGATATTGCCGCGCGCCTACGGTTTCCCGATGAAGATCCGCATCCCCACCAAGCTCGGCTTCAAGAACCCGAAATACGTGGTGGCGATGGAGGTCACCAACACCGACCGCGGCGGCTATTGGGAAAACCAGGGCTACAACTGGTTCTCGGGCCTGTAACGCTACTTGTTAGGCGCCATCTGGGATGCTGCTACGAACGGCGTCGCGGTCGCCGGTCCTTCGCCGACGATCAGAAGAACCGCGTCGACATCCTTGGCTCCGTCCCAGTGCACCTGCTTGCCGTAGTGGGTGACGAACGAACCGGCCGGCATCGGCACGCTGGCAGTGGCCGGATCGAAATTAGGTCCGCTGCCGACCCACCACGTTCCCGAGATCACGGTGATGAAACGATCGTTGGGATGGAAATGCGGTTTGCTGAAATGGTTGCCCGCCGTCCATTTGGTGAGCACGCCATACAGACCCTGTTTTGTCGGATCGCCGAACAGCACGGCCTGCTGATTGCCGGCCGGCGTGACCGGACCCCACTTGATCTGATCCGGCAGACTGTAGATGACTGCCTTCGGATCGAGTTCGGCGGCAAAAGACGCGGTTGCCGGCAGCAACAGAGTTGCTGCTGACAGAACGGCCCCCAGCATTTTCACCATAGCACGTGTCATTTTAGCCTCCCTGATTGCGCTTGGCGCGCTTGTCTTGGGCGTAGTCTCACGCGATTGAACGATCCCGTCCAGGGCCTGCCGCGCCTTGCCATTCCGCGCGCGGCACTCTAGCAAGGCGCGCAGTTCCGCATGGCGAGGCGTAAAAAATGACAACCCATAATCTCCTTCTGCTCCCCGGCGACGGCATCGGCCCCGAAGTGATGGCGCAAGTGAAGCGCGTCATCGAGTTCTTCAACAAGAAGGGCCCCGACAAGTTCAAAACCGAGGAAGCCCTGGTCGGCGGCTGCTGCTACGACGCCCACGGGGTCGCCATCACCGACGCCACCATGGACAAGGCCAAGGCGGCCGATGCCGTGATCTTCGGCGCGGTGGGCGGGCCGAAATGGGACACGGTGCCCTATGACGTACGGCCGGAGGCGGGCCTGCTGCGCCTGCGCAAGGATCTCGACCTCTACGCCAACCTGCGTCCGGCGGTGACCTACCCGGCGCTCGCCGATGCGTCTTCGCTCAAGCGCGAGCTGGTCGAGGGCCTCGACATCATGATCCTGCGCGAGCTGACCGGCGGTGTGTATTTCGGCGAGCCGAAGACCATCACCGATCTCGGCAATGGCCAGAAGCGCGCCATCGATACCCAGGTCTACGACACCTACGAGATCGAGCGGATCGGGCGCGTGGCCTTCGAACTGGCGCGCAAGCGGCGCAACAAGGTCACCTCGATGGAAAAGCGCAACGTCATGAAGTCGGGCGTGCTCTGGAACGAAGTGATGACGGCGCTGCACGCGCGCGAATACAAGGACGTCCAGCTCGAGCACATGCTGGCCGATGCCGGCGGCATGCAGCTGGTGCGCAACCCGAAGCAGTTCGACGTCATCGTGACCGACAATCTGTTCGGCGACATGTTGTCGGACGTGGCCTCGATGCTCACCGGCTCGCTCGGCATGCTGGCCTCCGCCTCGCTCGGCGAGGTCGATGCCAAGACCAAGCGGCGCAAGGCGCTCTATGAGCCGGTGCACGGCTCGGCGCCCGACATCGCAGGCCGAGGCATCGCCAACCCGATCGCCATGATCGCCTCGTTCGGCATGGCGCTGCGCTATTCATTCAACCTCGGCAAGCAGGCCGACATGATCGACCAGGCGATCGCAGCCACGCTCGCCAAGGGTCTGCGCACCGCCGACATCAAGTCGGAGGGCAGCAAGGTCATCTCAACGGCGGAGATGGGCTCGGCGATCCTGGAAGAGCTGGAGATGCTCGCAGGCTAAACCTTACTCGTCATCCTTCGAGGCTCGCGGAGTTTATCATCGGGCCGCGCTTCGCGCGGACCCGTTGGCTCGCACCTCAGGATGACGGATCGAGAAACAAAAAACGCGGCCAGTTGGCCGCGTTTTCGTTTCAGGCCTGCGATCCAGCCTAGTACTGCACGAAGGGATTGTTCTTGCCCGGCAGCGTCCACACGTTCGGCAGCGCCGACTGGTTGCCGCCGAACGGCGTGTTGTCGAGCACGCTGGTGGCGTGCTGATTGGGGAACTGGGCATAATTGTTGCCGGTGTTCTCGCCCGGGAATGTTTCGGTGCCCGGGTCGAGATAGGATCGCTTCTGGATGATGATCTTGGTGCGGGTGCGGCCGTCTTCGTCACGGCTCACGAATACCGTGTGGTTACGGGCATCGACCACGCGCTTCTTTTTCGGCGCCGCATCGGCCGGCGCGGCCAGCAGGGCCATGGCCGCGATAACGGCAAACGCGGTGGCAAAAAATTTCAATCGCATGGGGTCCTCGCCGGGGGCTCTCTATTGCAACGCAGTCTAGCGGGCTTCGGTTCGCAGCAATAGAGCGAATCGCACGCAATTGTTCCGCAGAATCATTAAGAAAACGGCCCCGCAGCAGCGGCGGGGCCGAATTTTCGCAGTTCAGGGTAGTTTGCCGGTCTTCAGGTGCCGTAGTTCTTCGCCAGGTATTCGGCAATCGCCTTGGCGTCGCCGTCGTCGATCGGCGCGCCGAACGCCTTGATCATCTTGGTGACCGTTGCGCTCCAGCCCGCCGCGTTGAGGAACGGCGAGTTCATCGGGATATAGGCGAGGGTGTGGCAGGCTTGGCAATTGGCCTCTACCTTGTCGAGGCCGGGCCCCTTTTTCAGTTGCACGTCGGCCGCCGCCGCGGGAAGCGCGATCAGTGCGGCGACGAAAGCGATAGCGAATATCCGCATGGTCTCCTCCCTCAGGCTGTCAGCGTGATGTTTTGCATGACGTTGTTGTGATAACCGGCCGGGTTGAAGATCAACTCGGCGGTCTGGCTTTGGCCGATCTTGTTGGTGGCGTTGACCATCACCGTGTTCGTACCCTTCTTGGCAGAGAGATCGAAGCTCCACTGCCGGAACGCGTAGGGGCCGAGATCCTGTCCCAGCGCTGCGCTCGCCCACGTCTTGCCGCCGTCGGTCGACACCTGCACCGAACGGATGCCGTAACCGCCGTCCCAGGCCATGCCGCTGACCGCGACCTTGCCGGCTTTCACCTTGGCGCCGTCGCGATGACTGGTGATCAGCGAATTGACCACGATCTCGGTGATCGGCGTATTCGGCGCGTATTCCTGCGTGGTGAAGCGGTCCCTGAGCGGGAACTTGCCGAGCGGAATGCGGTAGGCCGGATTCATCCAGAACCCGCCCTGCGGCTTGGTGAGCGCATTGATGGTAATGACGTGTTTCATCCAATAGGTGCCGGTCCATCCCGGCACGATGATGCGGGCCGGGAAGCCGTTGAAGTGCGGCAGCGGCGCCCCGTTCATCTCGTAGGCGATGATCGTTGACTCATCGATCGCCTTCCAGACCGGAATGCTCTTGATGAAGTCTGGCGTCTTGTCGATCGCCGGCCCGTCGGCGCCGTTGAAAGAAATCTCGATCGCCTCCTTCTTCAGCCCGACCTTGTCGAGCACGTCCTTGAGCTTTGCGCCCTTCCAGCGCGCGCAGCCCATGGCGCCGTAACCCCATTCCACGCCTTGCACGTGCGGCTTCGACAGCCCGCGCCGGTTGCCCGAGCATTGATTGACCGCGACCACTTCGACCGCTGGCATTTTCTTCAGGTCGTCGAGGGTGATCTCGGCCTGACCGTTGGCGCCGTCGCCGCCGACCGAAATCTTGTAGCCCTCGGCTTTGACCTCGGGGATGTCGGCGAGGTGATAGCGCACATAGAACTGGTCGTTCGGCGTGATCGGCGTGCGCAGATATTCAATCGGTGCTTCGTAATTCGGCGGCCGGTCGGAAAGCTGGATCAGCGGCTTTTTGCCCGGCAACGTCCCCATGGTCACGTAGCTGCTGATGCCCCCCGGCACGCCGGGCGTGAGGTCGACACCGGCGGCCTCGGCTTCGGTGAATTTCGGCAGGCTCAGTCCGGACACGGCCAGCGCTGCGCCCGCGCCGGCCGTCTCAAGCAAGTGACGTCGTGTGATCATCGTTTGCTCTCCCCAGAGGTTTTTTTATTCAGCCGTCACGGCCATCGCCGCGGCTTTAGATATTATTATTCGAATATGATCGGACGAAATAATCTGCCGGTCAATTGAAATGGCGGCAGGCGCGCGAGAAATCGTTGCCGCGCTGCAACGTGGACAAAATTTTAGAATGATATCGCTTAACGGCCAATGCGCCGCGGCTCCGGGCGGCTCGCCAGCGCCTTCCACAACAGCTTGTACTTGGGCGTCGACGCAAGAATCGGGTCGCGCTGGCCGCAAAAGCTGCGGTTGAGTTCGGCTTGCGCGAACAGGGCGCCGACCTTCGGCTCGCTGCCGGCCGAGAGAAGCGTCAGCCGGTCGAGTGCGCAGGCCAGCGTTGAGCGCTCGATTGATAAGGCGCCGCCCTGGCAGAACCAGCCGGACAATTGCAGCCGTGGATCGTCGTAGGCGCGCACGAAACCGAGGCAGTGGCGCGGCGTACCTTTCGAGGTCTCGAAGGCAACGATCGACAGCGGACCGAATTTGCTCACCAGCGGTTCCTCCGCGCTGCGCAGCGCGACCGGCCCGAGCGCGGCCGCCGTCGCGGCGATCTCGGCCTGCGCGCCGGCGAAGCGGCCGATCTCGCTTCCGGGCCGGTAGATCTCGACCACGAGATAGGGCGAAGCGCTATCCGGCTCGCCCAGGCTTAGGATGTCCTTGCGGCCCCCGCCGTCGGTGTGACGCTGGATAGCATAACCGGACCGTACGTCGGCCGCTTCGGGGATCGACAGCACGAAGGCCGGGAACGGCCGCTCGATCTCGCTCCATTCCGATTGATGCGTCGGTGTGATGACTCTGATCGTTTTTGGCGATTGGAAGACCCAGCCGCAAAAGACCGACAGCACAGCCAGCCCGCACAGGACCGCGAGCCCCCGCACGAATGCGTTCGGCAGTTCGTCGCGCCAAGAATGCAAGGCCGGATGCACGGCCATTTCTCCATCATGTCGCCGTTGTCTTCCCCTCAGTTCTCGCTTAGAAGCGCTGCCATCCGGTTCCGTCTCGCCTAGGTACGCCGGTGATTTTTTTCGGAGAGTTAACAATGGGTTACAAGGTCGCCGTGGTGGGTGCCACCGGCAATGTCGGGCGCGAGATGCTCGCCATTCTGGCCGAGCGGGCTTTTCCCGCCGACGAGGTGGTGGCGCTCGCCTCGCGCAAGAGCATGGGCCAGGAGTGCTCGTTCGGCGACAAGACGCTGAAGGTGAAGGCGCTCGACCATTACGATTTTTCCGACGTCGACATCTGCCTGATGTCGGCGGGCGGCGCGGTGTCGAAGGAATGGTCGCCCAAGATCGCCGCGGCGGGCGCGGTGGTGATCGACAATTCCTCGGCCTGGCGCATGGACCCGGACGTGCCGTTAATCGTGCCGGAGGTGAACGCCGACGCGGTCGCCGGCTTCACCAAGAAGAACATCATCGCCAATCCGAATTGCTCGACCGCCCAGCTCGTGGTCGCGCTCAAGCCGCTGCACGACAAGGCCACGATCAAGCGCGTGGTGGTGGCGACCTATCAATCGGTGTCGGGCGCCGGCAAGGAGGCGATGGACGAACTGTTCTCGCAGACCAAGGCGGTGTTCACGCTCGGTGAAGTCACCAACACGAAGTTTCCCAAGCGCATCGCGTTCAATCTGATTCCGCAGATCGATGTGTTCATGGAGGACGGCTACACCAAGGAAGAGTGGAAGATGATGATGGAGACCAAGAAGATTCTTGATCCCAAAATCAAGCTCACCGCCACTTGCGTGCGCGTGCCGGTGTTCGTCGGCCATTCCGAGGCGGTGAACGTCGAGTTCGAAAAGCCGATCAGCGTCGAGGAAGCGCGCACCATTCTGCGCAACGCGCCCGGCTGCCTGGTGATCGACAAGCACGAGCCCGGCGGCTACGTCACGCCGTATGAATGCGTCGGCGAGGACGCCACTTATATCAGCCGCATCCGCACCGACCCGACCGTCGACAATGGCCTGGTGCTGTGGGTGGTGTCGGACAATCTGCGCAAGGGCGCCGCGCTCAACGCCATCCAGATCGCCGAGTGCCTAATCAACCGCAAGCTGATCCAGGCCAAGCGCAAGGCGGCGTAACGCCTTTACAGGCTCAAAATCTCGGCACTCAGCAAGGCAAAGCTGCCGTTTTCACGATGGCCGCCTCCCGTTTTGTGACATTCCGCCACCGGAACCGCGGCATGTTCATTGCTTGTTCAGGTGTAATCGACGACTGATGTGATGAAAATCAGACCGCGCATGCTGCAGCCGAACAAGCCCGCCATTTCAAATCCGCCAGCGTCGCGCTTACGCGGGCATGGCTTCTCGGCGCCGCAAATCGCCGTGCTGTTCGCGGCGTTCACATTGCTCATTTCCATCCCGATCTGGACGCATCCGCTGCCGCCGTTGTCGGACTACGTCAATCACCTCGCCCGCATGCATGTGATCGCGACGCTGTCGAAGAACCCGCAGCTCGCCCAATACTACGAGATCGACTGGCAGGTGATTCCCAACCTGACCATGGACCTGATCGTGCCGCTGCTGGCGCGCGTCATGAACGTCTACCTGGCCGGCCAGATATTCATCGTCGGGATGTTCGCGCTCATTATTTCGGGAGTCTTGGCGCTGAACCGGGCGTTGATCGGCCGCTGGTCGGTGTTCCCGATGTTCGCCTTTCCGCTGCTCTACAATTACGTCTTCCTGGTCGGAGTGATGAATTACATTTTCGGCATCGGCATCGCGCTGTGGGCGCTGGCCGGCTGGGTCGCCCTGCGCGAGCGCGTCTGGCCCGCGCGATTAGCGCTGTCGACGGCTTGCGTCGTCGCGTTGTTCTTCTGCCATCTCTGCGCACTCGGCATTTACGGCATCGGCGTGCTCGCGTTCGAGATATCGCGGCTGTGGGAGCAGCGGCTCGAACCCTGGCCGGGCCGCATCGTCGTTTTCGTCGCCGGCGGCCTGCCGTTCCTCGCCGCGGTGCCGCTGCTCAATGCCAGCCCGACCATGAACCTTGTCGGCGCCACGTATTGGGACCAGCGCGGCAAGATCGACGGGCTGATGTATATCATCAGCGATTATTCCGACATCGCCGCCTTCGCGCTCATTGCCGTCATGGTCGCCAGCATCGTCTGGGGCGTCCGCCACCATGTCCTGCGCTTTCATCCGCTGATCTTTCCGCTGCTCGTGGTCGGAGCGGCGGTGTATTTCATGCTCCCGCGCATCATGTTCGACACCTTCATGACCGACCAGCGCGTGCCGATTGGCGTCGCCTTCATGCTGTTCGCATGCGGCGATGTGGAGTTGCGCCGCCGCCTGGTGCGGCGGGCTTTCATGATCGTCCTGATTGTCTTGATCACCGCGCGGCTGATCGAGATCGATTACAACTGGTCGCAGTTATCGGATTCGACCAGCGAGTTCCGCTCCTCGGTGCGCCGCATCGCACCGGGCTCGATGGTTTTCGTCGCCTATGCCGACCGCTCGCTCGGCGAGGACGTGCGCGACCTCGGCCTGGTGCATGCCGCCTGCATCGCCACCATCGAGCGTTCCGCGCTGGTCACCACTGTGTTCACCGTCGCCGGCAAGCAGGTGCTGCACGTGCGTCCCGAATATCGCGACTATGCCGACCTCAGGGACGGCACGCCGCCAGCGGTGGCACAGCTCATCCAGGCGGCTGATCACCCACTGCCTTGGATGCCGGCGTTCTGGCGCAACTGGACAAAGTTCGATTATCTCTACGTTCTATTCACCGAGGACGAGGCGGCCAATCCCGACCCCTCGCGCCTGAAGCTGGTCGACGACGGCGACCGTTTTCAGCTTTACCGCATCCTCAAGCCGCAAGCCGCTGCCACGAAGTAATCGGCGCTGATCGGTCTTTGGGCCGTCGCACGGCTTGATAGTTTCCCGACGGCCGATAGAGTTGGCGGCATGACCATCCGCCCGCGCCGCAGTCTGCTCTACATGCCGGGCTCCAATGCCCGCGCCTTGGAAAAGGCGAAAACGCTGCCCGCCGACGGCGTCATCCTCGACCTCGAGGATTCGGTGGCGCCCGACGCCAAGGAAGCCGCACGGGCGCAGGTCGCCGATGCGGTCAAGGCCGGCGGCTTCGGCACGCGCGAGGTGTTCATTCGGGTCAACGGCGTCGACACGCCCTGGCATGCCGACGATCTGGCCGCCGCCGCCCATGCCGCGCCCGACGCCATCCTGGTGCCGAAAATATCGAATCCGGAAATGCTCGAGATGATCGGCCGCCGCCTGCTCGACATGGGCACCGATCACAAGACGCGGGTGTGGGCGATGATCGAGACGCCGCTCGCCATCTTCAACATTCTGGCGATCGCCGCCGAGGCGAAGGATTCCGAATCGCGCCTCTCCGGCTTCGTCATGGGCACCAACGATCTCGCCAAGGACACCCGCGCGCGCCTGGTGAGCGGCCGCGCGCCGATGCTGAGCTGGCTTTCCACTTGCGTGGCGGCGGCGCGCATCTACGGCATCGATATTCTCGACGGCGTCTATAACGACATCGGCAATGCCGAAGGTTTCGCGATGGAATGCCGGCAGGGCGTCGAGCTCGGCTTCGACGGCAAGACGCTGATCCATCCCAACCAGATCGCGCCCTGCAACACGGCGTTCTCGCCGTCGCCGGAAGAGGTCGCGCTGGCGCGCAAGATGATCGCCGCCTTCGATCTGCCGGAGAACAAGAGCAAGGGTGTTATCTCGATCGACGGCCGCATGGTCGAGCGCCTGCATGCCGACATGGCGCGCCGCACGGTGGCGATCGCGGAGGCGATCGCGGCGAAATAACCAGGGGAGGGGGCGATGCGACGGCGCGATGTCTTGACACTGCTCGGCGGCGCGGCCGTGGCCTGGCCATTGGCAGCGCGCGCGCAGGCCGACTACCCCAACCGCCCGATCACGCTCATCGTTCCCTACGCGCCCGGCGGCGGCAACGACGTCTTGGCGCGCGGGGTCGCCGAACCCATGAGCAAGGCGCTCGGCCAGCCGATCGTGATCGAGAACCATGGCGGCGCCGGCGGCTCAATCGGCACACGCCAGGTCGCCAAGTCCGCGCCCGACGGCTACACGCTCGGGCTCGGCGGCACCGGCACGCTCGCCATCGATCCCACGCTTTATCCGAATGCCGGCTACGACCCGCGCAAGGACTTCGCACCGGTCGGGCTGATCGCCACCGGCCCGCTTATCGTTCTGGTAAACCCGTCGCTGCCCGCGCACAACGTGCAGGAGCTGATCGCGCTCGCCAAGGCGCAGCCGGGCAAGCTCAACTACGCCTCGGCCGGCAAAGGCAGCGGCATCCATCTCGGCACGGTGCTGTTTGCCGACACCGCCGATATCGACATCACGCATATACCCTACAAGGGGTCCGGGCCGGCGCTCACGGACCTGCTCGGCGGGCATGTCTCGATCTATTTCTCATCGTTGCCTTCGGCGATCGGTTTGATCAAAGACGGCAAGCTGCGCGCGCTCGGCGTCACCGGATTGAAACGCTCTCCGATACTTCCCGACGTGCCGACGGTGGCGGAGCAGGGGCTGCCCGGCTTCGAAGCGGTCTTGCATTATGGAATTGTCGCTCCGGCCGGCACGCCGCGGCCGATTATCGACAAGCTCAATGCGGCGCTGCGCGCGGCGCTTAACACCGATGACGTGCACCGCCGCATCGCCACCGAAGGCGCCGAGCCGCTGCCGACCACGCCGGATGAATACGCCGCCGACATCGACCGCGAGGAAACCAAATGGTCGGCGCTGGTGAAAAAGGCGGGCGCCAAGGCGGAGTGAACGTCTCGTTCAACAATTCGCAGCGAGATTCAGCCGACGACAAAAGCGGAATGCTCGCTTTGGCCTTCGGTCAGGCCGCGCGCCTTCATCCAATCGTAAGTCCGGCCAAACAGCGTCGAGTCATAATAGTCGACGTGCTTGTAACGCACGAAGGCTCTGAGCAATTCGTTCGGCTGCAAGGCGCCTTTGGTGTGAGCCGCGACGTGATGCGCGTATTTGTAGAAATCGGCATTGATCAGATCGACCGCCTCGTTCTCCGCGTCGTAATAGGCCTTGCGTTGCTCGGCGCTGAGATCGGCGGCGATCACTTCGCCGCCGCGATAGAATGACGCCGCGATGATATGCGCCCCATCCTTGATGCCAAGGCTGATGAACGGCTCCATCACCGTGACGACGCGATAGGTTCCATCTTTAAGTCCCGCGTAGCGCTTTTGCGGTAGGCCGCCGCGTGCGATGTTGACATGCTTGGCGCCCAGCGCGCTCTCAAGCATCTGCAGCGTGGTATAATGCGACCCCGTCAACTCCTGCACCACGACCGGGATGTCGGCGAGGTCGCGCGGCACTTGCAGCGTCTCATCGAAGGTGATGATCGCCTGTGCGGCCACCGAAGCGCGCAGCGCCGCGATATTGCCGCCACGCTTGCCTTTCTCCAGCCGGTCGATGCTGGCCCATTCGCAGACATTATAGCTGTCGGCCGAGCCGCAATCGAACATCTGCTCCTTCATCCGCGCCATGACCGGAAATTCGATGCTGTCCTTTTCGCGGTCCGCGTAGGTCGCCGAAAAGCGAACGTCGAGCCCGGCTTTATCGAACAATTTTTCCTCGATGCCGACGATGACGGGGAGGTCGAATACCGGGTTGTTCGGCGCGATCCTGACGAGGGGCTTGTCCTGGGGCATCGCTATGGTGTCCTTCATGGCGCTGGGGTCACGGCCGCAGTTTATAAAGATAACAATTCGCCGGCCAAACCGGAAGCCCTAAGGTTGCAACATTAGTGCGCAGAAATTCCCGCGGCCTTGGCAAGATCCGCATTGATCGCGAGTTCCTCGCTCACGAACTTGTCAAACTCCCCGGCATTCATCGCCATGGGCTGGACGCCGAGTTTGGCGAGCTTTTCGCGGACGGTGGGCGCTTGCAGCGCCTTTTGAATTTCTGCGTTCAACTTGTTGACGATATTGCTCGGCGTCTTGGCGGGGGCAAATACGCCGATCCAGAACCGGTAAGCGGAATTCGGGTAGCCGGACTCAAGCGTCGTCGGCACGTCGGGAAGCGTAGGCGCGCGTGCCGGGCTGCTGACGGCCAGCGGTAGAACCTTGCCGTCCTTGATGAGCGGCAGTGCCGCCAGAACCGGCGCGTAGTACACATCGACGCGGCCGGTCATGACCTCGAGCATGGCTTCCGGGGCGCCCTTGAATGTGATCGCTAGCGCCTGGAATCCGGCGCTCAGACGAAAACGCTCCATCGTCAGGTGGATCGGGCTGCCGACGCCGATCGATCCGAATGTGATGGGCCGGGTTTTTCCGAGGGCGACGAGTTCTTGCACGGTTTTGATGTTTTTTGACGGCGAAATGACGAGCACATTGGGCAAATTTCCGAGCGGCGCGACCGCGACAAAATCCTTGATCGGATCGTACGGCAGGTTCGCGACCGTGGAAGGTGCAATGATGTGAGCTGAGGAATGAGCCAGAAGCGTGTAGCCATCGGGATCCGCCATGGCGACGGCACGGGCGGCGATGGTGCCGCTTGCGCCCGGTTTGTTTTCGATAACGATCGGTTGCCCGAGCTGAGCCGACAATTGCTCGAAAACAATTCTTGGAATGATGTCGGCCGCGCTTCCCGGACTCAACGGTATGATCGCGCGGATGGGTCTGCTTGGCCACTCATCGGCGCGGCTGCCGGTCATGGACGCGAGGGCGGCGCATGCGATTGCGAAGACCAGAGCCGCTCGATAGCGCATATCGCTCCCCTAAAGAGGCTGCATCTCGAATACAATTCATCTTACGATAATATCGAAGGCTGATCTACATTGCTCGTTCAGGCAAGGGTTGCTGCGAGAGGCGTTAGGCATGAGCGAAGACAGCGGCATGGTGCTGATTGCGGGCGGCGGCCCGGTCGGGTTGCTATGCGCCTGGCTGCTTGGCCGGCGCGGTTTGCGCGTGCGTCTGTTCGACGACAATGCCGGGCCGCAGGCCGATCCTCGCGCCGCCACCACTCATCCAGCAACGCTCGAATTACTCGCCGAAGATGGACTTGCAGCGGACATGGCGCGGGCCGGCCTGTTGGCGCCGATCTTCCAGTTCTGGGACCGGCCGGGCAACGAACTGGTGGCGCAATTCGATCACGCGCTGCTCAAAGACGACACGCGTTATCCGTATGTCGTTCAATGCGAGCAGTTTAAGACCGCCAAGTTGATCCTCGATCGGCTCCGCAAGCTCCCGAATGTTGAGGTGCTGTTCGGCCATGAGGTTACCGGGATGACGCAGGCCGAGGGTTCGGTTTCGGTCGAGGTGCGCGGAACCGAGGGAGTTAAGCCGCATGTCGGCAGCTATCTCATTGGCGCCGACGGCGGCCGCAGCATTGTGCGCAAACAGTGCGAAATTCCGTTCGAGGGCTTCACGTGGCCGGAACGCTTCATCGTCTTGACGACACCATATGATTTCGAGGCCGAGCGTGGCTATTGCTACCGCAGCTATTTCGCCGACCCCGGCGCTTGGTGCAATTGCTTCAAGGTGTCCGCCGACGGTCCGCCCGGCCTTTGGCGCACGGTGTTTCCGGCCGCCGCCGAAGAACCGGACGCCGACATCATGAGCGATGCCGGAGTGCAGGCGCGCATCCAGTCGTTTTTCCCATCGCCGCACGCTTACGACATCGTGCATCGCAATCTTTACGTGACGCACCAGCGCGTCGCGGGGACTTTCCGCAAAGGCCGAGTACTGCTGGCCGGCGATGCCGCCCACGTCAATAATCCGATCGGCGGCATGGGCCTCAACGGCGGTATTCAGGATGCGGCCAATCTTTCGGAAAAGCTTGCGCAGGTGATGGTCGAAGGAGCGCCGGATGAACTGCTCGATCTCTACAGCCGCCAGCGCCGCACGGTCGCTGTTGAATTCGTGCAGGAGCAATCGATTGCCAACAAGAAGCGCCTGGAGGCGCGCGATCCGGAAGCGCGCCGGCGCAATCTCGGCGAATTGCGCGAGATCGCGGCCGATCCGGCGCGCGCCCGGCAATTCCTGTTGCGCACGTCGATGCTCGCGAGCCAGCGGCGTGTTGCGACGATGACGCTGACGGCCGCATGAGGAGCACGATGAAGCTCGCCGTGCCGGACATGATCTCGAATTCGTATTTTCCGGCGGAGGCCGCGGTCGAACTCGGATTCTTTCGCGAGCAGGGGCTCGACGTCACGCTGGAGATGATTTTTCCAGTCGATAAGGCCTACATGGCCTTGCGTGACGGTGTGGTGGATTTCGTCGGCGGCTCGGCCCATTCGGCGTTGGCCGCCTTTCCGCAATGGGATGGCGTCAAGCTGATCTGCGCGCAGGCGCAGGGCATGTATTGGTTTTTGGTCATGCACGCGGATTTTGCCGCCAGGCGCGGCAATGTTGGCGTGGTCAAAGGCAGAAGCATCGGCGCCGCGCCCTGGGTGGAGATGGGGCTGCGCCGCCTGTTGATCGCGGCCGGCATCGATTTACAGCGCGACGGGGTAAAGATCGCACCGGTGCCGGGCGCGGTTGGCGCCAGCGTGAATTTCGGCCTCACCGCGGCGAAGGCGCTGGAGGAACGAAAGATCGACGGCTTTTGGGCCAACGGCATGGGTGCCGAAGTGGCGGTTCGCCGCGGCATCGGAACAGTCGTGCTCGACGTGCGGCGCGGTGACGGGCCGAAAGGCTGTTTCGACTACACCATGGCATCAATCGCGACCACGCAGCGCCTGATCGACAAATCGCCCGAAGTCGCGGCCGCGGCGGTGCGGGCCATCGTCAAGACGCAAAACGCGTTGAAGATAAATGTGGCGCGGGCGGCCGAGGTCGGGCGCAAGCTGTTTCCGCCGGCCGAGGCGGAGCTGATCGTCGAGCTGATCAGCCGCGATCTGCCGTATTACGACGCCTCGATCTCGGAAGGTTTCGTGGTCGGCATGAACCGGTTCGCCCGCGACGTCGGCATCCTCAGCGGGGATGTGCCCTACGAAAAGGTCGTGGCGACGCAGTTCCGCTCACTCTGGAACGCTTGATATCTGCGTCATCGCCTACCGCGCTCGAGCTCGCCGAAAATCTCTTCGTTGTGCTGGCCGAGCGTGGGCGGCGGTGTATCGATTTGCGGTCCGCCATGCGCAAACGTGAAGGCCGCCAGCGGCACGCCGAAGCCGCCCTCGATGCCGGCGCCGCCGGCGTGGCGGTGGATGACGCCGCGGGTCGCGAGCTGCGGATCGGCGAGCGCTTCGCCCATGCTGCGCACGCGCGCGGCCGGTACGTGGCGCGCTTGCAGGAACGCCTCCCATTCATCGGCGCTGCGCGTGAGCATGATCTCCTCCAGCACCGCGATCTCGCGGGCGCGATCGGCGTCGCGCTCGTCGTTGGTCTTCTTGACCATGTCGGGGCGGCCTAACAGCTTCCAAAGCCGGGCCTGCTGGCGCAGGTTGCTAGCGCCCAACATGAGCAATCCGTCCTTGGTGGCGAAAGCGCCGTTGGTGGCATGCGAATGGCGGTTGCCGGTAGGTTTTGGTTGTACGCCGTTGCGCAGATAGCCGGTGAGGTGCGAGCTCATCAAGATCATCGCCACGTCGAGCATCGCCATGTCGATGCGCTGGCCCTTGCCGGTGCGCTCGCGCTGGAACAGCGCCGCCGACAGCGCGAAGGCGCCGGTCATGCCAGTGGCGTAGTCGACCGCCGGCGAGCCGAACTTGATCGGATTGACCTCCTTGGTCCCGGTCATCGCCATGATGCCGGAGGTGGCCTGGATGACGTGGTCGTAGGCGGTCTGCGGGCCGCGCGGCCCATTCTGGCCGAACGCCGAAAACGAAGCATAGATCAGCCGCGGGTTGATCGCCGCCAGCGCTTCGTAGCCGAGGCCGAGCGCCTCGAACGCGCCGGGGCGGTAGTTCTCCACGAACACGTCGGCGGTGGCCACCAGCTTTTTTAATTTATCGCGATCTTTTTCCTGTTTCAGGTCGAGCGTGATCGAGCGCTTGTTGGAGGCTTGCGTGAGGAACGCCGTGCCCATGTTGCGGCGGTTGAGATCCTTGTCGGTACCAGCGCCGCGGCTCTGATCGGGGTCGTCGGGATGCTCGACCTTGATCACGTCGGCGCCCAGCACGGCGAGCTGATAGGCGGCGAAAGGCCCCGCCAGCACATGGGTGACGTCGATCACCCGGATCCCCTCGAACGGTCGCGTCATCGCGCACTCCTCCGGCAGCCGCCAGTCCGTGCAGCATACACCGCTAGTCGTCGTGCCGGTGAATGGCTATTGAGTGACGGGTTCAAGCCCCGCGGCCTTGAACAGCGCAATGGCCTCCGGCGTCGTCAACGTGGCGACGAAGGCCTTGGCGGCGTCGCGATGCTTGCTCGCGGTCGCGACGCCGGCAGCAAACTCGGAATAGAGCTGCAGTTCCGGCGGAAACGGTCCGGCATATTGCGCGCCCGTCACCGGCAGGAGCTCGGCAATCTGCTGCACGGCCATGTCCGCTTCGCCGCGCGCGACCAATTCGGCGACGCGCCCGCTCGGCCCCAGAACGATCTTGTCGCGCATTGCCTCGGCGATGCCGAGGCGGTCGAGCAACGTCCCGAAGTAAATGCCACTGGTGCCGTCTATGGACCGCACCACTGACTTGGCGGTGAGCAGCGCGCGTTTGAATGCTTCGGTCGTCGTAAGGTCGGGCTTGGCCGCGCCCTTGCGCACCGAGACGCCTAAGCCCGAGCGGCCGATATCGGCGCGCGTCTCGGCCAGTATCTTGCCCTGGCCGGCGAGATCGTCGAACACCGGGCGCGTCACGATGGCAACGTCGAAGGCGGCGCCGTTCTCGATCTGGCGCTTGACCGCCTTGGCGGGGTCGTAACCGATCGACAGCCGGTTGCCGGTCGCGCGCTCGAACTTCGGCCCGAGTTCGTTCAGCACGCCCATTGCGGCGTGCGTGCTCAGCACTCTGATTTCGGCGGGGTTCACAGGGAATGCCTAAGTGACTAGACGCATCATGACTTTTACGTCGCCAGCTTACAGGCGAATGGTAAAGCCGCGCCAGGGCGCGCAAGATGACAACCTGGACAGCGGCGGCATTACGGCAATTTGACGATGGCGGGTGTAGTCACCCCGCCTCGGTTGCTGGTCTTTCAAGCTTGATCGGGAAGGCGAGCCGGGTAGCGGACCCGCTAGTACTGGGTATGAAAGACGATGCTTTGGGAGCGCGTCGTCTCCACGACGCTGACGCTCCCGCTGAACTGATAAAGGCCGGTCGCGATGAGCGCGATAACGGCGATCGCCATGCCAAACCGCCCCAACTGATCCGTCATATCCGTCCCCCGGTGTCCTTGTTCATAGTTTTAAGTGTGGCGCTTAATCGCGGGTAAAGGGGCCCGCCGCGGCCTGCGAACGAGGTAAAGCGATCGTTAAATTGGGGTGCGCCAGGGCGCCGCTGCGCGGGCAGCTCGCGGCCTGAGAGACGGCCTTGCCGTGATAGACGGTGGAGACGGATTGCCTGCCGAGCTTGGCGGCGAACTTGTCCTCTTCGCCGTCAGCCGCGCGCGACCGCGATCTCCAGGGGAAAGTCGTCGACGATCTCGTGCCCGGTGTCGGTGACGATGTAGGTGTGGCCGAGGAAAATGCCGAACAGACCGTCCGGCGTGATCGGATTGGGTTCCGCCATGATCACCATGCCGGGCTTCAAGACCTGCTCGAAGCTCTCCGCGGAGACATGCTCGGCGACGACGTGCGGCTTGTCGGTCACCAGATCGATGCCGTGGCACTGAGTCGGCCGCGATTGGTAGCCCTTATCGCGAAAGAATTTGCTCGCGGTGCGCATGGCTTCCACCGGCTTTCCCGGCGCGATCTCGGCAACGATGCGCCGATAACCGGGCAGCGTAATGTCGTTCCAGAAGTTTTTCACCACGTCAGTGGGCTCGCCCACGCAGATGGGTGAGCCGATCTGCGCGGTGTAGCCGCGATAGCCGGCGGCCAGTTCCATATTGATGATGTCGCCCTTTTGCAGCACTCGGCCGGAGGGGCGCGGGTTGCCGAAAATCATCGACGGCTTCGCCATCGGCGTCGAGCCGATGATCAGAAAGTCGATATCGCCGCCGCCTTCCAGGATGGCCGCGCCCGCCGCCGCGCGCAGCTCGTACTCTTTCACCCCGGGGCGAGCCCGCGCCACCATCGCGTCCATGGCGTTGCGGCACAGCACGCCGGCCTTGCGGACGCAGTCGAGCTCCTCGGCGCTATGGATCGACAGCAGCTCGTGCAGAAACCCTTGCGTGAATACCAGCTCCGCGTCCGGCAGATTTTCGCGCAGCACATTGTATTGGTTGACCGGAAGATAATCGCCGTGCCGCGGATCGATCTCCATGAGGCCTACGCGGCCGCGCTCGAGTTTTAGTTCGCGGATGCGCTCGACCATGATGTCGGCATAGCGGCCGCTGCGGCTATGGCGGACGTCCTTGACCGCGACCTCGACCTGGCGGCGCACAGCTTCGGCGTGCGTGCCGCCCATGGAATAGATCAACGTGGGCTCACCTTCGAACGGGACGAGCACGTAGCTCGACAGCGCGTGCCATTCCCAATGGCCGGTCAGCCACAGCATGCCGCCGCCAAAGCTCCAGTGGCTGGGACCGCCGGGGACGATCAGCACGTCGAGTTTGTGCTCGCGCATTTTCGCGCGCAACGCGCGATAGCGGCGGTCGTATTCGGCCTTCGAGAACTGCTCCCACACGGCGTCGCGGTAATAGGGCGTGTCGCGCATATTGGCGAAGGGCAGCGACTGGTCGAGCTTGGTGCGCACGACATCCCACGGCTGCGGGCCGATGCGGGGCGGGCTGATAGTCATTGTGAGTCTTTCTAAAGCTTGTAGACGATCATGCTCTGCGCGAGCGCCAGCCCTGGCTTAGTCGACCGGTTCGATGTGGGCTTCTTTGGCAAGCTGCTGTGTCGCGGCGAGATCGTCTTTGAAGAACTTGCCGAATTCCTCCGAACTGATCTGCGCGGGCTCGACACCAAGCTTGGCCAGTTTGTCCTTGAGGGCCGGATCCTTCAGCGCTTCTTGCGTCACGTCGTGCAGTTTCTTCACGACATCGGGTGGTGTCTTTGCCGGCGCCGATATGCCGTTCCAGAAGCGGAAGACGGCGTCCGGATACCCGGCCTCCACGACCGAGGGCGTGTCAGGAAGCACCGGCACGCGCTTGGGCGAGCTCACGGCCAAAATGGTGAGTTTATCGCTGTGGAGCGCGGAGGCTGCTGCCGCCAGCGGAATGAAATAGAAATCGACATTCCCGTTCATCACTTGCACCAGTCCGCCTTCCTTGAACGGCACGTGGCGAACGTCGATCTTGGCCGCGAGCCGGAAGCGTTCGGCCGCCATATGCGAGGAGGAGCCGATGCCGGCGGACGCAAAAGTCAGCGTACCTGGCTTCGCCTTCGCGGCGGCGACCAGGTCGGCCAGTGTCTTGAACCCACTCTTGGCGGAGGCGACCAGAATGTTCGGCGAGGTGCCGAGCAAGGCCACCGAAACGAAATCTTTGACCGGATCGTACGGCAGCTTGCTGTGCAGCACGGTTTCGGTCGCCATCGACGACGAACTGGTCACCAGCGTGTAGCCATCCGGGTCCGAGCGGGCGACCGAAGCGAAGCCGACTGCCCCGCCGGCGCCCGGTTTCAATTCGATAATCATCGGCTGTCCGATGAGCTGCGACACCTGATCGAGGACGACCCGCGTGACCGTGTCCGAGGCGCTTCCGGCCGGGTAGGGGCTGATCACCCTGATGGGTCTGTTCGGATACTGCTGCGCATTCGCCGATGCGGTTGCAGCAATGAGGATGGCTGCGACGCCGACGCGGCACAGCGCGCGCGAGTGCAGCACGAGCAGCTTGTTAAGAACTGTCATCATCTTCCAATCCCGGTAATCTTCGCAGGGTGGAAAGTGCGAATTTGATCGAAACCCGGGAGTTAGCCAAGCGGCTGGCGTTTTATTTGTCAACCTCATCGCCGATGATTTCTGATTTGGAAACGGCGCCTGAGCGAATCGCGCGCGCGCTGCGTGGCACCGCGTTCATGCCCGCCCGTTCACTTCGGCAGCGTATAGATGAACACCGCGCCCTTGTTGAGCCCGCCGTGCAGGCAAATGAAGCGCACCTCGGCCGGTTCGCCGCCGGCCTGATAGAGCGCGTTGCCGTGATAGACGGTCGAGACAAATTGCGTGCCGACCTTGTCGGAAAATTTGTCCTCTTCGACCCCCGCGCGCGCGATTTCGAATTTTTTGAACGCCGAGTTTTCCTGCTTGAATTTTATCGCGGCGAGTTTTTCGCAATCGCGCAGGCCGTCTTCGGTCGATTTCTGCGCAAAAGCGGAAGGCGCGGCGACCAGCGCGCACAGCGCTGCGATCAGCGCGAGCCTCACGCCCACGGCCGCGCCGCTTTGGCCTTTTCCTCGTAGCTCACGATCTTGCTCTGCTTCTGCTTGGTCAGCCCGATGTCGTCGAGGCCGTTGAGCATGCAGTGCTTGCGGTGCGCGTCGATCTCGAATTTGATCGTGCCGCCATCGGGCCCGTGGATTTCCTGCTTCTCCAGATCGATCGAGAGAGTGGCATTGGCGCCGCGCTCGGAGTCGTCGAACAGCTTCTCGAGGTCCTCGGGGCTGACGCGGATCGGCAGCACGCCGTTCTTGAAGCAGTTGTTGTAGAAAATGTCGCCGAACGCGGTGGAGATCACGCAGCGGATGCCGAAATCCATCAGCGCCCAGGGCGCGTGCTCGCGCGAGGAGCC
>Ga0265337_1000390_pt1 | contig 23596 bp, 22 predicted proteins | sample 42122metaG_FD_192441 | JGI IMG/M metagenome (GOLD analysis project Ga0265337, IMG submission 192441) | Rhizosphere microbial communities from Carex aquatilis grown in University of Washington, Seatle, WA, United States - 4-21-22 metaG | ecosystem: Host-associated > Plants > Roots > Rhizosphere >... | reverse complement strand
GGGACCCGTCACGCCGTCGGGATCGTCGACGGCGTTGCCGGCGAAACGGATTGCGCCCCACCCGGATACCCCGTTGCGCGACCGCGCCGGGGAACCGAGCGAAGCAAAAGGAGCCGTCGCGCCGCCAAACCGGTCTCCCGCGAACCCTTCGAACGACGTATACGACGACAGGAAATGAGCTTGTTCCGGACCATCCAGCGAGTTTCGAAAGTGGCAGGCATGTTCGTCGCGTTGTCGGCGTTTGGCGGTGTCGCACAGACCCAGGCCGGCAACGCCACGGTCGCGCAAGCGCTCTACGATCAAGCCAAGGGGCTCATGGCCAAGGGCAATTACGCCGAGGCGTGTCCGAAGCTCGAGGAGAGCCAGCGGCTCGACCCCGGGAGCGGTACGCTCATCAATCTGGGCGATTGCTACGAGCACGAGGGTCGCACCGCGTCGGCGTGGAGCGCGTTTCTGGAGGCAGCCGCGGCCGCGAAAAACGTTGGAAATACCGCGCGGGAACGGGCGGCTCGCGATCGGGCGGCCCAAGTCGTCGGCAAGCTATCGAACATCGAGATCGACGTTGCCCCGTCGAGCGCGGCGCCCGGTCTCGAGGTGGTCCGCGACGGCCTCGTCGTCGACGAACCTCAGCGGAATACGCCGATTCCGGTCGACCCGGGGACGCACACCATTTCCGCACGCGCCGAAGGTCGTGTTCCGTGGAGCACGGAGGTCGTCGTGAAAGCGGACCACCAGACGACGACGGTCGCGATTCCGACGCTGGCGGCAGCAGCGCCGACCGCTGCCACAGCGGCGCCGCCTGCGCTCCCTCCGCAAGCCCCCGCGGCTCCGCCCGTCATGCCGGCTCCTTCTTCTTCACCCGAGCCACTCAACGAAGCTCACGGCGGACTCGGCACTCAGCGGGTCTTGGCCCTCGTCGCGGGCGGCGTCGGTGTCGTGGCGCTCGGCATCGGCACCGCGTTCGGCGTCGAATCGAAATCGAAGCACGACGATGCCGACAAGCATTGCGACGGCGCGGCGTGTCGCGATCAGACCGGCGTCGATCTGAGTAAGGACGCGACGCGAGATGGCAACGTCGCGACGGTCGGGTTGATCGTCGGGCTCGCCGGGCTCGGAGGCGCTGCCGTGCTTTGGTTCACGGGCGGGAATTCCAGCGGACCGAGCACGCAGGTTGGTCTCGGCATGGGTACGGTTTCGATCAAAGGAGCGTTCTGATGGACGGCCGGGTGAGAGGGGTCGTCGCGCTGGGCGTCCTGACGACGGCGCTCGCTTGCAATGCGATCTTCGGAAATGAAACGCGGCATCTCGCCGTCGAGACGGGGGGCGCCTCGAACGAAGCCGGCCCGAAGACCTGCGTGCTCAACACGGATTGCTCGATCAAGGACGTTTGTATTTTCGGCGTTTGTAGTCCCCCTTGTGTGGGTGATCGCGATTGCGACACGGGCTTTCGTTGCTTGAAGACGAGCAAAGGCGTCGCCTGTGTCTCGTCCGATCAGCCCACTTGCAACGACAGCTCGTGCCCGTCGGGAACGAGCTGCATCGATGGATCGTGTCGAGACCAATGCTCGGCTGCCGACGCGGGCGGTTGTGCCAAGGATCAAACCTGCTCGGCGAACGGCGTTTGCATCGGCGTTCTCCGGTGCCACGACCCCAACTCGACGGGACCCGTCGAAGACTGCGGAGCGGGCGGCACGACAGGGACGGGCGGCGTGTCCGGGAGCGGCGGCACGATGAGCACCGGCGGCACGACGAGCACTGGCGGCAACCCGAACAGCGGCGGCACGATGAGCACCGGCGGCACGACGAGCACTGGCGGCAACCCGAACACCGGCGGCAACCCGAACACTGGCGGCAACCCGAACACCGGCGGCAACCCGAACACCGGCGGCAACCCGAACACCGGCGGCAACCCGAACACCGGCGGCAACCCAAACACCGGCGGCAGCGGTGGGTTCCCCGTCGACAGCGGCGTTCCCGGGTCGAGTTGTCAGGGCCTGACGGACTCGTGCGGCTCCGCGCATGAGTCGTGCTGCAAGTCGCTTCCCGTCAAAGGCACGACGGGCACCCAGACGTTCTATCGCGGCTACGACAACGTGACGTACACGGACATGTCGGCACCCGCGACGGTGAGCGATTTTCAGCTCGACAAGTTCGAGGTCACCGTCGGCCGTTTTCGAAATTTCGAGAAGGCGTGGGACGACGGATGGCGACCGAGCGCGGGAGACGGAAAGCACAAGCACCTGAACGGTGGCAAAGGGCTCACCGTTCCGAGCGCCACCTTCGAAACGGGTTGGAACACGGCGTGGGTGTCGCTCATCCCCGACACCGCTTCGGGGTGGGACACCGAGCTCACGTGCGACGCGCCGAACTACACGTGGTCGCCGACTGCGTCGGGGAAGGAGACCGATCCCGTCAATTGCGAGACCTGGTACGAGGCCTACGCATTTTGCATTTGGGACGGCGGGTTTCTCCCGAGCGAAACCGAATGGGACTACACGGCCGCCGGGGGGATCAAGCAGCTCCCCTATCCTTGGGGAACCAGCGCGCCCGGCGCGAACACGGATCTGGCCAACTATGGGTGTCACTACGGCAACGACGCCAGCGTCCACTGCCATGGCGCCGATAGCATCGCGCCCGTTGGGTTGATCGACGCCGGCAAGGGCACCTACGGTCAGGAAGACCTCGCCGGAAACCTGTCGGAGTGGACCTTGGACGGGTTCGCCGCTTACGCGACTCCGTGCGCCGATTGCGCTCAACTGACGGCGATCTCGACCCGCGTGGTTCGCGGCGGAAACTTCCACATCAACGCGGCGTCGCTGATCACGTCCTTTCGGGACAAGTACATGCCGCAGAACGGCTTCTACTTCGTCGGCGCCAGGTGCGCGCGTGCGCCGCAATGAGTCGTGCCGCGTGAAACTCGGCGGAATGCGCCGATGGTTCGTGGCTCTGGCTCTCGGATCGTTGACCCTTGCGTGCGGGTCATCGCCGCTGCCTCTGGCGAGTGGCGCGTCCGTCGGCGTCTCCACCGCGCCCAGGGCCGCGCCCGATCGCTCCTCGACGGCTCCGTCGACCTCTGCGTCGCCGCCCGACGGCGAGGGTGCCCCCAAAAAAACAGCGGCGATCATGACGCCCGGAAACTCCGGAGGCCCCCCGACGGGCGCGACGATCGGGGCTGAACCGCCCGACGGACGAACCCTCATCGCGGACGATTTTCCGGCGGGCACACACTCCTTGAAAGTTCGCGAAGTGGCGCACGTGTTCGGCGCCCCGTCCGACCGTGCTCGGTACATCGGAAAAATCATGGGGGGAACTCGCGTCGCGTGGCGGCGCGTCGTGGCCCCGGACGTCGACGAATCCCGATCGAGTCATCGGCCGCCGCGGTGCGCGGCGTGGGTCGAAATTCTCCCGAACGGGTGGCTCTGCAAGACGCTTCTCGTTCCCTCTCCCGAGGAGCCCAAAGGCGTTCGTCAACCGGTCGTGAAGGTCGGACAGCCGACCCCCGACGACTATTTCAAGGTCATGGTCGACGACACGAAAGCGTTCAAGAGCGAGGATGACGTGCGCGCGGACGTCGTCGACAAGCTCGTGTCCACGAAGGTGATGCTCGTCGGAACCAGCGTCGTGCACGTCGACGACACGCCGTATCTGAAGACCGATCACGGCCTCATCGAAGCCGCGAGCCTCGCGAAATTCTGGCCCTCGGATTTCGAGGGGATCGTGCTCGCCGCGCACCCCGCGGTCGCGTTTCCGTTCGCCTGGGTCTTTTTCGAACGCGGCGCGCGAAAGGCTCCCGTCTATGCCGTGCCCGATTCGAGTGGGGGCCCCGTTCGCGCCGCGTCGCGGCGCGAGATCGTCTCGTTCGGCGAAGAGCAAAACGGCTTCGTGCACATCGGCGACGGCGAGTGGGTCGAGCGGAAATACGTTCGAGTCGCGCGGCTCACCGCGCCGCCGCCGGGCGTGACCGAGTCGGCGCAGTGGATCGACGTCGATCGCGACGAGCAAGTGCTGGTCGCTTACCAGGGCACGAAACCGGTGTTCGTGACTCTGGTGTCGACCGGCGGCAGGAAAGATCCGACGCCGCTCGCGACGTATCAAGTAAGAGCCAAGGCAGCGACCACCCCGATGGACGGAGATCCGTCGATTCCCAATCACTACGAAGTGTCGGCGGTGCCCTGGGCGGTGCGATTCGCCAAGGGCTTTTTCATCCACGGCGCGTACTGGCACGATGGCTTCGGCGGCGCGCGGAGTCACGGTTGCGTCAACGTATCGCCGAAGGACGCCGCGTTTCTCTTCGACTGGATCGCCCCTCCAGTGCCCGACGGATGGAGCGAAGTGGAAGTGCCGCTCGGGTCCGGAGCGGTCGTTCGCATCCGCGACCGCGAGCACCCGACCCCGCCGCTCTTCGACTACTCGCGCGAAGAACCGTGGAACGTCGCGCTCGCACAATGAGCCCGAAAACGGCCGACATGGCCGGCGAGGCAGGGTAGTTTCCGGCGCGTGAGCGTCCGATCGAAGTCGAGGCTGCACGCCGCGCGACTCGCCGTGGCTGGTGCGGGGCTCTTCGTCGCCTGCCGGCCACCGGGCGCGCACTCCGCAGCGCTCCCGGAGACACCCGAGGCGTGCCGAGCGCGAAAGGACGACTTCGGACGATTCGTGGGATCGTTGTCCGAGCAATCCGTCGCGCTGCCGACGCGCGTCGAACTTCCGTCCTCCATTCTCGGCGCGGTTCCCGGAGACGGTCCGCTCGTCGAAATTTCGCCGACGGAAATTGCGATGAGCGGCCAGATCGCGAACGACGCGACGCTTCGAGACCGTGTCGCACGATTTCGTTCGTGGCTCGGCGCGGCGCCAGCGACGTCCGTCCTCTACGTCGCCGCGGCAGCCGAAACCGACGTACAGACGGTGCGCGCCGTCGTGACCGCAGTGCCGGACACCACCGAGCTTCGTTTGCTCGTCCGCTCACCGCCGCCCGTGCAAGGTGCGGCGAGAGAGGTCTCCGAAACCGCACGCGAGTTGACGAGTCGTTTGCTCACCGAGCGAGACCCGGCGGCGCGAGCGCGCGTCGAGCAACAGGGATTTTCCGAGCTTTCACGCTGCGATGCCCTCGCGCACGCGGTGGCCCAGACCACGACCGTGGATCCGGCGAGTCGATGGAAGGCGCTGAAGCCCGCCATCGTTCAGGCCCTTCCGTCGTGCGACTGCGGCGCACTCGACACCGCGGGCTTGCGTCTCTTCGTGGGCGCCGAGCGCCGCGCGGGCGCCGGATCGCTCGCGTGGCTTCCGCTCGAGTTCATTCGCGACGAGCGCTGCGACGCCGCGATGCCGCTCAGGTCCATCAAGAAACTGATCACGCAGATCGAGTCCTTCGACGCCGAGTTCTCGGGAGTCATCACCGACGACGCGATGAAGTTCGGCGACGTGGTCGTGAACGATCGCCTCCGCGTCTATTTTTGCGACGCGCTTCCCGGCGAAACCCTGGCCGCCGAAGAGCGCGCCCGGGCGACCCTGTTCGTGAAAGCCGAAAACGGCTGTCAGGCCTGGACGTTCGTCCCGCTCGCGCCAGGCTCGCCCTTCGGCGACTTCCGTCGCCCCGCCGCTGCCGGGACGCCGCCGCTCACGTTTCACTACCGGCAAGCGGCGGAAGAGATCCGGATTTTCGGCCCAGTCGATCCCTCGTCGCCGAGCTTCGCCACCGACGACCGCGAGTTTCCCTGCGATGAAACCTTTCGCATCACGACCGTCGACCAGACCGCGATCGGCCTCGAAAAGGGCCACTGGTTTTACAGTGAGGCCGACTGCACGCACTCGTCCGAGCCGGCCTTCGGCGGTTCGGGTTGCGTCGCCACGCGCGCGTCGGGTTCGTAGCCAACCCACGGCTTCGGGGGGCGCCGGTGTTCATCGTCTCATGCGCTCACCGTGCCACTTTCCGATGCGTGCGATCTTCGGGGCAGGGATCTTTTTCGTCGTTGCCTGCAAGCAGCCCTCACCGCCGAGTCAGGTCGCTCCGCCGCCGCGACTTCCGGGATGGAGCATCGAACACACGAAACTCTGCACGTGTACGGCGTGTCCCGTATGTTGCGACTCCGCCGGAGCAGCCCCGTCCGAATCGAACGACGAGCTCGGCCTCGCCGTCACCAGTTGTCAGGCCGGGTGCACGCGCGAAGCGTGGCGCCTCTCCGAGGAAGCGAGCTGCGACGAGCATCGACCGCGGGCGTGCTGCGACGGTTGATCAGAGCGTCTGGACCGACACCAGGAGCTCGGGGACGAACGACGCGCGCGGGCGGATGAGCAGGCTCCGCTCGCTGCCGGCTCTTCGACGGATCCAGTCGCTGTAGGGGCTCCACTCCCCGGATTGAACGGATTCGTCGATGAAGCTGTACTCGTAGCCGGCGTCGGAAGCGGAGACGAGCAACGACGTCGCTCGTCCCGCTTTCGGCTCGGCTTCCGCCGTCTTGGTCACGACGCTGATCGTAAGCGCGACGAGCGCGATGATGCGAATGGTCACGTGCGAACCTCCGATGAGCTTCGACCCGTGAGGATCCATCGCCTTGGGTGAAAATAGTCCGCGACCCTCGAGGTCGCGCGGGCGCCCGCTCAGCGGGACTTGCCCGCTTGCTTCGCCGCTTGCGGAGGTTTGGTCACCAGCACCGCACAGGACGACAGTCGCATCACCTTCTCCGCGACCGACCCGAAGACGAACGTGTTCCACCCGGTCATTCCGTGGGTGGCGATGACGATCAGGTCCGCGCCCTGATGCTCGCTGATCCGGACGATCTCCATGCCGACGTCATTCGCGACGCCGACCTCGGATCGTACTGAAAGGCCGTTCCGCGCATGCGTGTTCGTGAGCTCGGCCATTCGGACGACGGCATCTGCGCGGAGCTGTTTTTCGTACTCACCGTCGTGAAAGAGCGAAACGGTGGCGGGCAGCTTCGGCAGCGCCGGGACGACATGAACGAGCAGCAAGACGGCGCCGTATTTCGACGCAATGCTGGCAGCAGTCTCCGTCGCGTCCGTGGCCGGCTCGCTGAAATCCGTTGGTGCCAGCACGACTTTGGGGTGAAGCATCTTCGGCGACCTCTCTCCGTGCCGACCGTAGTCGTGCGCTTTCCGCACCGGACGACGTTTCGGCGTCGCGAGGGTGACGAATTCGGTGAAGCACGACCGCCGGGCGGGTGCCGCGGTTGGTTCGGTTACCCACCCGAAACCGGCGGAATGAGCGCCACGGTGTCGCCGTTCGCGAGCCCGTGAGCGGCGTCCACGAAGCCCTCGTTCACGGCACATCGCACTCCCGCGAGCCTCCCTGCGAGCGCGGGATGCCGGAGTTCGAGGTAGGGGTAGAGCTCCCTGACGTCGCGGACGTCGGCGGGAAGCGTGAGCGTCTCTTCTCTGGACCCGACGAGGTCGGCGATGGCCGCGAAGTAGAGGAGCGTCACTCGGCGTTCCATCGTGCTTCCGGCGAATCATTGCGGCAAAGAGCCGAAAAGCCAGCGAGATTTGGCGCGGCCCGGCAAAAGCCGTTCAATTTTACGGTCCTCGGCGGTAAAATGAAAAGAGCGCCCGGCGCTCCGCGCGAGACGCACTCGGGTTCGTCTTCCCCACGCTCGAAAGAAGGTCACGATGGCTGAGAAGCAACGGCTCGGACGCGACGTGTTCATCGCCCTGGCGGCGATCGGTTGGGCGGACGGCAAGCTCGACGCCGAAGAGGCAGACGCCATCGTGCGGACGGCATTGGAAGAGGGGCTCGAGCTCGACGAGATCGAGAGCATCGAAGAAGCGACGAAGAAACCGGTCGATGTCGGCTCCATCGACCTCGAAAAACTGACGAAGGAAGACCGGCTGTTCGTGTACGCGGTCGCCTCGTGGATGACGCGTCTCGATGGCACGACCGACGCGAAAGAAATCGAAGCGCTCGATCGCCTCGCCAAATCGCTGAAGCTCCCCGACGGCCCGCGCAAGGGCGCGGACGCCATCGCGCAAGAAATCGGGCTCATGGCAGAAGGCGACCGACCCGCGCGCTACGACTTGCCGCAGCTTCGCAAGGTGATCGCCCAACGGCTCGAAGTGGCCGAGCGCCGCCGCGCCGCGGCTCGCGACCAGTGACGTCACGCGGACGGTGAACGCCGCACGTCCGTGACGGTGGGCGACGACAGGCCGACGTCACTCGACGCGAAGGAGCAACCCCTTCAAGTATTCCCCTTCCGGAAAGCTCAGGAGCACCGGATGGTCCGGCGCCTGGGTGAGACGTCGGACGATCTGCGCGTCGCGCTTCGCTTCGACCGAGGCACTGAAGACGATTTTCTGGAACAGATCCGTCGACACGAGCCCGGAACACGAGAACGTCGCGAGAAAGCCGGTCGGGCGCACCAGTGCGAGAGCGACGCGATTCAAATCCTTGTAGGCGCGTGCCGCGCGATCGACCTGGCCGCTCGAGTGCGCGAACTTCGGAGGATCGAGGACGACGCCGTCGAACGTGCGGCCTTCGTCGCGGAAACGCCGGAGCGCGTCGAACGCGTCGGCGCGCACGTGCTCGATGCGATCGGAAAATCCGTTCTCGTTCGCGTTCCGCTCGGACAACGCGAGCGCATCCGCCGACGAATCGACGTTCACGACGCTCGTCGCGCCCGCCGCAACGGCGTGGAGCGAGAACGAGCCGGCGAAAGAAAACAGATTGAGCACTTCGCCGCCGTTCGACGCGCGGCCGACGATTTTTCGATTTTCGGATTGGTCGAGATAGGTGCCGGTCTTGTGCCCGCGCTTCACGTCGACCCAGACGCGAATGGACGCTCCCGCCGCGGTCGCTTCGTCGATCGCGACGAGCTCCGGCGGATCGTCGCCGAACAGCGTTCCCGTCTCGGGCGACAACGCTTCCTTGTCGCGGCCGTCGACGTCGCTGCGATCGTACACGCCGCGGACCCCGGCGAGCCCGGCGATGCGGTTCGCGAGGTCACGCTTCCGTCGATCCATTCCCAAGGTCGACGCCTGGAGCACCGCGAAGTCGGCGTATCGATCGACGATGAGCCCCGGGAGCCCGTCGGATTCGGCGTTCACGAGGCGCGTCGGACCCGGCGAGCGCGCGGCGATCGCCGCCGCAAGTCGTCGCGTGAAGAACGCGTCGTCGATCGGTTCGTCGGTGAACGTGAGCAGGCGAGTGACGATCTGCGAGCGTCGATTGACGTAACCGCGGGCGAGAAACTCGCCGTCCGAGCGAACGACGTCGGCGATGTCGCCGTCGACGATGTCGTCGCCGACGGACGCGATGGCGCCGGAGAACACCCACGGGTGTCGGTTGAGCACCGGCTTTTCGCGCCCCGGGTGGAGAGCGACGCGCCTCCCCGGGGCGCTCTTCGGGACGCTGGCCCGCGGCGACCTTGCCATGACGACGTCAGGCGAGCATTTCGGACTTCGCGACGGGATAACCGGCCGGCTTCCGAACGGCGTACGAGAGGGCGAGGATCTCGACGAGGACGAGCCGGTAGACGGAGTGGACGTCGTCGACGTCGACGTCTTCGGCGTGGGCTTCCAACGTCGCGTCGAGGTGCTCGTGCACGAAGACGAGCAGGTTCGGCTGCTCCATCCCGATGACGTCGTCGGTGTCGAGCGCTTCCGCGGGGTCTTTCTTGCGGAGCTGTTCGTCGAGGTCGAGCAATTCTTCCGTCGCTTGAATCGACTCCGCCGTCACTTCCTCGAGATAGCTGCCGTGCGCCCGCTCGAAGCTCATCCAAACGACCAGCGTCAGAAAGTATCCGAGGGCGAGGGCCGTTTCGTCGAGGGGGCTCGACAGCACGTCGCCGACGTGGGCAGCGAGGGCGGCTTGCTCACGCTCGAAGCGATCGAACGCCTCGTCGAGCTGACCGCGGACCGCCTCGTCGTCGTCCGACAAGCTGCGCCGCACGGCGTCGAGCGCCGACTCCGCGACCTTCGCGTAGCTCGGCACCGGACGAATTGCTGTTCCACGAACCCACACGCCAAGGACCCTAGCACGGGTATTCAGCGCGTCACCGCAAGAAGACGAAGCTGGCCGAGCGAGAGAAAACCGTCGAGCGTGCCCCATTCGACGTGCGCAAGTGTACCCCTGCGCTCGCCGACCTCGACTTCCGCACCCTCTGGAACGATGCTTCCGGGGCCATTGATTGTCACGCCGTTGTCGTCGAGCAAACGCGCTTCTTCGACGACGACGACCGCGGGTCGATAGTCGAGACGATCTTTCCGCGCAGCGAAGGTCATCCCGGTCGCGACGAAGAAGACGAGCGCGCCGAGGCTCGCGGCGACGGCGCCGGTGAGTCGCGCATTGGGCGACGCGACGAACAGACGGAGCACGAGTCCGATCGACAAGGCGACCGACCCGACGATCGCGAGCCAGGCCCAGGTGTTCTCGTCGAGCACGCCGATGATCGCGCGGCCGAGCGACGGGCGAACGTCGACGTCTTTCGCCGACCCGCGCGCGCGGCGTCGCACGATTTCTTGTCGGACGCGATCGAGGCCCCGCTCGGCATCGGCGTCGTTCGGGCGCGCGAGCACCGCCTCGCTGAACGCGGCGGCGGCTCGGCCGAGATCACCGGCTTTCGCGCGGGACGACTGCGCGCGTTTCACGTAGGCGAGAGCGCGATCGTAGCTCGCGTCGGGGTGCGAAAATCCGCGATCGGCCAGGAGCTCGAAGCGATCGATCGAGTCGTCGATCGCGCCTCGATCCATGGCCGCGACTGCCTCGGAAAACAGTGCTTCGTTCGAGTCTGCCCGCGCGACGCTTCCGAACGCGACGAGGAGCAGGAAGGCGAGACTCGCCAGAACAGCGGGCTTCATGCCGCCCGATCCCGACTGGGCGGTCGTGCCCGATCGAGCCGCGCCACGACGGACGTCGCGAGCGTGACGAGCTCGCTTGGTCCGAGCCCCGTTCCCTCGGCGAAGCGGAGGCGATCGCAATCGTCGAGCACGGTGACGATGTCTTTCGCGAGCTCGTCATCGGCGCCTCGAAGGACGAGCTCGCCGCGGAGTCGATCGCGCAACGTCGCGCGTCCCTTGAGCCCGAGGCGCGCTTCGACGCTGGCGTACACGGCGCGCTCGAGCGCGCCCGCGACCGGACCCACGTTTTTCGCGCTCGCCGCCGTGCGCGCCTCGGCGAGTGCCTTCTTCACGAGCGTCGACGTGGAGCGCGCGCGCGACTCGAATCGCCGCCGCGCGCGCCGCGACAATTCGACGACGCCGCGGAGACCGAGCACCGAGAGCGGTCCGAACGCCACGAGCAGCCAGAAGCTCCGCGTGTCGGTCAGGTGCCGTTCGGACGCCGTCATGGTGCCGAGTTGTTTCCGTGGCGGCCCGAGCCCGTCGAGCGGATCCTTCGCGGCGGACGCCGCAGCGGCGGCGTTCGGCGTCACTGCCGCTTTCTGACTCGGCGCGACCTCGACGTTGCCGAGACGGACGCGCGCGACGCGATATCGAGCTGCGGCCGGGTCGTAAAACGGCAACGTCACTTCGCCGAGGTCGACGTTGCCCGGGTTCTCGATGCGCACGACGTAGTTGAAGTCGCGCCAGCCGGTGACGGCCGACGACGTCGGCGTGATGGCTTCCTTCGTCGTCGGCGCGGGCCAGTCGACGCCGTTTTGTTCCGGCAACTTGACGGTGTGCGGAAGGTTGCCGCTTCCCTCGACGCGAATCTTGACCGAGACCGCGTCGCCCGCGTCGATGCGGCGCGGATCGACGTTCGCAGACAAGTTGAAGTTACCGACGTCGCCGAGCTCGTACCCGGGTGGACGCCCCGCGAGCGGCGGATCGGTGACCACGACGCTGAGCTCGGGGCTGTAGCGGACGAGCCCTTGAAGTGGACCGTCTTCCGGGTACCCCGGGCCTCGCATCCCGACCTTCATGGATCCCACCTTGAGCACGCCGGAGTGGAGCGGGAAGATCGCGACCTCGCGGAGCTTCACCACCGACCAATCGGTGCCGTCGATCGGCACGACGTAGCGCGGCTGGCGATACGAGCTGTCGACCACGACCTGCGAGAGGAAATCGGCGCGGCTCGGCTCCGAGGAGTTGATCTCGTCGAAAGGCCCGCGGCTCCCATACGCGTAGATGCGGAGCCGCACCTCTTGCCCGACCACGGCGTGGGTCGGCGTGACCGTCGCGCGCACGAAGGCCATGGGATCGGCGGCGTGGGCGGCGGTGTACTCATCGGGTGCCGAGGGGCGACCGCCGGCTTGCGCCTCGAGATCGTCCAGGCCCGGGAAGTTCGGCATCCGTCGCAGCAAGCCGAACGGGTCGAAGGGGTTCGACGGATCGAAACCCCGGTTCCGTTGAAGGAACCCGCCAGCGACCACCTCGATGGTCACGGCGTCGCTTTGGAGCGAGGCGTTTCCGACGTCGACCGTGGCCGGACCAACCGTGAAGCGTCCGGGCTTCGTACCGGTGACGATCCACGTGACCTCGATGCCGCGCCGCCGTTCGAAGTGTCCGTTCGTGAACGAAATCTGTTGAGACGTCGAGATGTTCGGGCCCTGCACGGAGAGCCCTGGGGAAACGTGGAGGCGCGCGTTCGTCGGATTGTCGTCGGAATCGCTGAGTGCGCTGACCTCGACTTGGAACGATTCGCCGACCGCGGCGTGATCCTGCCCGACGGTCAAGTGAACCGACGTCGCGGCCCGAGCGCCGACGCTGAACGTCAAGAGCGCCGCGGCGACCGCGAGGTGGCGTTTCACTTGTCCTCCATGCCCGAAACCTGCGATCGCGTCGCGTTCTTCTTCGCCGCCTCCTGCTGAACGGTCGGTGCTTGTTCGAGCTGGTCGAGCATTCGCTCGTCTTGGCTCAAGGAGGGCTGATTCTTCTGCCCTTGCGGCTTCGGCTCCGAGCCCTTGTCCTTCGCGTCGTCCTTCTTCTTGTCCTGGTCGCCCTGGTTCTTGTCGTTCTTTTTTGGATCCTGGGGCTTCTTCTTGTCGTCGTTCTTCTTGTCGTCGTTCTTCTTGTCGTCGTTCTTCTTGTCGTCGTTCTTCTTGTCGTCGTTCTTCGGCTGACCGGCGTCAGGGGACTCGTTGTCTTTCGGCTTTCCGCCGTCCTGATCCTGATTTCCTCCGTCCGGGTGATTGTCGGGGGGCTTGCCGGCGTCGGGTTTCTTCTGCTCCTCGATGCGACGGAGCGCGATGGCGCGGTTCCAAGCGGCGCGGCCGCCGACCGAGTCGTCCTTCTCCGAGCTCGCCGGCGAAAGCTTCAAGGCGGCGTCGTAGCCGGTCACCGCGTCTTCGTACTTGGCGCGGAGAAATTCGAGATTGCCGGTGAGGTACTCCGCGTTCGCGCGAAGTTCGACGGTCGCGGCGGGATCGGTGGCGACCATGCGCACGATGCGTAGCGCGCAGTCGACGCCCGGGCTGCGTTGGTCGTTCGTGGACGGCGCGGCTGCGGCAGCTTGCGTGTCGTCGCCGAAGCGCGCGCCGTACCGCTCGGCGACCTTGAAGAGCGCGAGACCGAGGTCGATGCTCGCGTTCGGGAGCTTTCGAACCGAGTCCGGCACGCCGATTTCGCCGGCCTTGCATTCTCCCGTCGACAGATACGTCTCGAGGAGTTTCGCCGCCTCCGGCGCCTTGCCTGCGTCGTAGCTTTTCAATGCGTCGTCGACGGCGGGGGAGTGACGGATGAACGCGCCGTCATTGCACCCGAAGAGAAGGAGGACGAGCGCCGTGACGCCCGCACCCACGGCCGCCAGGCGCAACGCCTTCTTGGCGCGCGCGCGCGACGGCGACTCGGGGACGAACGCTTCGACGACGAGGAGGAGCACGGCGAGCAGGGTCGGGTAAAAGTACACGTCGGCGTAGACGGTTTCGACGCGCTCCGAGAGCTCCTCGGTCATCATCGTCTTCATCGCGGCGGCGATGTCGCTGATGCCCGTCGAGCCGCGCTCGCTCCGGACGATGTTGCCGCCCGTCGTTTGCGCGATCTTGGCGAGCTGCTCTTCGCCGCTCGCCGAGAGCGACGTGGTGAGCGGGGCGCCGTCGTCGCCCTTGCGAATGCCGTGGACGTTGCCGTTGTCGTCGACGTCGGGAATCGGCTCCGGCGTCCGTCCGCCGATCTGCACGACGTGGATCGTCACGTGCTCCTTGGCGGCGGCCTCGGCGACCTGGACGGGGTCGCCTTCGAGATCCTCGCCGTCGGTGACCAGCACGATCACCCGGCGATGCCGCGGCGACAGGGGATCTCGATGCAGCAAATCGAGCGCTGCTTCGAGAGCTCGAGCGATGGCCGTCCCTCCGACGGGCATGTCGATCGGAGCGAGCTGCGTGAAAAACTGCGCGATCGCTCCGCCGTCGCTGGTCAGAGGGAAGCTCACCGGTTCGCCGGCGAACGCGACGGCGCCGAAGCGCGCCCCCGGCAGATCGCCGATGAGCCGGCTCACCTCGGTCTTCGCGCGCAACGTCCGCGACGGCGTCACGTCGCGCGCGTACATGCTCTTCGAGTAGTCGAGGACGACGACGACATCGAGATTCGTCGCCGGCACGAGCCGCGTTCCACGCCCGTATTGCGGTTGCGCGAGCGCGACGAACGCGATGGCCACCGCGAGCACGAGGAGCACTCCCTTGAACGCGCGACGCCCCGCGGCGTTGTCGGTCACCAACGCCTTCACGCGTTCGTCGTCGCCGAAGCGTCGTGACGCGCGGATGAGGAGCAGCGCGCCGACGACCAGGGCCGCGCCGACGATCGCGGCAAGGGCCGTTCCGGCGAGCCACCAGGGGTGCGAAAATCTCACGGGAACCTCCGCTGCACGAATGCGCGCAGGAACGCCTCGATCGCCACCAAGAAGACCCCGGGAAGGAGCAAGTAACGATAGAGATCCTCGAAGCTCGCGATCGTCGACTCGAACTTGGTCTTCTCGAGCTGGTTCAACACGTCGTGGAGGCTCGCCTGGAGCGCGCGCGCGTCCGTCGCGATGTAGGTGCGACCGCCCGTCTGTTGAGCGATCTTCTTCAAGAGCTCGGGGTTCGTCGGATAGTTCTTGGTGACGTAGTGCGGTTGACCGAAGAGATCGAACCCCTCGAGCGCCTGAGCGAGCTCGCCGGACCCGATCTGCACCGTGTACACCCGCGCGCCGACGACGCTCGCGAGGTGGGCCGAGTATTCGGGTGCGAGCCGCCCCGCGTTGTTGTCCCCGTCGGTGAGGAGCACGATGGCCTTGCTCGCCGCGTGGCTGCGACGGAGCCGCGCTACGGCCACGCCCAGCGCGTCGCCGATCGCCGTCGCGCTCCCGTCGATGAGATTCAGCTCCATCCGGGAAACGAGCGCGTCGAGGAGCTGGTAGTCGAGCGTCGGCGGCGAGAGGACGTAAGCGTCCTTGCCGAATACGACGACGCCGATGCGATCCGTTTTTCGTCGCGAAATGAAGTCGCGAATCACGGCCTTCGCGGCGTCGAGGCGCGTCGGCTGGAGCCCTTGCTGGCGCTCCGGCGCGAGCCGTTTCAAGTCTTCCGGCAGGTTCTCGATGACCGCTTCCATCGATCCCGATAGATCGAGCACGAGAACGACGTCGATGCCTTCTTCTTCGCTGGTCTCCGGTTGGATCGTGTTGACCGGTCGGGCCGTCGACAAGATGAGGAGCGCGAGCGCGACCGTGCGAAGCACGCCGGGCACGTCGCGCACCCACACGCGGAAACCGACCGGACCGCGGAGGAGCGGGCTGACCGTGCCCAGGCGCAGGCGCGGGACGCGTCGGTCGGCGCCCAAGGTGGTTCGATAAAAGACGAACGGGATCACGACCAGGCCGACGAGCAGCCACGGGTTCTCCCATCTCGCCGTGAACCAGAGCGGGCCTTTCACCGCGAGCGGATACGACAGGCCGACGACGACCGCGACGATCGTCGCCGCGACCAAGACGCCGATGCGCGCCGCTCGTTTTCCGGGGTCACTCATGGCGCGCGGTCTCCTTTCGGAGTCGACGCCCCACGGTCCGTCTCTACCGGCACGTCACGCATGCCGGCCATCGCCGGCATGGTGCTCCTCACGATATGCTCGGCCTGCGAGAGCGCCTGGTAGCACTCCGGCTCGCTCGGCACGAGCTTCGCGAATTTCACGAGATCCGCGTCGCGGAGAAACGCTTCGACGTCGCCGAGCGCGCCGAGGGTCGGCAAGATCCGGCGCAGCGCGGACATGGCCTCGTGGGTGGTCGTTTCGAGCCCGTCGAAGCCGTAGCGCGCGCCGAGGTACCGCCGCACCGCGTCCGAGACGCGATCGAAATGCTCGGCGTAGCGGCCGTCGCGCACGAGCTCGGCCGTGCGCACGCCGAAGAGCTCTTCGAGCGCGACGTCCCAGGGGGGGCGCGGCGGCGGGGGAGGGGGGAGCACCTTGGGGCGCTTGTTCCACCAACGAAACGCCGCGAACGCGAGCGCCGCGACGACGAGCGCGGCGGCGGCGCCGATGGCCGCTTGCTTCGCCGCGGTCCACTCTTCGTACTGCCGGCTTGGTTTTAGGTTTCCCTTGGGCTTCGCGTCCGGCGTGTTCGCCGTCGGATCTTCGATGACGATGGTGTGCGGCTTGGTGCACAGCGTTCGGACTTCGCCGCTCGCTCGCGCGAGCGAGATGGGCAGCGACGGCAGCTCGAGCTCGTGACGCCCCGGCTTGGGAGGCAGCGCGACGAACGGCAACGAGAGATGGCTCTTCGTCCGATCCCCGGTCGTTTGTGCATCGAGTTTCGGCGCGACCTTGCCGGCCGGGTTCGGAATGAAGAAACCCGCCCGCTCGAGCGCGCGTTCGTCGTCGCCGCCGGAGCGCGAGCCGAGGCCGCCGGGGAGAAGCGAGTCCCCTTTCGGATGATCGACGACCACTTCGAGCATCAGCGCATGTCCGCTTTGGCCGTGAAGCGGGAACGTCTCGGTCACCTTCGGCCGTTCGCTGCCCTGAGGAAAATCTTCGTGGCAAAAGCCGGACGGTTCGTCGTCGGGGGCCGCCGCGCCGTTCGCCCCGGTGCCCGGAGGCGTGATGACGGCGTGCGCCGGAACCGCGGCCAAGATCGCCGCGGCGATCGCCGAGATCGCGAAGCGCCGGCTCTGTTCGTTCGTCGCGCTCATCGACGGATCCTGCGTGCCCTCCGCGAGAACAATTGCCGCAGCGGGTCGACGAACGGACGATCGGTTCGAATCACGGCGTAGTCGACGCCGAGTTTCTTCCAGGTGCGGAAATGCGCCTCGCGCAGCTTTCGCATTTCGTGCGCGTAGTGCGCGCGCACGCGCGGGCTCGAGGTGTCGACGAGCACCGTCTCGCCGGTCTCGAAGTCTTCGAACGTCGCGAGCCCGACATCGACCATCTGCTCGTCGCGGGGGTCGACCAGCATGAGGAGGATCACGTCGTGCCGCGCCGCAGCCAGCGACAGGGCGCGTTCGTATCCGGACGCGAAGAAATCCGAGAGCACGAACGCGACGCTGCGCCGCCGCGCGACCTTGTACAGCGTCTCGAGCGCGAGTCCGAGATCCGTCCCTTTGTGCTCGGGCTTCGACCCCAGGATCTCGCGGACGACGCGCATCACGTGCTTTTGCCCCTTCTTGGGCGGCACGATGCTCTCGATGCGATCCGTCGAGAGGATCAACCCGACGCGGTCGTTGTGTTTGATGGCGCTGAACGCGCAGAGCGCCCCCACCTCGGCCGCCACGCGCGCCTTCGACGCGACTTTGGTCCCGAAGAGACCGCTCGCGGAGATGTCGACGACGAGCATCACAGTCATCTCGCGCTCTTCGACGAACACCTTGACGTAGGTGTCGTCCATGCGCGCGCTGACGTTCCAGTCGATGGTGCGCACGTCGTCGCCCGGCTGGTATTGCCGCACTTCACGGAAGGCGAGGCCCTGTCCGCGAAAAACGGACGTGTAACTGCCCGCGAGCTGCTCCGTCGCGAGGCGATTCGTCGTGATCTCGATCTTACGAAGCGCCTTCAGAAGCTCGCGAGGGATTGGGCTATTGCGGGTTCGAGCGGACGTGGGCATGGTTCACGGAACTTCGACCACTTCGAACACGCGCCGCACCACGTCTTCCGAGGTGACGTTTTCGGCCTCCGCCTCGTACGACAAGACGAGCCGGTGACGGAGCACGTCGGGTCCGACGGCCTTCACGTCTTCCGGGGTGACGTAGCCGCGGTGCCGCAAGAAGGCGTGCGCGCGGGCGGCGAGGTTCAGTGCGATGCTGGCGCGCGGGCTCGCGCCGAACTCGATGAGCGGACCGAGGTCTTTCAAGCCGCGCTGGTCGGGCTCGCGCGTTGCGAAGACGATGTCGATGATGTAGTTCTTCACGCGATCGTCGGTGTAGACGTCGCGCACGACCTTGCGGGCTTCGAGGAGCTGCTCCGGCGTCGCGCGGGTCTGAGCCTTCGTCGTCAGCGGCGCGGTCATCCGGTCCATGATGAGGCGCTCTTCTTCGCGGCTCGGATAGCCGACCTTCACCATGAGCATGAAGCGATCGAGCTGCGCTTCGGGGAGCGGATACGTCCCCTCTTGCTCGATCGGATTTTGCGTCGCCATCACGATGAACGGATCGGGGAGGGGGTACGTCTTGTCGCCGATCGTCACCTGTCGTTCTTGCATCGCCTCGAGGAGCGCGCTCTGCACCTTGGCCGGTGCGCGATTCACTTCGTCGGCGAGCACCAGGTTCGCGAAGACCGGACCGAGCTTCGACGTGAACTCGCTCGTGCGCTGGTTGTAGATCACGGTGCCGATGAGGTCGGCGGGAAGAAGGTCCGGCGTGAACTGGATGCGCGAGAACTTCGCGTGAATCGCGTCGCAGGTGGTTCGCACGGTCAGCGTCTTGGCGAGCCCCGGAACGCCCTCGAGGAGCACGTGGCCGCCGGTCAGGAGCCCGATCAAGATCCGCTCGACCATGTAGGATTGACCGACGACGACTTTGCCGATCTCGGCGAGCAGGTCGTCCACGAAGGCGCTCTCCTTCGCGACGAGTTCGTTCAGGGCGCGGACGTCTTGCATCTTCCTGTGGCTCCCGTGGGGTTTGGGTGCCGCCTATTAACCTCGGGCAGCGCACTAAGACAATCGCAGACCCACCTCTATTCCGGTAATTTCCCCCGCGGAGCCGCGCTCCAAGGCCGCCTTTGGACCGGGATTTCCGCCGGATCCGGCCGCCGGACGACCTCGGGTCCGGAACTTTCGTGACCGTCCTCGACCTGCTCCTTCAAATCGTCCTCGGGGTCGTTTTCACCGCGTGGGTGATTCGACGCGACATGCGCCGCGCGCCCCCGGACCGGCTCGCCCGGAGCTGGAACGACGCGAGCTTCTGGTCGGCGGTCGTCGCGTTCGGTCCCCTGTCGATCCCCGTGCACTTCATCCGGACCCGGCGGTCGTTCGCCGGCCTCGTCCTCGGGCTCGCGGCGATGGCGGCCGTGTTCGCGGCGCTCGCGCTGGTGAGCGCGGTCCTCGACGCCGTGTCCCACTGATCAGCGCGGCGACGCGTCGCCCGAGAAGTAGCGCTTCGGGTTTTCGACGAAGATCGTCCGGAGGTCGTCCTCGGTCACGCCGCGATCTTTCAGTCTCGGGATGATGCGTTTGAAGAGGTGCGTCGGTTCCCATTGGGGAAGCGACATCGCGATCAAGTCCGCCGTGAGGACCATTTCACCGCCGAAGATCGGGCGTCCGAGCCAGCTCGCACAGACCGCGTCGTGGGAGAGGCAAATCGAGCGGGTGTAACCTCCTTCGACCATTTGAACGACCGAATCGATGCGCTTGTCGTCGCTGATGAGCGATTCGATGCCGAACCGGTCGAACCCGACGTACGCGCCGAGGTCGGCGAGCGAACGGTGATACGCGTGGTCGTCGCGGCCGTCGGAGTGGCCGACGAGGATGCGGTGCGCGGGCACTCCTTCTGCGGTGAGCATCGCGACTTGCTCGAGCCCGAGCGTAGCGTGATCGGTGTGCGTGAGGACCGGGCAACCGACGTGCGCGGCCGCACGACCCGCCGCGACGACGAGCTTTTTTTCGTACGCGCTCATCGGCGCGTTACTGGTGGCGACCTTGACGAGGCCGGCGCGGATCCCGGTGCTGCCGATGCCCTCGGTGAGCTCTTTCACGTAAATGGCCGTGATCTCTTCGACGGGGAGCGCGCCGAACGTGTAGGTGAGCCCCTCGTTCTCCTTGTAAGCGCCGGTCGTGCAGATGATGCGCATCCCGGACCGCGACGCGGTCTCGGCCATGAACTCGACGTCACGACCGAGATCCATCGGGCACGGGTCGAGAAAGGTTCGCACGCCGAGCCCGACCAGTTCCTGCAACCGATCGACGCCGCGGGACAACGCTTCCGCGCGACGAAATGGCGGCGCGAGCGCGTCCATGAACCAACCGGGATAGCCAATCAGGAGATGCTCGTGGACCAACGTCATCCCGAGCTCTTCAGGGCGCGCGCGCCCGGTCACGGTCTGGATCCACTCCATGCGGCCGATGATACACCTTCGGACGGTGTGCTCTAATGCAGCGAATTCCGCGTGGAGCTCGGCCCTCTTTTCCTGTCGTTTCGGATTGCCGCCATCGCGATCGCGGTGTCCGGAGTCGTCGGCGTCGCTCTCGGGGCGCTCCTCTCGAGCCGTCGCTTACCCGGTCGCGACGTGCTCGACGTGCTCGTCACGGCGCCGATGGTGATGCCGCCGACGGTGCTCGGCTACTACGCCCTCGTCGCCATCGGCCGGAAGAGCGCGCTCGGCGGCCTGGTCGAACGCATCACCGGTTCTCCGCTCGTGTTCACCGAGACCGGAGCGGTGATCGCGGCGTGCATCGGCGCGCTGCCCCTGGTGGTGAAGTCGTCGCGCGCCGCGCTCGAGAGCGTCGACCCGGTGCTCGTGAGCGCCGCGCGGACTCTGGGCGCCGATCCGCTGCGCGCGCTCCTGACCGTCGAAGTGCCGCTCGCCGCTCAGGGCATCGTCGCGGGGTTGATGCTCGGCTTCGCGCGCGCCCTCGGCGACTTCGGCGTCACGCTCATGGTTGCCGGCGACATCCCGGGTGAGACCCAGACCGCTTCGCTCGCCATTTACGACGCGATCCAGTCGAACCGCGAACACGACGCGCTGGTCACCATCGTCGTGTTGACGACGGTCGCGCTCCTTCTGCTCTACGTGGCGAACAAACTGACGAGCACGCCGTATGGGAAATGACGCGCGCGCGCCGGGTGAGGCGCTCGTCGTGCGCATTTCGCTTCGCATGGGCGACTTCGCCCTCGACGTGAACTTCGACGTGGCGCCCGGCATCACGGTGCTCTCCGGTCCCTCCGGCGCGGGTAAGACGACGACCCTCGCCGCCATCGCGGGTCTCGTCACGCCGCGAGCCGGGCGCGTCGCGCTGGGAGAAAATACGTGGTTCGACGCTGCGCTCGGAGTCGATGTTCCGCCGCATCGACGACAGGTGTCGCTGGTATTCCAGACGCTCGCGCTCTTTCCACACCTGTCTGCGCTCGCCAACGTCGAATACGGCATCGACCGACGAGTCGCGCGCGCAGAACGACGCGAGCGCGCCAGGTCGATGCTCGCTCGAATGAAAGTCGCTCACGTCGCCGAACGACGGCCATCGACGTTCTCGGGCGGCGAAGCCCAGCGCGTCGCGCTCGCGCGCGCTTTTGCACGGAGCCCGCGCGTCGTCCTTCTCGACGAGGCGTTCTCGTCGTTGGATCGCGAGCTCCGGCGCGATCTGGCGCGTGACGCGCGCGCGCTAGTCGACGACCTCGGCGTGCCAGCGATTCTGGTCACGCATCACCCGGCCGAGGCGCGCGCCATCGGGGACCGAGCCGTCCTTCTTCGCCGCGGCCGGGTTACTGCCACGGGCTCGGTCCTCGAGATGATTCCGGACCTCGCCGACGAGGCGTAGCGTCCGCTCTCCCCATCTCACGAATGAGACGGCGATTCGCCGCGGGTCAATCGTGCTCGGACTCTTCGCGCGGTCGAACGCCGGACGGAGGAGGCGAGCGCGACTCGGTCAGGTTGAACTCATCGCCGCCCGCCGCCTTCGCGCGCTCGGCCGACGACAACTGCTCGAGCGCGCGGAGCAAGGCGGGAAACCCGTGCGACTTCTCGACGAAAGGTCCGAGCAGTTTCGCGTCTTGTCGCCGGTCGCCGTGGTGAGTTCCGCTGAAGAACGCGACTCGCCTCACGACGCTTCGGCTCACGAGCTCGCCCGCCAGATCGACGCCGTTTCCGTCGGGTAGATCGACGTCGAAGAGCCCGAGCGAGAACGAGCCCATCGCTCGTCGCGCTTCCGCGCAGGACCCAGCGAGCGTCACGTCGTAGCCCTCCCGGCGCAGCAGACGCGCCACGGCGCGCGCCAACGTCTGCTCGTCCTCCACCAATAAAAGTCGTTTGGCCATGCGTGAAAGCCGCCTGAGCACCCACCGTCAGCAGATCCGCACACCTGCATCCACCCTGAGGCAGGGTACCGGGAAGCTCTCATGATTTCCCGAGGCGACTTTCGTCGTCAAGTCGCGCCGCCCAAGCGCCCGTTCGTCCGGTGATTTCGCGTCTGTGCTGGAAGGCGCGCCGCGTCGCGCGCCGGGGCCGGGGGTTCCGGCCAGCGAATGATTGTCCATCGGCGGCCCGATGGATCCGGTTGTCGCTTTTGAGTTCGTCCACCGGCAGGAGCCCGCCACTGGGCGAGTCGACTTGATACGTCCCCGCGCCGCGTTCGGTGACCGGGGATTTCAACGCCGGAAACATTTTTTCCGAAGCGGACCGTCGACACCCGGGCCCCGGAGCCGCGCCAAAACGGTGTTAAGAGCCGACTCGGACGCCCGAGCTCCGATCGATTCAACACTCCGGCCTCGTCAGGACACTCCAGATCGTGCAATCGACTGATCAGGCGCCGCTCAGCACCTCCGACTTCACGAGGGACACTCGCGCCGATGGGGCTCTCGTGCCTCATGCGCCCGAGCGGACGAGCCGCGTCGTTGCTCTCGTTCGCGCGCGTCTCGCAACGCGTGCCGGCGTTGCCGGAGCGGTGTTCGTCGCGGCCGTGTTCTTCGTCACGGTGTACGCGTTTCTTCCGGTCACTTTTTACAACGAGGTGTTCACCGAGCCGGTCTTGATGCTGCGCGGGGTCACGCTGTACCGCGATCTGATCCAGCACCACGGCCCTGGCATGCGTTACCTCTTGATGCCGCTCGCCCTTGCGTCGCCGGGCAGTGACGCAAAATTCTTCACGTGCGTCATCGTGCTTCCGCTCGTCACCGCGGGCTCGGTGTTCGTGTTCACCTCGCGCTGGTTCGGCAAAGTCGAGGCGTGGACGGCTTTCGCCGCGTACCTGCTCTTGCAACCGTTGTTCAACGGTTGGATCTTCTGGCTCGACACTTGCGACGGACTCATCGCGGCAGTCGTCGCAGTGCTGCTGGTGCGGCCCGGCGCCAAGCCGAATTCGGGCGCTCGGCTCTTGTGCGCCGGCGCGTTGCTCGGCGTCGGGTGCACCGTGAAGCAGACCTTCGTCACGTTCGTGCTCGTGTTCGCGTGGACGTCCTTGCGGCGCGAGCGCCGGCGCGGATGGTTCTTCGGTGGCTTGTGCGCGGCGCCCGCGGCCGTGCTCTTCGCGGAGTGGGGCTCGCGCTCGCTCGGACCCTTCTTCGACGAAGCCCTCGTCTACAACCTGCTCTTCAAGAACCTCGGCGCG
>Ga0265337_1000386_pt1 | contig 23726 bp, 24 predicted proteins | sample 42122metaG_FD_192441 | JGI IMG/M metagenome (GOLD analysis project Ga0265337, IMG submission 192441) | Rhizosphere microbial communities from Carex aquatilis grown in University of Washington, Seatle, WA, United States - 4-21-22 metaG | ecosystem: Host-associated > Plants > Roots > Rhizosphere >... | reverse complement strand
AGATGGAAACCTCATCCTTCGCCCGCTTATGGAAAAAGTTGTTGTCATCGGTTCGGGTTGCGCGGGCTGGACGGCGGCGCTTTACACTGCGCGCGCCAATCTCCAGCCGCTTGTGCTCACGGGCAGCCAGCCCGGCGGCCTGCTCACCACCACGAGCATCGTTGAGAATTATCCCGGCTTCCCCGAAGGCGTGGACGGCTACGAATTAATGACGCGGATGCAGAAACAGGCCGAACGTTTCGGCGCGCGCGCCAGCTTTGGCACGGTTGAACAAGTGGATTTTTCAAAACGCCCCTTCGCACTCACCGTGGATGACGAAAAAATTATTGCCGAAACCGTCATCATCGCGACTGGCGCGAGCCACCGGCATCTTGGCGTGCTCGGCGAGAATTTGCTGGAAACCAAAGGTGTGACTTACTGCGCGACTTGCGACGGCGCGCTGCCTGTTTTCCGCAACCAGCCCCTGGTCGTGGTGGGCGGCGGCGATTCCGCGTGCGAAGAGGCCCTGTATCTGACGCGCTTCGGTTCGGAAATATTTCTGGTTCACCGGCGCGACGCCTTGCGCGCCTCAAAAATCATGTCCGACCGCGCGCTGTCGAACCCGAAAATCAAGCCGGTCTGGGATTCCGTCGTGGCGGAAGTTCTCGATGTGAAGCAGGACAAGGTGACCGGCGTGAAACTGAAGAATCTCAAGACCGGCGCGGAATCCGTTCTGAATTGTGCGGGTGTGTTCATCGCCATCGGCCACTCGCCGAACACGGGCATTTTCAGGGGACAGATCGAAATGGACCCCAACGGTTTCATCATTTCTGGGAAAGGCACAATGACGAACGTGCCGGGCGTGTTTGTGGCGGGCGATTGCGCGGACCATGTTTATCGGCAGGCCGTCACGGCGGCGGGCATGGGCTGCGCCGCGGCGATTGACGCGGAAAGATTTCTGGCGGCGGCGAATCAATAATCGGGAAAATGTTACGCAGCATATTTTTGTTGCCGCAGCCGGACAAAATGCGTCCAATGTTTGCATGAAGGCATTTCTTTCAATTCTCGCCATTCTGGCGCTGACGCTTGAAGCGTTCGCGGCTGACACCAACGCTGCCGCCCCGCTGAAAATCGGAACGGATGACGCGGACAGATACTACGACCAGACGATGATTGTGACGGGCAAGGTCACGCAGGTCACCATCCGCCCCACTGTGACATTTTTGAATCTCGACAAGGCGTTTCCCGATTCGCCATTCACGGTGGTCATCTTTCACGGCCGCAGCAGTTTCTTTGGCGACGCAAATGCGTTGAGAGGAAAATCAATCGAAATAAAAGGCAAAATCAAAAATTATCAGGACAAGCCGGAGATTGTGCTGGACAGCACGAACCAACTGACCGTATTCGATTCGAAGGGTGTGAACATCACGTCTGTCCTCCTGCAATCAACCAATCACACCCCGGTGATGCCGAAACCACCCAATGCCGTTCCTGCCCCGCCGGCGATGCCCGCAACCAATTTTCCAGAAATCATGTGATTGGCGAACCCACCCCAATCCAGGGCGGGTGGTTATTCCGCAAATTCTTTCGACCGCACGCAGTCTTTCAACTGGATGTCCACCTTGAGGATGTGGCTGTTGATCCACCAGACAAGGGTTGTGTGCAACCGGTGGAGCAAGTCCCGCAAAGGGCCATGGACAGTGTAATCCTCCTTGAAATGTGCCAGGGCATTCTGGAGTTGCGTGTGTTGCTCCCTGTTTTTCGCGTGGTTGGGGCAGCGAAAACGCGCCATGCAGGTTTCCTCATACTTGAAATGGCTCGCGACATAGTGCTGCAAAAAATCCAGCAGATAATCCGCCTCCGCCTGCTCAATCTCCGTCTTGTCCAGAAGTTTTCCAAGCCGGTTTATGTTGTCGAACAGGACCTTGTGGTGCGTGTCAATCTCCGGCACGCCCGTCTCATATTCTGATTTCCATTCAAGCATAGCTTTGAGGGATCAACAAACGCCCGATGATCATTGAATCCTCATCGGAAATATCTGCTTATTGTCATAACAAGTCCAGCTGATTTAGAATCTAGCATGACGACCGTCAAACGCCAGTCAAATCTCGAGGATCATTTGCTGCTGGCAAAGAATGAGTGAACGTCCGTTGAAACCCGGACGGGCTTGACAAAACCGCCGTTCCAATCCATAGCAAGTCCATGCAAATCAGGGTTCTCATCCTCCTCAACCTGCTTGTAATGGCGTCCGTTGCCATTGCCGGCGAAACGCTGTCCTTGCTCACGGTTGGCCCCAACACCTACAAACACGTCGCCATTTTCAAGACCAACGCGACGGATATTTTCTTCACCAGCGATCAAGGACTGGGCAACGTCAAATTGAAGGACCTCGGGCCAGAGATGCAGAAGCATTTCAATTTCAACGCCACCAACGCAGCCGCGGTTGAGCAAAAACGGAAGAAGGGGGCCGCTCTTTACCATCTTCAAGTTGTTGGCGAGGCCGACAAAGCTTCCAGTATTTCCATCGAACCAAACAACCCGGCCGCCGTGAAAGCGGAGATTGATGACGCCGTTGCACGCGTTGAACAAATTGTAAACCAGCCGGTGACACGGCTGACTCGCACCCCCGAAATGTCAGTGGCTACCTACAGCCCCGGCTGGTTTCATCCCGGTGCGGTAAGGCCGGATTTTAAGACGGTTGATGTTCACGCCACCCAGAGTCTGGACTTTGAGAAAAACCAATATGTCACGTCCGACTTGAATCCCGGCGTGGTCTTTCTGGGCGGTGAACTCGAATTCAATGCCATGACCAAAATGTTTTACACCGACCGATCACTGCCCAAAAAGAAATTGACCGAGGCGGAGATGCTGGAAATCAACCGGCTCTATCGTGTCATTGGACGCGATGAAGATGGACTGGAACAAATGCAAGAACAGCCCGTTCCCTAAGAGCGGTGGGCGTGATCGGCATCCCGCATGTCCTCATCATTGATCCGCATGGAATCGTCCGATGGGAAGGGAATCCCTTCCTGCAAGGACACGATCTGAACGCAAACGTCGTGTCGGACATCATCAGCAAATACTCCAACCAGTTCGGTGGAAGTGCTCCCGCCGCTCAACCAAGACACGGACATCAAGGACACTTACGACTGCCTCTCGACTGTGACCCGGCCACTCGCCGAAATGGGATATTACGTTCATCCGGTGGCCGTGGTTGACCAGTTCATGAAGGAGAACGGCTTGCCGACCGCCGGGGAAATGCATCAGGTCCCGCTGGACAAAATCAGGGACATCATCGGCGCCGACGCAGTGCTTTAATTGACCGTCAAGCAATACGGCTCAAAATATCATATCATCAGCAGCACCACGATTGTCACCATCGAGGGAAAACTGGTGGGCGTGAAAACCGGTCTGACCCTTTGGGAGGGGGCTGCCAACATTCAGCAAAGTTCCAGCAGTGGAAATATCCTTGCCGATGTGATAGCCGCCCCGATTGATCAAGTCATAAACGCGTCCACGGATCCGGCCCATGACATTTCAAGCGCGGCCAATTTTCAAATGTTGACCCTCAAGGATCACGGCCTGCTTTACGGTCCCTCCTTTCCCAAAGACAAACAGCAATAGCCCCTCGCGCGCCTTTCATTGCGAAAGGCCAGTCCTACAAGATCCAATTCAACCGTAGCACGTGCCGGGCTTCAGGATTGGCCGGATTGACTGCCGAGCGTGGTTTGAATGGCGGCCAGCACTTCGTCTTTGTTCAGCGGCTTGTGAAAACATGCCACAACTCCGGCGGCTGAAGCGCGAGCCTTGTATTCCGCCGGGTCGGTTCCGGAAATGATCATGATGGGGACCTTTTCGCCTTCGGGAATGCGGCGCAGCCAATCAATGATGATAAATCCGTCCCGCATTGGCCCGCCGATGTTTGCCGGATCGGGCGGAAAGGCGAGGTCGAGCAATATCAAATCCGGCTTCTCTCTGCGCACAAGGCCAACGGCTTCAGGCCCGCCCAAGGCGATGGACACGTGATAACCCTGGGATTGCAGAATCACCGACATGGTTTTAAGAATGACGGGATTGTCATCCACAACCAAAATAATTTTGGCACCCGGTTTGATTGGCTGGTCGCTCATAGTCTGATCTGAAAATCAGACTATGCCCAACCCACGCTTCCTGCAACCCGAAAAATCGGATATTTAAAGCTGGCCTGACGATTACATCCCAACAAGAGGAAATCATACAGCTTTAGGTTCGAGGCGCGAGTCAGGGGGACGTTTCCCTGGCGGATTCATGATATGCCTTGTGGGAACGGAACAGTTCCAGCAAAGCCTGAGTTTCCTTCAAGAGTTCCGGTTGACCGGCGGCAGATGCCAGCGAACCGGCAAGTTGCGCAGTGGAGATAGCATCGTCAAAACGGGAATCCCCGGCATACGCAGCGGCCAGAGTTCCAACACAGTAGTTTGCTTTTAAAATCCGTCATTTCACAAGCCAGCACCGCCAGACGAACGGCATATTTGCCGCTGGCCCTCACCTCCACCAACGCGATGATCAAATGGATGGGCGGCAAACGCTGGCGGGCTCTGCACCGGCTCGCTTACGTGGCCGCGATTTGCGGCGTGATTCACTATTACATGCAGGTGAAGGCCGACGTGCGCCAACCGCTGGTGTTTGCTGCGGTGCTGACTGTCCTGCTCGGCCGGCGGCTGGTAGTTTACTGGCAACGCCCCAAGTCCGCGCCAACGGCAGATCCCGCAGTCAAACAATAGAACTCAAATGGCGAAGTCGGAGTATTCAGGCGTGACGGCTTCGGTGGGCGGGGAGAGCATTCCGGCGGCGACGGTGGTGTTGGTGCCTTGCTCAATCAAAATGAACGAGCCGGTGAGATGATTCGTGGTGTAACCGTCGAACACCAGCGGCTTGGCGGTCTTGATGCGGATGCCGCCGATGTCGTTGATGGCCAGCGCGGCCGGGTCGGGTTCCGGTTCGAGCGTGGTCATGTTGATGCGGCTTTCCAGTTTGGTGACGATGGCTTGGACGGTCTGCGTGGCGTGCTTGAGAAAATACTTTTTGCCGGCTTGCAACGGCCGGGAGTGCATCCAGCAAACCTGCGCGTGCAATTCCGAGCTGCGGCCGGGAAGATTTTCGATGCCGACAATCATGTCGCCGCGGCTGATGTCAATGTCGTGCTCCAGGCAGACGGTCACGGACTGCGGGCAAAACGCCTCGTTGAGCGAGCTGTCGTAACTCCAGATGTCCTTCACGCGGGATTTGATGCCGGCGGGCAGCACGACCACTTCCTGTCCCTTGCGGACGATGCCGCTGGCGATCTGGCCGCTCAAGCCGCGGAAATCATGCAGTTGCGGATCGGTGGGATTGTTGGGGCGGTTGACCCATTGGACAGGAAAACGGAGCGTGGTCAGGTTGCGGTCGCTCGCGATGTGGACGGTTTCCAGATGCGCGAGCAACGTGGGGCCTTCAAACCACGGCGTGCGTTTGGAGGGTTCGACGACGTTGTCGCCTTCCAGCGCGCTGATGGGAATGAACTTCACGTCGCGAAACACGTCGAGCTTGGGGATGAAGTCCTCGATTTCGTCGCGGATTTCCCAATAACGTTCTTCGCTCCAGTCCACGAGATCCATTTTGTTCACCGCGATGACGAGATGTGGAATGCCCAGCAGCGCCGCGAGGAAGGTGTGCCGCCGCGTCTGCTCAATAACACCCTGCCGCGCGTCCACGAGGACGACGGAGAGGTTCGCGGTGGAGGCGCCGGAAACCATGTTGCGGGTGTATTGGACGTGGCCGGGAGTGTCGGCGACGATGAACTTGCGCCGGGGCGTGGCGAAGTAACGGTAGGCGACGTCAATCGTGATGCCCTGCTCGCGTTCGGCGCGCAGGCCGTCGGTGAGGTTGGCCAGATTGATTTGTCCGCCGCCGGTGATGTCGGCGCTGCGTTCGAGTGCTTCGAGCTGGTCCTCCATCAGCGACTTGGAATCGTAAAGCAGCCGCCCGATGAGCGTGGACTTGCCGTCGTCAACACTGCCGCAGGTGTTGAAGCGCAGAATTTCGATTGGATGTTGCGAGTGGGGCATGACTGTTAATTCTTCAGAGATTCCATTTTCTTCGTCGCCTGCGTCAACATCAGATAGTTTTCACTCGTGACGACTTTGCGGCCGCTTTTCTTTTCCAGTTCCTGGCGGGCGTTTCCGGCCACTTTGCCGCCGGAGCGCGCGGCTTGTTTGTTCTGCGGGAAGCCTTGCGTGTCGCGGTTGCGGGCGATTTCCGTCGTGGCCGCTTCGCCGAGCATCGAGAAGATGAGTTCCAAATCGCTCATGTGGTCGCGGAGATTTTCGCGTTTGAGCCGCTTGAACTCGGCGTATTCGGTCGGCGTCAGGCCGAACGTGGCCTTGGAAATTTCAGCGGTGAGGATGGCGTATTCGCGCTGTTCCCTAACGCCGCGCTTTTTCCATTCATCGGTCAGTTCGTCGCGGATGGCGATGGAGCGCATCCGCTTCTCGATCCAGTCGGCGGAGTAGCCCTTGGCCTGATAGATGGCGCGGGTGCGTTTGGTGGCGAGTTCCGGGTCTTCAATCTCCTGAATGCGCTCGTAGCCGACGCGCGCAAGCCAGCGTTTGAAAGGCTCGGCCTTGGGACTGGGAATGGACTGGATGAGGCGGAGAATGCCCTCGGTGTTGGCGCAATTCAACTTTTGCGGCCCGCCCGCTGTCGGAATCAAAAGGGGGTGGACAATTTGTCCATACCCTTTGGCAAGTTCCGGGTCGCGCTGGCGAATCTTGTTGAAATAGTCAGTTGGATTGGCGGAATCAGTCAGCGCAGCAACCACGTCAATAACGACAAACCACCACTCGTCATTGTGGATGACGCGGCGGACTTCCTTTCGCTGAAACAACGCGATGCGCTTTTCGGGATTGGATTCGGGTTCGGCCATATTCAAATCACGATATGTGCCTTGCCAAAGCGTTTGTCAACCCACTGCTCGTCGTAAAAATAGCGGCGGGAACTTTTGCCTTTACCTTGGCAATGTCCTCGTCGGTTCCATCCACAAAAATAAACGGAGTTTCGTGATAGCTTTTGGCGTTGCGCAAGGCCCGGCCACATTCGCGGCTATGCACCGCCTTTTGGGCGATGTCGAAAACGACGACGTCCGGACCGAAGGCTTTTAGATGTTTGCATCCGCGCGAGCCTTCCTCAAATTCCATTTCCACCTGCCAGCCGTCCTTGGCAAGTTCGACAGCACGCGCTGTCGCGCCTTCCTTTTCCCAGTGGAACAGAAATAGTTTGCCTTTGGATTTAGCTTTCATGAGACAAGTAATAATACGAGCACAAGAGTGCCGTTGATGGTGCCCATTGGCAGATACCAAAGTTCCGCGACGGCAGCGATTTTCAAGGCCGTCTTTGCCCATTTCAAACGCAGCAAATAGCAGGCGAGCAAAGCGAGCGTCACAACTCCTTGGAAGATAAAAAAGCCCTTCACAAAATTTGACGGTGGCTCAAGTCCTACCGCCTCAACGGCCTTTGACCATGGTCCAAGTTGTCCGGCGTATGCGCCTGACTTCGGAGTTACGTAGTCGCCAGTCGCAAAAGCATGGATGCCGTCAAAAATCATGTAACCTGCATTTGTTAAAATGAGGAATGTGATGAGGTAAACCTTCCAACTCATAAATCAAAAATATCCAGCTTTCTTCCGGTCTTCCATCGCGGCTTCGCTGGCCTTGTCATCGGCACGGGAGCCGCGTTCGGTCACACGGGCGGCGGCGATTTCGGCAATGATGTCGTCCACGGAATCTGCCGGCGATTCGACCATGCCGGTGCTGATGATGTCGCCGATGGTGCGGACGCGGACGACGAGTTCCTTGATTTCATCCTTCGGTTTCAGCGGCAACAGGTCGCTGACGGGTAGCCATTGGCCGTGGCGTCGGACGCACTTGCGCGTGTGGCTGAAATAAATCGCCGGCACTTCGAGTTTTTCCTTTTTGACGTATTCCCAAACATCCGTCTCCGTCCAGTTGGAGAGCGGGAAGACGCGCATGTGTTCGCCGGGATTGATGCGGGCGTTGTAAAGGTTCCATATTTCCGGACGCTGGTTCTTCGGGTCCCACTGGCCGAAGCCGTCGCGGAAGCTGAAGAAACGCTCCTTGGCGCGCGCTTTTTCCTCATCGCGCCGCGCGCCGCCAATCAGACAATCAAAACGGAATTCCTCGACGGCGGCGAGCAGGGTGGGAATCTGCAACTGGTTGCGGCTGATTTCGCCCGGTCTCGGCATGGCGATGCCGTTGGTGATGGCGTCCTCGACCTTGCGGACGATGAGCTTTGCGCCGAGCTGTTCGGCGCGACGGTCGCGGAATTCGTTCAATTCCGGAAAATGATGGCCGGTGTCCACGTTGAGCAGCGGCATCGGGATGTCGGACGGGCGGAATGCCTTTTCCGCCAGCCGCAGCAGGCAGATGGAATCCTTGCCGCCGGAAAACAGGATGGCCGGGCGCTCAAATTCCGCGGCGACTTCACGCATGATGTGAATCGCCTCGGTTTCCAGATACTGCAAATGGTCCAGATGGTAGGAATTCATCGAAAAGGGATGGCGTCTGGCGTCTGGGTTCTGGAGTGGTTCATCGGTTGTCCAGCGAACGAATCAGGCCGCTGACCAATTTGCCCGATTGGATGCAAAGTTTCTGGAGATTGGTTTGTTCGGTCACAGTTATAAATTTGTTGTCGAGCAGCACATAGCTCATGGAACGGACTTCGCCGCACGATCTACGGGCTATGTTATACGCTTGGCGTTTTTCCGCAACGTGCAGACTTTTCCAGCCTTCGGCAACATTGTTCATCACTGAAACCGCCGCCCGCTGAAGCTGGTCGCGCAATCCAAAATCTTTCGACAACGGGTCGCTTCGGCAAAGCGAATAAACTTCATTCGTCAGCACCCGTGCTGATTTCCAAGCTTCCGAATTTTCAAAAGGCTCGCCCATTGCATTCTCCCAGAACCTAGACGCCAGACCCCAAAGCCTGCGAACCCCAGTTCGCATGGAGGCCGCACTCGCGCTTGTCATCAGCCTTGGCTGGGTCGAAATAATCCCATTCATTCGGCAGGTTGTGCTGCTTCAGATAATTTTCCATGTCCGCGTCCGTCCAATAAAACACCGGGCTGACCTTGAGCGCACCAAAATTTTTGTCTTCGCTCACAATGTCCAACTCCGCGCGGTTTGGATTCTGCACCTTGCGCAGCGCGGTGATCCAGACCGTCGGCGCCAATTCCTTCATGCCGCGATGGAACGGCTCCAGCTTCATCAGCGCGCTGAATTGCTTCAGGCCGGCCTCGTCATCGGTGGACGGAATCCCTCCGTAAATCGCGTCGCGATGCGCTGCGGTGATTTTCGACAGGAACGGCTTGAGATTCAACTTGAGCAATTTCTTCAACACCTCGGCGTGTTTGTAGGTCGCCGGACGATTGTAGCCGTGGTCCACCCACAGCACGGGAATGCCCGGTTGCACTTGCACGCAAAGGTGAAGGACGACGGCTTCGAAAGGACGAAAATTCGTGGAGACGATGGCGCGGTCTTTAGCCTGTGCGATGGCCCAGCGGACGATTTCGAGCGGCGATTTGTTCCGTAACTCGGCGTTGGCTTTGGAAATTTGTTCGGAAGTCATTTTGATAAATCAAAGTCCATAGTGGCTTAACATTCTTTTCGGCAACCAATTTAATGACCGTCGCAACCATGCTTTGACCGTTGGAAATTTAACAACTTGTTCCAACAACCATTCGCCATTAAAACACTTGGGCTGACGTTCGACATCAAATGCAATCAGGCAATCAACTTCATCTGGGCATTCAGACGGAGCGTTTGATCCTTTCACTTGAATAGAGACGCTTTTATTAGCCGGGATGTGTAATCCGTCCAAGCGAATATCTCTCGAACTATCGTTGTGTGCAAAAAGGTCAATATCACTCATCACCCCACCTCGATGAGCTGGAACGAAACAACCTGCCGCCTCAAAGACTCTAGCGACGAGAGTTTCCAACTCAACACTGCTCAAGCATTCGAGAAGTTGCTTGGCTGTGCAGTCATCGAGATCCCAATGTTCTTTCGGAAAATCAATGCCAGCAACGCTGCAAATCGCCTTTTGATTTCCCCAGTTAAATACCTCTCGGTAAGTTCCACGACTTAAAAACGCATTTGCATTGATGCTTGCGAGGACATGAGGAACTTCCTTTGTGTCTTTTCGATAGAGAATCTTTACTGGCATGATTTTCAAAAGGTCATTTCCGCCGCTCCATCCACCAGAATCTTCTTGCTCAATAATTTCTCCGGCGGGCTGTAACACCCACACTTTTCCTTTGCCAACGACAATGATAATTCGCTTCGACTGATTGGCTTTGTCGCCGCTTTCGTAAAACGCGCGAACCTGTTGTGCGCTTTCACCATCAGGCAGAGAAGCTCGTGTGCTACGACCAAAGAAAATCACGATGGCTGGCTTTTTGAGAGGGTTTTTATTCTCATCCAGCCATGCATGAGCGAGTTCGTTTCCACGCCCCAATTTGTGATAATAAAATTTCATGGCTTTTAATTTTTGGTGGATGATTTCTCGTTTAGGAAAACCCGGTCGCACCAGTCGCCGAAGCGTTCGCCGGAATTTCTCTCCTTTGCATAACGCGCAAACACGGGCCGGAATTCGGTTTCGATGTCCGTTTCCTTCATCACATCCTTCCAGATGCGATTGAGCCGCGTGCCGGCAGTGTCGCCGCCAAGCCAGACTTGGTAGCGGCCGGGCGCCTTGCCCACAAACGCGATCTCCGCCATGTAAGGCCGCGCGCAGCCGTTCGGGCAGCCGGTCGAGCGGATGATGATTTCCTCGCCGGCGAGTCCGACCTCGGCGCAAAGCTTTTCGATGCGGTCAATCAAACCGGGCAACATGCGCTCTGATTCCGCGAGCGCAAGACCGCAGGTGGGCAGGGCAGGGCAGGCCATCGCCGCCGCGTGCAGCACACTCGTTTGGTTTTCCGTTTTCACGCCGTTTGCGATGAGAATGGAATTAATGACGGCTTTGTCGGATTCTGCGACGTTGGCGAGAATAATATTTTGGTTCGCGGACAGGCGGAATTCCAGGTTCAAGAACCTGTCCGCAATCCGCCGCAGCGCCGTTTTTAGCTTGTAGCCTTCGGCATCCTTCACGCGCCCGGTTTCGACAAACAAACCGAGGAACCATCTTCCGTCCACTGCCTTGTGCCAGCCGTAGAGGTCGCCCGTCGTCGTGAATTTGTATGGCTTCGCAGGCGCAAGCGTGAGGCCGGCGCGTTTCTCGATTTCCGCGCGCGTCCAATCCACGCCGCGTTCGGCGACAACGTATTTCAGGCGCGCGTGTTTGCGGTCGGTGCGGTCGCCGTAGTCGCGGTGAATCGTCAGCACGGCCTTCACCACGTCCACAAGTTTGTCCGGCGTGAAAAAACCGATGACATCCGCGAGCCGCGGATAAGTTGCCTCGTTGCCGTGACTGCGGCCCATGCCGCCGCCGACGGCGAGGTTGTAACCGGCGAGTTGATCGTTTTCGACAATGGCGGTCAGGCCAACGTCGTTCGTGAGCACATCCAGGTCATTCACCGGCGGAATGACGAAGGCGACCTTGAATTTGCGCGGCAGATAGGTTTTGCCGTAAAGCGGGTCCGCGAAATTTTTGTTCTCCGCGTCATCGAGCTTGAGTTGCACGCCGTCAATCCAGATCGAGTGATACGCCTTGGTCTGCGGCGCGAGCGCCAGTGCGACGTTTTTGCAGTCGGCAAAGACCTGTTCGCGCGCTTTCGTGTAAGCAGGTGTCGGCGGCGCGAGGACGTTGCGGTTCACGTCGCCGCAGGCGGCGAGTGTTGAGAGCAGCGACTTGTTGATGCCTTGAATCACCGCGCGCAGGCCGGATTTCAGGACGCCGTGGAACTGGATCGTCTGGCGCGTCGTGATGCGGAGCGTGTTGTTGCCGTAGGTCGAGGCAAGCAGGTCGAACACCTGCCATTGCTTCGCGGTCATCACGCCGCCGGGGACGCGGCTGCGCACCATCATGATGTATTTCTTGCCGGTCTTGCGCAGATCGCGGTCGTCCTGTTGATAGGAGCCGTGGAATTTCAGGAACTGGTTGTCGTCCTCGGAAAAATGGTCGGCGCCCGCGTCGTTCAACGTCGCGGCGATGGTGCCCGCGAGCGTCGGGATCGCGTCCTTGATGTCTTCGTTGTGTGTCAGCTTTGCTGGCGCTTCAGTGCTCATAAGCGAAAGTTCATAATAACTTAAGGCGTTTCACTGTTCAAGAGCGGCTTTGAGTTGCCAGCAGGGGGAAGATGCAGGCGCGGAATCAAGCCTCTGGCGCGAAGCGCTGAAGCCCCAGCGTCGCGGCGAACAAAGGGGCAAACACCCAGAAGCTCAACGGATGAGGGATTTGCGGCGCGACGGCCAGCCAGTCCACAAGGACAATTCCCGCCAGCAAACCGGTCACGATGCGTCCGACGTTCACTTCACCCGGTTGAAAGATGGTCCGCGCGCACCGGGCGACCCACAATACAAACACGAAAGACAAGAGCATCGCATCTTTTCGCGCGTTGCCCATGTTCATCAGCATCGCCAGAAAGACCGGCGCGGCCAGCAGCAGCAACGGCCAATACGGCACCGGCCCGCGAAAGCTTTTCCGCCGCGCCACGGAACTCAAGCCAGCCACGTAAACAGCCAGCGCCGCGCCGCACCAAATCGGCCCGCCGTTCACGCCCCACACGCCCGTCGAACCGGCGATGACATAAATCCAGAACCGGCACAAGCCCATCAGCCAGGGCGATGCCGTGACCGCCTTGTGCGTTGCGCTGTAAATGATGATGCACGCCAGCAGTGCCAGCGTCAGCACGCCGGTGGTTTTGCCGAGGACGGCCAGCGAAATCGCGCCGAGGCCGAGCAGGGCGAAACTCCAGCGCCAGACCGCCGCCAGAGAAATCGCGCCGGAGGGAATCGGCCGGGAAGGGTGGCGCTGGCGGTCGAATTCGGCGTCGAAGGCGTCGTTCAAAAACATGCCGCCGGTGAAAAGCGCGCTGGCGCCGAACAGGAGCAATGGCAGTTTCCCAAAATTTCCGCCGCCACCGAGCCACCAACCGGCGAAACAATTCGACCAGACCGTGGGCAGATTCGGCACGCGTCCCAAAATGAGCAGCGTGCGGAGTTGGCGGATCAAATCCCGATTCATTGCGCCCGAAGGAAAGCAGAAAAATCAGCGGCTGGCGAGTCCGCGCTTTGCCATTTTGTTCAGCAAACCATGGCAAAGTCATGTGCCGTTATTGCGGTTTGGCAAGTTGCAAACTGGCGTTGACACGCGCGGCGCAAACGTATAGTTTAGACAGACCATGTTGATGCGCATTAGTCTGATTGTGGCCATACTTGCGGCGATTGGCGCTGGCACGCTGAACGTTCTTCAGGTGCGCGACAAAATCAACACGTTGATTTCCCAGCGCAATGACGAACACGACCACCGTGTGACAGCCGAGACTGATCTCGCCAAGACGAAAAAGGATTTGGCCAATACGAAAACCGAATTGGCGGATACGCAGCAACAATTGGCCGACGCGCAGACCGCGCGCAAAAAGGCCGAAGACACCGCCACCGCGCAACAGAAGCGCGCCGATGATTTGTCTGACAAGCTGGCCAAGGCCACGCAGGACCGCGACGCCGCGCAAGCCGACCTCGCCGCCTACAAGGCCACCGGCAAGTCGCCCCAGGAAGTCCTTCAGCTCCTCGCCTTGATCAAGAAGGATCAGGACACCATCAGCGCCCTCAATGACGAAGGGAGGAGACTTAACCGAACGATCGCCCGCATGCAAAACCAGTTGAACGAACTGATTGGAACAAATTACGTCGTTACGCTCCCCGCCGACCTCAAAGGCAAGGTGGTCGTGGTGGATCCAAAATGGGATTTTGTCGTGCTGAACATCGGCGCCGACCAGGATGTGCTTGAAAACGGCGAACTTCTGGTCAGCCGCAACGGCAAATTGGTTGCCAAAATCATCGTCCGCACCGTGGACAGGAACCGCTGCATCGCAAACATCATGCCCGGATGGAAATTGGGTGAGGTTTTTGAGGGCGACCAGGTAACGCCGGCGCACCCGGCTTCCTGACATGAAACGCCGCGCCGTCCGCTGGCTCTGGTTGTTTTCTTTGGGGGCCGTGCTTTTTGGCGTCAGCGGTTGCGCCACCAACGAACCGGAAAATGCTTCAGTCCGTCCGTGGAACGCGCCGCAGGGTTGGGAGGGCGGCATGCCCATGATGAACCAGCAACACGAATAGGCGAATTTACCCCGCAGTCGTCACACAGCGCGTTGGTGTCAAAATGAAATTCATTTGCAGGTCCTGTGCTCCCGCCGGCACTTCGACCGCGATTTGCTCGTCAAACGCGACGCCGCACTTGACGCCGCAAGTTTCCACCAGCAAGCGGTCATAAAACCCCCTGCCGCGGCCCAGCCTGCGGCCGCATAAATCAAACGCCACGCCCGGCACGATAATCAAATCCAGTCGGCTCAAGGCAATTTCAGCGCAACCGGATTTCGGTTCGCGGATGCCAAATGGTCCGATGGCAATTTCGTTTTGAGGGTTTTGGACGCGGCGTGCGTCGTAACTGTGGTCCGCCGGATCATAACGGGGCAGGGCGGCGATTTTACCGCCGGCCACGGTTTCTTCCAGCAGCGGCCAGAGGTCCGCCTCGTCGGGCAGCGGCGCGAAAAACAAAACCGAGGCCGCATTTTTCCAGAAGGATTGTTCCTTCAGCCGGGCGCAAAGTTGCGCGGACGCGGCGGCGCAAGCCGAGGAGGGAATATTTTTCAGCGTGGCGCGGATTTCCCTTCGCAACGCGGCTTTTTGTTCAGTTAAAGTCATTTTTGATTTTTCTTTCGCGCTTCGGACAATGCCGCGCGCCATTTCTCGACGCGCTCCTTGATTTTCTTTTCCACACCTTGCTCGGTCGGCTCGTAATAAATCTTGTCCACACCCAGGTAATCCTGCGCGACGAAATGATTTTCTCCTTCGTGCGCATATTTGTAACCCTGGCCATGACCGAGCCGCTCCGCGCCCTTGTAATGGGTGTCGCGCAAATGCTCCGGCACGGCCAGCGTGCGGCCCGATTTTACGTCTTCCAGCGCCGCGTCAATCGCGAGGTATGCGCTGTTGCTCTTGTTGGCGGTCGCAATGTAAATCGTCGCCTCGGCCAGCGGAATCCGCGCCTCCGGCCAGCCGACAAATTCCGACGCTGACAACGCCGCGTTCGCCAGCACCAGCGCCATCGGGTCTGCCAAGCCCACGTCTTCCGCCGCGCAAATCACAATCCGCCGGGCGATGAAGCGCGGGTCTTCGCCGGCGTGGATCATCTTCGCCAGCCAGTAAAGCGCGGCGTCCGGGTCGCTGCCACGCATGGATTTGATGAAAGCAGAGATCGTGTCGTAATGCGCGTCCTCATCGTCATACACGACGGCCTTTTTCTGGATGCTTTGTTCGGCGGCGGCCAGGTCAATGTGGACGACACCCTTCTTGTCCGGCGCGGTCGTCAGCGCGGCGATTTCCAGCGCGTTCAATGCCTTGCGCGCGTCGCCATCAGAAATTTTGGCCAGATGCCGCAACGCATCTTCTTCCGCACGGATTTTCACATAACCGAGTCCGCGTTCCTGGTCTGCCAGTGCGCGCTGCAAAAGCGAAAACAGTTCATCCTCGGTCAGCGGGCGCAGCTCGAATATCTGCGAGCGCGAGACGAGCGGCGAGTTGACGAAGAAAAACGGATTGTGTGTCGTCGCGCCGATGAGTTTCACGACGCCGCTTTCGACATCCGGCAGCAGCACGTCCTGCTGTGCCTTGTTGAACCGGTGGATTTCGTCAATGAACAGGATGGTGGGCTGGCCGGTGTTTTCGAGGCGGTTGGCGGCGGCGGACAAAACACGGCGCATGTCGGCCACATTGGATTCCACGCCGCTCAAGCGCTCGAACTTGCTTTTGGTCTGGAGGGCGATGATTTGCGCGAGGGACGTCTTGCCCGTGCCGGGCGGTCCAAAAAAAATCAGCGACTGGATCCGGTCGGCTTCAATCGCCCGGCGCAGCAACTGTCCCGGCGCGAGGATGTGTGTCTGTCCGGCGAACTCGCCGAGGTTGCGCGGGCGCATCCGCGCGGCGAGCGGCTGGTTGCGCGACAATTCCGCCGCCGGGGGAGTTTCCGGCTTTGGTTTGTCTGCAAACAAATCGTCACGCGCCATGGCTTGAAATTAGCAGTTGGCGGGATTTTGCCCAAAACAAAAAAGCCCGCCGGATGGCGGGCCTTTTGCGCTTAAAAACAACCCCGCCCTTGCCGTGTGCGACAGTATCTCTTGAACATGTTATACAACATGCGGAACCCGCCGGGCTGCTTTCGACTTCCAGTAAAGGCATGTCGGCCACAACCACAGATTGGCTCCTTTGATCGTTTTACTACGGTTCAGGGATTTGTAGCGAATCACGAACAGGGCAGGGTAAATCCGGTTTTAATTTCCAAAGAACATTGCTGACTGACTCTGCTTAACTAATCGCCCCGACCGCGCCATTTCACAAGAAATATTTTCAAAAATATTTCGCGTTGCGGCGATTCAAAACTTGCGCTCGCCCGCGCGAAACTTTTTCATTAAGCTTTCTGCCCGATTCAATGATGACATCCGCGCAAATCCGCTCAAGCAGCCAGGTCCGGAAGGACTTCCTCGATTTCTTCAAATCGAAGGAGCACACCATTGTGTCGTCTTCGAGCCTCATGCCCGATTCTCCGAACCTCCTGTTCACAAACGCCGGCATGAACCAGTTCGTGCCGATTTTTCTTGGGCAAACAAAATGTCCCTACACGCCGGGCCGCATCGCCGACACCCAGAAATGCATCCGCGCCGGCGGCAAGCACAACGACCTCGAAGACGTCGGCCTCGACACCTACCACCACACGTTCTTCGAGATGCTCGGCAACTGGAGCTTCGGCGATTATTTCAAAAAGGAAGCCATCGAATGGGCGTGGGAACTCGTCGTGGAGAAATGGAAATTCCCGCCAGAGCGGCTTTATGCGACGGTTTATTCGCCGGAAAAATCAAAAAATGATCCGAGCGATTTTGACCAGGAAGCCTGGAATTGCTGGGCTGAAAAGTTTCGCGTCGTCGGCCTCGACCCGAAAATCCACATCGTCAACGGCGGCAAGAAGGACAACTTCTGGATGATGGGCGAGACCGGCCCGTGCGGGCCATGCTCGGAATTGCACGTTGATTTGACTCCCGCCGGCGACACCAAGGGCGGTCTGGTGAACAAGGGCGACGCCCGTTGCATCGAAATCTGGAATCTCGTCTTCGTTCAATTCAACGCGAACCCCGACGGCACGTTTTCGCCGTTGCCCGCCCGGCATGTGGACACCGGCATGGGGTTTGAGCGCGTCGCCAGCATCATCCAAGGCACCAAAAACCTGACAGATTTTGCCAACGCCAAGATTTCCAACTACGAGACTGACATTTTTCGCCCCATTTTCGATGCGCTGGAAAAATTGAGCGGGAAAAAATACGGGAGCACGCTTCCGGGGGAGCACACGCGCCCTCGCGTGTTGCCGAACGCGCCCTCGCTTTCGGCGCTTGAGTTGTCCGGCGTTGCTGAAACCAAGTATTCGCGGCGCAATCTCCCGCACTTCGAGCGTCCGTGGGCCAAATATATGGTTACATTCTCCACGCGCGAACGTCGCCAACTTCCGTCTGCAGAGCGCGACCTCGTGCTCAAGAGTGTTCTTTACGCTCACGAACACCGCCAGTATCAGCTCTATGCCGCGTGCATCATGCCCGATCATGTTCATTTGCTCTTTGAACCACAAATCAAGGAACAGGACAAAGACGGAAATCCTGTATTCTGGTCATTGGGCGAAATTCTTCAGGGTATCAAGTCCACAAGCGCCCACAACATCAACATGGCTTCCGGCAAAAAAGAGCACGTTTGGGAGAAGGAGTCCATGGATCGGATGATACGCGGACAGTCGGACATGGAAGAAAAGTTCCACTATATCTGCCAGAATCCGTGGGACGCTGGCGTTGTTCAACCCAACGAGAATTACTTGTGGTTGTGGACACCCTCGCCGGTCGTTGCCCCGTGCGCCGAAGATGCGGTTGGCGGGGCGCCAACCGCCGCACGCGAGGGCGCGTGCGCTCCCCTGCAATCGGAGCAGGAGAAGATTGACGTGGCGTTTCGCGTCATCGCCGACCACATCCGCACGTTGAGTTTTGCGATTGCCGACGGCATCCAGCCCGGCAACAACGACCGCAACTACGTTCTGCGCCGCATCCTGCGCCGCGCCGTGCGTTACGGCCGCACACTTGGCTTCCACGAACCGTTTCTTTACAAGCTCGTGGACATCCTCGCCGACACGATGGGCGATGTCTTCCCCGAAATCCGCGCTCGCAAAAAGAAGGTGCAGGAAACCATCCGCACCGAGGAAGAAGCGTTTAATAAAACTCTGGATCGGGGAATTGTAATATTTGAAGAGGTGGCGAATTTGGCAGGTGGAGATGCCGATCTTGTAAAGATTCAAAACAGCAATGAGATGGTTGACGTGCCCGTTTCAAAAGAAATACCGGGTGAGATTGCTTTTCAGCTTTACGACACCTACGGTTTCCCGCTCGACCTCACCGAGTTGATGGCGCGGGAACGCGGTTTGACCGTGGACAAGGAAGGTTTTGAAAAGTTGATGGACGAGCAGCGCGCCCGCGCCCGCGCCGCGCAGAAGAAGGAAGTCGTTTCGCTCTCGCAAATCGAAACCACCACGCCCACGAAGTTCGTCGGCTACGAAAAGCTTGCGGTTCAAGCCAAGGTTTTGGAAGTCGTGTCGCTCAAGGACAAGACCGCCGTCATCCTCGACACCAGCGCCTGCTACGCCGAGATGGGCGGCCAGGTCGGCGACACCGGCGAGTTGACCGGCGGCGGCCAACTCTGGCGCGTCACCAACACCCAGAAGTCGGGAAATACATGGCTGCATCTGCTTGAATCGGAACGCCGCAATCAGGCGGCAGCGCTGCCGGATAAATCCGGCGTTCCGCAGACAGAAGACCTTCCGCTCGTAGGCGGCACAATCGTGTTGACCGTGGATAAGCCGCGTCGCGATGCGATTCAACGGCATCACACGGTCACGCATCTTTTGCATTGGGCGCTGCACGAGGTGGCCAGCCGCGAGGCTTCGCAAAAAGGTTCGTTCGTCGGGCCGGACAAGCTGACCTTCGACTTCAACAGCGCGCCGCTCACGCCCGCGCAGGTCGCCGACATCGAGAAGCTCGTCAACGAACGCATCCTTGAAAATGCCGGCGTCTCGTGGACGGAAGTCGCGCACGCCGACGTGAAGAACCGCAAAGACGTGATGCAATTTTTCGGCGACAAATACGGCGATGTCGTCCGCGTCGTCCAAATCGGCGGCGGAGCCGGGAAGCTGGATGGCTATTCGATGGAACTCTGCGGCGGCACGCATACGCGCGCGACCGGCGAGATCGGTTTGTTCCGCATCGTCGGCGAAAGCGCGATTGCCGCCGGTGTCCGGCGCATCGAAGCCGTTGCCGGACTTGAAGCTTATCGCAAAGCGAATGATGAACTACATTTAATTAGAGCGCTGGCAGGCAAGGTGAATTCGCCGGTTCACGAGTTGGATAAAAAGATTGAAGCCCTGCTCGCGCATCAAAAGGAATTGGAGAAGTCCTTGCGGACGGCCACCATGCGCGAAGCCTCGAATGCCGCCAGCCTTTTGCTGGAGGAGGTCAAGATCATCAATGGCATTCCGGTCATCATCCACAATCTCGGCGCTGCCTCCGGCGACTTTTTGCAGGCGATTGCCGATTCGTTGAAAGGCCGGTTCAAGGGCGTGATTATTCTCGGCGGCGTTGCCGACGGCGCGGTCGCGCTGCTCGCGGCGGTGTCGCCCGAATTCGTGAAGAATGTGCAGGCCGGGAAAATCATCCAGCAGATTGCGCCGATTGTCGGCGGCAAGGGCGGCGGCAAGCCGGATAACGCGCGCGGCGGCGGCAAGGACGCGGGCAAGCTGGACGAGGCGCTGGCGAAGGCGAAGGCGCTGCTCGGAAATTAGCCAAGCCGCTTGCGCAAACCGTCAAGCTGGTCGTTCAACGCCTTTGGCAGGTGGCTGCCGAACTTCGCGTAATTTGCCGCCACATCCGCGACTTCGTTCTGCCAGCCGGCGGCGTCCACAGCCAAAAGCAGCTTCACGTCTTCCGTTGGCAGGTTCAGACTGCTCAAGTCCAGCGCGTCCGGTGCCGGCAGATTTCCTATCGCCGTCTTCTGTGCTTTGCCCGTGCCTTCCACACGCTCGCAAATCCATTTCAACACGCGGCTGTTGTCGCCATAGCCGGGCCACAGCCAGCGGTTGCCGCCGTCCTTGCGGAACCAGTTCACGAAATAAATCTTCGGCAGCTTCGCGCGATCGGTGCGCTGCGCGAACGACAGCCAGTGCGCGAAATAATCGCCCATGTGGTAGCCGCAGAACGGGAGCATTGCAAACGGATCACGCCGCATAACTCCGGCGGTGCCGAGCGCGGCGGCGGTCGTCTCCGAACCGCAGGTCGAGCCCATGAACACGCCGTGTTCCCAGTCGAACGCTTCGGTCACCAGCGGGATTATATGGGGCCGCCGGCCGCCGAACAAAATCGCCGAGAGCGGCACGCCCTCGGGGTTTTCCCAGTCCGGATCAATCACCGGGCATTGCGATGCCGGGACAGTGAAGCGTGAATTCGGATGCGCGCCTTTCTTGCCGGTGTCCGGCGTCCAATCGTTGCCTTCCCAGTCAATGCCCTGCTCTGGCGCGGGCACGCCCATGTCCTCCCACCAGACGTCATTGTCCGGCGTGAGCACGACGTTCGTGAAAATCGTGTTCTTCGCGCAGGCCGTGAGCGCGTGAGGATTGGAATTTGCGGAGGTGCCGGGCGCGACGCCGAAGAAACCGGTTTCCGGATTCATCGCGTAAAGCCGTCCATCCTTGCCGATGCGGATCCACGCGATGTCGTCGCCGAGCGTCGTCACTTTCCAGCCGGGCAGTGTCGGCTGCATCATCGCCAGGTTCGTCTTGCCGCAGGCGCTGGGGAAAGCGGCGGCGATGTAATATTTTTTCTTTTGCGGCGACGTGAGACACAGGATGAGCATGTGTTCGGCCATCCAGCCTTCCTTTTTCGCCACCGTCGAGGCGATGCGCAACGCCAGGCATTTCTTGCCGAGCAACGCGTTGCCGCCATAACCGGAGCCGTAGGACCAGATGGAAGGCTCGTCGGGGAAATGGACGATGTATTTGTTTTTCGGATCACCTTCGCACGGCCAGGAAACGTCCTTCTGCCCGGGCTGCAGCGGCGCGCCGACCGAGTGCAGGCAGGGAATGAACAACCCGTTCGCGCCGAGCTTGTTCATCACCGCCTGGCCCATGCGCGTCATGATGCGCATGTTGACCACGACGTAAGGCGAATCAGAAAGCTCGATGCCAATCTTGCAGATGGGCGAATCCAGCGGCCCCATCGCGAAAGGAATCACGAACATCGTCCGGCCCTTCATGCAGCCTTTGAAAAACCCGAGCAATTTTTGCTTCATCTCGGCGGGGTCGGCCCAATGGTTCGTCGGCCCCACCTCGTCTTTCGTCTTTGTGCAGATGAACGTCCGGTCCTCCACCCGCGCCACGTCGCTTGGATGCGAGCGCGCCAGATACGAGCCGGGGCGCTTCTGCACGTTGAGCTTGATGAACGTGCCGCTCTTGACCATCAGGTCGCACAGCATCTGGTTCTCGGCGTCCGAGCCGTCGCACCAGAAGATTTTTTCCGGCTGGCAGAGCGCCGCCATTTCGTTGACCCATGAAATGAGTTTTTGATTGGTTGTCGCTGGTTTGTCCATGTTGCTTGTCCGTCTTGTGTTAATTTCTCCAAAAAACTTCCGAACAAACTGCCAGAAACGCGGCGGGTTGAACAGCCTAAATTGAAATATTTTCAGTGCTCTGGGGAAAAATGAAAAAGGCCGGACTCAAATCCGGCTTGCGTTGTCATCTCCGGCCCTCAATTTTCAACTTTCGGTATGCAGCCTATCTTCAGATTAGGCGACGGCCACATTTCACCGAATACCGCTTACAATGTTTATATGCTTTGGTCTCGGCAGGTCTGCCGGGCGTAATGCGAAATATCGTGTGCCGGCGGTTCCCAAATCGAGAAATTCGACCTTGCTAAAGCCGGCGCTTCTTAGTTTTGCCTCCATGACCTTGGGTTCAAAAAAACTGACAAATGGCTCGCCCACGCTGGCAACATTCTCAGCCAGTTTTTGAGCCGCTTCTGCTGCTTTTCTGGTAGTCTTCACAATCGGCTGTTTAAAGGTAAGCACCACCTCGCTCCCCGATGGATACGTTGCCATGGATTTCAATGCTGCATCAATGGCCGCTTCTTTGAGATACATGGTCACACCCAGCCACGAAAAAAACGTCGGCTCCTCCAATGAAACGTGTTGACGACAAAGACCTTCTAGTAACGATTCATGCTCGAAATCTATTTGTGCAAAACACACATTTGCCGGCAAATCAAGGCTCGATTTAGTGAGAAACGATCGTTTAACCAACTGTGTGTCTGGATGATCAATTTCAAAAATCTTTAGTGACTTTGCCCAATCTGGCTGTCGGAAGGCGAAAGTGTCAAAACCAGCCCCCAAAATGACATATTGGCTGACCCCTCGTTGCACAGCGGCAGCCAGCCGGTCTTCGGCAAACCGGGAACGCAGCACGACATGCGAGCGCAATGCCGCCGCTGCAGGATTTCGATAACGCTCGGCGGATTCACAGATTTTCTGGCCGGCACCTTCGCCTAGCAATCTCACGGCCACGCGGTCTTCGAGAAGCTTTGGCGCGGCATCAAGCAATTGGTGGGCTGCGCGCAAATAGGCTGTGGCCAAGGCTGTGCGGCTTGCTTCTTGGTTATTCATATGAATTCGTGAGATGCCTAACAGATAATGGATGGCTCGGTTTGCAGCCTATCATTGTTCATGAGCACGACCATATTCCTCTCTTGGCCGTTCGGCCATAATGGTTTAATCGTTAACACCGCGTTCTTCCGGTCAGAGTAAAGACGGCGGTTTTTTGCCGGAGCTGGATTAAGACGCTCCAGCTAAATCCGGTGTCAACTGTGCTTTTCACCCCTTCTCAATGCACGCGTAGGCATTGTGATTGTGGATGCTCTCGAAATTTTCCGCTTCGACTTTATACCAGCAGACCTGCGGGTGGGCGTTCAGCTTCAACGCCACGTTGCGCACCAAATCCTCCACGAACACCGGGTTTTCGTAGGCGCGCTCCGTCACGAACTTCTCGTCCTGCCGTTTGAGCAGCGCGTAAAGCTCCGAACTCGCCGAGCTTTCAATCATCGCTACCAGATCTTCAATCCAGACCGATTTCTTCATGCGAACCGCCACCGTCACCAGCCCGCGCTGGTTGTGCGCGCCGTATCTGGCAATCGCCTTCGAGCAGGGGCACAGCGTCGTCACGTGCGCCTTCACCGTCAGCACAAAATCAATGTCGCCGCCGCACGCCGCCGCATCAAACCGCGCGACGTAATCCATCAGGCTTTTCCCGCGCGACACCGGCGACCGCTTGGTCATGAAATAGGGGAACTCGATTTCAATGTGCGAGGTGGCGGAGTTCAGTTTTTTTTGCAGCGACAGCAAAATGTCCCGGATGTTTTCCACGTGGATGACCGA
>Ga0265337_1000383_pt1 | contig 23777 bp, 24 predicted proteins | sample 42122metaG_FD_192441 | JGI IMG/M metagenome (GOLD analysis project Ga0265337, IMG submission 192441) | Rhizosphere microbial communities from Carex aquatilis grown in University of Washington, Seatle, WA, United States - 4-21-22 metaG | ecosystem: Host-associated > Plants > Roots > Rhizosphere >... | reverse complement strand
ACAGGCCAAATCTGCGCTCAGCGCGCATTCGCCGGCGACGCTTCACTTACGGGAGGCGCTACGGGAGCCGCGGCGCCTTAATCGCCCATGAAATCGTCAGGTCGGTGCCGCTCAAGCCTAAGCATCAGGGGAGGTCCATGCCTTTGCGCTTGAGCACATCCAAAGCGGGTGCAGACCGCAGGAACGTCACGAGAGCACGGGCGGTGGCCGCGTCTTTCGCCTTGGCCCCGATGCCGGCGGAATAGGGTATCTGCTTCTGCAGCGAAGGGGGCAATTCACCAATCACATCGACGCCCGCAACGGGCCGCAATTCGGCGACTTGCTGAATCCCGATCTCGGCTTCACCTGACGCAATGGCGGCCCCGACCGGGCGGCCCTGCACGACGACGGCCTTGGGCTTGATCGCATCCGAAATGCCAAGTCTCTGCATCACGGTCAGAAAATGCTGGCCGCTGGAACCCTGGCTGTAGCCGACAGTCTTCGCCGCCAATAACGCCGCTTTGAGCTTGTCGGGCGTGCTGATATCCGGCCTCGGCGCGCCGGCCTTCACCCCGACGGCCACCTTCGAGATCATCAGCAACGTCTTGCCGTCAGCGCTCACAGCGCCGCTCTTTGCCAAGTCGTCCACGACCTCGGTGTTCGTGATGACGAGATCGGCAGTGCCCTGCTTGAGGTCTGCGGCAATCTCCGACGGACTCTTCGAACTGATCTTGACTTTGTTCCCCGTCGCCCTTTCGAACATGGGCATCAGCGTGCCCAAGACATCGGGCAACGGGCCGCCACCGGCAACAACGGTGATTTCAGCGGCACGGGCGGGCGCGCCGGCAACGAGTGCACTCAAGCAACCCGCCAATGTGACGGCGATGATTCTCGACCAAGCTTTCATGACGACCTCCCAAACCGCCTCGCATTGCCAAGGATACTCGATTGACGGAGGTTCGTCAGGAGGTACGAGGGGCCGTTTCGCACCGGCCCTGTTGCCCACCAGGAATAGACATCGGGCCCACTTGCGAGCGCCCATAGGGGTGTAGCGTGCCTCGCAGGCTACAGAACCGGGAGGGAACGTCATGAGCCGACATTGCGGACTCACTCCGACGGCCATTGCTCTCCTGTGCTCGAGCGTTGCCCTTCCATCGAGCGGTTTGCTCGCCCCACCACAAACGCTGCAAGTCTCAATGGCAGGTCACCGTCTCTAGAACAGGCGGAGGGTGCAAGCCACAGCGGGGGTCCTTGCGTGCCAAGCCCGCCCTACCGCCGTCTCGGCCGACGCGATGGCATGCGACTGCCCGCCATCATTGCCGCGACCACGAGAAGAACCGCGACGACATGCACAGCGAGATCGACAATGGTCACGTCGAAAGGGTGATAAAATTGCAAGGTGGCTGCCGCGAGCGCTGCCACACCAAGGCCGCCTACTGCCATCACGCGTAATGGATCGAGCGGCAAAGCGCGGCGAAGTGCAAGATAGAGCGCAATCGCCACCGGGATGCTCATCGTGATGAAGAAAACGAAGCAGTCCGACGAACGCCCCAATCGCCAGCCCTGCGGACCATAAACTATCCAATTTCGATAACAGCCATAGCCGCTGCTCGCGAGCCACAGCAGAAGCGACGGCAAGGGGAGGAATATCCAGAACCGGCTGCGGTCGGGGAGGCTGAGGTAGAAAGCCGCGATTACCGCGGTCAGACCGGTCACGAACGTAGCGGCCATCTCGACGGCAAAGGGAGCGCTCTCAAGGCGCGGGATCATCGCGGGCCAGGCGCCGGTGACCAACGTCACGGCGCCGACCACCGCCACGAATGCAGCGAGCCACACAGTCGCGCGCGCCAAGGGCGGCCGCAAGCGCCGGACGGGTTTCGCATCCGCGGCAAGCGATTCGATCAAATCCTGCGTGGCGGTCACGCGTCCTCACTCCTTCGATCCAGTATCTTGCGCAAATTCTTCATCGCCCGGTGCGTCGATACCTTCAGCGCCGTGATGGACATTCCCGTCGCGGCCGAGGCCTCCTTCAACGACTTTTCCTCCATCTTCAGCAGCCTGATCGCTTCGCGTTGGCCCTCGGGCAAGCTCTCCATGGCCTCGCGGAGAAGCCGCCGGTCGGACTGCGCCTGATAAGTGTTCGTTTCGTCGGCTGAAAAGGTTTCATGCTCGGCCAACAATTCCGTTTCGCGGAGCCGGGTCCGGCTGTACACCCTGATGCGATCGATGATCCGCCGCCGCCCGATCGCGACCAGCCACGGTTTGAAGGGCCGCTCGGGATCGTAGGTGTGGCGGATGGAATGAACCGTCAGCAGTATATCCTGAACGGTATCTTCGACGTCGCGCCTGTCGCGGTGCTGCCGCGCGGCAAGGCCCCGCAAATAGGGCGTAATCTCGGTGAGGAGGCGCCGGTATGCCGCGTGGTCGCCATCCTGAGCAAGGCGCATCAGCCGCGCCCAAGCGTGGTCTTGCTCCTCTGCACGGGCTTCACCCGGTTCGGCGATCACGCTCACGGTTTCAGCCAAACCTGCGATCGGGAATGATCGGTTCATCGCCGTCATTCTGCGCAGTGACCTTACACGACGCAAGACGAAGCCTGCGACGCCGATCGAACATTTATTTGCATCGGCCTGTCACCGCGGCTGCCGGAAGCCCGAACATTTGCCGTGAGTATCGCGAGCGATCCGGACGACGCAATGCCGGCGATCTTCGCGAGAATTCGTTTTGCCGCGTGCATCGCTGCTCGGTGTTGAGCCGTGGCCGTAGCCCTCCCCCGGGGCCCAGGCTCAGGGGCCGGCAATAATCATCCTCGGCCAGTAACCTTCCCCGGGTCCCCGCCGAACTCTCTTCCGTCAGTCCTAAGCAGGACGCGAACAGGAGAACCCCATCATGAACCGCATTTCTGCCCTCACCACTCTTTCCGCCGCCGTCGGGCTCGCGCTTGCCATGCAGAGCGCCGGTGCCGCGGAGATGCCGCAAATCGTCAAAGACAACATGGCGAAAATGGCCGCCCAGCATCTCGAGAAGTGCTACGGCATTAACGCCGCCGCGAAGAACGATTGCGCGGAAGGCGCGCATTCCTGCGCCGGCCAGGCCACCCAGGCGCGCGATACCAAATCCTTCGTCATGCTTCCGGCCGGAGTCTGCGGCAAAATCCAGGGCGGCAAGACCACGGCGTCCTGATCCAATGGCGCGGCCATCCATTCCTCCCTGGCCTGCCGCGCAGCAAGCGGAGCGTGGCTCGATTCCCGCCCATGCCGGAATCGGGCTGCGCTTCCCGCATCACCGCATCGTCACAGAAACACGACCCGACATTGCGTGGTTCGAGGTGCATACCGAAAATTACATGGGCGGTGGTATGCCGCTCCGTTATCTCGATGCCATTCGCCATGATTACCCGATTTCGCTGCACGGGGTAGGCCTGTCATTAGGGAGTGCTGAGGCCATCGAAGGACCGCACCTCAGCCGTGTTCGTGACGTAGTTACCCGCGTCGAGCCCGGCCTCATCTCCGAGCATCTGTCCTGGAGCGTGGTGGGCGGCGCCTATCTTGCCGATCTGCTTCCGCTGCCGATGACCGAAGAGGCTCTGGACGTCGTCTGCCGGCATGTTGACCAGGTACAGGACGTTCTAGGCCGCCGGTTGCTGGTCGAGAATCCGTCCTCCTATCTCCAGTTCAAGCACTCCACGATTCCGGAATGGGAATTCGTTTCTGCCGTGGCCGGGCGGACGGGGTGCGGGATTCTGTGCGATGTGAACAATATCTATGTCAGCGCCTGCAATCACGGCTGGGACGCATCGGCTTATCTTGCCGCGCTACCCAAGGACGCAATCGGTGAAATCCATCTGGCAGGGCATACCGTCAAGGAGATCGGCGGCTGCACGCTCCGCATCGACGATCACGGCTCGCGGGTGGGCCCGGAAGTCTGGGCGCTCTACCGCGAAGCGCTGGCGCGGTTCGGGCCAGTGCCCACGTTGATCGAATGGGACACGAATATCCCCGCATTCGAGGTTTTGCTCGATGAAGCATCCCAAGCCGAGCGCACCATGACATACATGCAGGGGGAACACGCCGATGCCCACGCTGCTTGATACCCAGCGCGCGATGTTTCGTGCCGTCGCCCTGCGCGAACAGGATGAAGCGACCAAACAGATTCGAGGCGATGCGCTATCCGCCGCCGAGCGCTTGGACGTCTATCGCAACACGTTCGTTTCGAGCCTGACCGCTGCCCTGCGCATTTCCTATCCGGCCGTGCGTCGTCTGGTCGGCGAGCAATTCTTCGATGGTGCCGCGCAATGCTTCATCGACGGCTATCCGCCGCAAAGCGCGTATTTGAACTCCTATGGTGCGGGGTTTCCAGATTTCCTGAGGAAGTTCCCACCGGCCGCGTCTCTCCCCTATCTCGCCGATGTCGGGAGGCTGGAATGGGCCGTGAATGTCGCGCTCCATGCCGAGGACCTGAACTCCCTGGACGCGGATACGCTTGCAAGCATCGCAAAAGTTCCTCTCGATCGGCTGATCCTCATGCCCCATCCTTCGATCGGGCTCCCGCGCCTAGATCATCCCGCGGAAGCAATCTGGCGGGCCGTGCTCGCCGAGGACGATTCCGCGCTGAGCACCATCGATCTTTCCACCGGACCTGAATGGCTGCTGGTCGAACGCACGGCAAACGGCGTTGAGGTGTCGCCGCTTACCGAAGTCGAATGGCGCTTTGCCGCCTCCCTCTGCGCCGGCGAGACGCTCGCGAATTCTATCGCAGCGAACGCGGGCGACAACGTGTTTTTCCTTCTGGCTCAGCATCTGGCGGCCGGTCGGTTCATCGGATTTCGCCTGACTGAGGATCGTCTATCCGCTCCTTTGGAGAACTTCTCATGAGCCATCTATCCGCGTCTGCTTCCTCAGGTTCCTCTGTGATTTACGCTTTTGCGCGCTTGCGCGCGCTGCTGGAAACCGTTCCTTATTCTTTCCTCGCGCTGTCTTTGCGGTTTGCAGTGGCGACCGTGTTCTGGAATTCCGGCACGACAAAACTTGCGAGTTGGGACACGACGCTCCAGCTATTTACGGATGAATATAGACTTCCAGTCCTGCCACCCGAACTCGCGGCCTACATGGCGGCGTCCATTGAACTTTCGACGCCCTTTCTGTTGGTGTGCGGCTTCCTGACCCGTCCGGCCGCGGTTGCTCTTCTCGGCATGACAACGGTGATCGAGATTTTCGTCTATCCGGAAGCTTGGCCGACCCACATTCAATGGGCGGCCATGTTGCTGGTGCTGCTATGCCGCGGTCCTGGTAAAGTTTCGCTGGATTACGTCCTCTGGCGCCGGCTGGGATCGGATTGGCGCGCATAGCGCGCTCGTAAAAGACGACGATGATTGTCGCAAACCAGTTAAATGCAATACGCGCTCAGCCGAGTTTCGCGACCGATAATTAGGCTGGGATGCTGGCAGGCCACGTCGGTTTGTGGCGAGGCGCTATACGACACGTTAGATGAATGGACTGTATGGTTCTCAATAGCAGCAGTCGATGATCGTTCTCGTCAATATCCGCTTAGCAATAGCGCGAGCTTCAGCGGCGTCTATGTGCGTCTCTCCAGTTGCAACCAACGGAAAAGATCGCAGAAAGGCCCGCAATCCCGCCGAGAACCCTACAAAAGCAAGACGCCTTGCGTGCACCTTATGGAATCGGCACGAAGCTCATCGATTGGTCAGGCGTCCCTCAATCCAGGAAGATTACGAAGATGTCTGTGGCGGGGAGGCAGGAGGCCATGGCCACTTGGTCCTAACATTTCGGCGCCGCGGTATCGATGATTACAGGTATGCTCGTCTGTGGGCGTTCTGATAGGCTGCAGATACAGGAGACTTGGCCGGAAGGACGAACCGATGAAACTCAAGCTATTTACAGCGAAGTATGCGGAAGATGTGGAAGGGGCCGTAAACGCATGGTTGGCTGCGCAAGGGGAAAAAATCCGCGTGTCCCGATCAGAGATCACAATGAGCAGTGCCCTCGAGAACCCCAAGGATGACAGCTATTTCAGCATCGTAGCGGCAATTTGGTATTCAGAGGTTTGAAGTTAGGACAGTACCGCAGACTGCATTCCGTTGGGGCGGTCGAGACGCGAGTCCAGTTTGGCCTTGGGATGAGCGGCGTTTGAGCACACGGGGAGGATTGACGACGGGCTCTGAACATCCCCAAAAGCGCGTTACTCACCATTGTTTTGCCATAGGTAAAGTTGACTATGGCGCGGGCCGCCCTGCCGCTGATTTTGATTTGTGGGACCACGTGAACGTCCTTGGTATGTATTTTCATTTCCGTCCTTTCGGGTAGTTGCTACCGCGATCCGGTCAACGCCTCAAAGCCGGAGATCACATCGAAAAGCTCTTCGTCGATGCCGCTCTGGCGCAACTGGTGGAAGGAGCCATGAAGCTCTTCCAACAGGTCGTTGATGTTCTTATCGGCGCGTTGCATTGCCGCCAGGCGGCTCGCGTTCTCACTCGCCAGCGATTCGGCGCAGGCCCGGAAAAGCGAGATGAAAAGATATTCGCGGATAAGTGCACGCAGAGTCGCGGTGCCCGCGCCCATGACCTCGGGCAAATCGGCGGTGGGCCAGCGGACTTTGGCCAGACCTTGCTGCCACTGCGCATCGAGCGGCAACAGCCGTTGGCTAACCGGTTCGTACAGCGCGCCGGACTGCGGCCTGTTATGGAACACCCATAGCGACACATTCTCGCCGTCGTCCCGATGCGCTTCGCTTTCAATTTGAATCTGCCCGACCAGCGGGGTGATGGCCTGAACGGAGTTCGGCACCGTGAAGAGTCCGGCGAGCGAGAGGCCCGCATCCGCCAGACGCGCATGAACGCGCTCGCCAACGGCCCAGACCCGGGCTTTGCCGCGCAGTGCCGCGAGGGTCTTGATCGCATAATCTGCTATAACGTCGTTAAACTGCCCCACCAGTCCCTGATCGGACCCGAAAACGATCGCGGTGATCGCGCCCGCATATGTTGGTGCTTTCGGTTTCACCGTCGCGGCTGCCGGCTCGTTTTCTCGAAAACACGCGCCCAGCCCCAGTTCTACGGTCCGATAATAGTCGCTCAACGCGCGTACCGATTTCTCGTATTGACCGATGCTCGATGCGGCCAAGGCTTTCATCGTGCGGACAACGGATTGGAGATCGCCGGCGCTGCTGATCTTTCGGCGCAAGCTTTCGGTGGTGTCGCTCATGACGCCTCCTTAGCCGCCGCCGTGGGCTTCGTTGGAGCGTTCGGCTTGGACTCGCGACCAGGTGCGGCCTTTCCTGTGGGTTCAGATTCGGGCTTGGACTCCGGTTTGGTTCTCGCCTTAGAGACAGGTTCAGAGTTTTGGGCGTCTTTGACTTGCGGCTTCGGGGTGGATTCGGCTTTCGCTGCGGGCTTTGGTTGGAAAGGAGCGAGCGCCTGGCGGGCGATTTCAATGATGGTATTGCGATCCTCATCGCTCAGCTTGTCCGCACTTTCAAACCGCGCACACACCTTTGCCGGGATGTTCGCGGCCGCCTTTTGGACGGCGTGCTCCGCGTCAAGCATCTGGTCAGGGACTACGGGATCGAAGAGTCCCGCGGTTAACGCCAACAAGACGGCGATTTGTGCGGGTACGGACACCGGAGCGCCTTCCCCCTGTTTGAGGCAGGCACGAATGCGCCGTCCGTGCTCAATGATCTTGCGGGTGCTTTCATCCAGCCGGGCACCGAACCGGGCGAAAGTCTCAAGCTCCTCGAACTGCGCGTAGGCGAGTTTGAGGTCGCCCGCCACGGCCCGGTAGGCCGCGCGTTGTGCCTTGCCGCCAACGCGCGAAACGGATTTGCCGACATCGACGGCAGGCAGCACTCCCAATTCGAACAGCGAGGGCGAAAGATAAATCTGGCCGTCCGTGATGGAGATCAGGTTGGTCGGAATGTAGGCGGAAATGTTCTGCGCTTCGGTTTCGATGATCGGCAGCGCTGTGAGCGAGCCGCCGCCAAGTTCCTTGCGCAAGTGCGTCGCGCGTTCGAGCAACCGCGCGTGAATGTAAAAGATGTCACCCGGAAAAGCTTCGCGGCCGGGCGGGCGACGCAGCAGCAGAGACAGCTCGCGATAGGCGCGCGCATGATGCGTGAGGTCGTCGTAAACCACCAGCACGTCGCGCCCTTGCTCCATGAAATACTCCGCGATGCTGGTCGCGGCGTAGGGGGCGATGAAAGCAAGACCCGGTGGGTCGTTGCCTTCGGTCACGACAAGAACGGTGTGATCCATCGCGCCTTTTTCCCGTAACGTTGCCACGGCCTTTGCCACGGCGGACGCGCGCTGACCGATGGCACAATAAACGCAGAGCACATTCTGGCCGCGTTGGTTGAGGATGGTGTCGATCGCGATTGAGGTCTTGCCTGTCTGACGGTCGCCGAGAATCAACTCGCGCTGGCCGCGCCCGACCGGAATGAGCGCATCGATGACTTTCAGGCCGGTCTGGAGAGGGACCGTGACCGGGGCGCGATCCATGATGTGCGGTGCCGTGCGCTCGATGGGCCGGCGCTCGCTGCCGGCCACCGGCCCGTTGCCATCGAGTGGCCGGCCGAGCGGGTCGATGACGCGCCCCAGCAGGCCCTCGCCCACAACCACATCCATGACCCGCCCGGTGCGCTCGACCTCATCGCCGGCGTTCAGATGCCAGTATGCGCCGAGCAGCACGACGCCGATTTCATTCTTGTCCACGTTGAAAGCCATACCGAGCAAATCGCCAGGGAACTTGACCAGCTCCTCAAAGCCTACGCCCGGGAGCCCGGACACCTTGGCGATGCCGGTCGCTATGCTGGTGATCGTGCCCACCTCCCGCGGCGTCAGTTGCGGCCTGAATGCTTCCCGCGCCTGGCTCATTCCCGCAAACGTGCGGTCGAAGACACTCTGCAAGGTTTCCGGCTCGGTACTCATTCGTGCTCTGTTGCAGGCTTGAGTTCTTCCTGCTGGGAAGCGGTTTTGGCGACTATCTTTGGCGCGACGTTGGGTTCGGACTTCGGTCCGGCCTTTGCTTCAGACGCGGGTTCGGCTTTGGCTTCGCGTTTGGGTTCGGCCGTCGATTCAGGCTTTGCCTCGGCCCTCGCCTCAGGTTTGGGCTCCGCTTGCGCAGCAGGTTTGTCCTTTTCTTTGAGAAGCTCGTCGACACCCTTTTCCAGGGACGTGAGATAGTCCGCGATGCTCCAAGCTATTTTCTGTCCCTGGGCGGTGAGTTCAATTCCGCTGACCAGGTCGGGCGCGGTCCCGAACCGGATGTGAACGTCAGCCGAAAAGGTTTCGTTGAGCGCCTTTTGAATTGCTGCGCGTTGCGCCTCTGGCAGGTCAAATGCGCTACGCACGAGCGCGGGTTCAGACGCCGCCTTAAGGGCCACGCCGAGGCCCTCTTTTGCCCTGCCGTCCATCGACCGCAGGCGTTGCGTAAACACCTCGCCCACGCGTTCTTCCAGGCTCGCCGTGGCAAGGTCCGACAACGCCTTTCGCGCGATGGCGAATACTTCCTGCTGGGTACGGCGACGGATCGCTTGATTGAGGTTGTCGGCGTCGCTTCGCAGTGCCTCCTGCCGCTTGGCGCTCAGGGCATCGGCTGCCTTTCGCGCATCGTCGAGGAGCCGCTCGCGTTCGAATTTCGCCTCGTCCGTCGCCTTGCTCAAGAGCCCGGCACGCTGCTGGTCGAACTCTGCGTTCTTGTGCTGGAACTCATCGCGCTCCTTCTGCGCTTCGGCTTTTTTTGCGTCAGCGTCGGCGAGTTCCGCGGCAATCCGTTTTTCCCGCGCGTCGACGGCGTTGAGAATCGGCTTGTAAAGAAAGCGCTTCAGCAACCACACCAGGATGATGAAGTTGAGCGCCTGCGCACCGACAGTGAACCAATCGATGAGCATGAATTACTTTCCCGCGGTTTGCGCGATGACGTAATTCCAGAACGGATTGGCAAAAATGAGAATCATCGAGACCACAAAGCAGTAGATCGCGATCGACTCGATCATGGCCAGGCCAACAAACAGTGTGCGTGTGATCGTCGTTGCGGCATCGGGCTGCTGCGCCAGAGAACTCAACGCCGTGGCGACCGCGCGCCCTTCGCCGAGCGCAGGTCCGATACTTCCCAGGGCAATCGTCAGGCCGGCGGTGACGATCGAAGCAATGGCGATGAGCGTCGTGCTATCCATAATATCTGTCCCTGTTCTCGCATTTCATGATTCAACCCCGTACGGCCGGTTCAAGCTTAGGCTTGCGGGCGCGCGTTGCCGACGCGATGTAAACCGCGGCCAGGATGCTGAAGATGTAGGCCTGCACCATCCCGGTGAGCAGACCGAGTGCACTCATGGCGATCGGGAAGATGAAGGGCGTGATGGTCAGCAAAATGGCGAGAATCATCGTCCCGCTCATCATGTTGCCGAACAGGCGGACCGCCAGGGCCAGCGTACGCGACAATTCACTGATGATGTTGAACGGCAGCATGATGACCGTGGGTTCCACGTAGGATTTGAGGTAGCCGCCCAGCCCCTGCTCCTCGATGCCGAAAAACGGCACCGCCACGAAGACGCAAAGTGCGAGCGCTGCGGTGGTCGAGAGCGACCCCGTCGGCGGTTCATAGCCGGGAATGACGGTGCAGAGGCTGGCTAAGGCGACGAACAGGAACAGCGTGCCCAGGAAACCGATATACTTCTTTGGATGGCGGAGGCCGACGTCTTCGATTTGCTTCTCGATGCCGGTGACAACAATTTCCAGCAGGTTCTGCCAACGGGAGCGTTTCAGTTCCGTGGAGAGTTTGCGCGTAATGAGCATGGAGCCGACGGCCAACACAAACATCAATCCCCAGGTGAACACAATCGTTCCGTTGAGTTTGAGAAACCCGAGTTGCCAGAAGATCATCTCATCGGGACTAAGGCGCATGGCTAGCTTCCGATGCTCGCGAGTTGCGATTTTCGACCTAGCGGGCGGGTCAACCACTTGACCACGAGGCGCGCCAGGACAAAGCCAAGGAGACACAGCAGCCACCGCTCCCAATCCTCGCGCCCGACAAAATAAAATCCCGCCAGGGTAATGCTCATCCGCAGCATCATGCTGCCGAAGAACCACAGCGCCGGTTGCTCAGACGAAACGCCCCTGACAACCGTCCACCAAAGGCCTCCGAAGAAGAACGCGCCAAGCACCAGGCCCGCTGCCAATGCCGGCGCTAGAACGAAAATTTCATGCATCGTTATCCTCACGTTCGTCCCGCATTTCCTTGTCTTCCTTGGTCACCCAATGCCACGCGTTGAAACAGCCGATGGCAAGCCCGGCCACTAACAGCGCCAGCGTCCATGCGTGACTGCCCGGATAATGCCGGTCCAGCCAGATGCCGAGCGCCGCGCCGAGCAGCGTCGGAATCACCACCGACCAGCCGATCAGCCCCATCATCCCCAGGCCGAACCAGACGCCCTCCCCGGCGTTGCGCCGCGCCTTGAGCTTGCGCGCTGCCTTCACCTCCACCTCCTGACTGAGCGAGGACCGCGGTTTCGTGAATTCGGTTTGGGGTTCATCGGTCATTGTGAAGGCTCGCCAAGCGCCGGATGAAATCGCCTTCCATTTTCGCCAACACCGAGCGCACGCTTTGCTCGTGCTCGTCGAGAGTCAGAAACTCGCGCTCCACCGCTTCGCGCAATTGGCCAAGGTCCGTTCCGCCCAGTGCCCGGCGCACAGAGACGAGCACGTCCGGACCCGTCTTCACGAGCACCCCTTCATCAACGGCCACGAAAACTTCGCCGTCCGATGCTGTCTCGTAGGTCAGAATCCCCGGTGCCAGCGCCGCCACACAATCGAGCCGGTGTGGCAGAAGTCCAAACGAACCATCGCGCGTCTCGGCGACGATGCGCGTTACGCCCGTCTTCGCCGCAAAAATCTGGAACGGCAGGAGCACCTTAAGATTCATGGGCGCCGCCGGCATGTTCGAGCTCGGGTTCAAGTTTCACCCCGTTTCTCGGCGGCGGCTCTGAAGTGCCTTTGGCCTGCAACCCGGCGGCATCCTTCGCTTCCGGCTTGGCTGCGGGCGCGACGGGTTTCGCTTTTGCCTTCGCTTCGTCGATCGCCCCGATCATGTAGAGCGCGCTTTCCGGATAGTCTTTGAATTCATCTTTCAGGATGCGCTCACACCCATCCAGCGCGTCCTTGAGACTGACGAGCTTTCCGTTGAGGCCAGTGAACTGTTCGGTTGTGAAAAAAGGTTGGGTGAGAAAGCGCTCCAGACGGCGGGCACGGACGACGACGTTGCGGTCCTCCGGCGAGAGCTGCTCCAGCCCGAGCATGGCGATAATGTCCTTAAGTTCCGAGTATTGCGCGAGTGTCCGCCGGATTTCCTGCGCGAGGGCATAATGCCGTTCGCCGACGATGCCGGGCGTGGCCATCTTGGAACTGGATTGCAGGGGGTCGATGGCGGGGAAAAGCCCTTCGCTTGCCCGTTTGCGCGAGAGCACGATCGACGCAGAGAGATGCGAGAACGTATGCACCGCTGCGGGATCGGTGAAATCGTCGGCGGGGACATACACCGCCTGAATGGAGGTGATGGCGCCGGTATCGGTGTTGGCGATGCGCTCTTCCAGCCCCGACAGCTCGGTGCCCATCGTCGGCTGATAGCCAAGCCGCGACGGCATCTGGCCCATCAACCCGGATACCTCCATGCCCGCCTGGATGAAGCGAAAAATGTTATCGACAAGCAGCAGCACATCGCGGTGCTTGTCGTCGCGGAAATACTCGGCCATCGTCAGCGCCGCATGCCCGACGCGGAAACGGGCGCCCGGCGGCTCATTCATCTGGCCGAAGACCATCACCATGTTGGGCAGCACGCCGGCTTCCTTCATCGCATCGTACAGCTCCTCGCCCTCACGACAGCGTTCGCCAATGCCGCAAAAGATGCTTACGCCCTCGTGATGACCGACCATGTTGTGGATCATTTCGGTCAGCAGCACGGTCTTGCCGACTCCCGCGCCGCCGAAAAGGCCCGCCTTGCCGCCGCGCTCCAGCGGCACGAGGACATCGATGACCTTGATGCCCGTTTCGAATACTTCCGACTTGGTCGAACGGCGCGCCAGCGACGGCGGTGCCCGATGCACCGAACGCCATTCGACATCGGACAATGCCGCTTCGCGGTCTATGGTATTGCCAAATACGTCGAACATCCGCGAGAGAACCGCTTTGCCGACCGGCGCTTTCAACGGTCCGCCCGTATCCTCCACCGGCATTCCGCGAGCGAGACCTTGCGTTGGCGTCAGTGCAATTCCGCGCACGTGATGAGCATCTTGCTGCGCCAGCACTTCGATGACGATCTTGTCTTCCGCGCCAGTGCGCAGCACCGAGTATATCGGCGGCAAATGCTTATCGAACCGTACGTCCACGACACTGCCGCGCACCGAAACGACCAGGCCGAGATTCGGTAAGCCGGATTTGTATTCCATGCTTGCATATGCTCTTACGTCGTCACCGGGGATTGCCCCACTTCCAGTTCCGGATTTCCGGCATGTCCTCGCCGTGCTGGTCGATGTACCGCTTGTGCTCGATAAGCTTGTCTTGAACGGTCTGCTTCAAGTAGGCGCCCTTGGCGCCCAGCTGCGGCAGCCGATCCACCACGTCTTGCACCAGGTGGAACCGGTCGAGATCGTTCTGCACCCTCATGTCAAAAGTCGTCGTGATCGTGCCCTCTTCCTTGTAGCCCCGGACGTGGAGGTTGCGATTGGCCCGGCGGTAGGTCAGCCGATGAACCAACCAAGGGTAACCATGAAAGGCAAAGATGATGTGCTTGTTTTTGGTGAAGAGCGAGTCGTAATCGATGTCGCTCAGCCCGTGCGGATGCTCCGTGCTGGGCTGCAGTTTCATGAGATCGACGACGTTGATTACCCGGATTTTCAGGTCGGGCAGGTGCTTGCGAAGGATGGAAACGGCAGCCAATACCTCAAGCGTCGGCGTGTCTCCGCAACAGGCCATGACCACGTCCGGCTCGTGGCCCTGATCGTTGCTGGCCCATTTCCAGATACCAATTCCTTCGGTGCAATGCACAACGGCGGCATCCATAGTCAGCCATTGCGGCAGGGGGTGTTTGCCGGCCACCACCACGTTCACGTAATGCCGGCTACGTAGGCAGTGATCGAACACCGACAGCAGACAATTGGCATCTGGCGGCAGGTAGACCCGCACGATGTCGGCTTTCTTGTTGATGACGTGATCGAGAAAGCCGGGGTCCTGATGTGTGAATCCGTTGTGATCCTGCTGCCAGACGTGGGAGGCGAGCAGGTAGTTCAGCGAGGCGATCTTCCGGCGCCAGGGCAGTTCCAACGTCACCTTCAGCCACTTGGCGTGCTGGTTGAACATCGAATCGACGATGTGGATGAATGCTTCGTAGCAATTGAACAGCCCGTGCCGCCCGGTCAGCAGATATCCTTCCAGCCAACCCTCGCACTGGTGCTCGCTGAGCATCGAGTCCAGCACGCGTCCAGCGGGCGCGAGGAATTCATCATTTTTGATCCTACGGGCGTCCCACTGGCGATCGGTGGTTTCAAAAACCGCGTCCAGAAGGTTCGAGACTGTTTCGTCCGGACCGAAGATCCGGAAATTACGCTGATCCTGATTCAGTTTGACCACATCCCGCAGAAACTTGCCCAGCACGCGCGTATCCTGACCGTCAACGGCGCCGGGCGAAGGCACATCTACTGCGTGGATATGGAAGTCGGGCATTCGCAGGTCGCGCAGCAACATGCCGCCGTTCGCGTGCGGATTGGCGCCCATCCGCCGGTCGCCTTTGGGCGCCAGCTCGGCCAATTCGGGCATAAGGCGGCCGGCCTCATCGAACAGTTCCTCCGCCCTGTAGCTCTTCATCCAGTCTTCAAGCTGCTTGAGATGATCGGGATGCTCGGAATCCACCAGGAGCGGCACCTGATGTGCGCGGAACGTGCCCTCGACTTGCAATCCGTCGACGACTTTCGGTCCCGTCCATCCCTTGGGCGATTTGAGCACGATCATTGGCCAGCGCGGCCGAGTGGTGTCGTTGTTGGCCCGTGCATTGCCCTGAATTTGCCGGATGTCCTCGACGGCCTTATCCAAAATGGTGGCCATGAGTTCATGCATCTTGTCGGGCTCATCCCCTTCTACAAAGTGAGGCGTCCAGCCGCAGCCACGAATGAATTGCTCCAATTCCTCATGCTCGATACGGGCCAGCACGGTTGGGTTGCTGATCTTGTAGCCGTTGAGATGCAGGATCGGCAGCACGGCGCCGTCGCTAATCGGGTTGAGAAACTTGTTGGACTGCCATGCGGTCGCCAAGGGACCCGTTTCGGCTTCACCGTCGCCGATGACGCAGGCGACGATCAGACCGGGATTGTCGAATGCGGCCCCGAAGGCATGGCTGAGCGAGTACCCGAGCTCACCCCCTTCGTGAATCGAACCAGGCGTCGTCGGCGCAACATGGCTGGAAATTCCCCCCGGAAACGAGAACTGCTTGAACAGCTTTTTCAGCCCGGCTTCGTCCTGGCTTATGTCCGGATAGATCTCACTATAGGTGCCTTCGAGGTATGTATTGCCCACCAGTGCTGGACCGCCATGGCCCGGACCCGCGATATAGAACATATCCAAATCATACTTATTGATGACCCGGTTCAGATGCACATAGATGAAGTTCTGGCCCGGCGTCGTGCCCCAATGTCCGACCACCAGCGGCTTTACGTGCGATAGCTTCAGCGGTTCGCGCAACAGCGGATTGTCGTAGAGATAGATCTGGCCGACGGACAGATAGTTGGCGGCCCGCCAATAAGCATCCATCTTGTGCAGAAGGTCCGGTTTCAGCATGGGTTTCATGGCTTAGGTTTCCCGATTTGAGCCGAGCTGGAGGGTGCGGCAAACCATTTCGGCGATCATGCGTTGTTCGTCCGTGCGGACGACACGGACCGCAACCCGGCTCGCCGCCAGCGAAATCACGCCGTCATTCGCCGCGTTGCGCTTTTCTGCAAGTTCGATTCCCAGGAATCCCATCCCATCGCAAATCCGGGAGCGGATCGTGGGCGCGTTTTCGCCGATGCCGCCTGCGAAAACGAGCGTGTCCAATCCGCCAAGCGCAGCGGCGAATGCGCCGATCCATTTCTTGACCTGGTAGCAAAACAGCGCGACCGCCTCGGCCGCACGCACGTCGCGCGTTTCGCGCTCCAGCAAGTCGCGCATGTCGGAACTGGTCTCCGACACGCCGAGGAGCCCAGACTCAAAATTGACCATCTCGTTGAATTGCTTGGCGCTCATTTGTTCGGTGCGCGCCATATACCAAAACAGCCCGGGATCGAGGTCGCCGGTGCGGGTGCTCATCGGTACGCCCGCTGTCGGAGTGAAACTCATGCTGGTATCGACGGATTTCCCCTCACGCACCGCGGACAGGCTCGCACCATTGCCGAGATGTGCGAGAACCACGCGGCCAGTCGTTGCCGCAGGATCGCCAAGGCGTACGAGTTCTTCCATCAGATAGGCATAGGACAAGCCGTGAAACCCGTACCTCCGGACGCCTTGCGCTTCGTAGCGCCGCGGGATCGGCAACAAACGGGCCACACGCGGCAGGTCATGGTGAAAACCCGTATCGAAACACGCCACCTGGGGTAGGTCGGGAAATCGGCGCTGAAATGCCTCGGTCAATAGGATCTCTTCGGGCAAATGCTCGGGATCGAATGGGCTGAGCCGGCGCAGCTCCTCAACCATTTCCGCGGTAATTCGCTGCGGCTCGTTATATTTTGGCCCGCCATGCACCACGCGATGGCCCACCCCGCTCAATCCATAGCGAGCGCGGCGTTCCTCAATCCAGTCCATCAGAACGCCCACCGCCACGGTATGGTCGAGCGCCGTCACTGGCCCCGAAAAATCGTCCGCCGGGTTCAAGCCCTTCACGCGTAAGGTGGCCTCTGGCAGTCCAATGCGCTCAATTGCGCCCTCCAGAATCCGCTCTAGCCGGATTCCGGCGTCGAACAGCGCAAATTTGATGCTCGATGAGCCGCCGTTGACCGTCAATATGCGCGGGTTAGCCGGTTTCATGGACGGCCTCTTCGTCATTCCGCAATCCGAATGAAGCCAGTTTCGCGCGTGTGGACCGGTAATCCGTATGAAGAATGCTTCGTATCCCCAAAGCTTCCGCTATCTGGGCGAACATCGGGGTGTTTTCGATATAGATGACCTTTTCCGCCGTCACCTGGGCGATGTCCAGCGCAAGCCGAAAGATCGCCGGGTCGGGCTTCAGGACGTGGACGAAGCAGGAGGAAATGAAGAAATCCACTAGTCTGTCCAGCTTGAACGTTCGAATCCGATACGCATTCAGTTCGCGCCCCTCATTACTGACCACGGCGACCTTCACCCCATACCGGGCCTTGATCCGAGTGATCAGGTCGATCATCTCCGGGTATGGCTTCGATTGCGCGAACATGAAGCGCCGAAACTGAGCGCGCGTGAACGGCCGCTTTTTGTAGAAGACCGCCAGGCTCAAATATTCTTCCAGCGTGAGCTTTCCGTTCTGATACGTGTTCCAGGTCAGCTGATGGCGGTCCTCCATCTCGGCCGCTTCAAGCTTGAAGTGGGTCACGGCCCGTTTGCGCGCATGACGGCCCCACCCGTCGGTGAGCAGAACGCCGCCGATATCCACAAACACGCAGGCGATTGGCGGCACCTTCTTCATTGCTTTATGTTCCGTCGACCGGATCATCGCTGCCAAAGAATTCTTGCATCTTCCAAGGGGATCGCCGCGGCGTTGCAGTGCGGGGTCAACCGCGCGGTATAATCCCCTGGCGGGCGGGCCGCAGGCACAATTGCATGATAAACATAGCTTCCTGTCGCGCCGTCCACTGGGCGAACGCGTTTCATTTCCTGGCGCACCGGAGCACCGCCCATGACGCCGTCGGCGTAAAGTTCTACGCGCACCGCCCCGGGATCGAGGCCGTCGAGATGCGCCTGTACTTCAAATACGTGCTGCTCGCCGTTGGTCTCAAGCGTCACTTCGCCGAAACGCAGTGCGCTCCATTTTTGGTTTAGGGCGTGCCGCCAATCGACTATATTCGCCCCGATTTCGCCTTTGTCAGCGGTACGCCTACGGTAGGCTGATGCCGCGGGAAGATAGTGTTGCTCGGTGTATTCGCACACCGAGCGGTTGGTGGAAAACTGCGGCGTCAATCGCGCCATGCTTTCCCGCATCCGGGTCACCCAGGCACTGGGGATCCCTTGCTCATCACGAGTATAGAATTCCGGGATCACCTCACGTTCGAGCAGGTCATAGAGGGCGTTAGCTTCGACGGCGTCCCAAGCGGAACCGTCGCCATGTTCCTGGCCATCTCCCAACGCCCACCCCACTTCCGGCGTATAGGCTTCCGCCCACCAGCCGTCCAATTCAGATAGATTGATGCCGCCATTGACCAGTACCTTCATGCCGCTGGTTCCGCACGCTTCCCAGGGGCGGCGCGGCGTGTTGAGCCAGACGTCCACGCCCTGCACCAGCTGCTCGGTCAGGAGCATGTCGTAGTCGCTGAGGAAAATCACATGAGGGCGCACTTCGGGCCGCTGGATGAAATGCGTCCACTCCTGAATTAGGGCTTGGCCTGCCTGGTCCGCGGGATGAGCTTTGCCAGCCATGATGAGCTGTACCGGGCGCTGAGAATTGGTCAACAGGCGCAACAGTCGCGCCGGGTCGTCCAGCAGTAAATCCGGTCGTTTGTAAGACGCAAAGCGGCGCGCAAAGCCCAGCGTCAATGTATTGGGATCAAACAGACGTTTCGCACCGTCAACCGCCTCGGGCGATGCCCCTGACGCGGCCAGTTGCCCGGACAATCGATCGCGAGCATATTCAATAAGCGTTCCCCTGGCGGCAGTACGAAATTGCCAGAATCGCGCGTCGGAGACGGAGCGAACGGCCTGCTCCAGTGCTTCCGTCATCCCCAACCAACGATCCTTGCCACAGGCCTCCGTCCAAAAGCCGTCCGCCGCCGCCGAGTCCCAACTCGGCATGTGGACTGCGTTCGTCACATGTCCGACCGGCACTTCGTCCACCGGCCAACGTGGAAAGAGCGGGCTAAAGAGGTGCCGGCTCACCTTTCCATGCAGGCGGCTCACGCCATTCACCGCCCCACTTCCGCGGATCGCCAGATACGCCATATTGAAATTCTCGGCCGGGTCATTCGGATTCCGGCGGCCCAGGGCCAGCAAATCATCGAGCGTCGTGTTGAGCTGCGTCCGGGCGTAACCACCCAGGCAATGATCGATAAGGGCCGGAGCGAAACGGTCAAAACCGGCGGCCACCGCCGTGTGGGTGGTGAAGAGATTGCCCGCTCGGGTAACGGCCAATGCCACTTCAAAGGACTGCCCGGTCGCTTATGAAACTTCGTGCGCGTTCCAGCACAGCGAGCGCCGCATGCCCTTCGTTCAGGTGGCAGACTTCCGGCTCGATGCCGAGCGCGGCGAGCAATCGCCATCCGCCGATTCCAAGCACCAGCTCTTGCATGAGGCGCAGATATGGTCCACCGCCGTAAAGCTCGCTGGTAATCCCCCGATACGGCGGATAGTTCGCCGCGTCATTGCTGTCCAGCAGGTAAAGCTTCACTCTGCCAACCTGAGCCTGCCAGGCGCGCAGCCAGATCGAATGACCCGGCATATTGAGCCGCAGCCGCAACCATTCCCCATCGGGGTGGCGCAATGGTGTGATCGGCAATTGTCCGGGGTCGTTGTAGGGGAAGATCGCCTGTTGCGCTCCGTCCTGGTCGATCACCTGGCGAAAATAGCCCTGCTGATAGAGCAACCCGATGCCGGTGACAGGCACGCCCAGGTCGCTGGCGGCCTTGAGTTGATCGCCGGCCACATTGCCGAGCCCACCGGAGTAAATGGGCAAGGCTTCGCTCAACATAAATTCCATGCTGAAATACGCGACACAGCTCAGCGGCGATTGCGGGTAGGTCTGCTGAAACCACGCGGGCGCCTTGGCGGCATTTCGCCTGGCTTGCACCAGATCGTCAACGTTCTTGCGAAAAGCGAGGTCGGACAAAGCACGCTGAAGCTTCTCTCGCGAAACGGTCTGCAGAACAACCCAGGGGTTATGAGTGAGTTCCCACAGCACAGGATCGAGCGCCCGCCATACCTGATCGGTGGCATGATTCCATGACGAACGCATATCCAGGGCAAGCTCGGATAAAAGCTCGAACCCCTCTACGTCCCTGGACTGGAGGTATCCTTTTGGGTGGCCGGCCCCTGCTTGCTCGCTCATGGCTGTTTCTTCAAATTTGTCCTGGATGCAATCTCCGGCCGCTGCGCGGGCGTCGTCAGCGCAGTACCGACGATAGCCTGTGCTTCCGCGAGGATGCGGCGCAGATGATCCGTTCCACGAAAGCTCTCGGCATAGATCTTGTAGATGTCTTCAGTGCCGGAGGGACGCGCTGCAAACCATCCGGACTCGGCGATCACCTTCAAACCGCCAATGGGCGCGCCATTGCCGGGAGCCTCGGTAAGAATGCTCCGGATTTTTTCACCGGCCAACTCCGCAGACTGTATCTGCCGTGGCGATAGTTGCGCCAGCGCTTGCTTCTGCTCCGGAGTCGCTGGCGCCTCAACACGATCATAAACGGGATCACCGAATTCGCGCGCAAGCTCACGGTAGATTTCGCCGGGATCGCGACCCATGCGCGCGGTCATCTCTGCCGACAACAGAGCCGGGACGATGCCGTCTTTATCTGTCGTCCAGACGCCGCCATCCAGACGGACAAAAGACGCACCGGCACTCTCTTCGCCGCCAAAGCCAACCGAGCCGTCGAGCAAGCCATCCACAAACCACTTGAAGCCGACCGGCACCTCGTAGAGCTTCCGGCCGAGCTTCCCCGTGACGCGATCGATCATCTGGCTGCTTACGACCGTCTTGCCAACCGCCGCATCCTTGCTCCACTTCGGCCGATGCCTGAAAAGATAGAAGACGGCGGCCGAAAGATAATGGTTCGGTGCTAGCAGTCCTGTGGTCCCGGTGACGATCCCATGACGATCATGATCGGTGTCGCAAGCGAAGGCGATGTCAAAGCGATCCTTGAGGCCGATCAAGCTTTGCATTGCGTAGGGCGAGGACGGATCCATGCGAATCTGACCGTCCCAATCGACCGTCATGAACCGAAAGGTTGGATCGACGACTTCGTTCACGATCGTGAGATTCAAACCATAGCGTTCGGCAATCGGCCCCCAATAGTGAACGCCGGCGCCACCAAGCGGGTCCACGCCCATGCGAATATTCGCTCCACGAATCGCATCCATATCGAGCACGCTGCCGAGATCGCTCACGTAAGGATTGAGAAAGTCATACCGGTGCGTGGTGCCGGCGCGCTCGGCCTGCTCGAACGAAATTCTCTTCACGCCCTTAAGGCCGCTTTCCAGGAACGCATTGGCTCTAGCTTCGATCCATCCCGTGACGTCCTTATCTGCCGGTCCGCCATTGGGCGGGTTGTATTTGAAGCCGCCATTGTTGGGCGGATTGTGCGAAGGCGTGATGACGATGCCGTCCGCCATCCCTGTATCGCGCCCGCGGTTGTAAGCGAGTATTGCGTGAGAAATCACAGGAGTGGGAGTGTATTCATCCTTATCCGCGAGCATGACGTTCACACCGTTGGCCGCCAGCACTTCGAGCGCGCTAGCACAAGCCGGCACGGAAAGCGCGTGCGTATCGATGCCGATGAACATCGGGCCGCCAATGCTCTGCCGCTTCCGGTAGTCACAAATTGCTTGGCTGATGGCCAGGATGTGCCATTCGTTGAAACTTCTCTCGAATGAGGAACCGCGATGTCCCGAGGTGCCGAACGCGACACGCTGGGCTTGCACCGTTGGATCGGGACGTTGATCGGTATAGGCCGCGAGCAGCTTCGCGACATCGACAAGAAGCGACGTTGGCGCCGGCTTGCCGGCGAGCGGGCTAATCGTCGCGCTCACGTGCGCGGATGCCCCAGTTGCCGATAACGCCGGATCAATGCGTTGATGGAACTGTCGTGACTGATTGCGACGTCGTCGCTGCTGGCGGCCCCAGCGGGAATGCGTCCGGCCGACGCCGTGCGGCCAGCCGCCCCCCCGCTGCGCCTGCTCGAGTGTGTTTCATTATCGGAAGATCGCGGCGTTCCGTTCGCTCTTCGAAAAAGATGCCAGTCACGCATTGGCATTGTCGGCGTTAACCGGAATCGCTGTTCCTGCAGGCGCTTGGCCCGCATGTTTTTTGTTCAACTCCATTGCCACGCCGTAACACAAGTGAGACCGCCTAACCGCATCGAGTCTACGGCGGCGCTGGGGACCAAGACGATGGTCGGGTTCTCCTTCAGGCCTGCATAGAGCATCTTTATGGCCCGCAGTTGGAGCGCGACCGGATTGTCGATTTAGTTCTTGGCCGCCCGCTCGAACTTTTCGGTGATCCAGCGTTTCGAATCGCAAGAATGACTCTGGCTTGACGTTTTCGTTCCGCTTTGATCTGGATCGACGTCGCGTCCTCCAGGCTTGGCGGGATCAGAACATCCTTGACCTCGACCGAGATCACATTGACGCCCCAAGGGCTCGGTGCGTTCATTGATGACTTACCAATACGTCGCTTATTCTTTCCCGCCTCTCGAGCATGCCCGCCGTGGCGTTGCTCACGGCAAGCTGCGTCAGCGGCATCGCTCACGAAGAATTCTCCGTTCAGGCCATCAGGCTAAGCCTTAGGACCAAGAAATTGATGGTCAAAAGTGATCTCCCAGACAGGTTGATTGGAGAATTGATAGAGCCTCCTGACTTTCGAAGGACGAAAGCCATGAGCAAGCACCCACCGCACGCGGACGGGGCCCCGATTTGCGTGCTGTCCGGATTCATTTCGAACCGGTCGATCCATAAGGTTATCCATCCGTCAGCAGCCGAGCGCGCGGCGTGCTTCCATGATCGTCTGGTCAGGAGAACCCGCTGCGCTCACATGCGTCCATTCCCCCGGCGTCGAGACGAACCCAAGCTGAGCGCGCAGCACGTCCGTCGTTGCATCGGAAGCATCGCCTCGCCGCGAGGTGATGCGGGGTTCCAATAATTGCGCCGGAGCCTCAAGCCAAACCCCGCGAAACGGCAGGCCTGTCCGGTCGGCGATTTTTGCGAGCGCAAGGCGCTCGCTTTCTTTGCCATATACCGCATCGGCAACCGCGATGTAGCCGGTGGCCAGAACTGTTGTTGCCAGCTCAGCGATACGATCATAGACAGCCTGTGTCACGGCGGGAGCATAGGCGCTTTCCGGCAGCCGCGCTGTTTCATGCACGCCCATGAGCTGCTTTCGGATGACGTCGCTCCGGATGACGATAGCGCCCGGCGCGGCGCCCAAGAGTGGCGCGAGTGCACGCGCCAGCGTGGTCTTGCCCGTGCCTGATACGCCGCCAACCGCTACGAGCAGCGGAGACGGCTTGGCAAGATAAGATAAAGCGTGGTCAAGAAGTGAAGAGGCATGCTGTAGCTTCGCACCCCGCATCGTGCGGTCCTCCATGGCTTCCGCCGCGGCAACCGCAGTGTGTGCACGAATGGCGGCACGGCAGGAAAGGAACAGCGGAAGAGCGGCAACACCCGCATGGTCTCCTGTCAGTTCGAGATAGCGGTTCAGGACCGCATTGGCGTGGCCGCGCATTCCATGACGATCAAGATCCATCAAGAGAAAGGCCAGATCATAAAGCACATCTATGCAGGCAAATCGGTCGCTGAATTCGATAGCGTCGAACAGCACGGGAACGGCGCCGATCATGCAGATATTGTTCAAATGAAGATCGCCGTGACAGCGTCGAACGCGGCC
>Ga0265337_1000382_pt1 | contig 23795 bp, 30 predicted proteins | sample 42122metaG_FD_192441 | JGI IMG/M metagenome (GOLD analysis project Ga0265337, IMG submission 192441) | Rhizosphere microbial communities from Carex aquatilis grown in University of Washington, Seatle, WA, United States - 4-21-22 metaG | ecosystem: Host-associated > Plants > Roots > Rhizosphere >... | reverse complement strand
CTAAAGTAAGAGGTAACGATGGTGTACTTGTTTGCTCTTTCGATGCTCGTCTTTTTGATGGCGCTGGTCCTCGAACGCGTCTACCATTTATTACCAGTCGAAGAACTTAAGCGCCGGGCGCGTGACCACCGGCCACACACAGCTGAAATTTATAAAGTAGTCGCTCATCTGCGCGAAACCGACGTTCTGCTGGGCCTGCTTGGCAGTTTAGGCGCCGCCGGCATCCTAATCATGTCAGTGCGAACGGCTTGGTGGGCCGGCCTGCTGGCCGTGCTCGTCTTGGCGTGGCTGATTTTTTGGTCGCCGCGGCCGCGCGACGACGGCTGGCTATGGGTCGCCGCCGCCTACTGCTCGCCGGCCGTTTTCAGAGTCATGGACTTTTTCCTGCCGGTGCTTAAACCTTTATCCAACCTGCTGTACATTGGCCACGCCCGCCGGCACACCGGCCTCTATGAAAAAGAGGATTTGCTGGAACTGCTTAACCGCCAGAACCATCTGGCCGACAGTCGTATCTCGGAAGCCGACCTCAAAATGGCTTTCGGCGCTCTGACTTTTGGCGACAAAACGGTTGCCAGCTGTATGACGCCGCGTAAATCGGTACGCTTCGTTGGCGAGGACGAAACCGTCAGCCCTAAATTGATGGACGAACTTCACGCCACCGGCTTCACCTTCTTTCCGGTCATCCGCGGCTCTGCCAAAGAAACCGCGCCGAAAATCGTAGCCACGTTGGCGCTACCCGAATTGCTTAAAAACTTGGAAAAAGGCGGCCGTGTGGTTGATATCGCCCAGCGCGGCGCCGCGTTTATTAACGAAACTTGCGACCTTCACCAGGCGCTCGATGCCGTCACTCAAAACCGACATCATTTGCTGGTAGTTGTTAATAATTTCGAAGAAATCACTGGAGTGATTACGCTCAACAATATCTTGGAACAAATCCTTGGCCCAAAAATTATCGACGAGTTTGATAGCTACGATGACCTGCACGCCGTCGCTGGCCTGACCAAAAAGTAGTAAAACTTATGCTTGCGCCGCCCAGCCGGTGTCTTTATACTTGCTTCCAATTTGTCCAGGGAGCAGCGATGAGTCCAGAAAATCTAACCGGCGGAGTCGAACAGGAGCCAACACTCGAGCAAGTCATTGCTAAGTTGAATAGCTACCTCGAGCTTAATCAAAGTCAGGATGTCTACCATAAAGATGAGTTTGTTGATCATCTTGCGCGGTCTGGCGTTGTCTACTGGTGGGCCAAAGCTATCCAGTTGATGGGCGAGCCGGAAGAACCAGGAGCTCCTGCCGAAGAAATCCAGCTAGAAGACCTGTTCATTAAGAGACGCCAGCCCAGATCCCTTGCGCACCATTTTGAAGCTAAGTTGTCTCCGGATTTAGCTCACATCACTGCTAATGCCGAGTATCATCGGATTCCTTACCTACACATTGTTTGTCCAATTACACCCGAGCTTGAGCTAGATAAGTCCCGCGTGATCAGCACTACTTTTCGTAAATTCGATGATAGAAAAAGCACTCTTTCGGCCAGTGTAACTTTCGGTCCGTCTCGACCGCGCGAAGCAATTCCGCGAGGAGAAGCCGGCGTAGGTCTCAGGGCAACTCGTAAATTTACTGAACTGCTTATTGAGTCCGCCGAAAAAACTTTGGCCGCACAAGCCGCCCAGCCAGCCACTACCGACCAGCTCGATTAACTGCTAAAATAACACCGATGGAACGCGTACTATCGCGCGATGTGGCAAAACACGTCGGCAAAGAAATCACCATTCAGGGCTGGCTGCACAAAAAGCGGCTGATTGGCGGTATCAACTTTATTGTTGTGCGCGACCGCGGCGGCCTGACGCAAATCGTCCTGACGGATGATAAAGAAGTCGAGAAACTGCGCGGCATGCAAATCGGCACGGTTGTGGCGATTACCGGCAAAGTTGTGGCCGAAGAGCGGGCGCCCGGCGGAGCAGAACTTCACGACGCCAAAGTCGAAGTCATGGTGCCGGTTACGGACGAGTCGCCAATTGAAATTGATAAACCTCTGTCCCACAAGTCCGAAAATCTGGATACGCTTTTTGATACCCGCCACATCGGTCTCCGCAGCCCGCAGGAACAGAAAATTTTCAAAATCCGGGCGGCACTGGTGCGCTACATTCGCGATTTTTTGACCGAGCACGAATTTATAGAAATCCAAACGCCCAAACTTATAGCCCAACCGACAGAAGGCGGCGCCGAAGTCTTCAAAGTCGGCTACTTTGAAAAGGACGCATTCTTGGCCCAAAGCCCCCAGCTTTATAAGCAGATGATGGTTGGCGCTTTTGAGCGGGTTTATGAAATCGGGCCGGCTTACCGCGCCGAGCCCAGCGCCACCACCCGCCACGTATCGGAAGTCACCATGCTGGATATCGAAATGGGCTTTATCAAAAACCACGACGAAGTTTTGGACATGGTCCAAGACATGACCTACGACGCCCTGACCAAAGTTTACAAAGATTACGCCGATGAGCTTAAAAGCTGGAACGCGCCGGAGCTGGTTCTTAAAAAAGAATTTCCGCACTACACTGTCGCGGAGGTTCACGAACTTTACACCAAAGCCACCGGCACGGACGTGACTGATGAAAAAGATTTGCTGCCCGACGAGGAAAAGTGGATTTGCGAGCATGCCAAAAAAGAGCAGGGCTGTGAGGCCGTGTTTGTTACCAACTTCCCCAAGCAAGCCATGAAGTTCTACCACAAGCTGAGCGACGACGGTAAAACCGTCATGTGGGCCGACCTGCTGTTCCGCGGGCTAGAGATTGCTACTTGCCCGGAGCGCGAAGTTGACCACGACAAACTGGTCAAACAAATGAAAGACGCTGGCCTGGATCCGGAACATCCCGGCTACAAGTATTATTTGGAAGCTTTCAAATACGGCTTGCCGCCACACGGCGGCTGTGGTTACGGCATCGACCGCTTGGTCGAAAAGACCGTCGGCCTGGCCAATATCAAAGAAGCCATCCTGTTTCCGAGAGATATCAATAGACTTACTCCATAATGAAGATTGTTCTTTTTGGCGACAGCCTTTTAAAGAATTTCGGTAAAGATTATATTGCTCAGTTCGAAGCCGCTTTGCCTGGTGCGGATATCTACAACTGTTCTGTAGGCGGCTGGGATACGGACGATGGCCTTAAAAAGGCACCATTTATTGCCAAGCTTAAGCCTGACATTGCAATTTTGGGCTTTGGGACTAACGATGCCGCACCATGGAAACAGGTGCCACTCGATAGGTATCTTGAGAATGTCTCAAAAATTGTCGAGGAATTTGCAGACTCAAAAATTATCTTTTTCCTCCCGCCACCCGTCCATCCTGAGAACGGGCATAACGCCGATCATCGGCGTTTTCCTGACACAGTTCAGCAATATCACGATGAAACCAAGAAAGTTCTTGAAGGTAGCGGCACCACCTATTTAGATTCACATGCCGTCTTTGCTCCGCTCCTAAAGAACGACCAAAGTTATCACGTTGAGGATGGTGTTCATCTCAACGATTTGGGCTATAAAATTTTGATCGAAGAATTTTCAAAATTAATCCGCGACATCAACCGCCTGACGCCATGACCGAGTTGCTACAAGAACCAGACGAAACTCTAGCCGAACCAGGCCCTATCGAACTTCCGACTCAGGGTGAAGTGATTCTTCGCCAAGCTCAGCTGGAGGACGCTCAACGATTATTCGAATTGCTAAAAGCTAATAAAGACAGACTGCGCAAAGCCCATATGCACGTTCCGCGAAATTTAGAAGAAGCTCAAAGACGGATAGTCTCGCATAACTCCAAAGGTTATTTAGATTTTGGCATCTGGGCTGGTGATGAACTTATTGGCGAGGTAGGCCTGGGACGAGATAAGCCTGATTCTGAGGACGCCGAGATTTTTTACTGGCTGGACCGTAATCACGTAGGCAAGGGCTATGCCGCTGACGCCGCCAGAAGCTTGGCTGAATATGCGCTTGGGCCGCTAGGAATTAATATATTAACCGCTAAGGTCGATACCAATAACGCCCACAGCGAAAGTAGCAAGCGTACTTTACGAAGAGCCGGCTTTCAACCGCTGACCGACGAATCAGCTAGAGTCCACGTTTTTACGCGTCGGGCAGATCCCGTGGCATCGACCACCACACTCCCTAAATAGTTAACTAGTTAAGTATTTTGCCAACTGTGGCCTAGCTCGGAAAGAATTAGCCAAACCTTTGCATCTGTGCCCAGCGCATCTTTTAAGTAGGTTTGGATTTTTAGGCAAATTTCATCTTGTTTTTTGACTCGTTCTTCAAAAGCCGCGGCATGAATCTCTAGCTCAACCTTAGCCAGCATCCCAGCGCCTGCGACATTAAGCAGACGAACACTAATCTCATCGATATCGAGCTTAATACTTTCGCCAGACAGCTCATCGGCAATTAGCCGTTTCAAATCGCTGGTCATTGACTTAAGCTTAGCTTCAAAATCTTGCCCCGATTGATAAATGTTAACTGTTGGCATAGCAAAATTATACCCTCAAAAACCTAAATTCCGAGCGGCTAGGCCGCTAGGGCTTCAAAACTATCAAGAGTCTCTTGAGCACGGGTTCGAGCGTCTTCTGCTAGATTATCTCTGGCCAGTCTAAGTTTTAAACCATTAGTTACCAAGGACACCTCCCAGGCCTCTATTTCTAGAGGCGTTTCTTCACCAAGGCTTTCGACGTAGTCTCGGTATTCCGGCCCGAGTTCAACAAGTGCATCCACAGATTTTTCAAGCTCCTCGGCGGTTTCTAAAACAACACTGCGTTCACATTCACCATGCCGCACAGTATCTCCTTTATTACTTAAACTATACGCTCAAAAATCTAAATTCCCGGGATTGACGCTAGAATATAAAGGATGCAAGACGTTTCCATTGAATATGCTCACATTTATACGAACAACCGTATAAATGAAGAGCACGAAAAATCAGTTCAGATATTGAGCGAGCTTAAAGGCGATCTGGACGCAGGCGACCAAACGTTTAGCTTGGTAGTCATGGTGGACGATTATTCATTCCCCGACCCAAATTTCGACTATGAAGAATTTAGTAAGTGGCTGGGAGACAAAGGCTTCAAACCAGACCTGATGATTCGAGAGTCACAACTTATTCCGCTTTGCGACGAAGTTATAAGCCTGATAGAAAACGGAAAATTGAAAGCTCAGATTACCGAATACATTAAGTCAAAAAAATATCCTTGTTCGCTGTTTGTAGCCACCTGGTATTTATTGCGACTCGGTCATCTATCCTTTGATATTTTCCCGGACGAGCTGAAGGCCAAAAAGCTAATAAACATCCTACCTAAAAGTTTTAAACCTTTCGAAGACAAAGGTCTAGAGATTATCGAGTCAACAAAGTTCGCAGATGCCAAAAGCAATATTGAATACAAATTCTTCGAGGGCAGGCTAATCGCCTAGCGAATTCGCGACTGCTCAAAAACCTAAATTCCCGTGTTTGGGTTAAAATTGAGCCATGAGAGTCTTAGTCTTCGGTGACAGCATCGCACAGGGCTTTTGGTCTGTTGATGGTGGTTGGGTCGAGAAACTGCGAAAGCATTACGACAAACTGGCCCTAGAAGATCTGGTAAATAATAAGCAGCCAGAGATTTTTAACTTGGGTGTGTCGGGCGACACCACGCGCAACTTATTAGCTAGGATTGAACTTGAAACCCGAGTACGCACGTGGCCCGAGGATCCTCTGACAGTTGTGTTGGCAATTGGCACGAACGACGAACTTTTTGAAAACAACGAACAAGCAATTAGACCCGAAGAGTTCAAGGCTAATGTAAAGAAAATCCTGAAGCTAGTAAGACCACTGGTCGACAAAATAATGTTTGTTGGCAACGCGGCGTGTGACGAAAAGCTAACCACTCCAGTCTTTTGGTCTGACATTCACTACACCAACAACCAACTAAAAAATTACGAAGACTATATAAAAGAGATCGCACAGGCAGAGGGAGTGCCGTTTGCCCCAATCTTTGAACGCTTTCAGGCAGAACAGCAAAGACGCAACTTACTTGCCGATGGCTTGCATCCAAATGATGAAGGCCACGAATTAATCTATCAAATCGTTCGACCAGAACTCGATATGTTACTTGGCTCAAAAACCTAAATTCCCGGCTAGCTATTCCCAGAACTTGGTGCGCCACGCCGAGATGGTGAATACTATTAAAGCTACAACTGCCCAGCTAAACTCAACCCAGTTGAAATGTTTCGATGGAGCCAGATAATTAGCTCCGGTCAGGTCTGAAACGAAAGAAACTCCGGCCACAAAAAACACAACTCCTGCTATCACCATGACAGCCCACCAGAACTTCCTGTCCATAGGTCAAATTATACCCTCAAAAACCTAAATTCCCGGGGTTGGGTTATTCGCCGATTTCGTGAGTAATCTCAATTAGTTCGCCGACTTCCATTTGCCGGATTGATTTTTGCAGGGTTGGGTCGGCCAGAAGTTGTCGATCCTGCAGGTAATACAGAGTAGCCCGGCGCAAAGGGACGCCACAATAACGGCCGAGCTTACTAACTATCTCCATGAACCTGATTGCTTCTGAGGGGCTGTGTGGTACGTCTGACAGCGGAAAATCTACATGCCACTGCATATCCGCCTCGCCAGAACCAGGGGAGAATTCTTTTAAAACCATTTTCCTATTTTGCTCCGTCGGTCATTTTTTGCAAGCATAAGCTACTGCTCAAAAGCTTAAATTCCCGGTAGGGTTGACTTTTTAAGACGTTTATGCTTAAATGTATTTGTAAAGTAAAAATAAAAATGACAAATTACCTAGCCCCACAAGAAATAGCCCACGACCCACGCTCAGCAATGGAAAAGTTATCGGCTGAAACGCTTCTCTATAAAATAAACCATCCGTCAACCGAATCTCAGGTTTTCTTCGGAGCAGTGCCTAAGCCTATCAGATCATTTATAAATACCGAACCGGTCTCTGTGGGCCAGGGCGCTATACATGCGATAGAAGATACATCTTTTATAAAAGCGGCTTAACGGTTCCAAATTTAAACCCTGGCAGGAAATGCTTAACTAGTTAAGTAATTGTTTCTGCTCAAAAACCTAAATTCCCGGGTCTTGGTTAGCGAGTGTAAGTTTTGGCGTTGCCGTCAAAGCCTGAAACCTGGGCAGCAGTTTCCCCCGGAAAAGCCTCGAACTTAAGCGTTCGTGCACCGGTCAGTTGCGCTAAGATGACGCCTTGAATTCCGCCTGCGGCTGAGGCCCTTATACCAGTGGCAAACGAGGCATTATCCCACTGCACACCGTTTGTTAACAGGTAGGTTTTGCCAGTTAGTTCGTATTTAACTAGGCCACTGGATTGGCCGGCTGTAGCGGGATTTGAAGTTGCGCTTTTAATCATAAACTGCTCGGCATCTTTACTGCCACCGTTGGTCGCTGTGCTGGTCGGGCCGCCACTGCCGCCACTATATCCAGCCGGCTTGGGATAGAGATCGTAATTGCCAATGCTAGCAATATAGACGCTCGGGTCAATATTATCCGGCGCGATGGACAAATGGCCAACCCAATAGTTTTGAGCAGTGTTGCTAGCGGCGTGGTAACCACCGCTACCCTGCAGGAACCAGTTGCCAATCAGCTTGCCGTCAATGTCGTAATCTATCTTACCGTCAACCGGCGCGGCCGTACGAACATATTTAGCAACCACCGCGGCTTTGGTAGAGCTGTCCATATAATCGGTTGGCGGGGCAGTGTAAGGCTTCCAACTCTCGCCCGAGTAATCGGCGTAGTCAACGAAACCCTGGAGCGGTCTGGACAGATCCCAGACCGCAAAGTCCAGTGTTTGGCCGCCAATGTGGCCAATAACCTCGCCTTTAGTGACAGGAATTTTTACGGTCGCACCCTGACCACCGCTTAAAGCGGGGACTTTGGATTTTATATTGGCGTCCAGGCTAGTAACTAAATCTACATAGGTCAAAAAACTGCAGGTGTGAGCTATGACTATTCGGTACTCGTCACTACTGGGTATATCAACGGTGTGCGGCGGTGTATTGACCTTGTCGCCGCGGTGCTGAACGCTAACAATATTGCCATCAGCCGGAGCAATTACGTCATAAGTGTCGCGCAGGGCACTGTTGGCCAATAGCCCGTTATAGTATTGATGATCGATTGGCGTGACATGTCCGCCAACAACCTCACCATAAGGCAAGACAAAACTAACTTGGTTCAAAGGCATCGGGGGTCCGATGTTGACCGAACCAGCCCCGTTGCAGTTGCCGCTGGTTAAGGCTCGTGATTCCGTTTGGTTATAGCTAACAGCTTTTCCGGATGCACTTTGTTTTGGGAGCGGCTTGTTAGCCTGGTAGACTTTCCAGCCAGCCAAACCCACTATCGCTATAACTACCGCCACAAGCAGTAGGCCGAGATGGCCGAAACCTTTTTGGTCATGCTTAACCATAAACAGATTATATAGCTTCGCTCCCGGAAAGTCCTTGTCTCTATTAATGACTGGGCTTTCTGGGGCTTATCATATATTTCTCGTTAATCACTCGAAATATACCCTCAAAAACCTAAATTCCCGGTTCTGCGTTTTGCGAATGCTTATCCAGATGGTATAAAAAGGGTAATGGAGCCAGGCCAGCATCATCGACGAACGAAGGTTGAGCCAGAAGCTACACAGACCGACCTCACGGCAACCGACCAAGAATTGGCGCAGTGGCGCAGGAAAGTTGCCGGCGATGTTTCAAGAATGCTGCCTTATGCCAACCCTGGATTTACTGAACTTGGTGCGGTCGCTATTATTGAGCCCGAAGAAGATCCACAAGACCCTTAAACAAATACCAAAAATCTAAGTTCTGAGGTTCGTGGAAACTGTCACTCGCTGCCGCGGTACATGACGGGCGGTTTTTGCGAGTCAGCTTCCAGATCCTTTTCATAGATTTCGCGAATACCAGGGACTTCACTGCCGTCGGAGGCCAGAAAATGCCGTATCGATCCCTCTATAACTTTTCTGAGAGGCCAGTTGCCAGCAACTTCCACAACCATGTCTGGGATAGTACCAGCTCCGCCGAGCTCTTCTTCGCCGTCCTTGTCATTTAAAATTCGACTTGCAAAAAGCACTGTCTCACTGGCAGGATCAACTATTACATACAAATGATTTGGCGATGCTGCCTTACCCCGGAACCGTACGACGTCGCCGAATTTTATTTCGACTGGTTCCCGTGATGCTTCGGGATTTGGCTGGCCAACTTCTTCACTCATATCAAGAGTATATATTAAACGAGCAGACAGGGGATACTTGACTAGTTAAGTATTTGGTACGTCTTTATATATTGGCGCCGACAAGACGGCCGATGCCATAGGTTATCAGCATGGCCAAAGCACCGCCTACGGCCACGCGTAGAATCGCGTGTTTAACGGGCGCTTTGCCGAACCGAGCGCTCATCGCGCCGGTTATCACCAAGGCTATGATGACACTGACGAAGGTAATAGGAATACGACTGCTGGCCGGCGGAATCAAAATTGCCGCCATAGGTAAAATGGCGCCGCCCAGGTAGGCCGCGGCCGACGCGGTGGCCGCTTGCCAGGGATTGGCTAAATCGTTCGGGTCGATAGCCAGCTCGGCATCCAAGTGAGCGGCAAACGGATCTTTTCTAGACAGCTCTTTGGCGACCTCTTTCGCGGTTTTGGCCGAAAGGCCTTTGGAAACATAAATCTGAGCCAGCTCGCTCAATTCTTCGTCGGGGTAATGGTCCAGTTCAAATTTCTCCTTGCTAATCATGGCCCGCTCGGTATCGCGCTGGCTACTGACGGACACATATTCGCCCGCGGCCATAGACAACATTCCGGCGACCAGACCGGCTAGGCCGGCGGTCAAAATCGGCGTTCGGCTATTGGTAGCTCCGGCTACGCCAACAACCAGGCCGGCTATAGAGACTATGCCATCATCAGCGCCCAGCACGGCGGCTCTTAGCCGGTTTAATTTTTTGGTCGGGCTTCGCTCGTTCAGCTCGTCATATTTATTTTCGTTAGAGCTCACATTCGAATTATATCGCTTCGCGCCCAGAAAGTCCTTTTCCCTCAATGCCAGCTTGCTTAAATTTAGGTGTAAAGTGGATGTAGGAGGAAATCAAATGAAAAAATGGAAAGAAAATAAGGGTCGCGGCGGTCCGATGCCCGGATACGGTCTAGGTATAATCGGTGCGGCCGTGTATTACCTGCACGTCAGCACTGGTCTTTGGCCAAGTATCACAGCTTTGCTTAAAGCTTTAGTCTGGCCGGCGTTCCTGGTTTACCATCTGCTCGGTTTGTAGTTTCAGCTTTCTTTCAGTAAGCAGGCTTAGAGTCTAGCTTATGTCTGCCGTCAACCGCGGTATCCGCAATGCTTTCCGTAACCAAGTCCGCACGCTTTCGATTGTTTTAATTCTGGGTCTCTCCATTGGCCTAGCTTTGGTGATGTTGATAGCCCATCAAGCTGTCGGCCAAAAAATTAACCAGGTCAAAGCCAACGTTGGCAACACCATCAGTATTTCTCCGGCGGGCTTTAACCCGTTAAGCTCGGCCAACAATGCCCTGACTACCGACCAGCTGGCTAAGGTCAAAAATATTAACCACATTACTAGCCTGACCGAAACTCTGACCGATAGGCTGACAACAACTGGTTCAGCCCAGCCTTCTTTCGGTGGCGAGAATGCCAATTCCAATGCCCAAACCAGCCTGACCTCTCCAATCAAACTAAATGCTAGTGACGGCGGGGGACGATTCTTTGTCTCGGGCGGGGGTAGCAGTCTGCCGACTAACTTTAGTCCGCCGATTACGATTTTAGGTACCAACAGCCCAACCCAGCTAAACTCTAGTATTGGCAACCCCGTAACTATAATTAGCGGCAAGATCATCGATGGGTCGAAAGACACCAACGACGCTATGATTAGCAATGCTATGGCCGATAAAAACGGCCTTAAAGCTGGATCGACTTTTACAGCCTACGGCCAGACGCTTGAAGTGGCCGCCATTTATGGGATTTCCGAAAACGGCACACAGGCTGGCAACGATACAGTCATTGTCAGTTTACCGGCACTCCAGAGATTAAGCGGCCAGGGCAACGTAGTCAGCAGCGCCACAGCGACGGTAGACTCAGCTGATAATTTAGCCAGTGCCACCACGGCCATAAAAAATGATCTGGGCTCGAACGCCGACGTGCAAAGCGCGCAGGACGAAGCCAACAATACTGTCCAACCGCTTAAGAACGTCCAAAGCATCTCGCTAATAAGTCTGATTGGCGCGCTGATAGCTGCCGCTATCATCGTCTTCTTGACCATGGTCATGATTGTCCGTGAGCGCCGCCGAGAAATCGGCATTCTAAAAGCCATCGGCGCGTCAAACATGAAAGTCATGTTCCAATTTATGAGTGAAGCGTTGACGTTGACGATTTTGGCGGCCGTTATCGGCCTGATCATCGGCGTGGTTGGCGGCAACCCAGTCACCAACACGCTGGTCACGAATAGTACTAGTTCATCTTCGCCGAGTACTTCAACCACAAGTGGCGGCGGTCTCGCATCGAGATTCGCGTCCGGAGGCAGTGGCGCGGCGACTTTTAGTCGACCCACTGGCGGCTTAATCAACCGGACTGGCGGTAGCGTGCGCAACACAGTCCGTAATATTCATGCCAATATTGGCTGGAGCATCTTGGCCTACGGTCTCGGGGCGGCGCTTCTAGTGGCCATTATTGGCAGTGCCGCCGCTTCCTGGCTAATTTCTAAAGTCCGCCCGGCAGAAGTAATGAGGGCTGAGTAATGCTTAAAGTCAAAAACCTTTCTAAAGCATTTAAATCTGGCGACATCGTCGTGCATGCCGTGGACGATGTGTCATTTGAGGTTGGCGACGGAGCTTTCGCTTCAATCGTTGGTGCCAGCGGTAGCGGCAAGACAACCTTGCTATCTTTGCTGGGCGCGCTGGACAAACCGACCAGCGGCACTATTGAAGTCGCTGGCCAAGATATCACCGCACTTTCCGACCATGACCTTATAAAATACCGTGCTCGTAGCATTGGCTTCGTTTTCCAAAGTTATAATCTGATTCCTAATTTATCGGCGATTGATAATGTCATGCTGTCCATGGAATTTGCCGGTACTCCAAAATCTGACCGCAAAACCCGAGCCGAGGAACTTTTAAATAAAGTTGGTCTGACTGATGATAAACAGCTCCGCAAACCAGGCCGATTGAGTGGTGGCGAGCAGCAGCGCGTGGCAATCGCGCGAGCCCTAGCCAACAAACCAAAATTGATCCTAGCAGACGAGCCAACGGGGAATTTGGATTCCGAAACCGGCAAGCTAATTTTCGACCTATTGCACTATCTGGCCAAAAAAGAGAACACGACTATCATCGTTGTGACACATGACTTATCGATTGCTGGTAAGACCGATCGGCAATTCAAACTATTTGACGGCAAGCTACATAAGTAGCCCTAGCCAAATACTTAACTAGTTAAGAATTTAAATATTTACGCTTAGGCGTATAATCGGGGGTATGAATAAAAAGTTCTGGTGGATGGCCGGAGCGTCTGCTGCTGGAATCGTTGCCTCTTTTATACAATTGCTCGAAAAATTAACGCTCCTTAAAAACCCGCACGCCGTTCTAACCTGCAACTTAAATAGTACGTTCAGTTGCTCCAATATTTTGAACGCTTGGCAGTCGTCCGTGTTTGGCTTCCCGAACCCGATTATCGGCCTGGTTATGTTCACGTTCTTTTTAACTGTCGCCGTCTTCGCTCTGACCGGCGCTAAAATCGTTCCGACGCTGGCCAAGACCATCCAAGGCCTCGCCGTCTTCATGTTGGCTTTCACTCTCTGGCTGTTCTACGAAAACACTTTTTCCAGCAAAGCCATTTGTATCTTCTGCCTGATTAACGGTACAGCCGTGGTTTTCATAAATGCCGTGATGTTTCGCCACAACTTTGGCGAGCGGATTAAGAAGTGGTCAATCCGCGGCATCGACCTATTCGGCTGGGCACTGGTTTGGCTGATTGTAGCCTTTGCCATGCTCCTAAAATTCGCCTAAGCTAGAACTCAGTTATGGACTTTGATGAGTATCAGAAAAAGGCGCTGACAACCGCAATTGATGCTGGCCATGAGTTGATGCAGCGAGCGCTCGGCATCGTTGGCGAGAGCGGTGAAATCGCCGAGAAATTGAAAAAGTGGTACCGCGACCAGGGCGGTGACGAAGCTAAACTGGACAAAGCCGGTCTGGCTGCCGAGCTCGGCGACGTGCTTTGGTATGTGGCGACCTTGGCCGATCACCTGGGTTATAAACTCAGCGACATCGCTGACTCCAACGTCAAAAAATTAGCAGACCGCAACAAGCGCGGTAAGCTTGGCGGCTCTGGCGACAACCGCTAGGCGCTGTGGCGGGTTTGTTTTTTCGGGCTGTTATCTAAACTTTGCCACAAGTACCAGCAGGCGACACTCTCGTAAGGATGCCATTTATTTTTATTAGCTATCGTTATGATTTTGGCTGGATCGGGCAGGGCTCGTAAGCCATAGAGTTTCTGGATAGCTTTACGAATACCTAAATCACCAACCGGCAGAATATCCAGGCGGCCAAGGCCAAACATCATAAACATGTGCGCGCTCCACTCGCCAATGCCTTTGACGGCCGTTAATTGTTCTATTAGCTGGTCGTTAGGCATGGTGCTGACATGGTTTAAGTCCAGCCGGCCATCGATGATATGTTGGGCCAAGTCTTTCATGTAACCGACCTTTGGCCAGCTGCAGCCGGCATCGCGCAACTTCTGGCCGTCGATTTTGAGTAGCTGTTCCGGTGTTGGCATCTTGTCGTCAAACAGCGCCAAGACCCGCCGCCAAATTGTGCCGCCGGCCTTGGCTGACAGTTGCTGTCCAACAATCGAGCCGACCAACTCGCCGTAGTGGTCTTTGTGCGGTTTCAGGCGGCATGGTCCGCTGGATTTTATTATCGGCGCTAATTTTTTATCAGCCTTAGCTAAGTAAACTTCGGCGGCCCGCAGTTTTTGTGGAAATGTCATAAATTTATTAAAACATCACCCTTTATTTTGTCTAAATGCTTGTGCTAAAATTAAATCAAATCTAAGAGGTAAACAAAAAGGGGTAACAAACATGAATCCAAATTCTGTAGCTGCGCCTAGGTCGGGGTTGATGCAAGACATCATGCCGCCGTATGCCAAGGCTTTTAATAAGACGATGGCTGCCAAGGTGGAGGTCCAAGCTTCGCCGGCTCCCACACCAACACCAACTGCCCCGTCTCCAGTTGCGACTGGTCCTGCCACCCCACAGGAACTCGCCGCTGAGGTTACAGCCGCGCCGATCCCGGTTGAAAAACCAGCCTCGGAGTCTTCGACTGTCCAGCCGATGTTCCCAACTGAAGTTGCCGCTGCCCCTCTACCAACAGCTGAAGTCGCTCCAGTCCAGCCCCAACTGACAGCTGAGGCTTCGACTCCTCACTCAGCTGCCGCCAGTCCGGCAAAACCGGCTCACCATCCCAAAACAAACTGGCTGGTCATCAGCTTAGCTGTTATCGTCGCGCTTGGCCTAGCCGCCGCTGCTTACTTTGCCCTCAAAGGCTCCAGTTAAAGCTGCTCAATAAATTCGGCGATAATTTTTTCGGTATCGGCAGGAGTTTGGTATTTGGCCAGCCTTAAATTTGGACTGCCACCCACCATGGCCGACAACTTCTTTCCTGGCGTGGATTTATAGAGCGCCAAAATCGGCTTGCCACGTTCCTCGGCTTTGGCCAGCTCGTAACCGACACCCAGGCTTGGCGTCGAAACCTCAGCGATTATGCCATCAGCGGCCTCAAGCCAACCCATATCACGTTTGTAAATGTCCGCGTCGGGTAGAACTTGGCGATCACTATGCGGTGAATCTTCACTACCGAAAAGTTCGCTTAAACACTGGCCATACTTATTAATAAACTCAACTAGCTGGCGGTAGATTGCGGAATCTTCACGGCCGCCGCGGATAGAGCAGGCGAAATAAACCTTTTTCATTTTGCAATTTGCTCGTGTAGCCACTCGTCGAGGGAGCCCGAGCCGCCGGCGGATAAGGCCAGTACCAGGTCGCCGTCCGCGGCGTGCTTCTTGAGCTTAGCTGCCAGCTCGCCGTCTAGCGTGACGGCTTCAGCATGACCCTTGGACTTATTACTTAACATGTTAAGTAAATTGGTAGGGGACAGGATTTTAAGTTTCGGGTCCTCGCGCGCCAGGTAGCTGGGCACAATGTAAAGCTGTTTTACGCTGTCAAACAGACTACCTAGTTCGTCCTTTATGAAATGCTGGCGGGTGTTATGCAGGCCCTCATAAACCACAACGATATTTTCACCAGCAACCTCGCCAGCTAGCTGTAGCGCACCGCGGATTTTGGGAGGGGTGTGGGCGTAGTCACTGTAAATGTTCGGTGCGATTTGCTCAAAGCGGCGGGACAGGCCCGGAAAATCATTTAAAATCTCGAGATTTTTTTCAAACGGGAACTGAGGCAATTGAGCGAGCGTTTGGGCAACCAGCCAAGCGTCAAGCCGATTAACACGGCCTTTTAGCTTCAACCTTTCGTCTATAGCTGGAGTGGTCTCATCCAACACCAGGTATTTATCCAGTTCTTCCAGAGCCAGACTCTCGGCGTCGCTATGCCAAAGCGCTACCCGCTCCGACTGGTCCAGGAACTCACGGAAAGCATCGTAGTAGCTCTCGCGGGTTGGGTAAACATCGGGGTGGTCCCAGTCCAAGCCGGTTATCAGCGCCATATGCGGATAGAAAGCCAGGAAATTACGGTCAAACTCGTCGGCCTCATATATAAAGTATTCGCTGTCCGGCTCGAGGTGTCCCATGTCGCCGAAGCTGATTTTGGCACCGACCGACCAGCCGGCCTTTAGACTTAGTTTCTGGGCCAGCCAAATAGCCATCGCCGTGGTGGTGGTTTTGCCGTGAGTGCCGGCAACGGCCACTAGCTTCAAATTTTTGTCAGCAATCAACTGGCTTAGGAATTCATCGCGCCGGCTGGTGCGGATACCATTGGCCTCGCAAAACTTGAGTTCGGGATGGTTGGGGTCAGTCTTCGGCAGAGCCGAGCTGTAGATGAACCAGTCAATTGGCGTTTTGGCGTGGGCATTGGCGATAGCCTCTTCGGTCTGGCCGATATGAATGTCGCCGATACCGTGCTCGCGAAGCTCCTTGATGTGACTGGAATCTTTGGCGTCCGATCCGCTGACTTGATAGCCGGCTTGCTTGGCAATTAGGGCCAGCGGTCCGATCCCGGTACCGCCGATGCCGGAAAAGAAAACATGCATAACCCTTAGTTTAACGTTTTGGTAGCCCTCTGACCAGTTGCCAAGCACGCCAGTGCGTGCCAACATTAACGTTATGAAGGTCTTGTCTAAGGTTAAGAAAGCTATCGACCCGCGCTTCGCATCATATAAGGTATGCCTGGCTTTATTTCTAATAAGCGGCGTGGTCTGTGTCTTCGCTCTACGCTACAACAACGAAACGATGATTAGCTTGCGAAGCCAAGTTTATACAGCCGATAAATCGGGCCAAGGCGTTGAACCAGCCCTGGATAAACTACGGGCCTACGTTTACGCCCATATGAACACCAGCCTATCCAGTGGCGGCAACACCATTAGGCCGCCGATTCAGCTGAAATATACTTACGACCGATTGGCAACCGCCGCCGAACAACAAGCCAACAACTCCGGTCTTTATACTTCGGCTGAAAATTATTGCCAAGCTCAGATTCCAGCCAGTGTCTCGATATCCGGCCGCGGGCGTATCGGCTGTGTCCAGGACTACATAACCAGCCACGGCGGCCAGCAGCCAGCGGCCATTCCGGCGGCGCTTTATGAGTTTGATTTTTTGAGTCCGACCTGGAGTCCAGACTTGGCCGGCTGGACGCTGGCCGCCAGCGCCATTAGTTTAGTCGGCGCCGTCAGCGCTTATGTCGTCCAACGCCTCAAAAGAAAAATCCCGGCCGCTTGACCGGGATTTTTCACTTAGCTACCTGAAGCTTACGGAGTAGACGAAGAGCCTGTAGAGCTGCTCGTCTGGCTACAGTTAGGCCCGTTCGGGTTCTGCTGGACGAACTGTTTGATAGCCGTGACAACCTTGCCGCTGTCTTGCAAGTTCTCCCAGAAAGCTACCTGACTGCGGTTGATGACCATCTGATCGGTCGGCGAGTGCAACTGTTGACAGCCGAGCTTAGTCAGCTGCGGGTTAGACGTACTGCCGTTAGTCGAGGAAGTAGTCGTCAGATAATAGACGTTTTTCAAAATCACATACTGGTTAGTCAGCTTGGTGATGTGGCCAAAGTAGGTGGTGTAGGCCACCGAGCCGGAAGTACTGCCGCCGTTCAAAAAGACAGCCTGGTACTTGGCGGTATCGACTTGGTTAGCCTCCGAGTAGCCGATAGTAGTGCCGTTAGACCAGATTGACCAGCCAATTACTATTAAAAGTACCAATGCTATGAGACTGGTAAAAATGAACCATTCAATTCTGACAGCTCGGGCATCCCAGTCGAAATGCTTGCGGCGTGGCCGCGCTTGGCCGGTAGCAGCTTGAGACTGGTCCTGACCACGTGACATAAACTCCATAAGTTTTATCCACCTTACCTTTGTTAATTAAATACTCCTCAATATTAACGCATAAGCGCTTTAGGGTGCAAGTCCGCTTCGTAAGGTGTTGTTGTACTTAATACCTCTTGAGGGCGAAACCGCCGCCGCCCGTAATTTCACAGGGGTAATTGCGACAGTTTACCCCTGTAGGCGTCTCTCTAAACAGATGAGCGGGTTGACAAGTAAAATCTTCACAGAGTATGTTAGGGGTACATTAATCATTTAACGGAGAGGGACATAAGCAATGGCTTATAAGCACACGAACAGTAAAGGTGTTACCTATTACCTAAACGCCAAGGCAGTTACACTGCGCGGCGGCAAAACACAAACGATTTACTACTTTTCTAAGGACGAGCGAGCCGACACTGGCGTAGATCTGCCTGACGACCGCGTTGTCAACGAAAACCCGCGCAACGGTTTCTTGACCCTCAAGCGCAAGTAATTTCGATTTAAGACAAACGAGAGTACCCGCTCAGAAGTGAGCGGGTATTTTTATGGCCAAAAATGCCTAGTGTATAGTGAAAAGAGTATGTCCGTAATCCTGGAGGTCAACAACCTGCAGAAGTCTTATGGCGGTCGCAAGGTCGTCAAGGGTATTAGCTTTGACGTCGCTCAAGGTGAAGTTTTCGGCATCCTCGGCCCCAACGGCGCTGGCAAAACCACTACCCTGGAAATGATTGAGACCCTGCGCGAGATTGACGGCGGCCATGCTCGTATCAACGGTATCGACGTGGAAAAACAGCCTCAGAAAATTCGCTATATGATTGGCGTCCAGACCCAATCGACGGCGTTCATGGATAAGGTCAAGTTGACGGAACTACTGGAACAGCAGGCCGCCGCTTACGGCGAGCGGGTTGATACACACGAGCTTCTAAGGGATGTCAATCTGGACGATAAGGCCGATTCATATATAGAGAACCTAAGTGGCGGCCAAAAACAACGTTTCTCGATCGCCGCCGCGCTAGTTCACAACCCAACGGTATTCTTCATGGACGAGCCCACGACCGGGCTTGACCCTAAGGCCCGGCGCAACTTGTGGGAGCTGGTTCAGAAAATTAACCAAAAAGGTAAGGGCACGACCATCATTTTGACGACCCATTATATGGAAGAAGCCGAAGTGCTATGCGACAGGGTGGCGATCATGGACGAAGGCAAAATCGTAGCCATGGATACGCCGGCCGACTTGGTCCAAAAGCTGCTCAAGAAGGGTTTCAAAAAGGCGCGCAAAGTTGAACAAGCCAATCTTGAGGACGTCTTCTTGAACCTAACCGGAAAGGAGCTCGGCCGATGAAAATTTTCTGGGTTGTCGCACTGATTCTAGTAATTGCACGCATTGGCTGGCGTATCTCACGCCTCATTCGTAAAAACCGGCCAGGGGTACAGACAATTAAAGCCGAGACCAATAAGGAGCCGAGTCAACATCAGCGCAATTTTTTTACCATCTGGGTTTTTGCCAAAATTAGCGTCAGACGCTACTTCCGCGACCGGCTGGCGCTTTTCTTCACAGTGGCTTTCCCGCTGATCTTCCTACTGGTTTTCGGTAGTCTGAGCAAGGGCAACAGCGTGACTTTTCATGTTGGCCTGATAAACCAGAGCAGTAGCGCGTTTTCGCAGGAGTTCGTCGGCGATATTAATAACAGCAAGAGCTTCAATGTGGATAAGACCGTGACCACGCTGGCCATCGCCAAAGACAAGATGAGTAAAAGCGAAATCGACGCCACCATCGTTTTGCCAGCAGAGTTTGGTGTGCCCAAAGACGGCATCCCCAGCGGGCAGGCGCAGATCTATTACGACGAGAATAATGTCCAGGCGGCGCAGACTATCGGTTCGGTGGTCCAAGGGCAACTGGAAGGTGTCAATACCCAGCTGGTAAAAATTAAACCACCGTTTAGTGTCAAAAATGTAGAGACTAATAGCGGCGGTCTGTCGAAGTTGGACTATACCGTTTCCGGCTTGCTGGGCTTTTCAATAATCGGTCTCGGTATTTTTGGTCCGGTTAATTATTTCCCGGAGATGAAAAAGCAGGGAGTTTTACGCCGCCTACACATTACGCCATTAAGGGTTTGGCAGTTTTTCGTCAGTAGCGTCCTAAGCAACGCCGTTATCGGCCTATTCTCAATTGCTATTATGATTATCGTCGCGGCGGCGTTATTTGGTTTTAAGATGGTTGGTAATTATTTTGAGCTGGCGGCCTTTATCACACTGGGCATCCTATGTATTTTTGGCATAGGCCTAGCAATTGGCGGCTGGGCACGCAATGAACGCCAGGCGGCGCCACTGGCCAACGTCATAGTTTTCCCGATGATGTTCCTATCCGGTACCTTCTTCCCACGCTATGCCATGCCAGTATGGTTACAGCATGTCAGCGCCTATCTGCCGCTGACACCGGTGATTGACGGCATTCGAATGATCGCAACCGAGGGCAAGCATCTAACGCAAATTGGACCACAGCTTGGCTGGGTGGCGGTCTGGACAATTATTATTTACGCTGTCGCGTTCCGTGTTTTCCGCTGGGAATAAACAAAATCCCTATTTTGGGTTCTAAAAGCTGGGGCATGTCGCTTATACTATTTAGCAGATGGAGAAGTGGTTAAGCAGGGCGAACCGGCGCATTTCACTGCCTAGCGCGGCGGCGCTCTTGATTGCCGCTTCGCTGATCGGTCTAATCCTTGGTTTTGTGCGGACCCAAATCATCAACGGTAGTTTTAATTACGGTACAAATGTCGCTACCGACCCTTACTTTGCGGCCTTTAAAATTCCGGACTTTTTCTTCTACACCATTGCCGCCGGCGCCCTGGGCGTGGCCTTTATGCCGTTTCTTACCGACCGTCTGCAGAAAGGCGACCGCAAAACTGTCTGGCATCTGACCTCCAGTCTACTTAACCTATTGAGCGGCTTAATGGTAATCGTCGGGTTCGCGCTATTGCTATTCCCAGGCTTCTTTATTCGCATAGTTATTGGTCATAATCTTGGCCCGCACGAAACGCACCAGGCCATTGTTATCATGCGGCTAATCGCTTTCAACCCGCTACTATTTACAATTTCCGGTATCTTGAGCGCGCTACAGCAGACTTTCGGCCGATTCTTTTTCTACGCGCTAGCGCCAATTCTTTATAACGGTTCTATTATCGCCAGCGCCTATATTTTCAGAGCCCATCTTGGACTAGTCGGTCTGGGCATTGGCGCATTGGCCGGCGCGATTTTGCAGTTACTGTTCGTTCTACTGGGACTTGTTGGCATGGGTTACCGCTGGACGCCAGTCATCGCGTGGCATAGCACCGAATTTAAACAGATCCTACGCAACTTGCCGCCGCGCTCCATTGACCAAGGTATTGATTCTATCAACTCCATCGTCGAGACCAACCGCGCTAGTACGTTGCCAAGTGGCTCCATCACTTTCTATGAAAACGCCTATACCTTACACTTGGCGCCGATTCTCTTGATTGGCACAACCATTGCCACGGCCGCTTTCCCGCGCCTTAACGAGCGGCTCAGTCAAGGCCGGCCGGACTTGTTCCGGCGCGACTTTCTGCGTGTCTTCCGCGCCATTTTCTGGATAATCCTGCCAGTGGCGATCATTACTTTCTTTGCCCGCGCCTACCTCGCACGCTTGATTTATAAGTCGCCGGAACCGACTATTGCGCTGGTCTTAGGTTTCTTGGTCGGTGCCGTGGTCTTCCGGACTCTCTACGCTATCATCAGTCGCTATTTCTACTCACAAAAAGATACCCGTACGCCACTTTACGTTTCGTTATTCACTATCGCGTTAAACATTTTCCTGGCTTTCACGCTAAGCCACATTTATGGCATCGTCGGCCTGGCCATTGCCCAGTCCATTGTCGCGACTGTCGAGGTCTTTATCCTAATGATAATCATGGTTTGGCGCGACCATCAAATTTTTACGCCCGAATTCTGGAGCGATATCACAAGGAGTCTATCGGTCACTGGCTTCACCGCCGTGACGGCCTATACGATGGTTAAGATAGTGCCGCTGTACGCCACTGACCGCGGTTTCATCACGCTTGGCAGTAAGCTGGTCCTTATCGTTATTCCAACCCTGGCGGTGCACGTGGCTATATCTTGGTTGTTTTCGCTCGAAGAGGTCCAGCCGGTCATCGATAAACTGAAAAAAATAATTTTCCGCCCGGTCCGCGCCATAGAATAAACATGCCTACAATCTCGGTAATTATTCCGTGTCTCAACAAAGAGAAGTACTTGAGCCTGCTACTAGACGACTTAGTGGTTCAGGCTAGCCAACCAGACGAGGTGATTGTGGCGGACTGTGATTCCAAAGACAGAACGATCGGTGTTGCCGAGTCTTATAAAAGCAAGCTACCTATTAAAATCGTTCATTCAAAAGCACGTAGTGCTGCCGCCGCCAGAAACGAGGGAGCTGAGGCTTCTTCTGGCGAATACCTACTTTTCATAGATGCCGACATGCGTATCCCTAAAAACACAGTTTCAAGGATGAAAGAAAGTCTAGCATCTCACCCGGCAGATTATTTAACTCCTGCCTATAAATCTGATGGAATGAGTTTCGCAGACCGGGTGTCAGTTTGGTTCGTCATGCGAATGATGAATTTAAACATGGAGCTTCTTCACCGTGCTTTTGGTATCGGCGGTGTCATGTGTGTTAAAAGCTCTAAGCACAAGGAAGTCGGTGGTTTTAATGAGTCGTTAAATACCTATGATGATATGGATTATATCCAGCGTCTACGCCGTGCTAGGGCCAATTTTACTTATCTACATGACCTGACAACTATCACCTCCAGCCGGCGTTTTGAGGGCCATAGTTGGCCGGTCGCACTTCTAATTCTCCTTGGTGAGAATTCTAAGCCGGCTCAGTGGACTTTACAGCCTTTGCTCAAAAAAATAGGCAAGCATCGCAAGTACGGCCATTACGAATAGTTAGCTCTACCTCTGTTATACTAAGGCTCAATGACCCAGGACCACATTCGGAATTTTTGTATCATTGCTCATATTGACCACGGCAAAAGTACGTTGGCCGATCGTCTATTGGAATTGACCGGCACGGTTGAGAAACGGCAGATGAAAAACCAGCTATTGGATAAGATGGATTTGGAGCAAGAGCGCGGCATAACCATTAAGCTGGCGCCGGTGCGGATGAAGTATAAAGAGTTTGAGCTGAACTTGATCGACACGCCCGGGCATGTCGATTTTAGCTACGAAGTCAGCCGGTCACTCGAAGCCGTCGAGGGCGCGATTTTGGTAATTGATGCCACGCAGGGCATCCAGGCTCAGACTTTAGCCAACGTTTATTTAGCCTTGGCGGCTGAACTTAAAATTATTCCGGTCCTAAATAAAATTGATTTGCCGGCGGCTGATGTCGACAAAGTCAGCGCCGAAGTTGTCGGTCTACTAGGTTGTAAGCCGGAAGAAATTTTACACGTAAGCGCCAAGACCGGACAAGGCGTAGACCAGCTTCTGGAGAGAATCGTCAAAGATGTTCCGCCGCCCAGCGGCGGGGTTGAGGCCTCAACCAGAGCTTTGATTTTCGACAGCCACTACGATGATTACCGCGGCGTCATTTTGTATATCCGCCTGGTTGACGGGCAGATAAATAAAGACTCGCATATCAAAATGCTCGGCGCCAAGTCGGAAGGTCTGGCACTGGAAGTCGGCTACTTGAATCCTGATATGAAATCATCCGGCAAATTGATAGCAGGAGAAATCGGTTATATCGTAACCAACTTAAAAACTACACGTTCCGGCCGAGTTGGCGATACGGTCACACTGACTGGTGCGCCGGCGACCAAGGCTTTGCCTGGCTACCGGGATATCACACCATTCGTTTACGCCGGCTTCTTTCCAGACAGTAATGAAAATTATCAACTCTTGAAGGATGCCGTCGAAAAGCTATCACTTAGCGATTCGGCCTTGCAGTTCGCGCTCGAAAATTCACCAGTCCTTGGCTTTGGCATCCGCATCGGCTTTCTGGGCCTGCTACATATGGATATCGTACGCGAACGGCTAGAGCGTGAGTACGGCCTGGAGCTTATCCTGACCAATCCTTCGACCGACTACCAAGTCAAGTTAACCAGCGGTCAGGAGCTAGATGTTAAGTCCGCGGCTGAGCTACCGGATGCCAGCGAGATTGCCGAAATCCGCGAGCCATGGGTCAAGGGCGAAATCGTTGCGCCAAGCGAATATGTCGGCGCCGTCCTGCAATTGA
>Ga0265337_1000381_pt1 | contig 23827 bp, 14 predicted proteins | sample 42122metaG_FD_192441 | JGI IMG/M metagenome (GOLD analysis project Ga0265337, IMG submission 192441) | Rhizosphere microbial communities from Carex aquatilis grown in University of Washington, Seatle, WA, United States - 4-21-22 metaG | ecosystem: Host-associated > Plants > Roots > Rhizosphere >... | reverse complement strand
CCCGTGCGGTCGCCGCGTTGACCCGGGGGTAGAACACCGACTGCACGCACCCGGTCAGCATGCCGACCACGGCCCGCCGCTCTCCTCGTGCCGCCACCCGCTCGGGGAACCGCCCAGGCAGCGCCGTGGACGCTGGGGGCGCCAGCCGCAGCGCCTGCGCTGCTGCGGGGGAGACGCGGTCGAGCAGGCCGGTGCGGGCGATCAGCCGGTCGGCTCCCGTCTTCTGCAGCAGCCGTAGCGGCGCCGTCGCGGCCCGCAGCCGCCCCGGATAGGGGAAGAGTGCGAAGATGGATTCCCTGGTCACCCGGTCGCGGAAGGAACGCGGCGCCGTCGCCACGACACGCCTGCCGATCGTGGCGCCAGTGTCGTCGCCGACCGCGCCGACCGCGCCGTCGGCGCCCGCGACTTCGGCGACGGCACTCGACGGGCCGCCGTCTCCGGCCCCACCGGCGAACGGGTTGCTCCCGTCCTCCGTCCACTCCCGCGCCACCGCGATGATCTGGTCGTACTGCACGCCGGACGGGCAGGCGGTCATGCACGCCATGCAGCCCAGGCACCGGTCGAAGTGCTCCGCCGCCGGTGGCGTCAGCGGCGCTCCGTCGAGCAACTGGCTGACCAGGTAGATCCGCCCGCGCGGCGAGTCCATCTCCTCGCCCCACAACGCGTACGTCGGGCACGCGGGCAGGCAGAACCCGCAGTGCACGCAGTCCTTGACCACCGAACGGATGCGTTCCTCCGCCCCGTCGGCCTCCAGGTCCGCATCAGCATGGTGCCCCGGAACCGGCATGCCCGCCACCTCGTCGCTCATCAGGCCCCTTCCGGGAAGCGGCCGGGTGCCATCCGGTGCCCGGGGTCGAACTGGTCCTTGACGGCCCGCATCAGCGCGAGCCCCGGCACCGTGCCGTTCATGCCGCCGCGGCCCGCCAGCTTCTCCCGCACGGCGGCCGGCGCGGCGAGCACCACGACCCCGCACCGCTCGCCGGCCACCGCCGCGCGCAGAGTCCCGGCGAACTCCGCCGCGGGGCCGGCGTCCGCCGCCGCGGGAACCGTCACGTACAGGACGCCCGCGCCGGCCGAGCCCGCGACCGCCGGCGCCACGCCGGGCCCCAGGGCGGCCGCCTCGGCCGCGTCGAGCACGTGGCCGAGCGCGGACACCCAGAAGGACACCCGGATCAGCGTCTCCCCGGGCCCGGCCTGCGGAGCGCCCGGCCACCAGCTGGGCGGCTCGGCGGACACCTCGCCGTTGCCCAGCAGGTCGGCCATCCGCATCGACCGGGCCTGCACCCCGTCGTCGGACCCCTCGAGGAGCACGCCGAGCCGGATCGGCCCGCCAGGCTCCGGCCTGCCCAGCTCCACCGCGGAGGAGACAAGCGGCGAGTTCGCCGCCGCGGCGACCGCGTCGCAGGCGACGGAGACGGACACGTACTCGGCGGTGACGTACGCCCGGGCCGCGGGCAGCGGGTGCAGCCGGAAGGTTGCCTCGGTAATCAGGCCGAGCGTGCCCGCCGACCCGGCGAGCAGCTTGCCGAGGTCGTAGCCGGCCACGTTCTTGACGACCTTGCCGCCCGACTTCGCGACGGTCCCGTCGGCCCGCACGATGGTGATGCCGATCAGCAGGTCGCGCGGGGTGCCGTAGCGCAGCCGCCGCGGCCCGGCCAGCCCGGACGCGACGATCCCGCCGATGGTGGCGCCGGCCGGCACGTCAAGGGCGATCTCCTGCCCGGCCTGCGCGAGCACGGCCGCGACGTCGCCCATCCGCGCCCCGGCCTGCACACGGGCGACCAGGTCCCCGGCCGCGTGCTCCACGACGCCTGACATCCGCGACATGTCGATGACCAGGTCGCACCGCGGCGGCGGGGTCCCCCAGCAAAGCCGCGACCCGCCGCCGCGCGCCACCACGGCAAGCTCATGCTCCGCGGCGACGCGCATGACGGCCGCGGCTTCCTCGGCCGACGTCGGCGCCGCCACGAGAACCGACTCGTCCCGGCCTTCCGCCGCTCGCGCAGCCGTCCCGTGCCCTGCCGTCCCGTGCCCTGCCGTCCCGTGCCCTGCCGAGCCGGAGAAGTCGGCCGGGCCGCCCTCGCGGACGTCCGCGCAGACGGCGGCGAGCGCCTTCCTTGTCACGGCAAGCTCAGCTGTCACAGCAACCTCCAGGCTGACCGCCCCCGGCCTCGACCGGCGGCCAAGACTGTTCCCCGTGTGGCTTTTGGCCGGCTATAGCCGGCCAAAAGCCACACGGGGACTGGGGGCTGCTGGGTCTGCGCACCGCACAGGTAACTTGAGCCTCGCGCATCGCGTCCGTACTGGCCGCCCCCATGAAGGGCGTGGCGAGGCTGATCGAGTCCGCCCCCGTGCCGAAGGCAGCTTGCGTAACCGAGGAAGCTGCCTTCGTTGTGGATCCCATTAGAAGATCTCCGCGCCGTCGGCCGTACCGGGACGGGGACCGCGGCGGTGACCTGGGACCTCACCGCATAGCCGCGGCGTCGGGAAGACCTTGCCCGGGTTGCACAGCGACCGGGGGTCGAACGCGCACCGCACCAGCTGCATCGTGTCCAGGTCCGCGGCGCTGAACATCTTGGGCATGTACCGGGACTTGTCCACCCCGACGCCGTGCTCGCCGGTGATCGACCCGCCGTACTCGATGCAGGTGTCGAGGATGGCGCCGGATACGAGTTCCGCCCGCTCCGCCTCGCCGGGCACGGCGTCGTTGTAGAGCACCAGCGGGTGCAGGTTCCCGTCGCCGGCGTGGAACACGTTCGCGACCCGGATACCGGTCTCGGCCGACAGCTTGGCGATGCGGGCGAGCACGTCGCCCAGCGCCGTGCGCGGCACCACGCCGTCCTGCACGATGTAGGCGGGGGACAGGCGCCCGACCGCGGCGAACGCGGACTTGCGGCCGGCCCAGATGCCGGCCCGCTGCGCCGGGTCGTCGGCCGCGCGGATCTCCCGCGCGCCGGCTTGCTCACACAGGGCGCGAACGGTTGCGAGCTCCGCCTCGACCTCGGCGGCGGGCCCGTCGAGCTCGACGAGCAGGACCGCCGCCGCGCCCTGCGGGTAACCGCAGTGCACGGCGGCCTCGGCCGCCTCGATGGCCAGCGCGTCCATCATCTCGATCGCCGCGGGCACGATGCCGGCGCCGATGATGTCGCTGACCGCGCGCCCGCCCGCCTCCAGGGAGTCGTACGCGGCGAGCACCAGGTGCACTGTCTCCGCGACCGGGGTCAGCTTGACGACGACCTTGGTGACGATGCCGAGCGTGCCCTCCGAGCCGGTGAACGCGCCGAGCAGGTCGTATCCGTCAACCGCGCCCGTGCCGTCGCCAAGCCACGTCAGCTCGCCGGACGGTGTCACGATCTCCAGGCCGAGCACGTGGTTGACGGTGAACCCGTGCTTGAGGCAGTGCGCGCCGCCGGAGTTCTCCGCGACGTTCCCGCCCACCGAGCAGACCACCTGCGAGGACGGGTCGGGCGCGTAGAACAGGCCGTACGGCGCGGCGGCCTGCGTCACCGACAGGTTGGTCACGCCGGGCTCTACCACCGCGCGCCGCGACACCGGGTCGACCTCGAGGATGCGGCGCATCCGCGACATGACGATCAGCACGCCCGCGGCGTGCGGCACCGCGCCGCCCGACAAGCCGGTACCGCTGCCGCGCGCCACGAACGGCACGCCGGCCCGCGCGCACACCCGGACCACGGCGGCGACCTCGGCCGCTGACTCAGGCAGCACGACGAGCGCGGGCACCGTGCGGTGCGAGGTCAGCCCGTCGCACTCGTAGGTCCGCAGCTCAAGCGGGTCGGTCAGCACGTCGGCCGGGCCGCAGATCTCCCGCATCGCGGGGGCGAGCGCGGCCGCGGTGGCCGGCGTCGGCGGCGTGCTCGCCGGCTCGCTCGTCGTGGTCGCCGTCTGGGCCATGGGCCGTGCCCCTTCCTACGGCATGCGTTCGTACGCGGGCAGCGTCAGGAACTCGGCGAAGGAGTCCGCGAGCGCCACCTCGGTGAACAGCGCGACCGCCTGACCGTACCTGGCCGCGTCGAAGCTGTCGCCCTCGTGGTCGCGGATCTTCAGAAGCTCCTCATCGATCATGCGCTCGACCACGTCCTTTGTCACCAGCGGCCCGTCGTCGAGTACAACCTCGTTGTGTATCCACTGCCAGACCTGCGACCTGGATATCTCCGCCGTCGCGGCGTCCTCCATCAGGTACTCGATCGCCACCGCGCCAGTGCCGCCGAGCCAGGCGGCCAGGTACTGCAGGGCGACCGCGATGTTGCTCCGCAGCCCGGCCTCGGTCACCCCGCCCGGCGTCGCGGCCACGTTCAGCAGGTCGCTTGCCGTCACCGTCACCTCGGGGCGCTGCCGGTCGAGCTGGTTGGGCCGGGTGCCGAGCACGGAGTCGAACACCTCCTTGCACACGGGTACCAGGTCCGGATGCGCCACCCAGGACCCGTCGAACCCGTCGCCCGCCTCGCGGGTCTTGTCGTCGCGGACCTTGGCGAGCGCTACCGCGTTCACCTCGGCGTCGCGCCGGGACGGGATGAACGCGGCCATGCCGCCCATCGCGAACGCGCCGCGCTTGTGGCAGGTCTGCACGAGCAGGTCGGTGTAGGCGCGCATGAACGGCGCGGTCATCGTGACCGCGTTCCGCTCAGGCAGCACGAAGTCCTTGCCCCGGGTCCGGAACTTCTTGATGACGGAGAACAGGTAGTCCCAGCGTCCCGCGTTCAGGCCCGCGCTGTGGTCGCGCAGCTCATAGAGGATCTCTTCCATCTCGAACGCCGCGGGGATCGTCTCGATCAGCGCCGTGGCCCTGATCGTGCCGTGCGGTATGCCGAGGAAGTCCTGGGCGATCTTGAACGCGTCGTTCCACAGTCGCGCCTCATGCGCGGACTCCAACTTGGGCAGGTAGAAGTAGGGCCCCATGCCCTTGTCGAGCTGGCGCTGCGCGCAGGCGGCCATGTAGAGCGCGAAGTCGGTGAGGCTGCCTGACACCCGCCGCCCGTCGATGATGACGTGCTTCTCGTCCAGGTGCCAGCCGCGGGGACGGACCACGATGGTGGCCAGCGTCTCGTCCGGGCGCAGCGCGTACGACTTGCCCTCGTCGCTGGTGAAGTCGATGGTCCGGTCCAGCGCGTCCTTGAGGTTGAGCTGGCCCTCGATCATGTTGGACCACAGCGGCGTGTTGGCGTCCTCGAAGTCGGCCAGCCAGACGTTCGCGCCGGAGTTGAGCGCGTTGACCGTCATCTTTCTGTCGGTCGGGCCGGTGATCTCCACCCGCCGGTCGACGAGGCCGGGCGCCGGCGGCGCCACGCGCCAGCTGGCGTCGTCGCGGATGTGCGCGGTCTCCGGGAGGAAGTCGAGCGTCATACCGCCCGACAGCCCGGCCTGCCGGCGCCGCCTGGCGGCCAGCGCGGCCGCCCGCCCGTCGGCGAGCGCGTCGTGCAGGCTGACTAGCAGTTCAAGTGCCTTGGGGCTGAGGATCTCGACGTACCGTTCCTCGCTGTGTCCGATGATCTCCACGCGTGCAGGCATAGTCAGCTCCCCTCCGGCCGCACCGAACCTCCTGCTTATCCTAGGCACGGCCCGCGGGCGGGACGAGGGAGGACTCGCGGCCCTGACCCCGGGTAAACCGGTCGCCGGGGAGCGGGCCGCGCCGCCGCCGGCGCGGCTTGGCGGCGAATGAGCCAATTTGCGCGCGCGGTCGTGATTGAGTGCCGTGGTAAGCTTGGTAACCCTGCCCGGGCATAAAAAAGGCCAGCAGCAAATAAATACTGACTGACTACCAGGAGTATATCAATAATCATGGCAGTTCGTCAAACGGATTCTGAGCCGTCCGTTGAGGAAAGCGCAGCGGCAAGCGCCGATGAAAGCCAGGACGCGGTAAGCCGAGGAAACCAGGAAAGCACCGGAAACGCGCCGGCCCTGGAAATCGCCGGCCCGGACGGCGCCGCGATGAGGCCAGCCGTCGGCTACGCGGCCGCCATGCGGGCGGAGCAGGAATACGTGAGTATGCTCTACGGCCTGCTTGACCAGGCAAGGGAGCGAAGCCAGCGGGAACTGGCCGGCGTGCGCGCGAGTGGCGGGGCCGGCGGCACTCACCAGGCCCGGCTGGAACGGGATATTGCCGCGTCCGAGCACGCGAAACGGCTCGCCCAGCTCGAACTGACCGAGCGCGGCCTTTGCTTCGGCCGCACCGACGACGAAAAGCGAAATACTCTTTACATTGGCCGTATCGGCCTGCGCGATGACGACTACGAGCTCAAGCTCATTGACTGGCGCGCGCCCGCCGCCCGGCCTTTCTACGCGGCGACACCCCGCAATCCGGTCGGCCTGGTCCGCCGTCGCCACATCTACACCAGGCGGCGTGTCGTGACCGGCGTGGACGACGAGGTGTTCGACCTCGACAAGCTGTCGGAGGCGGACAGGAGCACGCTGTCCGGCGAGGCGGCGCTCATCGCCGCCGTGTCGTCCGCGCGGACCGGCCGGATGGCCGACGTGGTCGCGACCATCCAGGCCGAGCAGGACCGGGTGATCCGCGCCGACCTGCCCGGCGTCCTCGTCGTCCAGGGCGGCCCGGGCACCGGCAAGACGGTCGCCGCACTACACCGGGCCGCCTACCTGCTCTACACGCACCGCCGTATCCTCGAGCGCCGCGGCGTGCTCGTCATCGGGCCGAACGCCACCTTCCTGCGCTACATCAGCCAGGTGCTCCCGTCTCTCGGCGAGACCGACGTGGTGCTGCACACCCTCGGCGACCTGTTCCCCGGCGTGCACGCGACCGACACCCGCGATCCGGCCGCCGTGGTCAAGGGCGACGAGCGGATGGTCCGCGTGCTGCAGCAGGCGGTCCGCGACCGGCAGGCGGCGCCCAGGCGCGACCTCATCGTCAACGCCGACGGCGTCGACGTCCCCCTGGCGCGGGAGGCGGTCCTGCGCGCCCGCGACCGGGCCCGCTCCACCCGCAAGCCGCACAACGTGGCGCGCAAGCTCTTCGTCACCGAACTGCTCACCGACCTCGCCCGGTCCGAGGCACGGGTGCTCAACCGCCCGCTCGATGAGGAAGACCTGCCGGACGCGCGCACCCGGCTGTGGGACTCCGAAGGGGTCAACGCGGCGCTCGACGCGCTGTGGCCGCTGCTCACACCGGAAATGCTGCTGGCCGGCCTGCTGCGGTCGCCGCAGGCGATCAGGTCCGCCGCCGGAGCTGTCTTGGATCACGCAGAACGTGAGCGGCTTGCCCGTACCGCGAACCCGTCCCGCTGGACGGTGGCGGACGTCCCGCTGCTCGACGAGGCCGCCGAGCTGCTCGGCGTCGACGACTCCGCGCAGCGGGCGGCGCGCCGCGCGGCCGAGCGCGCCCGCCGCGCCGAGCAGGAGTACGCGCAGGAGGTACTCGACCAGGCGATCGTTCAGGGCATGGAGTTCTCCATGACGGTGAGCCAGCTCGGCCTGCTCGACGCCGAGCGGCTGTCGGACTGGAACACCTACGGCGGCGTGGCGTTCTCCACCGCCGAGCGCGCCGCCGCCGACCGCACCTGGGCGTACGGCCACGTGATCGTCGATGAGGCACAGGAGCTGTCCCCGATGGCGTGGCGGATGGTGCTGCGGCGCAACCCGGCCCGCTCCATGACCGTGGTCGGCGACGTAGCGCAAACCGGTTCGCCCGCCGGCGCGACCTCGTGGAAGGACATGCTCACCCCGCTGGTCGGCCGCCGCTGGCGCGAGGAGCGCCTCACGGTCAACTACCGCACCCCGGCGGAGATCATGGCGGTCGCGGCCGACGTCCTCGCCTCGGTCTCCGCAAGCGAGCAGCCGCCGGACTCGGTCCGCTCCGAGGGCGTTCCCCCCGCGGCGGTCCGGGCCGGCGACGGTGACCTGGCCGCCTGCGTTGCCGCCCGCGTCCAGGTTGACCTGGCCGAGATCGGCGGGCCTGACGCGGGCCGCCTGGCGGTCATCGCGCCGGACGCGCTGATCGGCCCGCTCGCGCAGGCGGTCCCCGAGGCCGTCCCCGGCGACCAGCCCGAGTCACTCGACTCCGCGGCCGCCCTGCTCACGGTCTCCCAGGCCAAGGGCCTCGAATTCGACCGGGTGATCGTCGCCGACCCGTCCGGCATCCTGGCCCAGTCGCCGAACGGCGGCCACGACCTGTACGTGGCGATCACCCGCGCGACGCACCGTCTGACCGTCGTTTACTCGGGCTCGCTGCCGCCCGCACTGGGGTCTCTTTCGGGCGTTCAAACCGCCAGCTGAAGCCGCGCCCCCTTCCCCTCTCCGGCAGCGGGTACGGTTGCGAGGGTGCACGAAGTCCTTGAGCTCATCGAAGAACGCGTGCGGGCGGGGAGCCGGCCTGGTCATCGTGAAGATCCGCACCGGATCGTGCTCTCAGTCGAGGGTGGCGGCATGCGGGGGACCGTGTCGGCCGGGATGGCGCTGGCGCTGCATGAGCTTGGCGTGGTGTCCGCGTTCGATGCGGTCTACGGGTCGTCGGCGGGGGCGCTGACCGGGGCGTGGCTGATCAGCTCTGAGCCCGACCGGCTGCGCGGCTGGGCCGATCCCGACTATGCGAAGACGCTCATTCGGTGGTCGTCGCTGCTGCGCGGTCGGCCCGTCGTCGACGTCCGCACGCTCGTCGAGCAGGTGTACCAGACGGAATGGCCGATGGACTTCGCGTCGATCCTGGCCAGTCCGATCGAGTACCACCCGCTCGGGACGGACGCGGAGACGGGGGAGTCGACCGACCTGCGGCCGTTCCTCGTCGGCCCGGTTGAGCTGCGGCTGGCGCTGCGGGCCAGTGCGTCGCTGCCCTTCCTGGCGGGGCCGCCGGTTGAGCTCGGCGGCCGCCGCTTCTACGACGCCGGCGTGGCCGAGTCGATACCGTTCCGCACGCCGCTCGCCCAGGGCGCGACCCACGTGCTGCTGCTGCGCTCCCGCCGCCCGCTCACCCCTGAGCAGGTGGACCCGCAGGGCAACGACCTCGATGACCTGAACGAGTCGACCGCCGACGTGTCCAACGGCCAGCAAGCTGGCGTCCAGAACAGCTCGCCGGACGGCGACTCGAACGGTTCGGCCGACCGGTCCGCCAGCGCCAGGAATGGCCGGCCGGCCGGCGTCCAGAACGGTGAGGGCAGCGCCGCCGGCCACGGGGCGGCCGCCTCGCCCGGCCCGGACGGTGCCAAGGCGCCGCGCGTGCCGCGGTCGAGTCGCATTCTCGCCCGGACGGCGCTGCGCCGCGAGTCCCTTGAGCTGCGCACGGCCTTGCTCACCCGCCCGGTCCGCACCGCCGCCGACGTCGCCCGCATTAAGCTGCACGAAGTCGAGGGCACGGCCCTGGTGATCTACCCGCCTGCGTCGGTCCCGCCGGTCAGCCGCCTGACCACCGACCCCAAGCTCCTGGCGGCCGGCCTCGAGTCCGGCCGCCAGGCCGCCCGCGCCATCTTCGCCCGCTGAAGCCATGCTCCCGTCAGGCCGCTGTTGGGGCTGCCGCGACCAGCGGGACCGGCGAGGACCGTGAGCCGCGTGTTTCCTGTTCTTGGCCTCGCGGCTGCATCATGATCGTGAAGGGTTTGCGTGTTATGTAGGGTTTTAGGTGCTATCACACCACTAACCCGTCAGTCGAGGCGCTCGGCCGTCGTGGCGACCGGGAGGAGGCGCAGGTCAGCCCCTGCCGCGTCCTCGCGCGGGCGGTAGATCCCGTCGACGCTCAGCCACCACAGGTCTTCCGGTGCCCACGGCTCGTTGAGCCTGGTGAACAGCCTGTCCCGGTGACCGCCTGGGATGAGGTCCCGTGCGTAGAGCATGATCCCGTCGCTGATCGCGATGGCCTTGACCCGCTGCCCGTCGGCGTGCCTGCGTGCCTGGGCCAGCGCGAGGTCGATGGCATGCTCATTCCATGCCAGTGCCCCCGGTGGCCTGACCTCGACGATGAGCTGCTGAGCGCCGAGCCTGGTGAGGGTCAGGCCCGCGGGGCCTGCCTGGTTGTGCACTTCCGAGAGGCGCCAGTCGAGGACCATCGTGAACAGGTCCTCGAGGATACTTGCCGCTACCTTTTCCGCGGCCGTGCCCAAGCGCGCCTGCTGCGCGAGGCGCTCCCACCGCTTGGCCTGGAAGCCGGCCCAGGCGCAAGTCATCCGGTCCTGGCACCGGTGGTAGGAGGCGAGCGCCGCGACGGGGGTCCGGCGTCGCCGGAGGGCTCCATCTGGGTTCACTCACCCCGGTATACGCCACCTGGCCCGTTGCTGTCCGTCCCGTTACGATTCCGTGTCGTGCCGATGCGGGTCGCGTGCGTCTTCGGAAGGCGACCAGGGCTCGCCGGGAACGTTCCGCTGGCTCGACTACGGTCACATTAAGCGTGCTCGGGCTAGTCGTCGGCGGCCGTGGACAGCCCGGCGGTGAAGGTAACCCCGGCGGGGATGGGGGCTAACCCTACGGGTGAATGGGGGACAATCCGGATGGTCTAACGCGATGCATCGCCTTAGCGTGGTGCCGTGACCCTGATGATCGTGACCGCGCTGGCCGCCGCCATCCTTTACGGGGCCGGGGCCGCGGTTGAGCAGCGGCAGGCGGCCGCTGCGCCGGAGTCGTCGGCCGGACGGCCCCGGCTGCTGCTCCTGCTGGCCCGCCAGCCACTGTGGCTGCTGGGGATCGCCGCCCAGGTCGGCGGGTTCGCGGCGCACGCGGTCGCGCTGCGGTCGGGCCCGCTGGCGACCGTGCAGATGCTGGTGGCGGGGGAGCTCATCGTCGCGGTGGTCATCGTGCGCGTCTGGTCCGGCCGCCCGCTCAGCCGGGCGGCCTGGGTCGCGGCGCTGACCGTGGTGCTGGCCATCGCCGCGTTCCTCGCGGTGACCGCGCCCGGGCACCATCACCCGGCCAGCCACCCGGACTACAACGTCGCGGCGGCCCTGGGCGCCGTCGTGTCCGGCGGCGGCGCGCTGGTGGCCGCGTCCGCCGGACTGCGCGCCGCGGGCCGGAGCCGCGCGGTGCTGCTCGCCGTCGCGGCGGGTCTCGCCGATACCTGCTCGGCGGTGGTCACCATGGCGTTCTCCTACGTGGCGAGCCACGGCCCGGCCGCGCTGCTCACCTCGTGGACGGTCTACGCGGTGGCCGTCGTCGGCGCGGGGAACGTGCTCCTGACGCAGACCGCCTACCAGGCCGGCCGGCCCATGGTCACGCTGCCGGTCATCGCCGCGGTCACCCCGGTGACCAGCGTGGCCATCGGCATCGGGCTGCTCGGCGAAACGCCGGGGACCGGCGTGGCCGGCGCCGTCGTCGCCTGCCTGGCCGTGCTCGCGGCCAGCGTCGCGCTCGCCTGCCTCGCCCGCTCAGCCCCGCACAGCGAGCCCACGGCCTCGCCCGCCGTGCCCGAGCCGGCCCTCTCGCGCGCGGTGCCCGTGGCCCGGCGGGTTCCGCCCGCCGTGCCCGAGCTGGCCCTCTCGCGCGCCGTGCCCGTGGCCCGGCACATGCCACAAGCCGGGGACGACGGAGTAACGATTTCGCCGTCACTGGCGATTCGCTTACGGGCCGGTCGTCGCATGCTCCCCGCCCACTCACGCGACGATCGGCCCTAACGCGTCTTTGCGGACATATCCGGCCGGTTCCTGCCCGAAATCGGGCACAAATTTGCCTGAAGCGCGCTGCTCTGGCAAGATAACGGACGTATATGGATGAGCTGCAAGCGCGGGACGCGCCCTACCCGCAAGACCTGGTCCGCCACGTGGCGATGAGCACCGGGCTTGACGAGGCGACCGCGACGCGGGTCGTGGCGGACGTGATGGCGTACTTCGGCCAGACGGTCGAAGAGTACGTGGTCAAGCGTCACCAGGACCTCAAGAGCAGGAACCGCAAGAACGACGACATCTGGCCGCAGATCGCGGGTGAGCTGCGGACCCGTCGGTTCCGCACGCCCGAGGCGTCGGAGCGCCAGCTCCGCCGCATGGTCTACGGCTAGAGAGAGGACCGGCAACCCATGTGCGGAATCGTCGGATACATCGGCAAGCGCGACGCGACCCCCGTGCTTGTCGAGGGGCTGCACAGGCTCGAGTACCGAGGCTACGACTCGGCGGGCGTCGCCGTCGTCCACCGCGGCCGCCTGCAGGTCACCAAGACGGCCGGCCGCGTGCAGGACCTGCGGGACAAGCTCGCCGCGAAGCAGACCAAGGCCACGATCGGCATCGGCCACACCCGCTGGGCCACCCACGGCGAGCCGAACGACACCAACGCGCACCCGCACACCGACGCACAGCACCGCATCGCCGTGGTCCACAACGGGATCATCGAAAACGCCGAGGCGCTCCGCGCCCAGCTCACCGCCGCGGGCGTGAAGTTCGTCACCGACACTGACACCGAGGCGCTCGCGCACATGGTGGCGGCCGAGCTGGGCGAGGACGACGACACCACGCTCGAAGAGGCCGTCATCCGGACGCTGCGCAGCGTCGAGGGCACCTACGGGCTCGTCTTCCTCGACACGAGGCACCCCGACCAGCTGGTCGTCGCCCGCAACGGCTCGCCGATCGTGCTCGGCCTCGGCGACAGCGAGATGTTCGTCGCCTCGGACATCGCCGCGCTCGTCCGCTACACCCGCCAGGTCATCTACCTGGAGGACGGCGAGGTCGCGACGATCAAGGCGACCGACTTCCACACGAGGACGCTGACCGGGTCGGCGGATAACAGCATCAAGACGCCGACGACCGTGGACGCGGACGCGGACGACTACGAGCTCGGTGCGTTCAGCGACTACATGCGCAAGGAGATCCACGAGCAGCCGGACGCCATCCGCCGCGCGGTCATGGGCCGCCTCGACGAGCGGTTCGCCACCGCGAAGCTCGGCGGCGTCAACCTGGACGCCCGCGAGCTGCGCAACATCAAGCGGGTCAAGTTCCTCGGCTGCGGCTCCGCCTACTACGCGGGGCAGATGGGCGCGAACCTGGTCGAAGAGCTCGCCCGCATCCCCGCTGACGCCGAGCCGGCCAGCGAGTTCCGCTACCGCAGCCCGGTCGTGGACCCGGACACGCTGTACGTCGCCGTCTCGCAGTCCGGCGAGACGAGCGACACGCTGATGGCCGTGCAGGAGCTCAAGCGCAAGGGCGGCCAGGTCATGGGGGCCGTCAACGTGGTCGGCAGCGCCATCGGGCGCGAGTGCGGCCACGGCATCTTCCTGCACGCGGGCCCGGAGGTCGCGGTCGCGTCCACCAAGGCGCTCACCAACATGGCGGTCAACTTCGCCCTGCTCGCGCTGCTGCTCGGGCGGGTGCGCGACCTGTCCGCCGCCAACGGGGCGCGCATCGTGGGTGGCCTGCGCGTCCTCCCGGCCCAGGTGGACGCGATCCTCAGCTCGGAGCAGGAGATCGCCGCCATCGCGCACCAGTTCGCCGAGGCCAGCCACATGTTCTTCATCGGCCGGGTCCGCGGCTGGCCGGTGGCCAGGGAAGGCGCGCAGAAGCTCAAGGAGATCTCCTACGTGCACGCGGAGGCCTACCAGGCGGGCGAGCTCAAGCACGGGCCGCTCGCGCTGATCCAGCCCGAGATGCCGAGCGTGGTGATCATCCCGTCCGACGACCTGATCGCCAAGAACATCTCCACGATCGAGCAGATCAAGGCGCGCAGCGGCCCGGTCATCGCGCTCACGAGCGCCGACATCCCTGACGGGCTGGCCGACGCGACGATCCGGGTGCCGCGGGCCGAGCCCGAGCTCGAGCCGATCCTGTTCAACATCCCGCTGCAGATCCTCGCCTACCACGCCGCCGCGAAGCTCGGCCGGGACATCGACAAGCCCCGCAACCTGGCCAAGAGCGTCACGGTCGAATGACCCCCGGCGTTACGCTAAGCCCGCCGGGATCGCCACGAGGGGATCGGGCAGCGCGGCCCGCATTGCCTCGGTGACCTCCTCGGGGACGGCCTGCTCGCACCAGACGACCTTGCCGGTGAGCGTGCGGCGCGCGCCCCAGCGGGACGACATCTGCGACACCACGTGCAGGCCGCGGCCGTTCTCCGCGTCCTTGTCGACCTGCAGCACGCGGGGCAGCGCGGGCGAGGAGTCGTGCACCTCGCAGACGAGCGAGTCGGGCTCGAGGATGAGCCGCAGCAGCACCTCGCCGTTGGCGTACTTGATCGCGTTGGTGACCAGCTCGGAGACGAGCAGCTCGCTGGTGTCGATCAGGTCCTCAAGGCCCCACCGCTTGAGCGGGTCACGGATCATCACCCGGGCGTCCCGGACCGCGGACAGCTTGGGCTCGAGCTGGAAGCAGAGCCGGTGGTCCTCGGGGATGCGCCGCAGCTTGGCGATGAGCACCGCGATGTCGTCGCGCTTGGCGTCGGTGTAGACGCCTTCCAGCGCGGTCTTGCAGAGGTCTTCCAGGTCCTTCTCCGGCGCGCCCTCGCCGAAGGCGGCCTGGAGGCGGTCAAGGCCGTCGGAGATGTCCCGGTCACGCGACTCGACGAGCCCGTCGGTGTACAGCACGAAGAGCGACCCGTCCGAGACGCCGATGACCTGTGTGTCCACCACGCCGTTGCCGATGCCGAGCGGCGGCGACGGGGTGACCTCGAGGTACTCGTTGCGGCCGTCCGGGTGCACGAGCAGCGGCGGCAGGTGGCCCGCGACGGCGAGCTCGATTTCCCCGGTGACGCCGTCGTACACGGCGTACGCGCAGGTGGCGAAGTGCGGTTCGCGCTCGCCGATGTTCTGCATGAGCTCATCGAGCTGCTGCAGCGACTCGGCGGGCGGCAGCTCGAGCATGGCGAGCGTCTGGATGGCGGTACGCAGCCGGCCCATGGTGACCGCGGCGCGCACCCCGTGCCCGGCGACGTCGCCGACCACCAGCGCGACCCGCGCCCCCGGCAGCCGGATCGACTCGTACCAGTCGCCGCCCACCTCGACGAGCTCGCTGCCCGGCAGGTAACGGTGCCTGACCTCAACCGAGGACGGGTAGGTGAGCCCGGTGGGCAGCATGGCGCGCTGCAGGGTAAGCGCGGTGGCGTGCTCCCGGTTGTACCGGGTCGCGTGATTGAAGAACACCGCCGACCGTGAGGCGAACTCCATGCCCATCTCGGCGTCATAGCGGTCGAACCTGCGGCTGCCCGCCTCGCGGAAGCAGCAGAACAGGCCGAGCACGGTGCCCCGGAAGATCAGCGGGAGGATCAGCATGGACACGTCGGACAGCAGCCCGCCGACCGGGTTGCGCCGCCAGGACTTGGCGAGCTTCTTCGCGCTGTCCGCGGTCGCGTGCTCGAGCACCGGCTGGCCGGACTCGATGGCCCGGGTGTAGGGGGAGCCTGGCGGATAGCGGAGGATCTCGCCGACCGGGAACGCGGAGTTCCACGCCGGGTTTTCCTCGTCGTTGCGCAGGTGCAGGCGGCGCACCGGCACGTTCGCGTCCGGGCCGTGGGTGGGCACCTCGTTCTCGCCGATGAGCGACTCGAGCACCAGCACCTCGGCCGCGGTGCAGAACGTGGGCACCAGTTGCGCGGTCATCTTCTTCGCGAGGTCGCTGAAGTCGAGGGTGTCCTCCTCGACCGGGCCGCGCGTGTCGCGCAGCAGGATGTCGCGCATCAGCGCGGGGTCGACGAACCGCTCGGCGGAGGGGACCGGGATCTGCATGATCACGAAGGCGGCGACGTCGCTTGTGCCGGTCTGCATCGGCTTGGCCGTGACCACGGCGTCGGCGCTCTGCCCGCCCGCGAGCGCGATGGTCAGCACGGTGTTGCCCTCGCGCTCGGATTTCATGGCCTCGAGCAGGATGCCGATGCCGACGCCGGTCACCTTATCCGAAGGGTTGGCGGTGATGTCGCTGAGGTGAACTCCGAGAAGAGCGTCTGTATCCCGTGCGAGAATCTTGGGAGCGGTGCGATCATGTTGCACGATCCGGCCGCTACGGTCGATTCCGAGAATGAGGGTTCGCACCGACGTGTTCGGTTCCACGCTAGCCGGCGTTGCCTTTCGGCTGACCTTCTTGCCGGATGTCACGGGCGACTCCTGTAATCCTGGTGCACGGCGCGCTCCCGCTCATTATGGGGCACCCGGCGGTGGATCTGAGAGCGCTTCCGATTCTTCCCCTTAGTCCTGTATCGACCAATATGCCATGGCTTGGCGGTGACTGCTGTCACTTCTTGCGACACGCGGCGTCAGCGCGGCACTAAATTGTCGCCGGATAGTTACTGGGTAAGAGTCGTGTGACTGGCCGATGCAGTTGCGACGATGCCCTGGCTGGTCACGCTGACCGACCTGACTACCAGCCCGGCGGGCAGCTGCGGGATGGTGATGGTGACCGAGTTGCTCGTCAGCTGGCTGAACGCCGCGGCGATGCCGCTCGCCGAGTTGAGCGTGACGGTGATCTTGCTCGGGCTGGTCAGCTTGACCGTGCCGGTGAGGCTGCCGGCGATGCCCGCGTCGGCCCTGACCGCGTTCGGGCCGTCCGCGGGATCCGCGCTGAGCGTGACGCCGCTGACGGGGAACAGGCTGGCCACCGAGGAGAACGGCACCGTCGCCTGCCCGTTGATGTGGTCGACGGTCGCGCCGCTGAACGAGGAGTTCAGGTGCACCCCGGTCGCCTTGGCGGTGACGCTGAACGGGAGCTTGCCGCTGTCGGCCGTGACGTCGTTCGCGCTGATGTCGACCGCCTTGAGGTCGTGCGCGGCGATCTGGGTGAGGAACGGCCAGCCCTCGATGGTGACCGACGGCCGGGCGCTGAGCCCGGACTGCTGCTCGATCCGCTGCGCGACCCGGTTCTGCGCGTACACCCGGAACACCTGGTCGAGGACGCCGGCGATGACCAGGAGGACCACCAGCACGACCGTGAGCGCGATGAGCGGGCGCCTGCGCCGGCGGCGCCGCGGCAACCGCGCCGCCGGGCCGTAGCCCCGCCCGTAGCCGGAGCCGTCGTCCGGCCCGTATCCGCCCGCAGGCGGCTGCGCCGGCCACCCGCCCTGTGCCCGCGGCTGGTACTCGCTCACGCAGTCCTCCCCCGGGGGGACGACCCCCGTACCCCCCGATGTCCGTGCAGCCGGGCCTGATCGCAAAAACCGCGATCGTATCAGGCCCGGCCACACGGACCAAAGCCGCGGGGTAGCTCTGCTTCCCTGGTGCTGCTTAAACCGTCCCTGTCGTTTATACCTGGACCTGGCCGGCTCTGACCCCGCATCTTCCCGGGGGAGCTCCCGTTATTCGGCGCCGGGCGGTGCTACTTGCTCGTGGAGCTCTGGCTGAAGGTGGCGTTGGATGCGGCGGCCGAGACGGTGAGTCCCTGGGAGTTGAGAGTGAGCGCGGTGATCCGGAGGCTGGCCGGGACGACCTTCGGGAGGGTGAAGGAGAAGGAGTTAAAGCCGATCGCGCCGAGCACGTCGCCGAGGCCGCCGCCGCTGCTGACGATCTTGATGGTGATCGTCTGCGGCCCGGTCTGGAGGATCTGCGCTTCCTCGGTGTCAGAGGCGATGCCGCCGATGCCGGCGGTGATCTTCACCGTGTTCGGCCCGGCCTGCGTCAGGGTGACCCCGGTGCCGCCGAGGCTGCCCGCGGCCGCGAGTGAGCCGAATGAGACGAACGCCGTCGCGGTGATGTGGTCCACCGTGGCGTTCGCGCTGCTGGAGTACCCGCTGATGTGCAGGCCGGTGATCGTCGCGTGGACGCTGGTGATCGAGAGGCTGCCCCCGGTGGGCAGGTTAACCGGGATGTTGCTCGCCGAGATGTCAACCTTCTTGAAGTCCTTGGCGGCGAGCTGAGTGAGGAACGGGAAGCCCTCGATGTTGACCGACGGCTTGACGGGGACCCCCTGCGACTGGAACTGGCTGGCGAACGCGTTCTCGGTGACCGCGGCGGCCACCCGGTCGCCGATGACCAGGAGGATCAGGATCACCACGACGATGAAGGTGGCCATGACCGAGCGCCGCACGCGGCGCCGCCTGGGGGCGCGGCGCGACCGCGGCTGCTGCCCCGGCGGTCCCCACTGGGCACCGGCCTGGGGCGGCTGCGGCGACTGCGGCGGCCACTGCCCCCCGGCCTGGGGCGGCTGCGGCGACCACTGCGCCCCGGCCTGCGGCGGCATGTCCTGTGGCTCCTGCCACTGCGGGCGCGGCTGCCACTGCGGCCGCGGGCCTTGCACCTGCGTGGGCGGCATCGCGTCCGGTGCGGCGCGGCCCTGCGCCGGCTGCTGCAAGGTGGGGTCAAGCGCGGGCTCCTTGACCGTGGGCTGCCACTGCGGCTGCGGCTGCGGCTGCGGATTCGGCGGCGGCGTGGGCTGCCACTGCGGCGCCGGCGCCGTGGCCGGCTCCTGCCACCGTCCGGGGGACGGATCCTGATCGGAGGACGGGACCCGCCCGGGCGACATCCCACCGGGCGGCATGCGCCCGGGAGGCGGCGCCTGCCCCGGTGCCGACGGTCCGGCGGGCGAGTCCTGCCCGGCCGGCTGCACCGGCATCCGCACCGTGGGCGGGGCGGGCTCGTCCGGCGGCTCGGTTGACCGCCGGGCCGGGGGCTGCGCCGGCTGGTTGGGATCTGAGCTCATGGTCGGCCCCCCAGGTCTGTGCTGCCGAATTCTGACATCGACAGATATCTACACACGTGAGAACGCGAGAAGCGTCTCGTCGTAGTTATAGTTCACCAGATTCCGGAAATCACGTCCGGGCCCTAGACTCTTGACCAGACTTATGCCCGAGACGGGCAGTATTTGCGTGAGCGGGAGGAATTCATCGGTGGGGAATCAAGTGGCTCAGAGCTCGCATGCCGCACCTCCCCTGCTTGTGCGCACGGTGCGTAACACCCACCGGCTAGACAGCGGGCAGGAGTACCGGATCGGGCGCGACGAGCGGGCGGACATTCCGCTGGTTGACGCGCGCGTGTCGTGGGAGCACGCGGTGCTCCGCGTCGAGGGACCGGTCTGGGTACTCGAGGACCGGGGCAGCCGCAACGGCACGTTCCTCGGCTCCGAGCGGATCATGCGCCTGGAGGTCAGCAAGCCGTACGTGGTGCACTTCGGGCACCCGGAGGACGGCCCGGTGCTCCGCTTCGAGCTGGAGCAGCCGCCGGGCGCGGGCGGCCAGCCGGGCGCGGGCGGCGGCCACCGGGCACCGGTGTCGTCGAGCGACACCACGTTCATGCCCGGCGTGCTGCGCGAGCCCACGTCCAAGGTGCGGATCCAGTCCAAGGTCATGAAGATCGGCCGCCGCCCGGACAACGACATCGTGGTGTCCGACCTCGGGGTGTCCAAGCAGCACGCCGAGCTGCGGCAGTCAGCGACCGGCCGGTACCAGATCCTTGACCTGGGCAGCCACAACGGCACGTTCGTCAACGGCACCCGGGTCAACCAGGCCGAGCTGAAAGACAACGACATCATCGCGATCGGCCACGCCACCTTCCGGCTGGTGGGCGGCGAGCTGATCGAATACGTCGACGACGGGCGGGCCACGTTCGAGGCGCACGAGCTGCGGGTCGTGGTGCACGACGGCCACAAGGACAAGATCCTGCTCGACGGGATCACCTTCCCGCTGGCCGAGCGGTCCATGATGGCGGTCATCGGCCCGGCGGGCGCGGGCAAGTCCACCCTGCTCAACGCGCTGACCGGCAAGCGGCCCGCCACCACTGGCAACGTCTTCTACGACTACCGCGACCTGTACGAGAACTACGACGAGCTGCGGCAGCGCATCGGCTTCGTGCCGCAGGAGTCCGTCACGCACGACCAGCTCACCGCGAAGACCGCGCTCGGCTACCAGGCCGAGCTGCGCTTTCCGCCGGACACCGGGGAGTCCGAGCGCGACCAGCGGGTGGGCGAGGTGCTCGACGAGCTGTCGATGACCAGGCACGCGGAAACCCGCATCGACCGGCTGTCCGGCGGTCAGAAGAAGCGGGTCAACATCGGCATGGAGCTGCTGACCAAGCCGTCGCTGCTGTTCCTCGACGAGCCGACCTCGCCGCTCGACCCGCACCTCAAGCGCGACATGTTCACGCAGATGCGGAAGATGGCCAACAAGGACGCCGCCACGGGGCAGTCGGTCATCGTGATCACTCACGACGTCGAGTCGAAGCTCATCGACCAGTGCGACCGGCTCATCGTGCTGCAGCCCGGCGGCAAGATGGCTTACTTCGGCCCGCCCTCCGAGGGCCTGAAGTACTTCAACGCGGGTGACTGGGCGGACGTCTTCCAGCGGTTCGCCGACGAGCCGGAGCGCGACTTCGCCGCCGAGTACCGGGCCTCGCCCGACTTCGTGAAGTACGTGGCCACCCCGATCTCTGTCCGCCAGCGGCGGCTCGACGCCGGGCGCCCGGCCGGGCAGGAGAACGCCCGGCCGAAGCAGCGCAGCAGCTTCGACCAGATCTTCACCATGGCCCGCAGGTACCGCCGGGTCATGGTGGCGGACCGGGTCTTCATCGCCACCTGCGTGCTGATGCCGATCCTGCTCGGCGCCCTGGTGCGGGCCACCCCGAATCACTTCGGCCTGGTCCAGTCGACCCCGGTGCCCGGGCTCAACGTCAGCGCCATCCAGATGATCATGATCCTGGTGATGTCCTCGGTCCTGTCAGGGACGGCGCTGTCGATCCGCGAGTTCATCAAGGAGCGCGACATCTACGAGCGAGAACGGATGGTGGGGCTGTCGGCCACCGCTTATCTGCTCTCCAAGGTCCTCGTGCTTAGCGTGATTGCCGTGTTCCAGAGCCTGCTCGTCGTGCTCGTCGGCCTGCTCGGCGTGAAGATGCCGTCAAGCGGGGTGGTTATCCCCGGCCCGGCGATCATCGAGATCTTTATCGCGCTCGCGGTGCTCTCGGTGACCTCCATGCTCATCGGCCTGGCGATCTCCACCCTGGTGACCAAGGGCGACCAGACCATGCCGATCCTCGTCGGGGTCACCATGGTCCAGGTGGCGCTGTCCGGCGGCCTGTTCCCGCTGACCGGGGCGATCGGCTCGGTGGCGCTGATCGCGCCCGCGCGCTGGGGGCTTGGCGCGGTGGCCTCGACGATCAACCTGAACGTCATCCAGTCCTCGATCAGCCAAGGTCCCAACGGCCAGAAGCCCGACGCCCTGTGGACGCACGACATGGCCCACTGGCTGACCGGCATCGGCGCGATGATCCTCATCGGCGTCGCCTGGATGATCATCGCGCGCATCCGGCTGTCCACCATCGGCCCGCGCAAGCGGAAGGGGGGAGCAACCCCCGCGGGGGCGACGCCGCCGCACGGGGTCTAGGTGCCCGACGGCTGTGGCCCATGTCTCCGCCCACATCCCTGGTACAAGCGCAGCTTTCCTGATCTTCTTCTGATTTGTGAAGTGCGCCCTGCCGGTCCGCTCGGTTAACCAGAAGGCCGTCGTCAGCGCGGTGTTCGTCGCGGCCATGTTCATGAACATCATGGACGGGACCGTGGTCAACGTCGCGCTGCCCACGTTGTCGCGGTCCTTCGCGGTGCCGATCGGCTCGGTCAGCGGCGTGGTGACCGCCTACCTGGTGACGCTGGCCGTGGCGATGCCCGCCTCGCGCTGGATCGGTGACCGCTTCGGCGGCCGTAACGTGCTGCTCGGGGCGATCACACTGTTTACCGTGGCGTCCGCGCTGTGCGGGCTGGCGACCACGCTGCCCGAGCTCGTCGCGTTCCGCGCGCTGCAGGGGCTCGGCGGCGGAATCCTGGTTCCCGTCGGCATGACGATGATCACCCGGGCGTTCCCGCCGGCCGAGCGGATCAAGGCCAGCCAGGTGCTGACCGTGCCGACGCTGCTCGCCCCGGCGCTCGGCCCGGTGATCGGCGGCGCGCTCGTCGACGGCCTGTCCTGGCGGTGGATCTTCTACATCAACCTGCCGGTCGGCGTGGCCGCAGTCCTGGTCGGCCTGCTGTTCCTTCCGGCCGGGTCCGAGCACCCGCCCGGCCGGTTCGACCTGCCGGGCTTCCTGCTCGCCGCGTCCGGCTTCCCGCTTGTCATGTACTCGCTCTCGACCGGGGCCGTCTCGGGCTGGGGTTCCCTGGCGGTGCTCGGCACCGGCGTGAGCGGCCTGGTGCTGCTCGCCGCGTTCATCGCCGTCGAACGGCGTCCCGAGCCGCTACTGCGGCTGCGGCTCTACCGCGACCGGCTGTTCCGTACCACCAGCCTGACCCTCACCGCCGCGGGCGCCGGGTTCATGGGCACGCTGTTCCTCGTGCCGCTCTACCTGCAGAACGGCCTCGGCTTCTCCGCGATCCACTCCGGGCTGTCCACCTTCACCGAGGCGCTTGGCGGCATGATGGGCGTTCAAGTCACCACCCGGCTGTACAAACGGGTCGGGCCGCGGCGGCTGATGATCGCGGGAATGTGCGGCACGGTCACCACCATCGGCCTGATGGCCCTGGCCGGGCCGTCGGACGCGTTCTGGGTGATACCGCTGCTGATGTTCTTCACCGGCTGCTCGTTCGGCTTCAACATGTCGCCGGCGCAGACCGCGAACATGGCAGGCGTCACCGCGGCGGAGACCGGGCACGCTTCCACGCTGGTGAACACCGTCCGCCAGGCGGGCGCCGCGGCGGGCGTCGCGCTGCTCGGCACGGTGCTCGCCGCGACCGGGGCGGGCGCCCGCGACCTGGCCGGCTACCACCTGGCGTTCCTCGCCGCCGCCGGCCTGATGGCGCTCGGCGTGGCGTTCGCCTGCTTCGTCAACGACGCCGACGCCGCGCCCACCATGGCCGCCGGGCCTCGGGGCGGTGCCGCGGAGCCGGTACCGGAAGCGGCCTGACCGGGACGCCGGGCTAGCCTTGACCACGTGGTTACCGCAGACGGCGCTGCCCTGTCCCTGTCCCTGACCCGTGCGATGCTCAGCCGCTTCCCGCTGATCGACGGGCACAATGACCTGCCCTGGGTCATCAGGGAGAAGTTTTCCCTCGACCCGGCCGCCGCGGGCTTGTCCGGGCGGCTTGACAGCACCCACACCGACATACCGCGCCTGGTGGAGGGCGGGGTGGGCGGCCAGTTCTGGTCGGTCTACGTCCCGGCGAGCCTGGCGGGCGACGCGGCGGTGACCGCGGTCTTCGAGCAGGTCGACCTGGTGCACCGGATGATCGCCGCCTACCCGAGCCGCTTCCAGCTGGCGGTGCGCGCCGACGACGTGGACGCGGCGTTCGCGGCGGGCAAGATCGCCTCGCTGCTCGGCGCGGAAGGCGGCCACTGCATCAACAGCTCGCTCGGCGTGCTGCGCTCCCTGTACGCCCTCGGCGTCCGGTACATGACGCTGACGCACAACGACAACGTCGGCTGGGCCGACTCGGCGACCGACCAGCCGGACTGCGGCGGCCTGTCGGCGTTCGGCCGTGACGTGGTGACGGAGATGCAGCGCCTCGGCATGCTCGTCGACCTGTCCCATGTGGCCGTCACCACGATGAACCAGGCCCTGGACATCGTCGGGGCCCCGGTGATCTTCTCGCACTCCTCGGCATTCGCGCTGACCAGCAATCCCCGCAACGTGCCCGACGACGTGCTCGCCCGGCTGGCGGTCAACGGCGGCGTGTGCATGGTCGCGTTCGTCCCGTTCTTCGTCTCCCAGGCCTGCACCGACTGGTTCGCCGACCTCAAGGCGTTCGCCGCGGGCCGCGGCCATGACCCGGACAACCTGGAACAGGTGTTCGGGCTGCTCCGGGAATGGGAGAAGGACCACCCGATGCCGGACGCCACCCTGGCCCAGGTCGCCGACCACATCGACCACGTCCGCGAGGTGGCGGGCGTCGGCCACGTCGGCATCGGCGCCGACTTCGACGGCACCCCGTCGCTGCCGCCCGGCCTGCACGACGTGAGCCGCTACCCGGCGCTCTTTCGCGAGCTGCAGCGGCGGCACTGGTCAGAGGCGGACCTCAAGGCCCTGGCCGGCGGCAACATCCTGCGCGCCCTGCGGGCCGCCGAGTCC